>JAAUXU010023102.1_pt1 | contig 39194 bp, 30 predicted proteins | sample 7278151 | NCBI WGS metagenome assembly JAAUXU01 (sample SAMN14350113, study PRJNA611818) | marine sediment metagenome | isolation source: surface marine sediment (1.8m) | place: French Polynesia: Moorea | collected 2018-08 | reverse complement strand
TTTTTCTATCAACTGTCATCTGTCTTCTGCTGCCTATATCGATCCGCCAGTTGATAATAGGTTTCGGCTTCTTCTTCTCTTCCCCGTTTGCGACACCCACCGGCGTATACGGTACATTTTTCATATAAGGTATCAATGACGACCCGCTGCTGTTGGGGCGCCAGCAGGTCGCTTTCAAGCAATTTGACTAAAGAGCGGATCCGATATTTATCCAGCCCCGCAGCTCTGGAAAGCTGATCTTCATGCCCTCCCCGTTTAATAATCAAGGCTGTTTCAATCAGATGGACCGGGTATCGGCAGCTGATTCGCAGCCACAAATCATAGTCTTCGCAAGCCGGCAAGTCTTCATCAAAAACACCGACGGTATCGAAAAGAATTTTTTTAATCATGACCGCCGAAGGACTGACCAGACACAAGGCCAGGGAACGCTCGAATATCATCCCTGAAAATTTTAGGTGTCGCTTTTTGGGATTGACCCGCACACCGTTTCGGATCCAGCGCTCCTCGGTCTGGTTGATGACGGCATCCGGATGGTCAGAAAAAAATTTCACCTGGGTGGATAATTTTTGCGGCAGCCAGAGATCATCTGAATCTAAGAATGCAATCAGCCGACCGGCTGCCGCGGCAATGCCGCAATTTCTGGCCGCACTGACGCCTTTATTCGATTGGTGCAACACCGTAATGTTATCCCCGTATGCCGCCAGAATTTCGGCTGTACGATCTTCCGAACCGTCGTCAACCACCAACAGCTCATAATCACTGAAGTCTTGAGCGAGTACCGAATCAATTGCCTCCGCAACGATCCAGTCCCGGTTGTAAGTCGGTATAATGACGCTCACCAGAGGTTTATTTCGACGCTTTCCCATTATTAAAAATTCGTGGATTTCATCTAATTGCTTTTTTCTACAAGGTTTCAGGTGTCGGGTGTCAGTCTAGATCATCCGATTAATTTCAGAAAGCTTTTTTTCCAGGCGCTTTTTGGAGACCGGTATGGCTGTTTTTAGCTCCTGGGCAAAGATGGACACCTTAAATTCTTCAATCATCCAGAAAAATTCTTCCAGAGCCTTTCTCTTTTCAGCTGTTGCAAGGGGTGAAAGGGTTTTAAGCAATTTTTCCAGCCGATCGGCAATCGATTTAACCTCTTTATCCTTGGCCCGGTCTTTTTCAAAATCCAGCAACGCCCGCTGGGCCCGGATCTGCATCGCTTTAATGTAGCGTTCGATGTGCGCCAGCCGCTCGACGTCGTAAAGATTGATAAATGAATCGGGCACCAGTCGTTCGAGCGCTGCTAATAATTCCTGGCAAAAACGTTGGACAGCCGCATTGGCCAGATGACCCCGTTTTAACTTTTCAAACTCTTTGCGCGCAGCATGATAGGCCTTTAAGACTACCAAACAGGGATCAAGCAATTTCTGCCCGTGTGAAATAAGAATTGGTGATATGGTTTTGGCATGGGCGTTGAAAGCATTTTCGGTGCGGATATTTTTGCAGAATAAATCCGATATAACCCGATCTATCAGACGCTGCTCGATTTGCGCGGGACCTCCGAAATAATCGGCCGCTGCCTTGACCTCCCCCGGCAGTTTGAGCCCTTTCTTCACAAATTTCAAATCTTTTGCAAAATGAATTTTATACAAGCCGGCAACTCCGTAACTATGCACCCTCTGTGCTTTGTCCTGCTGTAAAAACAAGGTTAGGCACACCGATTTGACAGGATCGTCTCCGGCTTCCAGGGCCGGATAGGCGACCCATCTGGATCGCGCATTTTGGGGGCTGTTGATAAACTCGGGCAAGTCACCAAAATCCCAACGGGTGATCCCTGTTCGCTGCCAATTGCGACGATAGGTTTCAAACGCATCGGCAGCGATGCCTTCTCTTGCAGATTGGGCAAGAACAGCGGTATCCCTGCCCGAATGCAGCACCTGGCCGTCAGGACCCATTATGGAAATGCGCATTTTAAGATGATCCGGCAGGGTTTCAATCGGCCAGGCGGCCGCCGGAATATCAACTCCGAAACGCTGCAGGATAAATTCTCCGAGTGCTGAATATAATGATTGCAGCCCCCGGGGCATCTCCCGGTTGATGATTTCTACCGTTTCATTTACCGGAACCAGCTTTTTGCGATAGGCTTTGGGTAGGCCTTTGATGAGGGTTTCAATTTTATCTTTAATTAGCCCCGGCACCATCCAATCGAAGGTTTCCTTTGGAATGGCAGTTGCCAGGGAAAGCGGTACCTTGATCGTCAGGCCGTCATCTTGCTGGCCGGGCTTGAAGTGATAGGCATATTTGAGCCGCTGCCCCTTAATTTTCGTGCTTAGTGGGAACTGCCCCAGTTCTGCAGCATCCGGATCATAATTCATTAGGTCCTGTTTTTCCAGACGCAAAAATCGATCACTGCCTTTCTTTTTTATCAGATTCTTCAGCATTTTCACGCTATAGATACACGGTAATTTAGCGGCGTAAAAATCAAAAAGGGCCGCTTCGCTGATCAGCAGGTCACGCCGCCGCAATCGATCTTCGAGCCGCGTGATATCATCAATCAGGCGCTGGTTGTGGGTCATAAAAGACAGCGGTTTTTTCAGATCTCCGTTTATAATCGCCGATTGTAAGAAAATATCGGCCGCTTCATCCGGGTTTATGGGGCCATAGGCCACCGATCGCTGGGCAACTATCAATCCAAAAAGACTGACCTGTTCATCGGCCATAACCGCATTCTGGCTTTTTTGCCAGCGGGGATTCAGGTAGGTGCGCCGGCACAAATTCCCTGCGAGCGATTCCAGCCAATCACTGTCGATGTTGGCCACTGTGCGGGCAAACAGCCGTGAGGTTTCAACCATTTCAGCGGCCACGATCCAGCGGCCGGCGTTGTCAAACAACCCCGATCCTGGGAAAATCATTACCTCACAATTCTGAGCGGCCCGGAAAAAATTCTTTTCTTTTCTCTCGGCGATATTGGAAAGAAAACCGCTGAGAATCGATTGGTGGATCGATTGATACAAAGGCTGCTCACGGTCCAAATTCAGATTTTGCGCAGAGCTTTTTTTGCTGCGGCGCCGCTTGGCGATGCCGAATTCTTCCAAAATGGCGCGAATCTGATGATGAATATCACGCCATTCGCGCATGCGGTTGTAGGATAAAAAGTTCTGCCGGCAAAAGCGTTTTAGCTGATTATTGCTTTTGCGGGTTTGCCAAAGATGGTCATAATGAATCCAGATATTCAGCAAAGTGGTAAAATCAGATAAGGGATCATCAAACTGCGCGTGGGCTTGATCGGCCTCGGCGGTTTTTTCAAGGGGGCGTTCCCGCGGGTCCTGGATGCTCATTGCTGCAGCGATGACAGCGATTTGATCGATACATCTCCGATCTTTGGCCTCGAGCAGCATCCTTGAAAGCCTGGGGTCCAGCGGGATCCTGGCCATCAGGTGCCCCTTCTCGGTCAGCTTAACACCGCCAGCTGAAGGCCTGTTGGCGGTTTGTATTTCTGCCCAGTCAGGTCGCGCCTTGCGCCTTGCACCTTGCGCCGTGCGCCGTGCCGTTATTGCCCCCAGCTCATAGAGCAAATCATAGCCATCTTTAATACTCTTTGAATCCGGCCGGTCGATAAAGGGAAAATCAGCGATGTCGCCCAGCCGCAGGGCAATCATGCGCAAAATGACTTCGGCCAGATTGGCCCGCAAGATCTCCGGCCGGGTATACAGGGGCCGGCCGATATAATCTTTTTCGGCAAACAGACGCATGCAGATGCCATTTTGGACCCGGCCGCAACGCCCTTTGCGCTGGTCGGCGCTGCTGCGCGAAATCGGCACCACCGGCAAAGAGGTGGTGCGTGAGCGCGGCGAATAACTGGAGATGCGGGCCAGACCGGAATCCACCACATATTTGATGCCCGGGATAGTGATGGAGGTTTCCGCCACGTTGGTGGCCACGATGATCTTGCGTTGGGACGAGTGTGCAAAAACCCTGGCCTGCTCGGCGGCTGTCAGTCGTGCATACAGCGGCAATATGCGCGTTTTTTTGAACTTTGAGCCTTCAAGCAATTCACAGGTCTCCCGGATATCCTGCTCGGTGGGCATAAACACCAGGATATCACCGCGGCTGCTTTCAGCTGCAAGCTGTCTGACAGCCTGCGCGGCAAGATCAACATGGGTGACCTCGTTTTTTTCCGCCTTTTTGGATTCCGCTGCCTGATAGCGCACGTCCACCGGATACGTGCGACCCGACACTTCGATGACCGGGGCACCCCCGAAGGCCTTGGAAAATTTTTTTGTGTCAATGGTGGCCGACGTAATGATGAGCTTAAGATCGTCCCGCCGAGCGAGCAGCGTCTGCAAAATGCCCAGGATAAAATCGATGTTCAGGCTGCGCTCATGGGCCTCATCGACAATAATCGTATCGTAGGCGTTCAGATAGCGATCGGTTTGCGTTTCGGCCAGCAGGATGCCGTCGGTCATGATCTTTAAATAAGCCTTGGGCGAAGTGCGATCCTTAAAGCGAATTTTGTAGCCGACCGCATCGCCCAGATCCTGGCCGAGTTCCTCGGCAATCCGCCGTGCTACGGTCATGGCGGCAATCCGGCGCGGCTGGGTATGCCCGATGATGCCGGCGATACCCCGTCCGGCGGCCAAACAGTATTTGGGCAATTGGGTGGTTTTACCGGAGCCGGTTTCACCGGATACGATAATGACCGGATGCTGTTTGATGGCCTCTATGATTTCCGTCTTTTTGGTGGTTATCGGCAGGCTATCGATATCGCTGAATGACGGCGCATTTTTGATGCGCAGATTGCGTTTGCGTTGGGATTTTTGCAGGCGGCTCTCCAGGCGCTCGAGCCTGTTGCGCATTTTCTCCGCCGGCAGCGCTTTGGCTTTTTTACCGCGCAAGCGCTTGAGCTCCCGGATGGCAAAACTGCGGTCGGCGATCATCACCTCCGGCAACAGCGATTTGATGTGCTTTATTTTTTTTTTAAAATGCTTCAATTCAGCCGCCATGGAATTCGGATTGAAAATAATCCCCTAATAGCCTATGAATTAATAACGAATATTTCTTAGCCACGAATTAACATGAATTATTGCCAAAATTAAATACAAAATTTAACCAGAGTTCAAAAACTACAACTCAACAGGTCAAACATCAAGGACGTCTTGGGATTAAGAATGTGTCAAGCCTCAGGACCAAAAATACGGTAAGGGTGGTAAATGTTACTCGCGTCCTCACGCATTTGGGGCACTTGGAAAGTGTTCGAATCAGCCTATAAAAAACCCAATCAATGCGCTTAAGATGAAAGGAGCGTATGATATGGCACTGTCCAGGCTGTTTTTCTCAATCACAGTTGCAGCATTGAGTCTTTTATCTTTTTGTTCAAACAATTTAATGGCCGGTGGTTTTCTTCTGTTTGAACAAGGCGTAAAGGGGCTTGGCAATGCTTATGCCGGAGGATCTGCTATTGCAGAGGATGCATCTACTGTTTTTTTCAATCCGGCAGGGATAACCCGTCTGTCCGGCACTCAATTTGAAGTTGCCGCCTATTACATCAAAACTCAAGCTAAATTTGATAACAAAGGATCAACGGTTTCACCGGCTTTGCCTGTCGTTGGCGGCGCGCCGCTAACTGGAGGTGATGGCGGTGATGCCGGCGGTGGGGCAGTTATTCCCAATTTCTATTTTACCCAGCGCATCACGGATAAATTTCATGCCGGAATCGGCATTAATGTGCCATTTGGATTGGAGACGGAGTACAGCAAGAGCTGGGTCGGGCGCTATCATGCCGTTAAGTCAAATGTATTAACCATTGATATCAATCCCACAGTTGCTTACAGAGTCAATAGATGGTTATCGCTTGGAGGGGGCATAAGCGCCCAATATATTGATGCCGAACTTACCAATGCTGTAGATTTTGGAACAATTGGCTTCATCGGCGGGGGACCTACACTGCCGCAAACACTCGATGGATTTGCCGAGCTGGAAGCGGATGACTGGGGATGGCGCTGGAATCTTGGTGTTCTCATCGAACCGACTGAAAACCTGCGGTTCGGCCTATCTTATCGCTCCGATATTGATTATAACTTAGAGGGTGATGCGGACTTTAATATACCTGCGGGAGCCGAAGCCATCGCAGCCGGTGCGGGACTTGTCGATACCAGTGCTGAAGCCGATATTGAATTTCCCGGTCACGCCTCTCTGAGCGCTTACTGGAGATTGCACCCCAAATTTGCCATTATGGCAGATATTTTTTGGACCAATTGGAGCACATTGGACGATATTCCCGTAGAACTGGGCACGGGAACAGATATTTCAACAACATTGGACTGGGAGGATACCTTTCGTTATGCCTTTGGCACTAACTACTACATTAACAATAATTGGACATTACGGGGTGGTGTGGCATATGATGAGACACCCGTGCCAAGTGCGAGGCGCAGGAGTCCTCGCGCACCGGGTGAAGACAGAATCTGGACTGCTATTGGATTGAGCTACAGATTTTCAGATCGTTTTAGTTTTGATTTGGCTTACGCGCATTTGTTCGTTGATGATCCCAAAATCCGTAAAACCGGTCTTGACACCGAAGATATCGCACGGGGCGCTCTAAGGGGTGATTACGATGCCAGCTCGGATGTAATCGGTTTTCAGATTGGCATTAAATTCTAATAGCCAAGTACATCAAGCCAGATGTTTAAAAAATGAACTTTTTTCGGAGTATTTTGATGCGAACCGGCATGTGGTCGAAGAGCACCATTACGATGGATTTAGTTAATTGCCATGGCGTTTTGATACAATATTGATGTCACAAAGTCTTTAAAAGCTGTGACCATTCGCGGAAAACGAAACTTATGGATCCTGAATGCGAATTAGATATGTCAACCTTTTGGCGGGATTCGAAATTGCAGATATGTTAGAGATACATCAGGTTTTTTGCTGATAAGAGAATTGTTGTCTATAGCCATTATTTGTAATTATATTTAAATACGGCTATTGAATAAAATGCCCAATCACTTAACTGGGCTTTTCATGGCATAGACCTTATAGCACTTTCTAAAAAGGTCGCCGTGGATTCAATCTCACTGAGTGAATCCTTAATAATTTTTTGGGCTATGTCAGCGGAATTCAAGGCCGCTTTGTTTTCCAATAATCTATAAGTATTTTGCAGGTTTTTCTGCAATGAATTTATCTCCATCTTAGAATATTGAAGCGTCTGAAAAATGTGCTGACAATATGGTTTAATATTGTCATCGTTTATAAATGGCTTTGTAACTAGAAGAAAGAACTCATATTTATAAATGGTTTCGACGCTGTTTATATCGCCGGCTAATTCTAATATTATGCTTGCTTGCGTATAGTTTTTTGCAGAATTTTCAACTTCAACTGTTGGTATCAAATCATTACGAATAGAATTTAATTCTTCGGAATATTTCCAGATAGTTTTGGCCAGACTTCTAAATGCGTCATCTATTTTTACGTCTTGTGCAAATGAAATATTAAAGCCAAAAACCATCCATATGAAAGTAACTGAAAAAATAAATTTTATCATTTCATTTGCCCTTTCGTTTCATTCACACCTCCCACTGGTTCGACGACGCAGACCTGCCTGCTAGAATTCCCGCAGGGATTCATGCACTCCTTTATGCATTTCGTACCAATAACTTAGGGAAGCTTCTCTTCTGTCTTTTTGGAAGGCATCGAGCCATTTCAGCAGTTCCGGATCGGTATTGCCTTCGACATCCCGTTCGCGTTTCAGAAAGGTATGGACGTAGTCCACATTGCGTTCCGACTCCCAGAAAACCGAGGAGTTGCGGCTGCTGATCCGACCGGCGGTAATCTCGATGCTGGTGAGAAATTCCGCCTTCATGTCGACCAAGGCCCCGACTACATCGGGCAACATTTCTTCGGCCCAACCGCGGTGGAAACGGCAAAACCCGAGATTGTCCAGAACCAGCTCCTTGGTCATTCTCTCGGCATTCTTGCGCCCTAGCTCCCGGGGAGGAATGAATTCGTTCCCGTAGTACATGTAGTATTTTCCCATGATTGTCATGGGGGAGAGGACTCCGGGAGTCCAGTATTGATTGGGGACCATCCAACCTTTACGGGCATAGGCCGTGTAGAGGAAACCGTCCAGCACTTTCTGGTCATGGGTTCGGGCCAGACGGCGAGCCAATTTTCTTGCTCCCTGACTGAGATCCAGTAAGCCGCGTTGGTCAATGATTGCATCCAGAAGCCCGATCCCGATCTCGGCATTGTGCAAGGAGGCCCCGACCACATCAAAGTCTTTGGCTCTGAAGATGGGGACCCCCTTTACCCCAAGCTCTTCGGGTTTGAGGTATTCCTTGGCCAGACATTCCATCAGCCAAGCGATTATTCCGCCGCTGGAAATGCCGTCAAACCCCAGCATATCGGCGTGATGGTTGAGCTGTTCAGCGGCCCGTTGATCAAAGATCCCGGAAAGGGGGCCCATGGTTTGATAGGGCTCGTAGTCCTTCTTGAATTCGCCTTTCATCTTCTTACATACAGCGACGCAGGGCTCGCCGCAATGCTTCTGCTGTTTGGTAGCGATGGTTTCTTCGTTGAACTGCTTTAGATAATGGTCGAGGACAAAGTTCTTATGGATGGCCAGGCGTTCGGCTTCATCCATGTAGATGCTTTGGTAATTGAATGAGAGCATTCGGCCGGCGAGTTTCGCATAATTCACCCCGAAAGTACCACCGGTATTGAACTTCTTGTCATAGCGGTATTTGGTGGTTGCATCCAGGTCCTTGGCGGCCATTTTCTGATCATATTTGTCGATGAACCACTGGTCGGCAACTTTCCGGTCCCGGAAGTCTTCGTCGATGTGGGTCCCACCGTAGATGATGGCGGCGATGCCGTGCTCCTGGAAGAGCTTGGAGCCAAACCCGCCGCGACCAGCCCAAGTATCGATAAAGGTCAGCTTCCCTCTCCGGATGGGCACGGAAGCGACGGCCCCGAAGTCGGTTGCCCGGGAGGCTGGGCCGACGGATAGGATGCGGGGGTCTGTTAGGTAGTCTTTCCCAAATCGTTCGTAGGTGTAGTCCATCAAATTGTAGATGCCGCGGCGGCCTTCGCTCCAGATTTTCTCGATGTCTACCGGGACGATTTGGAGCTGGATTTCTTCGCCATGTACCCGGTTCAGATAGAGAATAGAAGGGGTAGGCGCTTTGCGGACAATGGAGAGGGTATTGATCCCGAGATTATTAAAAACCAGCGCTGCCCCGCCCATGGAGGAAATGTAAAAACCACCCCAGCAGGGTGAAAAACCGGTGAAGAACAAGCGGTTGGAGCCGGGAAAGATCGAACCCGCAAATGGGCCGGCTCCGATATTCATGCTCTGGAATTTTCCGGCCAAGTGCAGGCCAAGGTCCACCGCGCCGAAAAAATCTCCCAGCGGATAACGGTCAATACGGTAGAAGCCGGAAACGGCATCGACAAACAGGACTTTCTGGTTAATCGTTGTAGACATATACGGATCTCCTCATTCTTCTATTTCCGGGGCAATAGAACCTCAAGCACGGAAAACGAAAAGTAGCGTGAGCCGGCCCTCGTCAATCCACCGAGCGCTCTCCTGCAGGCCCTCGCGCGGTCAGCCAAACGGGAACTGAACTCGATACTCACGGGCTTGTCTTCCTCTCTTCAGCCAACATTAGATATTAACTAGCCGGCTAAATAACATACCAAAAAGGGCGCAATAACAGCACCGAGATTAAAGCGATACCTCAGATCTCTTCACGGTATCACATAAGCATCCAAACTGCATGTATATTGGGAATATCAAAAGAATGGCATAAGTTGCGATATCCTCTAAATTCTACCCTTCTAAAAACCTACCATTTCTATCAAACTCAAGTTCACACACTTCCAAATTCTTTGGATATGATGTACATAGCACGAATCTCACAATGAGTTAAATCATATCCGAATCTTCATCATCAACCGCAGGAGATCCATAATGAAAACTTTTCGCAAAGAGCTCTGGTTCGAGGTGCCCACCCGGCGGGCGTTTATCAACATCACCCCGCAGGTCGAGGCCTGCCTGCAGGAAAGCGGCATCACAGAGGGCCTGGTGCTGGTCAACGCCATGCACATTACCGCTTCGGTTTTTATCAACGACGATGAATCCGGGCTGCACCATGATTATGAGGTCTGGCTGGAAAAAATCGCACCGCATGAGCCGGTATCGCAATACCGCCACAATGTCGGCGAAGACAATGCCGATGCTCACATGAAACGCCAGGTCATGGGACGGGAGGTGGTGGTGGCTGTTACCGACGGCCGGCTTGACTTTGGCACCTGGGAGCGCATTTTTTACGGTGAGTTTGACGGCCGGCGGCGCAAACGGGCGCTGGTTAAAATTATTGGGGAATAGGTTTAGATTGAGCCCGTTTTCCGCTGTCCCGTTAGCCGGTCAAAAAAATAAAATCAGATAATTTCCCTTGTCTAACAGGCTCAATCCGCCGCAGGCGGACTCAACTGGCCAACCTGAAAGGTGAATTACCTGTTTTAGGATCGTTTGTGGTTTGAATACGGTCTGTTTAAGATTTAATATGTATTGTTAATCGCTTAATATATTTCACCCGCAAGAATCCATTTTAAAAATGAGGGAAGGAGAAACAGTCATGCCTAATGCCATCAGAATTTATGAAACCGGGGGGCCGGAGGTGCTGCGCTGGGAAGCCGATGATCCCGGCTCACCGTCAGCAGGAGAGGCTTTGGTGCGGCATGAGGCCGTGGGATTGAATTTTATCGATGTCTATCATCGCACCGGCATATATCCGCTGCCCGAGCTTCCGGCGGTTCCGGGAATGGAGGGCGCGGGAATCGTGGAGGCCGTCGGCGAAGGTGTGACCGAAATTGCCGTCGGAGATCGCGTGGCCTATGCCGGCCTGCCGCCGGGCGCCTATTCCGAAGTGCGACGCATGCCGGCTGATCGGCTGGTTCAGCTGCCGGATGCCATAACCTGCGAACAGGGTGCGGCCATGATGCTGCAAGGCATGACTGCCCGTTACCTGCTGCGGGGCTGCTATGACGTCAAGGCCAGCACCACCCTGTTAATTCATGCGGCCGCCGGCGGGGTTGGATTAATTGTATGTCAATGGGCCCGTCATCTGGGGGCCACGGTCATCGGCACTGTCGGATCACAGGAGAAGGCCGAACTGGCCGGTGCCCATGGCTGCCAGCATCCGATTCTGTATAATCAGGAGGATTTTGCCGAACGCACCCGCGAGATCACCGCGGGCAAAGGGGTGGATGTGGTTTACGATTCAGTGGGCCAGGCCACCTTCATGAAGTCGCTGGATTGCCTGCGGCCCTTGGGCATGATGGTCAGCTTCGGCCAGGCCTCGGGGCTGGTGCCGCCGTTTGATCCCGGTTTGTTATCGGCTAAAGGGTCGTTATTTTTAACCCGTCCTACCCTGATGGCCTATACGGCCGAGCGTGAGGCCCTATTGGAACATGCACGTGACCTGTTTGACGTTATCGAAAACGGTGCGGTCAAAGTTGAGGTTCGACAGACCTATCCGTTGGCGGAGGCCGACCGGGCCCATCAGGATCTGGAAGCCCGTAAAACCACGGGCTCGACGGTTTTATTGCCTTAAGATATTAAAATATTTGGATTTATTTGAACGCCGGGAAGATTTCTTAATTCAGTTACAGCATGAAAAGATTGGGCAAAAAAAATCCCAGACGCATCAAATAACTAAATCAGATTCAGTGGTCCTGAACCCTTGACAGATAGGCTATTTTTTGAAATAAAAGGCGCTTGCACTTGAAATTTTGCAACCCAAATTGCACTGTATCAGATCTCAAATAATGCATGGAGGATTTTAAAGCATGGCTGAAGAGGCAATCAAGCTTGGTGGAAAGAAAAAAAGCAAGTTCATCGACCAGGTGAAAGAGCTTCTGCCCGAAGGCGGAAATCTCAACCTGTGTTTGACTTGCGGCGCCTGCTCTTCCGGATGCCCGGCCACGGGCATTGAAGACATGGATCCGCGTAAATTTCTGCGGATGGCAGCCCTGGGGATGGACGAAGAAATTTTAAGTTCCGAATGGGCCTGGTGCTGCACATTGTGCATGCGCTGCATCTATGTATGCCCCATGAAAATCGACATCCCGCAACTGGTGTTCAACGTCCGAAAGAGCAGGCCCAGAGAAGATCGGCCCAAAGGCATTCTGGGTTCCTGCGATATGGCATTGCGCAACGACACTTGCAGCGCCATGGGAGCCGGCGAAGAAGATTTTCAATTCGTGGTCGAAGATGTGCTCGAAGAGGTCCAGCAAACCCAGGAAGGCTTTGAAGATCTGAAGGCACCGGTCAACAAAAAAGGGGCCAAATATTTTTTAAACCAGAATTCCCGCGAGCCGGTCACCGAGCCCGATGAAATGGTGCCCCTGTGGAAAATCATGCACATTGCCGGTGCGGATTGGACTTACGGCACCAAGGGCTGGGCTGCTGAAAACTACTGCATGTTTATGGCCGACCTGGAAAACTGGGAAAAAATCGTCAGGACCAAGGCCAAAGCCGTCGATGATCTGGGCTGCAAGTACTGGCTCAATACCGAGTGAGGGCACGAACTGTTCGCAGTCCGGGTCGGACTGCAAAAATTCAACATCGAGCACAAGTTTGAAATCGAAAGCATCATTAGGTTGTACGCCCGCTGGATCCGCGATGGCAGGCTGAAGGTCAACTCCGAATGGAACAAAGAGCGCCAGATCAAATTTACCTGCCAGGACCCCTGCCAGCTGGTTCGCAAAACCCTTGGCGATCCGATAGCCGAAGATATGCGCTATGTGGTCAAGGCCGTGGTGGGCGAGGAAAATTTTGTCGATATGACCCCCAACCGCTCCAATAACTATTGCTGCGGTGGTGGCGGCGGCTTTCTGCAGAGCGGTCTGCCCGATCAGCGCCGGGCCTTTGGCAAACTGAAATTCGATCAGATCATGGCCACCGGCGCAACTTACTGTATTACCCCGTGCCACAACTGCCATGCCCAGATTCATGATATCAGCGAGCATTTTGAGGGCGGCTATCATTCGGTGCACCTGTGGACCCTGATCTGCCTGTCCATGGGTATTCTGGGGGAAAATGAGCGCGAATATCTGGGACCGGATCTGGCGGATGTGGATGTGCTGCCGTCCAAGGAGCTGGAGGAATAAGCGCAGCAGCTATTCTAATTTCAAAACAAACAAAAACCCGGCCTATCAAAGGCCGGGTTTTTTTATGTTATAACCTAGTTGGCGAAAGCTATCTCAAAAATAGTAGATCACGCTCAAGGGTCCGCCTCAGGCGGATTAGGTGCATTTTTGAGATGGCTTTAAGGCAGCTATGCGGCTTTGGAGACCTTAACCGCACACACCTTAAATTCCGGGATACCCGAAATCGGATCCAGTGCCCCGTTGGTCAACCGGTTGGCAGCTGCGGTTGCGAAATGAAAAGGAATGAAAACGGTCCCGTCAACAGCCTTGCGCGATATTTTAATGCGCGCCTGGATGGTGCCCCGACGAGAGGCTATGTTGACCAGGGTGCCGTCTTCGAATTCGAATTTGCGCGCATCCTGTGATGAAATTTCCACAAAGGCCTCCGGCGCAATCTGATTCAACCCTCCGGTTCGCATGGACATCGTGCCGGTATGGTACTGGTAGAGCAGCCGGCCGGTGGTCAGATACAAGGGGTATTCCGCATCGGTCTTTTCGGCCGGCTCGATGAAATCAATGGCATGGAAAAGACCCTTGCCGCGCGTAAATTGCGCACCGTGCAAGATGGGGGTGCCGGGGTGTTCGGCTGTCGGGCAGGGCCAGTGCAGCCCCTCATGCTCGATGCGCTCATAGCTGATGCCGGTATAAGACGGCGTCACCTTTGATATTTCTTCCATGATCTGCTGGCTGCTGTCATAATCCATGGTAAATCCCATCCGCTTGGAAATTTCACACAGAATTTTCCAATCGTCCCAGGCCTCTCCGGGTGGGTCAACGGCTTTGCGCACCCGCTGGACGCGACGCTCGCTATTGGCAAAGGTGCCGTCTTTTTCGGCATAACAGGCAGTCGGCAAAACGACATCGGCCAGCTGGGCGGTTTCGGTCAGAAAGATGTCCTGCACCACCAGAAGCTCGAGATTATCCAAACATTTTTCAGCATGGTTGACATCCGCATCGGAAACCACCGGATTTTCACCGATGACATACAGGGCTTTAAAGGTGCCGTCATGGGCGGCCGGCATCATGTGGGTGACCTTCATGCCGGGCTGGTCGGGCAGCGTGTCAACCCCCCAGGCCTCAGCCATGCGCTGGCGCGCTGCCTCATCAATGACTTTCTGGTAACCGGAATACACATCCGGCAGCCCGCCCATGTCACAGGCGCCCTGCACATTGTTTTGGCCGCGCAGTGGATTGACCCCGCCGCCGGCGATGCCCATATTGCCGCACAGCATGGCCAGATTGGCCAAAGATTTGACATTATCGGTCCCGGTGGTGTGCTGGGTGATACCCATACAGTATAAGATGCAGCCGCGCTCGGCGTTGGCAAACAGCCGGGCAGCCTCGATAATATCCTTCGCCGGGATACCGGTGATTTGCTCCACCATATCCGGGGTAAATTTTTCAACCATTTGCTGCATTTCATCAAAACCCTCGGTGCGGTTTTCGATGAATTGCTTATCGTGCAGCCCTTCCTTGATGATCACATGCATCAAACCGTTGATCCAGGCCACATCGGTTCCCAAATTCTGGCGCAGCCATTTGTCCGCATATCGCGTGATGCGGATGCGCCGCGGATCGACAACGATGAGTTTGGTCCCTTTTTGGGTGACGGCCCGCTTAACCCCGCTGGAGATCACCGGATGGTTTTCAGTGGTATTGGATCCGGTGATTAAAATGACATCCGCCTCTTCAATATCGGCGATGGTGTTGGTCATTGCCCCGCTTCCGAAAGCTGCGGCCAGACCGGCCACGGTGGAAGAATGTCAGAGCCGGGCGCAGTGGTCCACATTGTTGGTTTGTACCACTGCGCGGGCAAATTTTTGGGCGATATAATTTTCTTCATTGGTAATGCGTGCCGATGTTAAAAACCCGATGGTATCAGCGCCATGCTCGGCTTTGATCTTGCTCAGCTTATCGGCCACAAGATCCAGGGCCTCATCCCAGGAAGCTTCACGCAAGGCCCCGTTTTCTTTTATCAAAGGGGTTTTGAGACGATCGGGTGAATGGATAAAGTCAAACCCGAAACGCCCTTTGACGCAAAGACTGCCAAAATTGGGCTTGGCTTCCTCCACCCCGCTGATCTTGACCACCCGGTTGTCCTTGACATGCAGATTGAGCTGACAGCCTACCCCGCAATAGCTACAGGTGGTGCGCACCTTTTGGGTTTCCCAGGGGCGGGCCTCGTAGCGTGAATCTTTTTCAACCAGGGCGCCTACCGGGCACGCCTGGACACACTCACCACAAAAGACGCAATCCGAGTTGATGTACGGTCGATCGCCGGCCGCAATAATTTTACTGGCAGCGCCGCGGTAGCCAAAATGTATGGCCTGGTTTACCTGTACTTCGTTGCAGGCCTGAACGCAGCGTCCGCACTGAATGCAGCGCGAAAAATCGCGCAAGATGAACGGATTGGCCGTTTCCATTGGATAGGCCGTTTCGTTGGGCTCAAACTGCTCACCGGTAACCTGATAGCGAAAAGCCAGGTCCTGCAGGCGGCAGTCCCCCCAGACCGGGCACAGTTCCGTATCTTCTTCAGCTTTGATGACATTCAATTGAAATTCGGTCCAGTTGTTGGCGGTGCTACCGCTAACGGCACAATTGTGGTTGCCGGAAGACAGCAGCAGCTGCAGGACCATCCGACGCGCTTCGATGACCTTGGGTGTTTCGGTCTGGACTTCCATATTGGGGGCCACCGGCGCGGCGCAGGCCGCTACAAGGCTGCGCGCCCCTTTTACCTCAACCACGCACATGCGACAGGCACCTGTGGGGGTCGCTCCTTTCAGATGACAAAGCGTCGGGATATCAATACTGTGTCGATGGGCCACATCCAGAATGGTATCGTCGGGTTCAAACGGTAATTCGTTGCCATTGATGAGAACGCTGTTTTCGGAAGGCATCCGGTTTCACTCCTTTGATCGGTTTATATGGCAGGAAATACATCATTTCGGATGATCGAAAGGATCGGCATGAAGCAATCCCTCAATATCCATTCAAGCATTTTGTTGTAGCGAAATTCACAGATCTTGTCAATCCGCATCGCTTTGCAAAATCGATTTTCGACACCGCTGACATGACAGGGGCAACTTGGGCCATCCGTCGCGGTTGGCCGGCTGCACCTTCGGTGTCATGGGTTGCCGGGCAATGGCGTTTTTTTTCGCATTTTCCACCTATCGTAAAAAAGGACGCCGCAAATGCTGCCGATTGTGTTGGCAACCACATCCATCATATCTGCATGCCGGAAGGGAACAAAATATTGATGAATTTCATCACTGATACCATAGAGGGTTGCTGAGAAAATACTTATCAATATCAGAAGGTTACGGCTATTTTTAAGCGGCAGGGTCTCATAGGCTCTATAGAACAGGATCGCCAGCACGGCATAAGCCCCAAAATGCAGCAGTTTGTCTAAAAACCGTACCTCCGGCATACGCTCAGGGCCGCGGAAGCTGGATTGAATGAATATGGCCACACAGGCGGCGATCAACGGCAGCCAGTAGAGGAGGAAAAGACGAACTTTTGATTGAAGCTTATCAGCCATAGGGCAGAATTCTTGAGTTGAATCTAAAAAAGCCTCACGCAAAGACGCCAAGTCGCAAAGTTTTTTTATATTTAATAAACAGGATATTTAGCGTCTTTGGACATTAGCGGCTTTGCGTGCAAATTTAAAGATAGCTCAAAAACGGGTGGTTGGGCGGCGCTGGCCGAAACGTACCTCACAAGGTGAATTTTTGGTGACATGCTTTTTGAGCTTCTTGCACCACAGGGATTGAAAGGTATGGCAACTGCCATCCAGGGCATCGAGTTTGGCACTATCGGCCCATTTGCAGCGCAAATCGCACCATTGAATTCTTGATGTTTTCACCCCGGCATTATGTTTTTCGTTATCGCCCATATAAGTTTTAACTGCCTTTTTCTATGGATTTGTTTTTATGATTTCCTTTTTTATTAGACAGGATTAACAGGATTTTAAGGATATTTTTTTGGCTTTCCGGATGAAAGCCAAAAATTTCAATCGCCTTCGGCGAAAAAAAATACTCATCATAAATAAAAGTTAGTCGCGTATTTTTATTTTGAGGCGTCTAATTTAAGTAAGAATTTTTCCCGCCCGTAGGGCGGGATTGGGTTTCGCCACTTTCTTCCGGAAAGTGGCGAGAAAAAGGAAATCCGAACAATCCTGTAAATCCTGTCTAAAAATTAATCTGTTAGGCCCTATTCCTTAAAAAGGTCCAATGCCAGCTCCCGTTTGCGGATATGCGCCTGCACCGTATTTAGAAATTCATCGTGGGAAAGGCCGTATTTGACGTGGCCATCCAGGGTGCGTACCGACAGGGTGCCGGCATCTTTCTCCTTGGCCCCCACCGTCAGAATCAGCGGGATTTGATTTAGCTGGGCTTCGCGGACTTTTTTGTTCAGGCTTTCGGCCCGATCATCGATCTCCACCCGCAGCTCGGCTTTTTCAAGCTCGGCTTTGACCGCCTGGGCATGGGATATCAGGTCATCGTTGATCGGCAATATCGTGGCCTGAACCGGCGCTAGCCACAGCGGAAGCTTGCCCGCAAAATGCTCGATCAGGATGCCCAAAAAGCGTTCGATCGAGCCGAAAACCGTGCGGTGAATCATAATCGGTCGGTGGCGCTCGTTGTCCTTGCCGATAAAGGTCAGGTTAAAGCGCTCCGGCAAGGCCATATCCAGCTGGATGGTGCCGCATTGCCAGGTGCGGTTCAGGGCGTCTTTAATATGCAGATCGATTTTGGGTCCGTAAAACGCGCCGTCGCCCTCATTGAGCGTATAATCGTGGCCGTAAGCCTTGAGACCGGATTCTAAACCGGTGGTGGCCTCATCCCATTGGGCGTCGTTGCCGATGGATTTTTCCGGCCGCGTCGACAGTTCGAGATGGAACCCCAGCCCAAAAGTGGTGTACATTCGCTCGGACAGACACAGCACCCCCAGAATTTCATCTTTGATGTGCTCGGGCATCATGTACAGATGGGCATCATCTTGATGAAAGGCTCTCACTCGAAACAGACCCTGCAGCACCCCGCTGAGTTCATGCCGGTGGACCAGCCCCACCTCTGCGGCACGCAGCGGCAAATCCCTGTATGAGTGCGGTTTGCGACCATAAATGAGCATACCGCCGGGGCAATTCATCGGTTTGATGGCATAATCATTGTCATCAATGCTCGATGTATACATATTTTCGCGATAATTTTCCCAGTGGCCGCTTTTTTCCCACAGCGCGCGATTGAGCATAATCGGCGTTTTGGTTTCCACATATCCGGCAGCACGGTGCTCGGCGCGCCAATAGTCCAACAGGGTGTTCCAGACCACCATTCCTTTGGGATGGAAAAATGGCATCCCCGGCGCTTCATCGTGAAAACTGAACAGATCCAGCGCCTGGCCGATTTTGCGATGGTTTCTTTTTTTGGCCTCTTCCAGAAAATTCAGGTGGGCCTTCAGCTTTTTTTTGGAAAAAAAAGCTGTTCCATAAATTCGCTGCAGCTGGGCCCGGGTCGGATCCGCCCGCCAGTAAGCGCCTGACACCTTGACCAGCTTGAGGGCTTTGACATGTCCGGTATGCGGCACATGGGGGCCGCGGCACAGGTCGGTAAATTCGCCCTGCTGGTAGATCGAGATGGTGCCGTCTTCCAAATCGGCTAACATTTCCTGCTTGTAAGGCTCATCTTTGTAAAATTCAATTGCTTCGGCTTTGGGGATCTCTTTGCGGTAGATCGGCATCTTGGCTTTGATGATTTTTTTGATTTCAGCTTCAATTTTGGGAAAATCATCTTCTGACACCGGCGGCATGTCGATGTCGTAATAAAACCCGTCCTCGATGGCCGGGCCAATGGTCAGTTTGGCATCCTTGTAAAGCCGCAATATCGCCTGGGCCATCACGTGAGCCGCCGAGTGCCGTAATATGTGCAGCGCTTCAGGATCTTTTTCGGTGATCAGACGCACGCGGGCATCGCCGCTGATTGCTGTATTCAAATCAACCAGCTCATCGTTTATTTCCATGGCCACGCAGCGACGGGCAAAGTCGGCGGAAATGCCTTCTGCCAGGTCTGTTCCGGTGGGAGAATTCTCAAAAGCCTTTCGGCTGCCGTCTGGAAGTGTTATATTTACCATAGTCATTTCACCACTGTAACAATTGAACGATTGATAAATTGATTAAAAACGGTATAAGATGAAAGGATACCATTCTTAAGAAGCTAAGCAAAGCCTAAATTAAAACCCCAATTGATGTAAAAATCAACGGGGAGTTTTTTATTTTTGAGTATGGGTTTAATAGAAATATAAACCATACTTATGTTTTATCAATCATCACGCGCCCGAAACGGAGAAGGAAACTAAACCGATAAGCGAAACGCTCAGAAGGGTCAAGTAAAAAATGCGAAGACGCCGCGCTCACCGCCACCTAAACATCGCCACTTATTCCGAACTCGAACGGTTTGCCAACCGGCTGGCGAAACAGCGCATTATCGGCGTTGATCTTGAGGCAGACTCCATGTATCATTTCCGCGAGAAGGTCTGTTTGATCCAGATTGCCACCTCGCACACCACGGCCGTCATTGACCCCCTGCAATTGGATAACCTGACTGTTTTGAAGCCTGTTTTTAAACGCCGCGATATTTTGAAAGTCTTTCATGGGGCCGATTATGACATTCGCTCCCTTTATCGTGATTTTAAAATCAACATCAACAATCTTTTTGACACCGAGCTGGCGTGCCGCTTTTTAGGATTTAAAGAGACCGGTTTGGAAGCTGTGCTTAAAAAGCGGTACAATGTGCGCCTGGACAAAAAATATCAGCGTAAAGATTGGTCAAAACGACCGCTGCCGCAAGAAATGATTGCCTACGCCGCCAAGGATGTGCGCTATCTGATCCCGCTGGCAAAAAGCCTGCAACAGGAGCTTAAAAACAAGGGGCGTCTGGGCTGGGTTGAAGAGGAATGCCACCATCTGAGCAGGGTCAGACCGGCTAATAACAATTCGCGCCCCCTGTTTGTGGCTTTTAAAGGTGCCGGCAAACTGGGTCCCAGGGGGCTGGCAGTCCTTGAAGAGCTGCTGCAAATGCGCAAAAAAATTGCGCTGCAGCAGGACAAACCCCTTTTCAGAATTATTGGAAACAAATCCCTGCTGAAGCTGGCCGAGGCACGCCCGCAGAATCTAACCAAACTCAAAAAATCGGAAATTCTGGGATCAAAACAATTCGATCGATACGGCAGCAGCATTATGGCGGCCGTTACCAAAGCCCGGCAGATCCCAACCAAAAATTTACCGAAATACCCGCGCAAAACCGCTCCCATGGTTCCCGCGATAGTGGCCAAACGCGTTAAAGAGCTCCGTACCTGGCGGGACCGCATGGCAGAACAGCTGAAAGTGGATCCGGCCATCATCTGCACCAAGGCCCTGATCAGCGCCATCGCCGTGCAGAAACCCGTTAACAAGAGCAGTCTATCCAAAATAAAGGGGCTCAAAAACTGGCAGGTGACGGAATTTGGCCGCGATATCATCAATATTTTAAATACGGTCGGTTAGTTATGGCGACGGAAGAAAAATTGACCATACCCTCCGGAGGCTATGCGCTGGAAGGCCTGTGGCAGGCCGGCACCGGCGACAGGGGTGTTGTGATCACCCACCCCCATTCTCTGTATGGCGGTACGATGCACAATCCGGTCGTCGAAACCATTCAAAGTGCCTACCGCCAAAACGGTTATGCCACCCTGCGATTTAATTTCAGAGGCGTGGGGGGCAGTCAGGGAGACTTTAACAACGGGATTGGCGAGCAGGACGATGTTCGCGCTGCTATTGCAAGCATTCAAGAAAAGGGCGTCAGTGCAGTAGAACTGGCCGGCTACTCTTTCGGCGCCTGGGTCAATGCCCGACTGATTGCCAATGATCCCATTGCCATCGCGTCTATGCTGATGGTGGCGCCGCCGGTTGGATTCATTGAATTTGGCGATGTCAGCACACTAAGCTGTCTGAAAATGGTGGTCACCGGCAGCCGGGACGACATCGCACCTGCAAGCCAAATCCGCGACCTGTTGTCGATCTGGAATTCAGATACCCGTTTTGAGATCATCGACGGCTGTGACCACTTTTACGCCGGCTATCTGGACAAGCTGAACTCCATCCTGACATCCTTCCTGCAAAACCAGCAGGTTCAATAACGCCCTACCATTGCCCAATACCGAATACCCAAACTAACTTTCAAAGTACCGCATCAGCACCTTTTTCCTGCCCGTCAAACCCTCATAGTCTTCATCTGGGTAGCCGATGGCGATAACGCTGCAGATCGTTTCCTCTGCCGGAATCTTTAGAAACTGCTGGATTCCGGCATCCTTGTTCATGGCTTCGACGGCAAAACCAATCAGGCATGTGCCCAGCCCCATGCTGTGGGCCGCCAGCAGCATGTTTTGGGTGGCCAGCAGGGCATCTTCTGTGGGGCAGCTGGCGCCGGGCTGCGTCGCCACAACAATAACTGCCGGAGCACCGTGAAACAAACGGTCGCGACCATAAAGCTCCCATTCCTGCAGAGCCTCTGCAACCGACTGGTAATAATCGCGGTAATAATTGTCCAAAGCGGGTTTGCCGATGAGTTTGAGCGCTTTGCAAACCAAACGGTTTTCGGCCAGTTGATTCAGTTTTTTGAAAAAGGCCCCAATGCGCTGCCCAAATGCGTCCACAGCGGCCCGATTGGGCAAAATCGTAAAAGTCCACTTTTGGCTGTTGGTGCCTGAAGGTGCTTGCGTGCCGATCTTGACCATATCTTCAAGCAGGGTGCGCTCCACGCCCTGGTCGGTATAGTTGCGGCACGAGCGCCGCGATGCCATCAATTGAACCAGATGGGCGGTATCAAAATCGCCCGGAGCCAGCCAGCGACTTTTGAGCTCAAAACTGTTAAACGCCAGGCTTTGAGCATCGATGGCATCCACCCGCACGGCAGCCACCGGGCATACCGCCATGCAGTGACCGCATTGCAATGAACGCTCACCGGTTACCCGGGCCTTGTCATCCTGCATGCTGATGGTATTGGAAGGGCATACTTTGACGCATAATTCACACCCGATGCATTTTTCCGCATCGATGACCGTCGTCACTTTTCTATCAATCATGGGGGTCTCCGAATTTTGATAATTGGCAGTCTAAGTTCATTTTTTAAAATTTAGGCCTGATGTTATATCATCGCGCCCAAGGCGGACAACCCTGATCGGGAAAGGCCTTAAAACAGCTCGTCACACCGTCCAAAAGAGCTATGCAGATGGTTTAGATGAATCCAGCTAGTTTCCCTGGCCATTAGAAACCAATAAAAATTGACACCGATTTTTCAGGGTCTTAATTTTAAAATAATAAGATGCTGTTTGCATCAGCGGTGCCGGGATGATGCAGACCCAATTTTGCGTCTCCCTGTTTACATAAACCATACCTTCAAATTTAAATATAAGGAGGTCCTATGAAAAGTATCCCTCAAATTATTGAAGAGCAGGTGCATCGCTGGCATCTGAGCCAGAAAAAGGAGGTCCCTGAAAAAGAGGGCGTGTCCATCGTTACGTTATCCAGAGAGCCCGGTAGCGGAGGGCGCATCATTGCCAGCCGCCTGGCCGAAAAACTGAAGATCGATATTTTCCATCAGGAAGTTATCCATCAAATCGCCAAAGACGCAGATGTCAGCGAAACGCTGCTGGAAACCCTGGATGAGCGCGGCTTGAATACTTTGGAACACTGGATTGCCTCTCTGGTGCACGATCGCCACCTGTGGCCGGACCGCTACATGCAGCATCTGATGAAAGTTATCGGCACCATCGGAAATCATGGCCGGGCGATCGTTGTGGGCAGGGGCGCCAACTTTATTTTGCCAAATGATAAAAGATTCGCCGTTCGCATCGTGGCCCCGCTGGCCTGGCGTACTGAAAATGTTGCCAAAGAGTTCGACCTGTCTCCAGAAGACGCAAAGCGACGGGTTTTGCGAACCGACTCGGACCGCAAGGCGTTTATTCGCAAGTATTTTAATGCCGATATTGCCGATCCCAACAATTATGATCTGACGATTAACACTGCCACATTGGACCTCAATGATGCCGTCAACGTAATATCGGCCGCCCTGGGCATGGTGGAGTGTGTCCTGGTGGAGTAGTTGGTCAATAAATCCAAGAAGTGCGCGCTGTGCAGCTGGCTAGCGAGCGGCTTTGCGAGACAGTCGCTGCTGGATCTTGTTGCTGCGCAGCTCCCGCAGTGCATCACTGGCCACCCAGCGGGCCGCGCGGGATTCCAGTTGCTGGATCTCCTCGGCTACAGCTACGGCTTTTCTGTTCAGTGATAGATTGCGCTTGCCGATCTGACGCAGGGCCCAGTTGACCGCTTTTTTAACAAAGTTGCGATCATCAATGGCCCCCTGCTTTATCCGTTTGAAAAAAGGGTCAAACTGCCGATCTGCTGCGCTTTTGTCATGCACTGCCGTGACAGCCATCAGCACAAAGCCGGCGCGTTTGACATATTCTTCGGGCCGCTGAGACCAGATCAGCGCCTTCCGGCGCGCAAAAGATGTTTTACTGAACAATCGATTGCAGCATTGATCACACAAATCCCAGGAATCAAAATCTTTGGCCCAGCGCTCCAGCTGCGCTTCGGTCATCTGCTGCGGATCGGCGACCATACAGGCCAGAATACGGGCTTCATGAATGGTGCTCGGCCACAATTGGCCGGCCAACTTATGATTGGTGCCGATTTTTCTGGCCAGCCCCAAAAGATTCGGGATCGAAATTCCCAGCGCCCGGTCGGATTTGATACCGAATTTTGCCATGCCGGCAACCGATTTCGTATCGCCCATCGATTTCAACTCAGCCATTACATCGTTCAGCTGCATAGCGCTCCGTGAAAGCCATCGATCGGACCAGGGACGCCGCCATCAAACAGCCGCTTCTAATTCGCCTCTTAAAAACTGTTTGAACCCTTTGAGTGTTCCCCGCCAGGCGGCATCCTCGCCAACCATAATGGCCACAACAACGTCCTTTTCAATACTGATTTCAACGACAATTTCCTCATCTCCGATTGTAAAAACCGCTTCGCCCCAGCGTTCGGCCGGCAGGCCGCTGGTTTCGCAATCATAATCCGTGCGCATTTCCCCAATCATTCGGATTTCCCCCATGATTGCCCTCCTTGGTGCTGTCAATAATTGCGCCGGTTGAGTCCGCCTCCGGCGGATTGAGCCCGTTACCGGTTGAGCCCGTTGCCCGTTGAGCCTGTAGAATAAAGAAATGCAAGTTTAGGTCTACAAAAGGTCATGTTTTTTTCTGAAAGGCGCTACGTTACCAAATCGATAGAAGTGTAGATCGTGGTCTGATATTTGGGATGATCGGCACCCTGACTTTTGGATTGAAATTAAGCGTTGCCCAAATCCCAAATATCAGGCCACCGGCTACTTGTTATTCGTAGCGCCTGGAAGAAAATGATATGACCGATTCATGCCATACCTGTTAATACCTGTATCGCCCTCTAAAACAAGCTGTGTAATTTCTGTTCTAACTCATCAAACTCGTCGCCCTTAAAGCAGTAGTGCATCTCTACAAAGCGCTGGCGAAAATCCGTCACTTCTTTTTTCACATCTTTGTTTTTCAGGATAACGTCTGCCATCAACTGGGCCAGCTGTTTGAAATCTTCGGCTGCCATGCCAAAGCGCGTCATTTCCTGCACGCCGGTGCGCAGTGAGCCGGATGCTGAAAAGCTTTCCTCGTCCGGTGCGGCCTGGTAGTTGAGAATGATGTTATTGTCTTCCAAGCGGCGGGCGATTTCAGGTCCACGGGCATAGCCGACGTTGATGATGACCTGATGGGTTTCGGTATAGGAAATCGACGGATCGCCGGCAATATCCAGCCCGCATTCCTTTAAGGCCGAGGCAAATGCTTTGGCGTTGGTGACCACATTTTTCTGATATTCGTCTTTGAAGGCATTCATCTCATAGGCCGCCAGCAGCAGACCCAGTAAAGTGCCCAGGTGGTGGTTGCTGGTGCTGCCGGGAAAAGCCCTTCGCTGAATGGCTTCCCAGAAGGCATAATGCACGTCGTCTTCGGCATAATTTACGGCCGCAATGCCACGCTGGGAGCCATAAAAGGTTTTATGGGTCGATCCGGTGACAATGTCGGCCCCCTCCTCAAAAGGCTGCTGGAAATAAGGGCCCACCAGTCCCAGCACATGCGCCATGTCATACATCAACATACATTCCAGCTCGAGCTCATCAATAATGGCGCGCATTTCCTGCACCGGCTCTTTATGAATGATCATGCTTTTACCCAGGATCATCAGCTCCGGTCGATGTTCAAAGATCAATTCCCGGGCGGCTTCAACATCAATTTTATAAGGGTTGTCTTCAAGAACCGGAAAGTTGACCACCGCCGGCTTTTCCCATTTGGGATCGCGCATCACGAAATCCCGCAGGGCGCCCATCGGCTGGGCGCTCAAATGGCCGCCTTTGATAATATGATTGTTCATCACCTTGCGAATACGGCGCTGTTCTTTTTTGCGATCGGCGCGGTTGACATAATCCACCAGGGCACTGAACACGGCCATATTGGCCATTTGCCCGGAAATCACCCGGGTTTCCACTTCGCGGCACCCTAAAAAGCGCTGAAACTCGCAGGTAAGCAAATATTCCGTCTCAGCGATAAAATCGGTGCCCTGGTAGTAGAACACATTGGCCTCCTTGAACGCTTTGACCTGTTTGTGTTCGCCATACCGGCCGGCCGGGTCCGTGATCGAAAGTATGTGCGTCTGTGGGGAGGCGGTTTGTTCGGAAGGGATCAAGTTGATGCACTGCTGCTGGCGCCAGGTATGGTTGTCGATGGCTTTGCCGATCAGCGTTTTGGCATTTTGCGCCATCTCTTCGGCCGCACACACCGCTTCACGGTCGGTGCGCAATTGATCATGATGGATCGGCCAGCAATGGGGCGGCGCTTCGGCCCGCAGGTGATAGGGAACAATGACCGCACGGGCGCGTTTGCCCCGGATGTCGATCTCGACTTCATCGCCTTCCACCAGATTGCTGTCCAGCAGCGCCAGGCCGATGGCGCGCCGGCCTTTTTCTTCGGATTGACGCGTGGACAACCCGACACCATCGCTCTGCCACAGCGGCACCATCGTCCCGCTGGTCACATAACCCACATGCCGTTCGCCGCGAAATACCTTGGCTTCGGCCCGGGCAACGCCCTTGTCCATCAGCGCGATGGGCTGGATGATGCGCGGCAGATCGGCAATCAGCGAAAAGTCGCGATCAACGATCCGTTTAAAGGCTTCATATTGCTTGGTCAGCGCCGCCCGTCCAATGAAATCACCTTTGAGCGGTGACAGGCTGACGCTGAAACGAGCCAGCATGCTGGCAAAGGCCGGTATTTCATTGCCCTCGGGGTCAAGCCCCAGCTCGTGCCCATAGAGCGGCAGAATGGCCTCCAGGCGCAGGGTATCCCTGGCGCCCAGGCCGATGGGTTGCGCGCCTTTAACAAGCAGCGCCTGCCAGATGGCGGCCACATCGTTGCGCGCGATGAAAAGCTCAAAACATATCGGCTCGCCGGTGTAGCCGGTGCGCGATATTAGTACCTGGCTGCCGTTGATTTGCGCGGTGCTCAAACAGTTGCGCAGCGGTTCGGGCAGGCGTCCGCCGGAGATTAAACCCAGCATGATGTCTTTGGCAGTGGGCCCTTGCAGGCTGAGCATAGCCATCTCCGCGGTCCGATCGATCAATTCCACATCGCCGAATGCCGGGCGGATTTTTTCCAGATGGGCAAAATCCTTTTCACGGTTGGCGGCATTGACCACTAAAATGAATTCATCGGGCACAAAGCGGTACAGATAGGCATCATCGATAACACCGCCGTTTTCATTGGGGATCATCGTGTAATGTCCCTCTTCTTCCTCCAGGGCGGCGGCGTTGTTGCTGAGCACGTGCTGCAAAAAAGCAACTGCATCCTTGCCCCGCACCGTAAAGCGGCCCATATGCGAAATATCGAAAAGACCGGCGGCCTTGCGGGTGGTCAGGTGCTCCTGGATGATACCGGATTCATAATGCAGCGGCATTTCCCAGCCGCCAAACTCAACCATGTTGGCGCCCAGTTTGACATGTTGATCGTTTAACGCGGTTTTGTTTAGTGTTCCCATGGCGGATGATCCTTTTTTGGCAGAAGTTCAAAATTCTGTTGCGCTATTGTAGCAGAAAATAATAGATAAAAGCATTCTGAGTGTCAAACGGATATCGCGGAAACCGACTTATATCTTCACCCCCGAATTTTCACAGGTGACGGCATGAACACAAAAACCAGCGGGACACCGGAAACTCTGCACGCCATGTTTCAAACAGGCGGGCGCAGTGTGAGCTGGTGGCAGATAGCGGCCAATCTGATCGGCGCCATCATCGTCACGTCTTATTTTGTTTTTTTTGACCGCGTGTTTGCAGCCATGCGGGTTCAAAATACGTTTGTCGTCGTAGGCATCATGTTCCCGGTCCTGGCTGTCATTGCCTTCTTCTTTTTCAATTTCTGGATGAAAGATTTAGAGCGTTTTTTACAGTTAACTGCCCAGAACAAACAAATTGAGCCCCATCTGAGAAAAAAGGCCCAGCGCAAAATCCTTGAAATGCCGTTTTTTTCAGCACTGGTAAGTTTTTTTAACTGGTTTCTGGCGGCCATCACCATGACAATCTTCAGTATCATAGCTGATTCCAGCAACACCGCACCATTAATGGTTGATCTGATTGATGGGCTGAGGGTTTTTATCGGCTGCATTATCGGCGGTATCATCACCGCCGCGATTATATTTTTCATCACCGAAACCAAATGCCGCCAGATCTGGCCCTATTTTTTTCCTGCAGGAGGGCTGGCCAGCACACCCGGCGTATTTCGTCTGAGACTGCGTGCCCGCATGCTGATTATCTTTGTACTGGCCAGCATATTGCCGCTGATCCTGATGGCGGTTTTATCGTACAATAAAGCCAGCATGATGCTGGAGATGGACCCGGGCCAGGTCATTCAGAGCCTGCTGTACCTAACGGCCTTTTTGCTGGCCGTCACCCTGGCTGTGGCCGTCATCCTGTCACGCTCGTTTTCAACCGGCATCATTGATCCGATCAGACAGATGCAAGCCGCCATGGCGAAGGTTGAAAAAGGCGATCTGTCGGCAAACGTAACGGTTAACAGCAACGATGAACTGGGCGCACTGGGAGAAAACTTCAATCAGATGACCGAAGGCCTAAAAGATCGCTATCGTCTGCGCCAGTCGTTGGATCTGGCCAAGGAAGTGCAGCAAAACCTGCTGCCTGCAGCAGATCCGCTTTTCCCCGGTTTGGATATCGCCGGCAGAAGCATCTATTGCGATGAGACCGGCGGCGATTATTTTGATTTTTTTGACAGCGCCGACAAAAACGCTCAAAAATACGGCGTGGTCATCGGCGATGTATCCGATCACGGCATCCCATCTGCCCTTCTGATGGCCTCGGCCCGCGCATTTTTACGGCAGCGCACGACGCTGGCCGGCAACATTGCCGACATCGTCGGTGACGTCAATCGCCAGTTAACCCAGGACGTGGAAGACACCGGACGTTTCATCACCCTGTTTTATCTTCAAATCGATACGGACAACCGCCGGTTGAGCTGGGTGCGGGCCGGACACGAGCCGGCATTGCTGTTCGATCCCGCCAGCGGTCGCTTTGACGAGCTGAGCGGTGAAGGTATCGCTCTTGGCGTTGACGCCGATTGGCGATTTTCAGAGAATCAGCGAGAAAATTTAACCGACGGGCAGATTATTTTATTGAGCACCGACGGGATCTGGGAGGCCCGCGATCCCCAGGATCAGATGTTTGGCCGGCAGGCCGTTTGCGATATCATCCGTCAGCATGCGCATGCCACCTCCGCCCAGATTCAGGATGCCATTCTGGCCGAATTAGATCGTTTTCAGCAGGGCGTCACAGCCGCTGACGACACCACCCTGGTGGTCATAAAAGTTGCCGGCAACAGTTGAGTTGAAACCGCTCCGAGGACGAGGACGAGTAAAATAAGCTATTTAGGATTTCGTCCTCGTGCTCGTCCTCGTAATCGTAATCGAAAACTCAACCCACCAAACTCGCAACTCGTAACCCGAAACTCGAAACTCGAAACTTAAAATTTGAAACGCGTAACACGTAACCCGCAATTGGATACTTGATACTTGATACTTGATACTTGAAATTTAAAAGACGCTACCCGCAGCCCGAAAATCGTAAATCAAAACACAAAATACTAAAAGCAGGAGAAACAACAATGGCAACAGCAACAGTTCGTTGGTTAAATGACAGAAACTTTGTGGGGGTGGATTCAACCGGCCATTCGGTGGTATTGTCCGGCCAAAAAAACGGGATCGGGGTCAGTCCCTCCCAGATGCTGCTGGTGGCCCTGGCGGCCTGTTCATCGGTGGATGTGGTTGAAATCTTAGAAAAAAAACGCAAAAAGCTCACGCTGCTCGAAGTCACCGCCAATGGCGAACAGGACCCGGATCCCCCCTGGACCTATCGCAGAATTCATGTCACCTACCGGCTCGGCGGTAAGGATCTGACCGCTAAAGCCGTTGAGCAGGCCATTCAGCTCTCGGAGGAAAAATACTGTTCAGTGGCCGCCACCGTGCGCGGTGTGGCCAAAATCACCACCGAATATGAAATTGTTAGCGAAGAACCTGCCTGACCTCTCCATTGTATATCGGTTTTATCCGCATAGACACATTGGACGTTAAAAGCCGCCGCAGTGAGCGGCATTTCTTTCGGTCGGTTGACCATAGAGTCTAACCGTCTAAAATCTAAAATAAATATTGACACTTAACCGCTTAACCAATAAAATTTTAGGTGATCGAATCCCATTAAACTTCACCAAGGAGCATTCGCATGCTGGATTTGGATCCGCAATTAGGCAAATATAGCATCACCGCCCGCTTATTTAAGCTGGTCAATGACATGCCGAGGGATAAAAAATTAATTCTGTTAAAGCAGCTCATCGGTGACGATGTCACCTCCCAGCTGTGCAAACTGATCGTGGAAATGTCTGAAGATCAGCAAATCATTTTGCTCGAGCAACTAGAAGCCATGCCAACGATGGAGATGCCTGAAACAACGGTCAGTTTGGAAGGAAATGAATCTTCGATGCGGGAAAACCCCCGCAAGCCGTGCTTGATAAACGCCAAATACCGTATTCAAAATAAAGATTACAAAAGCTATATCCTGGATATCAGTGTCGGCGGGGTGTTTATAGAAACGGCGGAAACATTTACTATCGGTCAAAAAATCGGTCTGAATTTTATGCTGCCCAATATCACCAAGCCGTTTAAACTGATCGGAACGATATCATGGGGAAGCCCCCGCGGATTCGGTGTAAAATTTGATAGTGTGCCCGCGCCCCAAGGAGAGATTTTAAAATCATATATCGAGCAGGATTAATTCGGTTGGCCGCAGCCCGGCTCGATTGACAGCGAATTTTTTAAGCGTTATATTGGCACTGAGGAAAAACCGCAACCCGCCGATAAGCAAAAGCTTTCAGGCAAATACCCCGTATTCTGCTTGCCGATGGCTTTAATGAGAGGTGAATTATGAGACACATCCTCACCATATTGTTTGTGATGGGAGTCTTGCTGTGGGGTCCGGCGTCATTCGCAGATATTTATACCTGGACAGATGAAAACGGCGTCAAGCATTTCGGTAATCAGCCTCCTGAGAATGCCACCAACGCAGAGGTCATATTTGAAGAAGAGCCGCACAATGCAGCCGCCGATCAAAAGCGCACTGACGCGCAAAACCAAGAGCTTACCGAATTGCTCAGGGATCTTGAGAGAGAAGAGCAGCGGGAAGCCGCCGAAGCCAGAAGAAAGGCTGCAGAAGCTGAAAAAAACAAGCAGCCCACCCAGCAAGACCGTGTAGAAGCAGAAAAACAGCGCCTGGAAACAAAAATCGCTGAACTAGAAGAAAAACCACTGGATTATTTTGGTTCCTTTAAAAACAAGCGGGTGCGCCTGGGGTATTATCGCTATCGTCTAGAAACCCTGTTGAGCAATCCGGATAAATATTTTAACGACCCATCCAGCTTTGAGGGCAACGTTAAATACGAACGCTAATCTCTTAAATCCTGACAATCGATCGAAGATCTGCCTATGGGCGTAAGTTGCATATCCATGGCCCTGCTGTGGGTGTGTCCCGTCGCCTTGCAACCCACTGATTATCTGATCCCCTGAGGTGGTGCAGCCCTTTGCGGTGGCCGCCGCCAGCCTGTGAAAAACCCCTAAAGTTTATCATCATTTATACCGATATGAGGTGTCGTAGCATTTATTGCACCGCATCCGGTGTCTCAATGGGTTCACCACCTATTGAGAATAATTTCAATTACTTTGGATTTAAGGAGGAGAGTTTGATGAAAACCAAAGTTTCTTTTTCCAGTGTTGTCATTTGGCTAATGTGTGTGTCTTTTTTGATTCCGGCAGCCAGCGCCCAGCAAACGGAAAAACTTGACGTTGTGGCCGCTGCCATCTGTGAAAGAGTTGAAGATCGTGAAGCCGTTAACGTCGGATCCCAATTTACCAATTCGACACCGCGGCTGTACTGCTTTACCAAAGTTGTCGGTGCCGCAACACCCACCGAGGTCGTGCATGTCTGGAGTTATGGCGATGTCGAGCGCGCCCGAGTGCCTCTGGCCGTAAACGGAGACTCATGGCGCACTTACAGCTCAAAAGCCATTCAGGCGCATGAGATTGGCTCATGGCGTGTGGATGTGCTGGACATGTCTGGCAACCTGCTGGAAACACTCAATTTTGAAATCACCCAGTAAGCAAACCAAATGCGCATAACTGGCGCATTTTAGCGGAAAGCCACGCCCCCGGGCGTGGCTTTCGCTTAGCTTGCAAGTGCGACATTTACCGGCAATGCCGGGATAAAAAATGGCTTTATACCCAAATTGAGGGCTGCGAAAAATTGATATTGAGTGTGTTTTTTGATAGACTGATAACAATTATATCAAATCTGAAACTGCCGTCCGATAACCACGTAAGCATTATACCCGATCAGGTTGCCCTCGAAATATGCCGTAGTTATAGAGTGGTTGTTAAGAAAACGCTTTGATATTGAAGCGTTTTCTTACAGCCACGAATACCGCATGCTGAACTGCAGATCATATCCGAAAAAAGCGGTATAGACCAAAATGGAGGGTTTTATGACATTCGCCAATATGTTGAACATTACCAGCAGCCCAGCGCTATCAATACTCATTTGGATCGTATTGTTTCTGCTGGCACTGTATTTTGCCCGGCGGCCGTTTCACAGGGCGGTCATGTCGTTTAGCAAAATCATTCGCAATGCCTTGCGGCTGAGCGCAGCCTCAGTGCTGTCGGCGGAAAAGCGCCTGGTGTTGCGCAATCGGGAAGTTCTGATGGCCGCTGGCCTGGAAAATTCCGAAAGGGTCGTCGAGCGGGAATTTGATCGCATTGCCGCCGCAGTAGCCCGCGATCTTGACGGTTATCCCAATGTTCACCGTCAGTTATCGGAAGTCATCGTCAAGTTGGATGAAGACTATACCAACAGCGCCGATGTGCCGCCGTCGCTGCCCAACTGGATGCCGATTATCGAGTCCATTGCTAAAATCGAGCACAGCGGTGACTCGATGGTGGCCAATATGCTGGCTGAAATCAACCGCTCGCTCACCGAACAGAACAAGAAAGCTGTCGAGGACTATCGTAATTCCACAGCCGCGCGCCACGGCATTTTAAATAAAATGATGCCCTTCTGGCGTAAGGTGCAACGGTCCCTGGACGGCATCTCCAATTCCATCGCCAACATCAAAAAGCGCGCCAAAACAGTTGACCGCAGTATGAACGAATACGAAAAAATTCGCGCCGGCTCCGATAAAGCGGCACGGGCCCTGTCCACCTCGGCGCTGACACAATTTGCCATCGCCGGACTGGTGCTGCTGATTGCCATTGGCGGGGCGATTATCAATTTTAACCTGATTGCGCTGCCCATGTCTGAAATGGTCGGCGGCGCCAGCTACATCGGCCCTTTTAAAACCTCGGATGTGGCCGGTCTGGTAATCATTCTGGTGGAATTGACCATGGGGTTGTTTCTGATGGAATCGCTGCGCATCACCCGGCTGTTTCCGATCATCGGCGCAATGGATGATAAAATGCGCCACCGCATGATCATCATCACCTTTACCCTGCTGGCCATTTTGGCCGGTGTGGAATCAGCCCTGGCCTTTATGCGGGACCGTATTGCGCACGATATGGAAGTATTGCGCCAAACCCTGGCCGGTGCAGAACAATTGGGGCTGGCGCCCAGTATCATCCCCACCGTCGGGCAAATGGTCCTGGGTTTTATTCTGCCTTTTGCGCTGGCCTTCGTCGCCATCCCGCTGGAAATGTTTGTGGCATCAGCGCGCACCGTGCTGGGCGCAGGGGCCGCCTGGCTGCTCAGAATATTTGCCTTTTTCCTGCGCCTGCTGGGCAACATCGGGTTTTACGCCGGCAGGTTCATCGTCAATTTATATGATTTGGCGATTTTTCCTGCCATCTGGCTGGAAGGTATTATACTGGCATCCAGAGGCAAAAAAGTGGCTCTGCCGGAAGGAGAAATCCCCGATAATTCAAAGCTGGTCGAGAAAGCCGTCGACAGCTACGAGGAAACGATTCAAATAAAGGAACATCAGGAATGAAAAAATTATTCGCTCTCGCCGTTGTCATTTGCATGCTGATTGCAGGCTGCACTGATACCAAAAGCCGCTCCACCGGTGTCTATATGCTGTTGGACACCTCCGGCACCTATGCCGTGGAGCTGCAAAAAGCTCAGAAAATACTCAACTACCTGCTGGGGGTTCTGTCACCCGGCGATACCCTGGCGGTGGCCCGCATTGATACCGGCAGCTTCAGTGAAAAAGATATTGTTGCCAAAGTCACCTTTGACGAACGCCCGTCGGTGGCCAACAACCAGAAACGGGCCTTTATGCAGAACGTTGAAAACTTTGTCAAAACCGTCAAAGGCAGCCCGTATACCGATATCTCAGGCGGTATCCTGCAGGCGATTGAATACCTGAACGAAGCCGAATCCGGCAAAAAATACATCCTGATTTTTTCAGATCTGAAAGAGGAACTGGCCAAAGGGTACAAGCGCGATATTCCCTTTCAGTTGCCGGATTACAACGTCATCGCTTTAAATGTCACCAAGCTGCGCGGCGATAATATGGATCCCAAGGAATATCTGGCGCGCGTCGAGGATTGGCGCGGCAAGGTTGAAAAGGGCGGCGGCGATTGGGGCATGATCAACGATCTGGAGCGTCTGGATAATATTTTCGCCAATTAAGCCGGACACGAAAAATGAAAAAATGCGGTTATCTGGGAAACTCCAATAGGATGCATCTGATATGATTTGCACCACGAAGAACACGAAGATCTCAAAGGGAAAACACATTAGTTTACTTTTATCCTTTCGTGTCCTTCGTGCCCTTCGTGGTTTTGTGTGCCTAACTTGAGCTTTCTGCATAACCATATTAAAAAATAATCTGTTATAGGTTGGTTGGGGTCACTTTCGGTGACCCCATTTTTTCTTGTTTTGAACCTGCCATCATCCCCGCAGCGTTTAAAATCTTGACATCTCAAACAAGCGGGAATTAATATCAGCGCTGCACATCAACCTCCAATTCACCCTAACCCGAGCATTTTGGCTGTCAATGGTGAAACCAAGAGCCCTGATAAAGCTGCCCGAAAAGGATCGCACGGCAAAATCATGTCTTGTGCTGCTGACAATGGCCGCCCTGATCCTTGCCATCACCGGCTGTGCCGCTGATCTGCTGACAAAAGGCGCGGACCCTGAGATTGTAGGTGCGCCTGCGCGGGTCGGCACGCTGACCAATCCGCAGCTCACGGAAGTCAGTGGGCTGGCCGCATCCAGCGTTTATCCGAGCCTGCTGTGGGCCATCAATGACGGCGGTGATGATCCGCTGCTGTATGCGGTCGGCAGCGACGGGGCTGACTTAGGCACCTTCCGGGTAGAAGGCGCCCAAAACAATGACTGGGAGGCGCTGGCCTCATTTCGCCTTGGGGAAAACGCTTATCTGTTGATTGCCGATGTCGGCGACAACTGGGAGCAGCGCCCGAACGCCACACTCTATGTGGTCAAAGAGCCGGACGTGACCGCCACCGGTTTGGACAGTGAGGCGGTAATCCCCATTGCCTGGCAGATCCACTTTACCTATGAGGATGGCCCGCGGGATTGCGAGGCTGCCAGTGTGGATGCGGCCCATCAAAGCGTGCTGCTGATGACCAAACGCGGACAGACACCCCTGCTGTATGAGGTGGCGCTGCAGCCCGCTGATTCAACCGCGCCGGCCGTGGCGCGCAAATTGGCGAGCGTGCCGCATTTTACCTGGCCCACGGACATGGACCTGTCACCCGATGGTCTGTCGGCGGTGGTGTTAAACTATAATCATGCTTATCTGTTTAGGCGCCGAACCCAGAATGACTGGCCGGAAGCCTTCCAGAAAAAGCCCCGGCGTTTGCGCTTTGAAACCCTGGTGCAACAGGAAGCTGTCTGTTTCGGATTTTACGGCAAATCGGTCTGGGTGACTTCCGAACGGCGGCCGGCGCCGCTGGTGCGGATAGAGCTGGAAGAATAATATCTTAATATCAGAGTAGGATAGGATAATCTTCTTACAAGAATTTTCTCTAAAATAGATGATTCCACCAGCAGGTTACCCGGTTGAGTCCACCTCCGGCGGATTGAGCCTGTTAAAAAAGGAATAATGTCTTGTTTTTATTGAACCGGATAACGGGTTAACCCGCCAAAGGCGGACAAGCGGGTAACGGGCTCAACCTATTGTTGTTGGCAAAATGTTGAGATAGCCTTTAGACTCCACAGTTAATATATTGGATACAGAACCCACCAAATCTCCATACAAAATCCGCAATGTACGCCTGTTTATTGCTTTCCGGGTCTTTTTTAACTGCCGCTTTTACTATCCGGTATTTACCATTTTATTTTTAGACTATGGTCTGACCTTAGAGCAGTTTGCCCTGCTCAATGCCGCCTGGGCAGCCACCATTGTGCTGCTGGAGGTGCCCTCCGGCGCCCTGGCCGATACGGTCGGTCGTCGCAATTTACTGGTGTTTACCGGGATTTTGATGGTCATCGAGATGATCTTGCTGTGTTTTGCGCCGCGGGGCAACGCGCAGCTGTTGTTTCCCATTTTTTTGGTCAATCGAATTTTGAGCGGCGCGGCCGAGGCAGCGGCCTCCGGGGCCGATGAAGCCATCGCTTATGACAGCCTCGAGGCTGAAGGTGATGTGCGGGATTGGCCGCGGGTTCTCGAAAAGCAGATGTGGGCGCGATCCAGCGCCTTTATCATTGCCATGAGCCTGGGGGCCGCCGTTTACGACCCCCAGTTGATGCAGCGCGTCGCCGACGCACTGGGCCTCAATGTGACATTTAATCAGGGCATCACCCTGCGCATCCCTCCCCTGCTGACCCTGCTGATGGCCGTCTTCACCCTGATCACCGCCTGGTGCATGCGCGAAACCGAACCGCGGTACCAGCAGGCCAAAACCGGCGGCGGGTCATCAATTGGCCAGGCCTTTAAACTAACCTTTACCGCCGGCGGCTGGATTTTGCGAACGCCCTTTGCGCTGGTTATCATTCTGGCCGGTTTGGTTTTTGACAACTGCATTCGCATGATCATCACCCTCAACAGCCAGTATTACCGTTTGATCGAGCTGCCGGAAGCCACCTTTGGCCTGATCGGATCCGGGCTAGCGATACTGGGCCTGGTGATGCCGCGGCTTGCCCGACGCCTGGCACAAAAGCATTCGCCCGCGTTTAATCTGTCCGTGATGGCCGCACTGACCCTGATCGGATTGATCGGTATGACCTTTTTTTGGCCGATTATCGGATTGTTGCCGCTTATCATATTGGTGGCGGTCATGTATCTGGAAAATTTTTTCCAGAGCCATTATTTGAACCGCATCACCGATTCCCATCAGCGGGCAACGGTCTTAAGCTTCAAGGGGCTGTCGTTTAACCTGGCCTATGGCCTGATCGGGGTGCTGTACTCTTTGCTGCTGGCATATCTGAGCCGAGGTGTTGTCGCCGCACAGCCGAACATCGGCGACCTTCAACTGGAAAACCTGGTATTTGTAAAATCCATCGCCTGGTTTCCCGGCTATTTTCTGCTGACCATGCTGGCGGTGCTGGTACTTGCCCGCTGGCGGCTGAAAAACACCGACGAACACCGGCGCATTGGTTGAAGCTGTGTGTCTATAAATTGGGGTAACAGGCCGGCGCAACCACTATATAGTGTACTTTTCTATTGCCTTTTCTCACAAATACATCTATTTTTAACGTACGGCGTGAGCGCATGGTCATCCTACTAATCTAAAAAACCAAAAAGAATAGGATAGAAAAATGGCACAATCCCAAGACAGCAGCGGCAAGGATTTCGTATTGAACAGCAGTTACGGGGAAACCGAATCCATGGAAAACGCTGAAGACGCTTACTATGGCTCCGGCGGCACTTCCAACGGACAGCCATTTAAACACATCTATATTGCCCTGGCCGGCTTCCTGGTGCTTATTGTGTTAACGGTGGTGGTTATTGCCAGAACCTATAGCCTGGCCGAAAAATCCCAGTTGCTGGCAATGGAATCCAGGCTCGAGCAATTGGAAAGTCGCCTGGGATCCATGGATGGTGAGGGTGGGCTCTCCCAGGCCGGCGGATCGGGGAATCAGTTGATTTTGTTGACAGAACGCCTGGACCAGCTTGAAGCCAATATGACCGCCCGCATCAAGAACCTGGCCACCCAGCTCAATACCGCCGCTGCCACAGCGGCTCCGGAGGCCGTCAAAAAGGCTGAGGCCGCCCCCAAGGCCAAGCCCGCTAAAGCCGCCCCGGCGGCAAAAAAGCAGGCCCCGGCTAAAATGCACACGGTCAAGCAGGGCGAAAACCTGTATCGCATCAGCCGCCGCTACAATCTTTCCGTTGACCAATTGAGACAGTACAACAAGCTGGATTCAAAGGCCGCCATCTATCCCGGCCAGAAATTAAAGATTTCCGCACCCCAATAGGCTTCCGTCACCCGGCCGCCACTCCCACCGACAAGCTGCCCCCGGCGAGCGGAAGGCATTGCTCTGCTCCTATTTAGCACGCATTCATTTAATTTAAAGACCGCCCCTTTTTTCCTTAAGTTCGCTCCCGACTGGGCCGATAACAACTCCAGATAAGTGCATGCAAATACATATTTTTTTTCTTTTTTTAGAAAAAATTACCAGGGGTGAACGTGGCTGACGGGAAACCATCAAAAAAAGACAAAAAGAAACGATTCGACCGGCTCACAAAACGGATCGTTACCTCCTTTTACAGCCTGACCATCGCTCGCAAACTGATGCTGGGATACACGGTCCTGCTGCTTCTGCTGGTGGGCATCTCGGTGCTGGCGCTATACAATCTAAACAATCTGAATGAAATCAACAGCAGCATCCATGAAACCGATCTGCCGGTGGCCAACATATCGGGCAAAATGATCGATGTCATCCTGGCCCAGGAATTTTATGTCCAGCGCTACCTTATTTTAAAGAGCTCGGATGTGTTTAAGGATTTTTGGCACAAGGAAAAGGAATTTAACGAGCTGGTCGAAAAGCTGCAGGCCTTGCCCGGTCAAAAAGATTATCCCATCCAGGAAATCGTCAGCCTGCAAACCGAATATAAATACATCCTCTCAGAAGCCATCGGTTGGATCGAGGATCCCGAATCTCCGATATCCAAGGCATTTGAGAAAAATATCAAAACCCAGCAGGAAAAAATCATAACGGTCATCAAAAAAATGCAGGCCCGCGCGCTGCGGCAGCAGCAGGAAAAAACCGCCGAAACAGCCACCATCGGCCGCTACGCTTTTAAGGCTGCGGCGATTTTATGCGGCCTGGGGCTGCTGTTCTCGCTGACAGCCGCTTTTGCCATCACCCACAATATTGCCGGGGCCA
>JAAUXU010138520.1_pt1 | contig 39232 bp, 31 predicted proteins | sample 7278151 | NCBI WGS metagenome assembly JAAUXU01 (sample SAMN14350113, study PRJNA611818) | marine sediment metagenome | isolation source: surface marine sediment (1.8m) | place: French Polynesia: Moorea | collected 2018-08 | reverse complement strand
AGGTCAGCATTTTGGTCAGTGATTTTCACCCAGTTTGGCAACAGTTCTGACAGCCACCACAGCTGAAATCTACTTTCACAGCAAATTTTACTTCAGTAGCTGACTACATAAATTTCAAATCAAGTTGGGCAGAGGTAAACACAATTTTTTTCCAAAGTATTTGGCTACATCTTCATCTTTTGAGCCCAAGTATCAAACTCCAGACGCCGCCAGTGAATTTCCAAAGTTGACCCCTTTTCAACCTAGCCTTATATACAGTCGTTGCCCTAAGTAATGTCGCTTGGTACATATTGATATCATGTGTTGCCTGGGGATGTTTCTGAGATGAATTTCAACATGTAATTGAATATTCAGACACTGCGCCATAACTTTAAGTACACAAGTTCCCAGTTTTGAATGTTTATTAAGACACTGCAACACTCAAAGTAACATGAATTAACAAGAGCACCGTGGCAGTCGCGGCTGAGTTCTCCTGTTTTTGACCACTTTTTCCCGATGAAATTGGCTGAAATTTTCTGTGGATGTGGCCACCCACTCTCCAGTGCTCCATGCCAAAGATGGCACCAGCTGGACCATCCTTGGACATGCTGCAGGCCAAAGACACCTCGTTCGTGCACAAGAGCATGATCATGGTGAACAGGGAGCAGCAGACACTAGGCAGCAACAGCGGCAGCAGAAGCAGCGTGCCCTGTCCACCTCTGTTCCCTGCCAATGCCGAAATATTCTTTAAACTGATATCAGTAGAAGGAAAAGCTTTCACTATCATGGAACAATAATTACTTTCAGGGCAAACACTCGTACACTTTTGGCTGCACTCCTCTCTTAGTAATAACATTAGAACATGACGTTACTAGAGATGCAAGCAGCTTCGCAACCTGGGCCTGTGGGGGGCTTTTTGTGGGCCTTGGGCCCATTCACTCTTCTTCTTGTTTTGTTTACTGACTGATAGTTTTCCCTCTCCTGCTTCTGGTGCCACCTGTCGTAAGCTTCTGTCATAAAGCCAATACTGAACCCCTAGCATTACGTATGTGAATCTCGTGTGCATTTAATGGCAATTTTAACTCCCCCACATCACTACTCAGGTTGGGGGTCTTTGTCTCCCAAATGGGGGTCAGGATCTATCCTCCCATCGAAGAGGAGTTAATGGACAATGAAAAATGTGTCCAGGCCCTCAGGAGAAGGATTGGTAGAGGGATGAAGAACGTGGTCAGGCCCATTAGGAAACGGATAAGCAAAAGGATGCCTTTGAACATAGAGTTTTGTGCAGTGCTAATTAGTCCCCTGGGGACAAAGCGATGAGGGTTGGGTTCAACAAATCCGCAACTTAAATTTCCTCCAGGTACTTTGATGAATTTAAGCGGGGTTTGACGACTTTAACTAACTAAAATATCTCCATTTCATGCAGTGAGGAAGTAGGGCTGGAAAGAGTGATGACTGGCACGGGGTTATGGCTGAAGCCGAGATGACTATAACCAGAGGCTGCTGTAGTGACAGTTCCAGCTCCGCCAGAGGGTGCTACAATAAGCGGAGTCCGCTGTATTGACGATTTGGCCATCTTACCTAGGGGTTCAATCAGTGAGCTGTTGAAGGGCACTACGTTTAGTGGTGTCAGCGCCTCTAATCCCACTGTAGTAGAGGGGATCAAGTGGGGGCAGAAATGGCTGACAAATTCGCTGTAAATGGGCGAGCATATGACCGGTGACGTCTGCAATAGAGTCACAAAAATAGTCTACTTGCTGCATCAGTCAGAGTTGAGGGCTTCGTATTGACCTCTTGCGGCCAGTTTTGGCTGCTAGCCTTTCAGCCATGTTTGTGCCCGGCCCATAAGGAAGGGGCAGAGGATAGCTGACAAATCAGCGGCAGTGTTGCCAATCGGCTTTTTTTCTCCAAGCCGGATTTCAGCGATCTGGCTTTGTTTGAAGGCGACCTGACTTGGTCTCCCTAGATCCTGACCTCTACTTTTTGATCCGGAACCAACCCTTCCCTCTAGCCTCTTTTTAGCAGCTCCCTGAGCTCAATACTGAGGCTGTGACCAGAGCCAAATCACCCAATTTAGGGGTGAAACCATCCAATTTTGCCGCTGTCTCGCGCACGTACCTGCTTCAAGCTCGCCCCCATGCCCTGCTAGCAGCTGCTGCTTATTGAGTCAAATTATAAGACAACCGACGGTCTGATTCGGTTCTGGGAAAGGCTGACGTCATGAGCGGGCTGACGTCATATCCATGGACGTTATTGGTACAGCTAAGTCATTTTGTGCTGGTAAAACGGCCTCGTGAGCATTGAAGAGGGCTTAATTACGAGCAAAGGAATCGATCATGCTACAAACACACAAAAAAGTTGACTTCTTTTCACCCGTCAGGACGTCAGAATGATATTTTCACCTTTCTTTAGTTATGTCATGACTCCATTAGACAATTAACTTATCCTTGAAGTGTGAATCTGTCATGTTCATTCATTTCTCACTCAAGAGGTCCTTGAATATCCACAAGAGGTCCACTCACTGTGAACTGAGGCATTAATATAGAGGAATCGCACGATAGGATCATTCATGCCATGAGAGTCCTTAATGGGTCCTCGTACAAATGCAGCGTGCGCCATGGGGGACAAGTCGACAAGACCTGGAACAACTGTGACGCGGACTAGCATATAATTTTCTCATCGTATCTATGATTATGATCAAGTCATAATTGCAAAATATTTTCCCCGGGCAAGGAATTATTACTTTGTTTAGCTACTAACAGATCACACTCATTTACCAAATACAAACTATAACACTTTGTGGGAGTTCACAAAACAAGTTTGAGGGGGTTAAAGTTGATGAAATTGCCTGGAATATCCATGGGGTCCCCCCGACCCACCTTTTCCGGAAGACACTTCCTAGACCCTCCGGCACCGTGGCCAAACATGCAAAAGCCCCGTGATCGGGGTGAGAGCTTGCCAGGTTCTGTGAAGTCTCTAGAAGAGAGCGACCGGGAGTCACTTCGACATGTGCACAAAAATCATCGACATTGACGATCTGGACGAGTCTCGACAGTCTGGAGAAGTCATTACGAGTGTGGATGAGCTTGGGCAGCCAGATTTCGCTACACCTCAATTCATGCAATGACAAAGCAATGATCAATGGAGGCAGCGAAGTGTTTCATCTTGCAGTCACTCAAGGTGACACTCAACTTGGGATGGAGCCTTGGTTTTTGAGGATTTGATTATCTGGATCGTTGCTCTCATTGTTGCAAAGAATTCGTGAACGATGCTGTCCAGATCGTCGTCCTAAGCGGAGAACATTGCTCGCGCCTCTTGCAGGTCGTCGACGTCGATGCATTTGGTTACACGTCGAAGTGTCACCCTGTCGCTCGCTCTTTCTTGGGGAGGACTCGTGAATATTTGTCAAATACAAGAAAGAAAACGAAATATTCGCCTATTCTATTCGATCGAGGATTAAAAGGTGCTCGAATACATGTACGTATTCGTTTGTTCGCGAATCAAGTAATCTCGTCTATTCGCAAAGCCTCATTGCAACCCCCCTCGGTGACAATCACCAATTAATTGGCACCTGAGTTGGGGTTGGGATCTATCTGCTCATCTGGGAGGACTTTGGTACCAGCAACGAGAGTCGCGGTTACTACGGCAAGCAGTGACTCCGTGGCAACGCCAATGAAGAGGATTGCATTGTGAACGCGTACATGTCAGACGAGTCACGTCTGCACAAAGGTCATCGGTGTCGTTGTTTCTTAGAAGGAAGAACTCGGATGGACATCAGCACGCTATTTTTCGACCTAAAAATTTGAGATGGAGACCTAAAAATGAGTGGAAAACCTCAAACATCCGTTTTAAGACCCAAAGTTTGATAACAAATGTGCAGTAAAAACTGAGTAAAAAAGGGAGAACGAGTAGTAAAGACACTGAACTTGAAGTGAAGGACGGAAGAGCCGGAAAAAACACCAAACACGAAATTTTCGTCACCTAAAATCCCGAGGTTTACCCATCATAGTTGCAAGCTTCAATATCCTTAACGAAGGTGCAGCTTCTTCTGTTTATTATAGAACTCTTTTAATATTCTCCAACATTTTACCGTTCCTTATGTAAATAACTTCTTTTCATCGTTTCTGCTCGATACGGGGTTAATGTAGAAACTCGTTTATTGATGCATGCGTGTCTTGTCTTCCATCTTGGAGCGCGATTGGACGTCCCGAAGCAAAGATGAGACGACAACAGCGGTATATATATACTATAACTTGCTACGTAACTGCATCACCTAAGAAACGTCTTCTCGAGTATTATGCTTACAGACATATATGATTTGTATATGTGTGTGTACGCATAATACAAATATGTATGGTATATGTGACCAATGTCAAGCTGCTAACCCATGTTGGCAGCTGTCAACTACTCATCCGCATGATTAGCTAACAGGGGTGGGAGAGGAAGGGGACTGCAAAGACCAGACAAATTTAGCAATCCTTGAAGGTGACAGATTTTGCTCTTCTCGTCCCCCTTGGGGTTCTTCCCGGACTCCTCATGATGCTGTTGTTATTCTCTCCGTCCAGAGAGCGGCTGAAGCGGTGGCAGAGGTTGCGTGGCTTTTCGGATGTTCCGCAGCTGCCGCCCATCATCAGGCCTCGCGCGGCCCACTCCAGCTCGTCGCCCTCGCACTCGCTCAAGGAACGGCGGTAAAATTGCTGGGGGAGAACACAAAAAGAACCAGCTGCTAGTCCTTTTGGTTTCTGCTGTTGTTCCATATGTTCAAGCTCAGCACGGGGCCGCAATGACTCAAGATGGTGACAATTCCCCTCATTGCAGCGACATACAAATGATGCACGCTCTGCTATTTATTGGGTGATCCACGAAAGACTCTTTCTAGCGGATTCTGCGTGTTGGGTTTGCTGATCAGTTTGCAATGGCTCAAATGAAAGCTGATTTTCGGTCAAATTGTTCCCCACTTACGGATCACTTTGCCCCAACATTCACAATTCCATCCATGATGAAAAAAGGGAAAATCACCACATCAACAGTCTCAGGCACTTCATAACTGTAGTCCGAGGAATAGCTCTCGTAGTCTCTACAGCAGGTCGAATGGAGACCCAGAAATTAATGATTTCATTAGAGACTTCAAGTGGAGTCTTGTTACAAATATATGACGAAGGAATAAGGTATCAAAACAAATGATCCAGTGTAACTATACTTGTCTGTGAGAAAAAAGTGAATAGATTTGACTTCAATGTTCTAAAATATTACTTTGCATCCATGTCTCCATACAAGACTACTGCACTCTGGCCGAATAGCTCAACTTTGGAAACTCAACAGAACATACTTGCATACAGACACTGCAGTGATATTGAAGCCATTAAAATATTACGTAATTAGGCATTTTCATCATCTCATTCCTAGACTTTTTTGCACAATTTTGGTATAATTGGCCAGTCTTAGTATAACAAAGTCACACCCTGTACTTACAAGCGCGCAATATTATAAGCACCCACCCACCTCCTGATCATGAGCCCTTCTCCTCCCTCTTCTGAACTGCCACCCCTCCAAGTGCTTCTCCCCGTCGTAGATATCCTCGTTGCTGCCGGAGCCGAAGTATCGCTCCGCCTCGGCGTGCAGCTCCAACTGCGTGAGGATTTTGTCGGCGCACCTGTGGAGAAGTCTCGTTTACGTTCTGCACAGACTCGTTGTCACCATGTCTCACTACACAGTGGAACGCGTCCAAAAGGGTCAGCAAGATTCTTATGGGGAGGTTGTTCTTATCTAGAGAGATCGAACTGTTACTTAACATTGAAAGAAGGCGGAATTTTATAGGGAGGCCATTGTCATAGACAAGTTCCACCGAGTACTGCTTGTACTCTACCTTATCCTAGTCGATGGCCTGCTGTTTGCGGCTGCTCTGCGGTTGTTGAACTGGTTGCTGGAGGGCGTTGGACTTGGTGTATGCTCAGGGGAGCAGCAGGCGGAAGACTCTCGTCTAGGGGTTAAAGCATAACGGGCATGAAGCACGAACCACTGTCTGGGTAAGACGAGCGGGAAGTCCTTTCTCGCCTAAGTCTGTGTGTATACTAGCATTAATATTTACACACGGGTCTGAATACTTGTTTATTTCGCTAATGCTCGCATCGACGGACAGGAAGGGGCGCACACGCACGCACGCGCGTACGAGAACGGATGTACTGACCTAAGTACGTATCTCACTTCCAGGAATGTCCAAACAGAAATGGGCGCGTTATCGACCGTTCATAAAAGGCTTTTCCAAGCGCCCGAGTGCCCTTTTCATAGCTTTCCCTCCTCGATCCACCCACGCAGCAGCTCAAAAAGACAAACACAAGAATGGGGACGAGGGGAAATGTGACAGTGACAACCTCGAAGTTCGAAATCGCAGAGCAGTGCAGAACCTTACTGCATGAGCTGCGGCTTGCTTGATGTCAGGAATAGTCTACTTCGGTTTAGTGGCATTCGGATGAGTGAGACTTTCGGTCAAATGGCATTCGAATAGTGAGACTCTAGAGTGAGTGGGACACTGTCTGATTCAATGTTGCCTTGTCTTGCATAGTGGCATCTACATAAGTGCAGTGTTCCAATTTCCTACCATTGATAAACTAAGCTGGCTAATTACAATGCAGCCTCGTTCAGTATTGGCGAAACACGGAAATGCCGCCTAGCTGCAACAATTTTACCAGACTTTTGTTACCATAGAAGGCTAAGCTGCTCAAAACAAGAGAAAAAAGTAACTAGGAGTAACTAATTTAGTAACAAATGAAACTAAATTTGCCATTTTTGTTGTAAAGACTCAGTTTGAAGTATAGCCGAGCAACAAATTAATTTCGAACAAACCAAAATCAAACAGTTTCAAGGCACAATTCCAATATATGACTTTATAAAAGCCAGGTGGCAACACTGGCCCACAGTGCGACGTCGACTCTCAAGGGTAAAGTCTGTCTTCTGAGCTATCAGTCAGGCAGCAGATGAGTAAGTTAGAGATCTTCAAAAATATTACGCAGATCAGTCAAGTGCACGTTCCAACCCTTCGGGAAATACAGGTAGACATTTTTTGGCAGGTGGATGTATCTTAATCGTAGGCACAAGATAGTTTTTGTGGAAAACGAGTTCATAAGTTGTCAGGCTCCATTTGTTTTTGTCTCATACTGTATAGTGTTTAACACCGTGCGGCGTCTTCAAGCGATAGAAAACTTTTTAGGCCACATTTTGCCTAAGCAGGATTTTCCGAGAAGTGGGACGAAAAGTGTGTTATCTTGGAGTCCCACTTAACCGAAGTAGGCAGTCCACGGTGACCTATATTTAGTTTTTGAGTAGTCTACCGAAAAACGGTATTTTAAAGTGACAGCACTGACGACCTTTTTTGGCTCTCAACCTCTCATCTCACGCTCTACGCTTACTTTGCGGAAGTACAAGAGTGTAACTGACTCACATCTTTGCCATGCATTACACAGTACACTGATGCTGAAGGTTGAATTGGTTTTGTTTTTCACTTCTTGTCACGAGCAGAGGACAAGAGGTTCACTTCAAAGCTCTCTAAAGAGACAGAGGGCAAGCAAACTTTGCTTTTCATTGATGGCAATATCGCTTCTTGTGATGCTCTGCCCATCATCTCTAAGGGAAGCTACGTAGGGGTCACCTTATAAAAACATTGCTGAAGCCTAGACACCCACGTTAGCCCAACGTCTTGCGAAGGGAGGAGAGTCCGTCCAATGCAATGCAGACCAAGACCTTCATCCAGGAGACGTCCAAGATGATGCATCCACATAAAAAGATTGGGTCACAATGCAAAAATCAATCAAGGGGACCAGTTTGCTTTCTTGTTTCTGTCTCAGACCAGGTGAGCAATCTTTTCTGGCTGCTGTGAAGATATCTAGAGCCAATGCAACGCTCTAACGGCTCACTTTCACTTGGCTGAAGGATATGACGCACAAAATTTGTACCAAATGTACCGTGAAGAGAAAAAACCTATTAATATCCTCAGTTCCTTTGGCCTACTCCTAAAAGAGCTGAACATGAGGCTGAACATGAAACTGCACAGCAATGCCGGAGATACTCTCTAAATACATGGTGAGCCCTAAAAGCATTCTTCTCGTGCAGAATTCTTCTTAAAAGCAGAAGCAAGAGCATAAGAAACAAGTCAAGTGAACAACTGTGTGAAAACCCCCATGGACACACAATGTTATGTCTTTTGGAAGATGAAAGTGCAGACATATGGCTCAAGATTCCTCCCTCTGCTTTAGTCTGCAGTGATGACACTTGAAGAAAAGCCCAATATTGCACTGAAAAAAGGAGAGCAAAAACACTTTCAGTCAAAGTTATTCATTGGCATGCAGGAACCATTCGAAGGAAACTTAACTCCGATGAACAAGTTGCGGGGCTTATTTGTACGTTCTTCCCTGCATTGTACTTGCAGTTGCCAATACCTTGTCCGTCAGCTGCTTCAACAACAGCATTGGAATGTGCCAGACACTTGCCAGAGGTGCAAGCAGGTGCTGGGTAAAGAACAAGCAGTTGTCTGCAACCTTTGCACCCCCGTTTTGGTCTGTCACAACTCGAAGAGTAGCTGTTGGGAGTTCTGCTATTTCAGGAGGACTCCTGTTTCCCAAGTCCTTGATTTATGAGGAAAAACAAGAGGAAAGTCCTACAGAAATGTAAGAAGAAGACAGACATTTGTGTCATTGTTGGTACAAAAGTTTGCACCTTTTCCCTTGAAGAAGCGAAAGTTCTTGTGCTCTTCACAAAGAAGTCCAGAACTTAAAGTTGGTATGAAAGGTACGTACGTATTTTTTAAGTCACTCAGACATCAGACAGCTCTTGTGCAAGATTCATGCTGCCATTACCTGGACTCTCTGATTGGCGACAGGGGCGTTCCCAGCCTGGAGGACCTTGCTGACGATAGAGAGGACGACGAAGATGATGACGATGCTCCAGAATCAGCGTAACCGGTATACGACGAGAAGATCGCGCCGCGAGCAATGGGAAACTCATTCTCCACCAAGCCGTTATTGTTGTTCAGGAAGTTCTGTGAGCTCGGTGAAATCGCTGGAATAAAGTCATATGTGTACATATTTAAATATGCACAATTTTTTAGCTGGTTAAAAGTGCCTGTAATGAGACTATCAACAGTTCAAAGACTAGACAATCTGGTCTCATAGTAGCGTAAAACGTTGGTGACATAATGCTTCAGCCTCTCCAACAAGTGCTACATCTACCTGGGATGGTGGACCTACTCCATATATCTACGCCAAAGATCAATTGTGGTCGCCAAACAGATGACCCTCTTCCTCATAAAAGTTTCTGTGTACTCCAACACTACATAACTGTGTTGTCCAAGAAGAGCTTTAGTATGAAATGTATAGAGATGATAAGAGGGTGCCCCAAAGCTGATGAATTCTTCATTCCATCTAACTCAAGTAGAATCAAGTAGAGTCTTGCAACAAACATAGCACTCACGATGAGGTCAAAATATGGTCTAGCCTAATATGCACCAAAATACAAAGGCAGCACTAGAAGCCACCGGGGTTCTAAGAGTCCCTGGCAACCGCATTTTAAAAACGTGAATACGAAATAAGTTGAAAAAACTTTTTCATTTATTTGTCACGACTCTTCATAGAGTTCTGCTGTTATATTGCAAATTACGATATTTATTTATACAATATTTTATAATTTATATACAATATATATTACAATTACAAAATAATACTTCGCATGTCACTACATTTTAAAGTCGGCCTGATATTATGCGGGCATGGCATGTACAACATAATATTAGCACTTGATGCATTCAGGGTCAGTTCTGCTCACTCACCATGGGATGAACGAGGCTGGCTCCAACTGGCAGCAGGGCTGTGAGGTGGCGACGCAGCCGCCGAAGCCCCCGTGGCTGTGCCTGCAGCTGAGGATGCAGACGACAACAAGCTCTCCTCACTGGACGTCCGGCAAGTCGTTGTTGACGGACTCGCCGCGGGCACCCAAGCGCCGCCGCGGCGGCTGGAAAAGCGGCCGCCGCGGTGGTTGCTTGGGGCCGGCGAGGGCGTGCGGCAGCGGCGAAGGGAGCCGTTGGATCGAATACTATTTCCAGACTGTAGGGAGGATGAAATCATGAGTGTTGCTTATGCGGTGGTGGCAAAATAAAGAGTCCTAACTTTGCCGTCACTGCACAAGATTGTTAAAACGCGTTCGTTGCTCACCGCGGTTCTTGTGAGCTTTCCCTTGCTGAGGTTCATGTTCTGGAAGTTGGAGAACGAATCAAAGTTGAAGGACCTGAAAAATTACGATTATGGCGCAGATAAGAACTTTCATCATTAGAAATGTAACGAGCCCGCTCCACCTCTGAGCGCGTGCACACACAAAGTACCTTAAAGAGGAAGAACTGCTCGCCGAAGAGACTGTGGAGACCCCTGACGACGCAAACGAGATACCTGACGGCGACGCGGAAAGCCTTCTGCCATCGTACGACGTGGAGCCTCTAGAGGGCCTGGGCCTGCCACCAAAGGAGGATGGATGCTGCTGCAAACGCAGCACCTTGGCCTGGCAATGCACGCATCTACAAGGCAAAGAGTTACCATACTTACAGGGGCCGACAGACAAATCGGGACACACCTTGGTTACGCATATCTCACGGATTGGTGAAGGTACTTGGCTGGGAGTTTAACACGACACAGTTCTGCGTATTGCCCACTACTAAAAGAATTTTTAAGCCTGAGGGACAAAAGACAGAAGCAAATTGAGAGAACAACCCTATATGAACTCTCCCGAGTGGATCACTCATTAGGCCCACTAGCTACCCGAAGTTCACTGTATTCACTATCACCAGAGGATACAATGCTGGGAGAGTCAGGAGGACTCCCCACAAGCGTCCTTGGGAGGAAACACACTTATGACTTCAGTGATGCTGTTTGCAATGTGCTCAAAGTCTCTCCTTGGCTATCTTGTACTGAGTTTGCCAAGATGTTTAACGTCAGTGACATGTCTGTCAGAATGACACTGAAACGCCTGAGCTTGAGCAGCTACATTCAGAGGAGGACGCAGTTGCTGACTGCCCTGATAAAGGAGGAAGCAGTATGGCCGGGGCCTCCTGCAGGATCCGATGAGTGCACCTGGTGGACATGGAATTGTTTGCTGTGACGAGCAACCGTTCTGTGTGTACCAGGTCTTCAGTTGCAGGAATGATGGGTGGACTGCTTCCAGTGTCCCATATGGACATATATGTATATATAGCTGCCTTGGGTCGTCAGATGCTGTGGCTATTGCTCTGTGGTTCTTCTTCGCTACTGGCTGGCCTCAAGGACAATGCGGCCTTGTACTTGCCCATGCTGCATGAAAATGTCATCCTCTGAATGATCAACCAAGTTGCACGGCACCTCTTCATGTTTTCACAAGACGGAGCACCTGCTCACACACCGAAGGTCATCTAGATGTTCCTGGGGGAAAAGTTGAAGGCCCACAATGGCAAGTTCTTGGCAATGGAGGTCGGGACTCCATCCTCGCCAGACCTTAATGTTTGTGATATTTATCTGTGGTCTCAGATTGACGTGATTGCCTTGAAGAGACGCCACACCAGTGTTAAGAACCTCAAGGTGACCATTGTCAGTGCGTAGGGCCATTGACATGGATGAGGTCTCTAAGGAAATAGCCAACTTTAGGAGACGATTATGCACATGTATACAAGCTAAAGGAAGTCATTTTGAAAGCTAAATTGCGTGTCTCATCCCTTTTCAACTTTTCCAAGTTTTGTTTGTTCTTGCTCTTTATGAAAAAAATTTATGACGGTAAAATGAACTGTGTTTTTGAGCAATAGGGTTTTGGTTAAGGCCTTCAATATTGCTGTTGTGACTTTTGACAGCGATAAGCTGCTTAAGGCCAAATCCCTGCACTCCCGACATCATCCATGTCCAACTGTAAGGCCTCATTCGCATGCATAAAATGTTTCCGAAGTCTACCCGTCGTCATGGACACACTCGGAAAATTGCATTTTCAGTCCCGATTTTTCTGTCACATATTGTATTTTGGTAATAATTTCCTTCTACGGGACCAGGTCAGTGCTGTGTTCTCCTTATCTCATGTGGCTTACGATTAGGGCAGCTCTTGTACCAATCCAACCTTGTTTGACCCTACCTTGCATCACCTCACCTCGACTTACCTCGCCTGGTCAAGCCAGCTGAACCTAGCCTGATCTATCGTAGTCTGACCTAGCCTAACTTAACCTAGCCTAATCTACCGCTGTCTGACCTAGTCGGGCCTAATCTAACTTAGTCTAACGTATCCTGAGCCATCTGACTGTAGAGGAACACTGCTGGTTTGGTACCGTAATGCCTAAGGACAGTCATCTTTCTCACAAACAGGTGATCTCCGACCTGATTCATGAGTCACATCGAGCCTGGGCGTACCTGAGCGGCAGCTTCTTTTGCGCAACGGTTGCCTGGATGGTCTTGACGAAGCAGCCCCTGCACAGCACCTGGTGGCCGCAGGGAAACGTCTGCATCGTAGCCCGGCTGTAGCAGCACGTCAGACACTGGAATAGAGCACAAATTTTGGTACTTATGGCACCAGAAACATTTACGCACTCCTACTGCTACTTGAGAAGTTGCTGGCAGTATTAGCTTGGAGGGGGATCTCAGTTTGATCAAAGGATCTTGAGGGAGGTGGAAAAAGCCCCACGAAGTTGGGACATTAGTGTTTGATGCGTCAGAATAAACTTTTGCGATCGATGAGAAAGAAAACTCGCGCTCCCCAAATACGCACGGTCCTGACTTAACACTCGTGTGAAGTACTGTGAACTAGTGTGTCTGCCTGCGTCCAGTTCCTGCCTTCATTCGACGCACAGTGCGTCGCAGAAAAGTTTGCACAAGGACCAAACTTTTCGCGAGTTTCTCCATCGCTTAGGTGGTTATTTCCCCTTTGGACGGTCGTGATTTATCGGAAAGAAGTGGAAAGAAAAAAATCTCTCGAAGTTACAGCAACCAAAATAGCCTGAGCTGAGAAGTTATAGGTGGATGTTTACGTTTGGCGTCCCCATCGAGGAGCGTTGGTGAACGATCATGAACTGCGGACTATTAGAAACAGTTGACCTCCCCAACTGAAATATACTGGACTGCGCATATTGGACGGGAGGGGGGAGGGGACAGGCAAAAGTTTAGGCCCATCCCCTCGACAGAACTGCCTGTCTGCCAGACTGCCTGTCGGCCTGCCGGCCTGCCTGCGGTCAAAATGCATTTCCCCTGAGTGCTTTTCACGGATGTTGCCTGCCTGCTTTTCTCTGGGCCTACGGAGATTAAAACCCTCTCTTCAAGGGGATATGAGAAAACGGCGACGGTTTGTTGGTTTTTAATATATCCGCCGAGGAGAGGATAGGGACTATAAGGCCAAAGAGGTGGTCCTTGGCAGTAAAAGTCCTCGTACAGTTCGCAGTGGCAACAGAAGACGAGAGAGGTGACGGCGGGAATTTAAAATTGCAGACAGTCGCTGCAGACTCAGGGCCTCACATTCTGGTTGAATGCGGTACCTGTAGCTGGACCATAGTATACACACCCTGAGTACGGAGGTCCTGAGGACTGAGGTACAGTCGAGTGCGCTTAATCTTGGGACCAAGTAAGCTGGGTCCAATTAACCGATTTAGAACGATTATCTGACGTCACTTCATGGGCACAGGGGAACCTAAATATAGTGAACGCGTCGGTTCACTACTTCGGAAGTGGTTTGGCCAAAAAATGAAGAACGCCAAAAAATGGCGTTCTTGAGGGGGGTTTGCCGGCAAATTTGCAAAATTCCCTCACTTTGGTACGATTATCGGATCTGTCTGGTCTGATGAACCAACATAATCAACTACGTTAAGATAAGGACTGAGAGGATTTGGTCCGAGTAAGCAAAAAGTCCGATTATCTAGTGTACGATTGAGCTTACTCGACTGTAGTAAGAGGGGGTCACTGAATTGATTGTCATTTCTGTCACATCCCAGTCATGAAAGTCACTCATGCTCAGTGGAGGAGAAACAGACTGAGGGAGGCCAATGTTGTGACTCCTGTCCTGAACCAACCCAGGAACGTTGTGTTCCCAGTTCAAGTTTCACCCAACTGCTGGGGGCGTCAAGCAATCTTGTGGGTTTTTTTTTACAATTGCTTTAAAACTTTGACATTTTTCTTTGGTATTGAATACCATGATATAGGATGAGTAAAGTGTAAGCTTGAATTTGCACCATAGCACACCTCTATGGAGTGGGGCCGGTGCGGGCCGATAATTTGCGGGCTGCGGGCTACTGCGGGCTGGGCACGTGCGGGTGGGGCCAGCCCCCGGGCTAGCCAGATTTCGGCCCGTGGGCTGGCCGCCCACGGTCCACAATTTAAGTCCACAGATCAGAATGAATCTATAATACAAAAATGTCACGTGGAAGCACGCAAGACTACAACATTTCTCCAATGCATCAGCTGTAGATCCTTGACTTGATTTCGACTATTCTGCTCATACAAAAAACTGTGGTGCTTCCAGTGGAATATTCTTTTATTAATATTGCCTGAGACAATTGCAAAAGATAACATTTGACAGGCTTGAAAATTACTCCATCTCCAGCAAGTTTTGGCTGACTTGGCCCGCCAGAGTAGTTGTTCAATAGGAGTGAGCCCGACTGCGGGCTTTCTCAGTTGCGGGCCTGTTCGGGCCGAAAAATTTGAGTGCGGGCCTGCGGGCCTCGGCCTTCACCGGCCCTACTATGGAGTACACATAAAACAACGTTACAGTCAAATGTTTGAGCTGAGAAACTAAATCACTGCGTGCTTTCGGTAGGGCCTCATTTTTTCATTAGTGAAGTCATGGTACACTTCATCAAGACCAAGATCGATTATCCCACTTCTAAGCTCAAAAACATGTGCGACCTCGACCTCTGCCCTCTGCGCACCCTCCAAGAGTCATGGGCTTAATTCACCATTGCCTGATGAATAACATGTTCATACGGATTGGCAACACAGGAAGAGGTCGGCCAACCCGAAGGAGACCGTGGTCAAAGCCATATTTATGTCAAACAGCTCAAATTTGGGACTCAAACAGAAAATTTATTGAGAAATAATTGATAATGAGTGATCACCAGTCGATCTTTGACTTAAACATAACTAACTGCAGACATGGATCTGGACACAGAAATGCCCGCAAGGATCCATGACGCACTCGATAAAAAACAAGAAAAACTCGAGTTTCATCTCTTGACGTTCAAAAAACTCTGGTGTAATCCCTCATGGGAAGCTCGAAAATCGTGAGGTCTTTACGCAAGTCCAATCTGAATGACAATGTAGGCTTCAGTCTGAAAATGTAGTCAAGAGGTAAACAAAAGGTGTCATTAAAAGACTTTCATACAAGGTTTCACCAGTCACATGGTTAAGGTTTGACTAAAAACTCGAATTTCGAAAAGAGCTCGTTTTTTTAAAAAAGAACCCCCCCCCCACCTTTTATTGAGATACACAACATGGATGTTTCATGAAATAAAAAGGAAAATGGATGATGAAGGTCTATCTCTAGACAGACTTTGACCACTCACCTCTTCCTCCTTGGTGAGAGCCAACTCCGGCTTGTCGTCATCCAGCTTATTAAGCAGACCATCCTATTGGCATAAAAAAGAAGCAATCAGCATATGAGAGTGCACGCAGCACACAGCACATCTTTTAGAATGACTGCTTTTTGTACTAAGAAGAAGTATCTTTTTCTTCTCGATTCATTTGGCTATCTCAATGTTCTTCCATTGGGCCCTACTTTTTCAGTGAAGGCCCCCCCTTTACCCACCCAATTCATTTCAGCAACTTTACGCTCGGTAAATTTTTCATCTCCATTCAACAAACATTTTCCTTTTCAGGCTATCCTTTCATTCTGTCTTCGCAGGAGACCTTGCAATCATCCACTGAGTGTAGTATGTACACTTCACACAGGGGTTCTCTCGTCCTGCTGCGATGCAGATGTTGGTTAGGGAACTCTCATTGTGTGTGCATCGCAAGATTCCGTGATATTGTCAAACAAACATCAATCACACAAGCTTTTTTGGGTGGGTGGAAGTAGAAGCTCGGGGCTCTTATTAGTCTGTGGCGACGTAGTGGTGGCGCCAGGTGAAAACAGAACCATAATCGAGGAAGAAGTGTTAAAACTAGTCATTAGGCCTAAAAGACTTCTTTTAGGTGCAGGATTATAACAAATTGAAGAGTGTACGGGCGAATCTAAGTTGTTGGTGATTTGATAGAAAATGACGGGAGGGCAGTCAATCATTCGGCTTGACTGATTGCAGTGTTCCTTGGTGATCTGCCAACCTCCTCGACAACCTGTCCGGGATGAACTGCGCCAATCGCTCGGGCAGCTCCTTGTCCTGCCGGGAAGACGGCAATGAAGTCACGGAATCAATATAGTTCTAGTCGTTTCAGGCCATAATAAAGAGCAGTTTATTTACATCTTTGCACCTTACACGTGATGAATTTTGCATTTTAGGGTTCTTTATCTGGCTCACACATCTCTCACTACAATCTTTAATGCTATCAATCGAATGATACAAAATTCAGTGCAACTTGAAAAAGGAGTGAAAACAGGGCAAAAAAAATTTTGACCAACAAGTTTTCTTTAGAAATTTCACTTTTGGTTAGCCGGTTTTTCCCCTCCACTTCTGTTAGCAAATTTATGTCCCCAACAGGGGTATTTTAAGTTTTTGTCTTTAATTTTTCAGACCTTTAACTTTTTTCCCCAGTTTTTTACCTAGAATTCCGAGGTCTACTACTAATCATGCTTTCACACGCAAGCCATTTCTGGCTCGAACCGGCGATCCAGGATGGAACAAGAAGAAGCACGACAACAAAAAATCCAAACGAGCAAAGGCTTTCTGCAAGTTGTGGAGTTGGATCGAGCTGTTGCTGTTCGAGGGCCACAACAGGGCAGAAATTGCAGCTGGAAGCGGGTCTTTATGCATGTGTGGCTGAGACTCAAGCAAAACTAACCAAGGCAGGGTTGCCAGACCTCAAGCGATTTTTGAATATCTCGTCTCGCAGGGTTGACACACACAAACGTTCAGCTTTTCAGTAGCATCGCTAGTATCGTTCTCATCATACCTGCAACCGGTCCAGGTAATTCTAGACCGGTGTTCACATTCCTAGAATAGTGACTGATCGATGTAGCATCGGTTAATATAAAAAACAGCTTAATGTAGCAGAAATGCTAAAAATAGATTCTTTTTGCTCCATTAAATTCATCGGATAATGTAGAAAGTCAGTGCTGATTGTAGCAGATTTGAAATTGCTTAGATTTGAACTTTCTGCCTTTTGACTCATAATGCACCCTTCTGGGACCATTTTCCCCAAAAGCTGAAGGTATCGATGGCATCAGAGAAGGCATCCCCACAGGACTGATGGAACGCCTCTAAAGTTGACCATTTTTGAGTACCAAGCCAAGGTCACTTCAGGGACATCATGCTGTCCATCTGCTTGTACGTCTTCCACCTCTACATTTCTTTTTTTTTCATTCCTTAACTTGTCCTTCACCATTGGGGCCCCCATCGGAGGCCTGGTGGTTGCCTGGGGAGGCCTGAGAAACGAGTCACATTAAAACGTACCTTTTAAAGTAGTAAAAAGTGCTTAGCCCCAAACTGCTAATAAGCACTGGCAACTGTATGCTTTGCCTTAATTCATTAACTTTGCGTGAAGTCGTAGTTTTGAATTGTTAAATGTAATCTCGACTTACGAATCCACCCTTGGCCTTCACAACAGCTTGAAACCTTCTGAGGGTGGAGGGGACGCAGACAGGGATCTCTTGATGGAGTCCCTGGCCCTGACCAGGTTCATATTAAAGGATTGTGTCCTTAAAAGTGCGTTTTTGGTCTTCAACTTCCTTGCAGAGAAGCAGAAGAGCCTTGGGAGAAATGGAACTTGGCACAAACTTTTAACAGGTGGGACCCAGAACGATTTAATTTCCAGTCCCAAATTAGATGGACCAGACTGTAGACATAAGTTTGCATATAAACTTGATAGGTGATAATCTAGACACAAGTCGAGCTGCGGCAGCATGTGCAAAACGATGAACGCTCAGGTGTGAAAGTCAGGGAAACAATGGCCATTTGATGGGGGTCCCAATTCTCCCTCTGGCCTTTCCTCGCTTTATCGCTGCCATACGTAGTGGGCAGGTTGGAAAGTCACGAAAAGGAACTTTCCTGTGAAAAGATTCTGCAATTGTCAATCCATTCACTGCCAAGCCAAGAGGGGAGAATGTGAGGGTGAAGCCAAATCTCCTCGAAAACGCGAGCTTGTGGGAATAAATCTCCCTCCGGCAATTTCCCTACTTTCAATAGGAAAATCATTTTCTCCTCTTTTCGTCGTCGTCCGGGGAAGAAATGTCTGAATTTCGGCAGCTCCATGAAAAAAAAGACCATAAAGGCCGCAGCTCCCGGGGTTTTTTGGGGGTTCTCGGGGGGGGGGCGCTAAGTGCGGAGAGAAAGGAGTGAAAGATAGAAGAAACTTTGGTTGATTCATAGCTAGCCAGGTCAGGCTAAAAAGGGGGGGGGGATCGGGTGGGGGGTCTAGGACAGAGAGAGATATGAGAGAGAGCGAGGGAGAGAGCGTGTTCGTCCCCCCCCCAGAGATATGGTTATGACTTCCGGCCTCCGCTGCCCATGTGAACTTTGACTCTACGTTAACACTTTTTTACGACGTCTTCTGTCGAGTGCGAGGCTGTGTTACAACCGGCACGCCCCCGGCGGCGCCCCCGGCGGCGCCCCCGACGCCGCCGTTGATATCATATCTCACTCCTAACAACGTCCGTGCAGCAAAAGCGTCTCGGCCGGCGCGGTGGTGGAGGGTGGGAAGTGTCAGGATGTCAAAGTGGTGGACACTTTATGGAAAAAAGAATTGGTGTCATTTCACTGGTTGTGAGCGCAACTTTAGATGGCAGAAGGAAAGAAATAGGATGGATGGGATCATCCTTTTTCCTGCCTGAACCGGCGGACCCTCAATGCCTCCACACTCATTTACGTGGAGACCGACTGAACACTCGGGCTCCTTTGTAGGGGGAAAAAAAGCATTTCTCTTGGGAGGGGGAAAAATGGAGGAGATCCTGCATGTTGGTTGTGAAACGTCGTCCCCCCCTCCATTTCACTTCTCTGGGGAATACAACCCGTGAAAATATGTTGGTGTGCGCGTGCGTGCGCAAGTGGCGCGCGTGCGTGTGGGTGGGAAAATCCGAGGGTTTTTCCGCCCTCTCCTTGATACCATCCTATGGGCCACGCACTTAGAGAAGAAATTGAGATTTCTTGAAAGCTGCTCCTGCAGTAAAGAAGGAGAGAAATATTTAAATTGCCTAGCAAGTGGCAGTAATTCACGATACCACAGAGGAGAACCCCCGTGGGGGCCTGTCTGCCCGCCTGCCCGTCGGGCTGGCTGCCGACCCACTGGAGGCTTTTACTTCCCCTCGTAAAGGAGCTTATCCCAATGAGTCATACGGAGCGCCCAAAAAGTGAGAGAGAGGATGGAGGCTCAAAATGCAATAATAATGATGCCCACTTTTTCCCCATATCTTCGTCCTCCCTCCCTCTTTCCCCCTCTCCTCCATAACAACAGTAGTCATATCGTTGGCTCCAATGGGCCTTTCTCTCCCTCCAGAAGTAGCGAAAAAGAAGTGCCGTTGTAGTTGACTCGACCAGACGAGGATAGAAAAAAAGCTTTCAAAGAATGTAGAAGCTGCTGGTTTCCTAGAGATTTCAAGAACCCAGGTGGCTTTCACTTTTTCCGTCGGTTGAGGCAGTTTTTATATCCAGATCGTTTTCCTCCAATGCTGTTGTTGCTTTTTCTTTCCGCGGGCAACAACCACAACAATAACAACTTCCAGGGGGTTGGGGTGGGGGGTCTCGTCTGTCTGGTCGAGGGCCCTGGGAGGGGGGGAGGCTCCCACTTGTATAGGAACCACGGTTAATGCCGCTGCCACTAGTAATAGCACTGAAAACAACACTTGAGAAGCCCTCAACGCCCGCGCGCACGCGCGCAGAGGGGAGTCCTCTAAGCTCTTCCCTCTTGATATCTTTGTTTCTTGTTCCCTCTCTCTCAAGTGGAGATCTGGGAATGTCCTTTTTTGGACCATCTCTCTTTTCTTCTGGACATTTCTCTTTGAAAAAAAAAAACCCTCCTCCTCCCAGTTGGGTGTGCTGTCACTCTTGATAAAGGAGAAGGAGATGGCACAAAAAGGCTTGGCAATGGCAGGAAAAACTCGAGTTTTCATGCCGTCAAAGGTTTCCGACCATGAAAATAAAAATTGTAATGATAGCGACACGTGGAGAAGTCGTTTGGTGCCATCACTCAATGACCGGAGGGGCCTCCACTCACACAAGATCCAGGTCCAGTTATCAACAGCAGTCCAGGTCCATCAGCTCCCGGCATTCAGCGTCACCCGCCTGTGAGCCGACAAGACAAGGATGTGCCCGCTGAGGAGAGCAATTTTTCCTCGTGTCTGTTTTCATTCTCTCTCCTTGTTTTGTGCACGCACGGTAACGTACGTACATTAACGAGAACGACTGCGCTGTCCATTTACAGGCCCACAGTGGGCCCATCTGATGTAGCCTTGCCGACGTGACTTATTGATGCTTTTCCTCCAGAGGAAGGAGGATAATTATAATATATATGTATATGTATGTAGTCGTATCCTTTGCCCAAAAGTGACCGCCGGCAGAGGCTTTCATATTCATTCTGCTGCATTCCCAAGGAGATTCTCAGCCGGGGAGGGGGACGAAAGGAGCCCAAGGATAGATCAAGGAGAAAAGGGTTGTTCTCACCCCTCCCTGTGCGGGTGAGCATGAACAAGGCTAATGCATGTGTACTTGGGTGGGTCTAGGGGGATTGTGAAGTGGAAAGTCATGCCTGTGACTTTCCAGCCTCTTCAAAGTCGTACTTGAGGCCAGATGGAGGAGGAGGAGGAGGAGATATCTCATTATGCGACCGCCAAAGAAAACGGAAATTGAAGCCAGGGAGCGAGGAATGAGATATCTCTTTTATGTTTTCTCTGCAGATTTTCTCTCCTAGACTTTTCTCTCTGCCTTGTTAAGAGGGAGACGATAGCAGGTGGAAATATTCTCTTTGTGTCCGTGCCTGCTGCCCCGGAAGGCCTTTCAGGCCCCCCGTGACGTCACTCAATTTGCAGCTCATCTCTTATTAAGTGTCCGTGTCCTCCGTCCGCCCTCAAGAGGTGGGGATTGCGTAACGACGCGGCAAGGATGAACAGGGACGTCCTCTTTGAGGGACTGCCAGGACCGCGGACGCAGCAACCCATTTTTCTGCACCAGCAAGCAGCTCCCAACTGAAATGAGCAGTGCACACATGGATTTTTTTTTTCTCCCCGGAAAGTCTTTTCCACTTTTCGCCGCCTGCTCTTGCGTTTTCAATCACATTCAATCACTAAAAAGTGTAAGGAGTTCTCTTTCTTTAAAGAAAGAACGGGTGAGCCCCATTGAAGAAAAAATGGTCTCCCCCTCCCTCGTCGTGTCTTAGCAACATGCCACCAATCCCTCCGACCATTTTTCTTTAAAAATGGCGTCAAGTGCTTTCCCCTAATACTCTATAGACATGCGCACCGACGACACTTCTGCTCACACACACTTATTATATGTATTATATAAAGCGTCGTAATGCCAGGCTGCGCGGGCTTCCTAATGAACTAATTCTGCGGGCCCGGATGTGCCGCACACACGTACACTGTGCGAATTCAGGGTGCCGAAGGACGTGGAGTGGAGAGAGAATCTCAAGTGAAATTGCACTCGAACCCTCCACCCTTTTTGTCTCGTTCTCTCTGTGTGTTTTCTTCTTCCTCGAGAACGAGCAGGGGGCAAAGTTGTATCTTAAAAAACAAGGAGCAGAGGAGGAGTTTCTTTGAGAGAGAGAGAGAAAAAAGAAGGCCTGACAGGGGTGAGATAAAAAGTTGGGGATAGAGTAAGTGTAATTGGTTTCAAAGGTCTTCTTCTTTCTGCCAGGGGAAGAGAGAAAAGAGGGTCAGACTTTCCAGGAAAGGCAAAGAAAGCCAATTATGGCTGACCCTGCAAGCGCTCTGTGTTTTTTTTTAGGGAAAACTGAAAAGTTTTGCAGACTTAGGAGCAGGAAAATCTTGCTGCTTTGGCGAAAAAGGCAGCCAAAACATCCCACTTCGTCGTTGTCACTAGTAACAGTTTCTTCTTCCCAGGCATGTGAGTAAATACGTCGGACAAATGTAGAGGACGACCTTTGCGTCACTCTCAGCCTAGACGCAGAGGACAAGGAGTAAGTGAAAAGGAGAGAAAGGTTCTCTTTTCTACTTCCCCCAGTGGGGGGAAAAAAGCCTCTTGAAGCGAGGTGTTCACGCAGGCACACACGGTATATTCATGGGACACGCGCGCACCTTGTTTTTTTTATCGAAGTGGAGGCAGGCCTTTGATGGCTCAACTACCCTGCTTGCTTTTTTTCTCCAGGTAGGCAAGGCAGCTTGCAAAAAAAGCAGAAGCAACCCTTTGTGCTGTCCCATGGACCACGTGCATTTTTTTTACTCTTTCCACAAAGTGAAACACGCAATCTGCGTGATGGCGGTGGAAGCAGGCGGGGTTCTGACAGCAGCTGGGGAGGGGGAAGGGGAGGAAGAGAACAAACAAGTCCGTCAAGCTCGTGTCTGGACTGAGTGAGCGGTCCTGCTTGTGCTACCATAGTTGTCTCAGGCTGACACCGGTGCTGCTCAGGGGTCCAGGGTCCAGATCCTGGCCAGCCAAGCTTGACGTCAGAATGTGGGGAATGTTTTGACAAAGTTTGAGTGTTGTCATTAGAACCCTGCGTTCCAAGAATGGACAGAGGCATAGAAAGGTTTCAGCAATTGAAGTGGAAGTTTCACATGGGAGCTTCCGATGGCCCTGCCTGCCTGCTTGCCTGCAGGCCTGACCAGCTGTCTTCCATGAATGTCCTTTATTGCAACGCCCCTCAAGAATTCCAGCCACTCCGCCCCCCCCTCCTGACTTTAGAGTAGCATCAAAATGTGCAGCCAAAAAGGTTGAACTTCTATTCTAAACCATTACTCATCTCCCCTCAATATGTTTTTCTCGGGTATAGTGGATGCAGCGTAGGTCTCCCAGCAGAAGTGGGATAATATTCTTTGCCCATCTTAGTAAAGTCTCTCCGCGCGTCTCTCCATGATTGCCACATCGCGGTCATCAGCAGGGATGCAATACCTGCCCAGTGGTTGACTTCCAACTTCTGAGCTCCTTCTCCAGTGGTTTGACTACTGCTTAAGTAAGTTGATTCAGTTGCTTGTCAGCAGCGAAGCCTCTTACAAGTTTCAAGTTGTGGTCGTTGTGGCGAACCAGTCGGGTACTTTTGATTCGAGTCGATGATTGAAAATCACTGACTGCGTGTACTTTCCAATAAAAATGGCTTAGATTTATGTGTTGAATCTGGTCAGTTTCAACTAAACCTAATTTGGTATCTTCACTTACAATACAGCACCAAAAAGTTGCCTCAGTCACTTATGGGAAAAGTGTGCTGACCATGTACAGTGCCCAGTCACCTTATGTCAACCCTGACATAACCGTTCTGAACACCTTAACAAGGCTGTCTTCATTGAAACTCCTTGGAGGATCATACTTAATTACGAAATTGCATGAGGTTCATTAGTGGATCAGATCAGGCATTCGTTATGCGCCTGATGTTACTAAGAAGTTCTGCAGTGAAGTCACTCGTTCATCTTATTGAGGGGCTGTTCTGCAGGTCAAAGCCGAAATGGCAAGGCAATGCAAGTCGGGATGTTTTCCTCTGGGAAAGGATTAAATTCAGTTTGAGTAGGGAATTTCCTCAGGTGACAGTGAAACGTAAAATTATGTCACTTCCTTGGATGCTTCTTGACCCACTAACAGCGGGAATTTTGCAGCAAGTTTCGTATAGTCAACTGCACCAACCACAGACCATGCCGAAACTTGGAGTAAGGAGGCCTCGGCGAAAGTCCTCATCCTGCTCCACGGTCAAGGATAGTTGCACTTTTGTCTGGCACAGATTCTGTCATGTTGATGCCAAGAGAAGACGCGTAGAGCAGAAAAAGCTTTTATAACTAGCGTTGCAAGTTTCAGACAATTAGATTTCCGTATGATAGACAATAGATGCTGTTATGTCTTCGTATGTTACAATGATTTTGCTCCATGCGTCAGCATGTGGCAGCGACAGCTGTGCCAAATCCACATTAAAGTTCCAGCCAATGCTGACAAATCCTTTACATACTGTCCATTAGGCTACGTCGAAGATTGGGATTCTCTGCGGGAAACGTTCCAAATTTGCAACTGCATACCATATGAAGACTTTGTAGTCAAATGAAAAGGAAAAAAAATGAGTTTTGTCCATGCCGAAATGCATTTAACGTTGTAAATATTTTTTCAGGACCAGCTGTAAAAATATTTTTCCAACAAACTGGATCATGTCAGTCAGCATTTGGGTGTGATTTTCACCCGGTTTGGCAACTTCGTAGAGCCACAAGAGCTGAAATCTACTTTCGCAGCAAATTTACTTCAGTAGCTTACTACATAAGTATCAAATCAAGTTGGGCATAGGTAAATGCAACTATTTTTGAAAGCTATTTGATTACATGTTCATCATTTGTCCTCAGGTAAAAAAAACCCCTGACTCCACCAGTGAATTTCCGAAATTGACCCCTCTTCGGCTTAGCCTATGTCAGTTTTAATTCACAACCCATTTGTGTCGAGGCGGCGCTTAAGAGAATCGTTCTTATTGAGTCTCAGAAGGCAACGAAGCACGCTTCTAATGATAAATCCTCATTGGCTCATTACTCTATCACACATTCTTCTAGAAACATTGATTCGTCACAAATCAACACATCCCTTTCACAAAATAGTCTGCTCATACCACGACAAGCACTAACACCAAAAATGGAGGACTTTATGTGCATCACAGCAAGAGTTTTGTTGTCATCAACTTTGCTGGTCTCATCTCAGGCAGCAATCAGAGAAAATGTTGTGATCTCTGGTATTCCGCCGTTTGAGGCTGGCTTTTTCGGCCCTTTGAAAAGCATTAGTCCTATGCCTATGTCTTTGCATAGCATAGACATTTGCTAGCATATGTCTTTGCATATTCGGCACTTGATCTGTATGTACTTCGTGCATCTGACTGTCACGAGGTGGGCGGGCTAACCACTGACAGTCGGGTGTCGATGTTCCAACTGTTCGTTAAAGTGTAAAGGGAAGGTTGTATTGGAACTCTCTTTAAGTCCGGCCATATGAGGTGTGTCTACGTGCCAGCTCACCTGGAGACCTAGGTCTAGGGTCATAGAGTCTGAACCCACCTTTGGCACTGTTGGACGATTGGACTATTGGACTATGCCACGAGTTCCAGCTCTCTGTCACGTCACACGTGTGTTATGTTGATTATTCACGAGTTTTAGGAGGTCAAACGCTGCGAATGCAAGCTAGAAGCAACATGTGAAAGTGTGTTTAACTATCATCCAAGCGAATCGTCTCCTTTGTAGACCATTAAGCTAGTGAGATTGTCTTTGACACTCGTGATTAGTGGTGCGATCCGCACTTATTCACTTAAAGCTTTGAAGATTTTAGAGCAAAGACGGTGTGTACTTCGTGTACTTTTTCTCATATTGACTTTTGGAGAGCTGAAATCAGTGTGACGAATGCTATTCTTACTGTCTTCCCCTGAAGGACAAGATGGCGCTCTGGGCGGGGAAGGAACGAGATCGTACAGACAAAATGGCGCCCAACGTGGGGCGCGACTGGTGAGAGCGGGAGCTTGCAGACAATACTGATTTTGCTCAAGAACTCGTTCAGACACTGAATGTTGCTCTTATCCTGTCCCAGAGTTCTCTTGCAGCTCAGTTCCTAAGACAGGGTATTGTCGTGGATCGTGTTCCCTCGCTATCTTGGCCAGCTCAGACTTATGTGTGGTCTGGCAGGCTCTGGCGCCCTCGTGTACGACGGCATCTACGTGTTCAAGACCGTGGACGTCCCGACGGCCACTCGTGAACGCTTCAGCAGCGTTGCTGTGCCTTTGTACGTATAGCTCCCTGACGCTTGTGCGCCAACTAGAGCGTCCTTTACTCTCGTGTACTTGCCAGAAGCCAACCAGCTTGTGACAACGTTTCATCTTCAGATGCCCGGTCTGCGACGTCTCTAGCTACGACGTCACGTCTCATCGCGAAGGTCGGACGAATTGAGCCTTGTGCTCTGGGGAATTCACTGCGAATGTCTAGAAGTTGTTCGTTGTAGGGATCCAGTCGTGTAAGATTGAGAATTAAGACCAAACAGTGTCTGAATAATCACAATCCTCTTTCTTGTCGAGGTCAGGCAGGCTCAGCCAGCCACAACTAACAAGTTTAGGCATGGTCATCATGACGACGACCTCTGAGGTCAGTGGCTCAAATTCAGTATGAACTTAGTTGCAGTGAACCTATTCGTCCAGGTGACTGCAACTTGAAGTGCCAAGTGCGGGCGCACAAGACGACGTTCCGGACCCCGAGGATGCACAACATTTCCACTCACCTGGTATTTAGTCTTTGACTGAGATAATGCTGGGTGCCTCTACTGAGAAACTAGTGCCTTCTTGCATGACTGGAGCCTTTTTTCTGGCATTCTACATGCTTCTGCATTTACCTGGGACCTTCAAGCGCAAACTTGAATCGACCCATAAGGTGCCAGAAGTCAATGAGCCACCCCTTGATTGGAGTCCACGCTTTGCTTATGTCCCACATGTACCCAACTTCGGAGTACCCAACTGAACCAAGGCAACTAACTGCAGGCATAACTTAAATCAGAGTCAGTTTTTCTCACCACGCACCTCTCATACACTCATATGAATCAGCTAGTAAGTGATGCCTTCTGTAGGATTATCATATGCCGTCTGTCTAACTCATATGCTGCCCAGACTCTCCGCCATGCTCAGAACAACCCACCATTATTGACGAGTCTTCTTCTATCGTCCTCCCTCATTATGTAAAATACCCCCACCTATAACTTCACCAGTGATCTTGGGTGCATCACAATGTTGAACAAAGTAGATGTGAAAAGTACCCACAATGGTCATCGGCATTCTGGGTGAGTTCGTTAATGTCACTCTTGCATTCATGGATTTCTTGGATTCAATGTCTGGGAGTGGGCAAAATGTAGTACGACTAAATTACATAATTTGGTAGTAATTACGTAACTTAGTGTTCCACATATTAGGGGTTGGAGCGTGGGGTTGTTGCCGCCCTTGTAGCATGTGATCTGAGTTTCCTGCTGCGGCATCTCGGTGTGTGTAGTCTGGGAGATGATCTGTTGCCACTGCCAGTGATGATGTCATCATAGTGGCCCAAAGATTCTTCGAGCATGTGGAGATGCACCACAATTCTTGTCGCCGAGCTCAGATAGGGCCCTGGCACCACAGGAAAATGACGTACGACATGGCCGCCAGGAAGAGCCTCCTTGAGTTTATTAACCCTTGGGGGGATCAACAGGGATGAGGATTTCCTCCTGGAACTGCTGGAAGACGACCACATCAAGTTCTCCCACTTTCCGCATGGGAGCAAGAAGTGCAAGTCCTCCAGCATGCGGTCCATTTCCTCCCGGCTGAACAACTAGCACCAGCAACTCTGGAGAACCAAGCTACAGAAGTGGCCGAGGATGACTCTGATGCTCAAGAATTATGAGGAGAGCTATGAGAGGAAGAAAGAAAGCGCGGTCATTTCAACCTCTGCAGCTGAACTACTACTCCTCCATCTGGGTGATGTAGAAATGCTACCTAATCCCCTTCAGCCGGAATCAAGGCCCAAAAGAACTCAGCTGCTGAGGGCGAGACATTTGCTGAGGGTGTCGGTTGTGGAAGATGTAATGTCAAGTGGTCATGGGGCTGCCTGCATGACTCTGTTGGACATGACTGGGCCAAAAGATGACTGCACTGCCTCGTCACCCGGTCACCCAGTTCTCTTCAGGAACGCCAGATGTCCATTTTGCTGAGCATTTCACTGCTTTGTGTCTGAATTTAAATCGCAGCACCCCAAATTTTTGGAGCTGATTTTTTTGACGCTTTACTTGTCTCTGGCTTTGGTTGGCTTTAGTCCGGTAAAAGCACTGAAAAAGTCATGTTAAAAATTCAATGCAATGATGTCGTACTCTACAGAAATGTAATACAGTGGTCTCGAGTTGTGAGCACAATCTCGGAACGAAGCAAAGGCGTGATTTTAAGCGGAGTGTGTTTATGACGGGGGAAGGCAAGAACAGAGATCTCGACAGGATATTAAGGCCGTTTTGGATGCTTGAGGGAGGAATCGATGTGCTTCAGTTCTCTAAGTGGCTAGCTATTATTAAGTAATGTTGCATTGTGGCCTAATTCTTGCTCGAAACAGCAAACTTTGTGGTAAACCTCTCAAGTGAGTGTGATAATCTGGATCACTCTGCTAGACTGATCTGTCTTTAATACTGAGAGAGCATCGAGCACTCCAGCAACCAAGAGTGCCACAAGCTTTAGATCTTCTTTCAAACTTCTCTCTCCTCGTCATACTCTGCCCTCACTTCCTCAATGATAAAAAAAAAAACAGGTACAAAGGTGTGCTTATAACTGGAGAAATGTGGTTACATCAGGAGGATGTTACTTCACAAAAGTTCGGGATCCGCGGGAAACAGTGCTTATACGTGAAGTGTTCTTACATCCTGTGTACTTATAAAGAGAGATCACTGTGTGTGGTTTATGTCCGAACATTCTGGACCTCGTACCTGGTTGTCCCAAGACTGATTTTGCCAAAAAAAACCATCCGGTTTTAGTGCAGTCCGAGCATGGTATTACCACTATACCGAGCTCGATTCACCAGGTGACTGTTGTAACTCTCAATGCTCTGTATGATTGTGGTTGACTCCAAAAGGAACACTTTAGGGGAGATACACTGGCCGAATGTCACCAGATTTGCAAAATGCCCTTTTTAGTCATTTCAGCCTTTTCTCTTGTCTTTCAGGGGTACCAAGGAGTTTGCTGTCTACTTTTCACTTGACAATAACTTACATGAAGAAATGTTACAAGATGAGCTACCAAGTATGATTGTGGAGGTTTATAATGGTATTAACTAACGCCCTGCAGGATACTCGACCGGCAAGATACGTCACGTACGAGGCACTTTCAAGATGTAGTGATGAACGAGAAATCCAATATTTCAAAGCCTATGCGGCATAAATTCGTGGATGTGTGTCATGAATGGTGATGAAAACAAATGCATGGTAGAAGAACTGGATGTGTGCAAATCAATTTCACAAATTTTGCTGTCAGTAGGCTTTCCTCCACGAAGTGACTTTTTCTCAAAAACAGTGAGAAAAAGTCTCACTGACTTTTGCCTTCATGTAGCACAAAAATGAATATTCTGGGGCCGTTTTTGGGGGCAGTTACTGTACTGCAACTGGACTGCGAAAAAAAAGTCACTTAAAAAAAAGAAAATTGCAATAAATGATGTCACTGATAATGATACAAGGATGCCTGGCCATCGCACATGCAAGAAGGGATCGCACTGCAGCTAACAGGGTCTTGCTAGAACTCTGGCATTGCTGTTGTTTGTACACTTTGAAGTGCTTGTACATAGACTTCTGCAATATGTTTATGAAGTTATTCGCATGAAACAAATGATATATATCTGGGAGAAGTAGACATAAAACATAGTTCTAGCTGATCTCATCAACTGTCTCATCCAACGTTGCACGTGAGGCAATATGACGGTCATCAGTGATTCGTCTAAGTCAAAGTACTGTAGGTAGATACCTTCCAGTATCATTCAAGTATCGTAGAACATGCCGTAAATGGCTACAATCTACGGAAATAAGTTATATCACTTAAATTGGAACTGGCAGGCTGGGAGACATCCACAGAATCAGACTGTCAAGATCAGTGTTGCTCAAGGTCGGAGTTAATCATGAGTGCACACTTTTCCAGGTACATGACAGTCAAGTGCAAGGAGAGACCATCTCGCCCATCCCCGAATACTGACCACGCAGAGCTGTCCTGATGCGTTTGAGCCATCGCGGGGCAGTGTTTGGCGTCAGACTTCGCCCGTTGGGTCACGGCGACATAAGGCAGATAGGCTGTGCCACTTTTTTTTCCATCTCGGCTAGATATTTGAGGCCATTGGCAGACATTCTAATCAAACGTCTTTGGTACATTCGAGCGCTGACTTTAGTCCTTCTCACTGTCTTAGTGGAGCAAACTGTGTCCACTCAAAATGTTCTGTAAGAATCGCACTCGATATTGGAGTGATGTTACCGCTGAAGGAGATTATTGTCATGTGAATGGACTACAAAAGTGACTGAGGAACAAATGAACAAGGGTTGCCATCTTGTCTACGCTGTTTTCATTAGAATTGGCAGGCTTTCCACAAAAATGGAAGCAGGATGCAAGCAAGCAAACCTCAATTGCTGGAGAGACTGGCCCTGTGGAGGCAGATGCGCGTCGGTTGACCCTCCTGCCAAGTCAGCCCTATCTTGACATCCACCTTTTTAGAATTTGATAAGTTTGTGTCCCAGACACAGTTTCTTGGCAACGCTCGTCACTCTTGTTCCCCCTTGTAGAAGCCCACAGCTGTTGTCTGTCACTTTGATCTCTCCATCTCTATTGTCTCTACGGGTCCACCTCATCAGCAAGTCTCAACCCTGAAGATTGACTTGGAGGAAGAAAGCAAAGGCAAGAGCAGCGAGAAATCTGAGGGCCTTTACTGTGGGGCCTACGTAGACAGACCGACTAGCATGGAGGATTGGGAAGAGGATGCCAGGACAACAAGACAGTCAAGAGCCCAATAATACAGGTGACAAAAAAGGGCCCAGGGAATTGGGCCAACAAGTCAGAGGAAGATGAAAAACTGCAACATGGATGGGATCACTTCGAAGATAACCACCACTAGGGAGGTGGGTGGGGGGGACATTCAGTGTACCAAGTAGCAAGGCCCTAAGAGAACCACCTCCAACATTCTGCCAAGCCAAAATCTTTTTTGGGTGCATGGGGTAACCCCAGGTGTGTTGCAGCCCTACATATGGTGGAGCGATGAAGGTGAATGCAGCAAAGCTCCGACTCCACCACTTTGATAAGCCACATTTTCCCCACTCTGTGAGGTAAACGCAAGTTTTGCTGCTCGGTCCTTTCCTAGTGTTAATTGCAGTGTGTATGTGTGGGTGGGTGAGCGTGCGTGAGTTCCAAAAAACTTTGCCAAATTGCTCAGGTTCTTAAAGGTATCAGAGTTAATCGCTGTCTGGAAACAGAACAGACGAAGAAGCTTCCATTACTGTAGTTCCCCGACTTACCAGCGATCCACAGAGCGAAGGAACACTTAATTTGCTCCATCCGCGCATTCTGGCTTTAAAACGTCGTAAGAAAAATCCCGGCCGAGGCCGTTAATCGCAATGGAGATGGCGACAGAGAGACAGAGAAGAGCTTCTTAATTCACCCCACCGATGACTTCACCGTAGAGTACAGTGGACGCAGCTTAATGTGTCGTTGCCACCCCACAAAGTCATTCCCTCCATCTCACAGCTGACAGAAAAAAACCACTTAAAGTAGGACTTCGCCTCCCTCCAGCTAAGAACCGTCCCCCCCCAAAAAAAAAGTCAGGCAGGTTGGAAGAAAAAGTCAGTGGATCGAAGTCAGCCTTATTGGTCTGATTGAATTTCTCTCTGTGGTTTCCTCTGCGCATTTTCAATGAAGGGAGGCAAAGGCAATCTGGAGAAATGGCGTAATGCGGCACTTTCAACAACATCCCTCTTTGCCCGGACAGAAAAACAGAGAGAAAATCCTACAAACCAACAATCGGCACTTAGGGATATTGGCATATTGACGTTAGTATGCGGGCACTTCTCTAGCTGCCTCTATGTGTACACTCGGTGCTGTCTGGGATAAGTCGGTTTTTATCCTTTTTTATCTGGAAGCAGAAAGTCTCGGGGTGATCAAGGGGCGGTCAGATCAATCCCGTTGATTAGATGTTCAAATTTGGAAGAACATTGAAAGCCTTTGGCGCATCTTACACAAACACACACGCATACACAAACACACAAAAAGTGGAGCTTGTGTTGTGTGCTCAGCCTTGTTTTGCTTACTTTCCACGTAGTGAATTTACTACTCGAGGAAAGAGAGCATTACTAGTCTCACATGCACTTAATACACTGTAGTGGCCTCGCCCGCGTGCGCGCGCGCGCTCGAACTCATTCGTTTAACGGGTCCCAATGGGCCCTGGACAAATGTGAGAACTCTCTTTCCTGCTGTTTTGGCATCACTAATGCAGAAAGAGAAAATGTAAAATTATGTGAAGTTGGAGCAGGTGTGAGCCAGAATGGAGGCCCCTTTCATCTAATGAATGACGGCTGTCACTGCCTCGGAAAGGTACAGGGAAAGGTGCTGCTGCAGCGACACCTCGGTCGTGTGTTGTGTGGAAAGTTATGTACTGCACGGCTCCCTGGCGAATTAGATATACTGGTGAAGGACGAGACAGAAGCACTCATATCGTCAAACACAGACGTAGTAGGAAAGGTGTACTCAAGGCACCTGTGGATGACAACTTTCCGTATGTACCAACGTTCTGTCGGTAGCTGTAATCTCCGACCAGAGATCGAGGAATGAGACAGGAATCTTCACATTAGCAGTGGTAAGTACTTTCGGTACCTTTCTGCACGGAAAATGAATGGAAAGTTGAGCTTGATCAAATGGAAGAAATGATTGCTGCTTCAAAGAGCACATTCGCCAACTTTTAATTAGTTTCTCATTCCTCGCTAAGGTGGGTTTAGGGTCCGAAGATCCGAACTTCGTTGTTAGCCGAAAATCTTAATCTCTCTAAAACCGAACGCTCCGACTGCGACATCACACACACACACACACACACACACACACACACACACAAATGTGGACACACGCACGCACACAGCCACTCAAGAGCTCCACACGCACACACAGCTGAAGGCGAGGAAAGACATGAGGATCAGGGCGTGCATTGGAGGGATTGGTTGAATTCACAGACACATTAGTACTACTATTGCGTGTACTGTGCGAACCAAGGCCTCCACTGGACGTCTGTTCTACAAAAGACGTCGATTGTACTGTGAACAACGGTCTTGTCTGGGTGCACCATTGTCCTTATCTGAAAGGCTGATAATAGACCCACCCCACAGTGTGGAAAAAAAATGGAAGAATGCTTTTCTTCTTTCTACTCCTGCCACGCAGAGTCCAGGCAATTGGGACGAGCTCAGGATCAACGTGGACTTGGTCGTCGTCCTTCAGTGCAGCAGCAGCAGCCTTTTCGAAGGCATCTCTTGCACTGTACCCTCCTACTCAGCTCTCTCTCTAGGTAAGTTATGTCATCAGTTGTCTCTATCTCTTTCCAGCAGCGCGACCTGATCGACCTCTGCCGTCTTGAGCAAGGTCCCTGACGGGCTCGACGTGCAGGCCAAAACCGATGAGACCTCGAGTCAGGAGTGCTTCCATCCTGACGTGAGTGCACGTAGTTGAACTACAACAAAAAACCCGCGCCATTGGCCGATCCAACATCACTTAGATTATATATTTGTTGCATACGATGAATTCGCCTTTGAATAATGCATGAAGGGCTGAAGAGCGAGACGGAAGAAAGCAGCAGGCATTTCTCTCATACGGAGTGGCTATGAGATCAGAACAGCGGTAAAAGTGCCTTCTCCGCCAGACGGGATCAACGAATCTCCTCCGTCGCAATGTGATTTTTCTGTCAACGGTAGAGGACGTGGTCATGTTGGGCGTGGTCACGATCGCTCACATAGTGACGTGGTGACACAAGAGTTGCTACACGTTTCGGAAGATGTTCCGCATTGACCTGATCACAGTAACATTTTGGGGTCGTCCTGGCCTTGGCCATCATGGAGGTCGCGGTGAAGCCCGACTTCAACCAGACCAAAGCAGCCAAGCTTCGTAGATACTGTTTGCCCCTTGAAGATGTGAGCTTAATGCATACTCTGTGATATTTGGTGCTACTGATCAGTGCTGATAAATACCGTAAGGATGATGCTAAATACTCCTAATCACCCCATTCGGGGCAACATTAGGTGTCCTGACATGCCTTTTCCTTTCGATAGTGTCGTCCTTAAGACTCAGCCCGAGATAAGACCGGGGAAACTTAAGACCAGGCGACAGTTAAGACCTCCCTCACCTGCGGCGAAACTTAAGATCTGCCACGTTTCAAATTGGCAACAGTTAAGCCCATTTTCACTCTCACATTCTTGCTAAAACACTAAACATTCACTGTGGTATTTATGCCCTGTGATGTATTTCCGGTGTCATAGTGAAACGAAGCAAAGCCTGATGAAAAAAGTGGCTAAACATACTTAAGATTTTTTTCTCTGTTCTGGTATAAACACAGGCTGAAACTGTATTTCAACTAGGCGCAGTCAACTGTAAGAGTGGCTAAAACTTTTTAAAATCTAATGACTGTTCGGACATAAAGTGTGACCTAAACAGTGAACCGAACTTGGGTTGGCACAGCTTGAAAAATACTTGAACTTAATTTTTTGGACCGAACCAATTTCTGAGGCACGTGATACAGCAAGTTCACATGCGTTTTCGACTTTTTTGGGACTGAAGCAGAAGATGTGATGTCTCGACGTACTAAATAAGACCCGCGGGCATTTTCAACAGTTCAAAGAGGTAAAATGCAAATGCAGTGAACTGGGAGGGTGAAGAAGTCTACACAACAATCTGTGTCACGAGCATCTGTAGCAGGTTTCTACAGATTGAAATTGAGAGAATCACTTCTAGTGAGGCCCCAAAATGTTTAGTTTTGTCCTATTGCACTACGTGAAAGGACTTCAGGAGCAGTCTGCAAAAACGATACTTGACAGTGGCAATGACATTCGATTACGTAGTCTTAACTGTCAGCTTGTCTGAACTTTCGCCCTTCTTATCTCTGGCTGGTCCTACGTGGGAATGATCCCTGTATTCCAATAGAGAAAACTTTTTCAACAGGTACAACTTACGCTTTTGCGACGTTAAGAAAGTATTGTATTTCGATACTCGACATTTTCCCAGAGTATCATCCGATACTCGATCTGATGCTCGATCGTGTTGCCATAAGTATCGTCTGGAGATAATACTAGATGGGGAAGTATAACCGGAGCAAAATTCGTCGCAAACTGTCTGCACTTTTATTTTTGAGCTGACCTTCAGTTTTCAGACAAATTGACTGGTTTTTTTTGTTGCAGTTGAGAAACCCTAAAAGCTTTGAAAGCAGGAGTGACTCTTGTCCGGCTGTTTTGGAGGAATTGCCACGTCGACCCTCTGTCAGCTCTTAAAAAAATTGTTTCGGCTGTCGCGGTGTAAAAAGGGATCGTTTAGCTAGAGTCGCCGATATCTTTTTAAGGCAATTCGATACTCGGTACTTGAGAAAGTTCCTATTCTCTGCCCGGTACTCGAATAATGCACAGTTTTCGCGACAATTACCCGAGCAGTCAAAATGGGGCCGCTGACCGACCATGGTGACTATATTGAATCACCAATGCGTACTCACGATTTTGCTGTTCAATCTGTCGAGTTCCTGGTCCAGCTTCTTGTGGTGGTCTCTGCTGCCTCCCTTGGACCTGTTGTAGTTGTTGTTGCTGTCGTTTCGATTCTTATTGCCGCCGCCACCGTTGCCGGTGCTACTACTGTAGCTGGAAGTGAATCGCCTTATGAGGTTGACTCCTGCCAACATGACCATCTTGGTCCTGTTCTGCGGCGGTGCCGTCGCCGCCGCGTTGTTGATTATATTCTTGGAAGTGTTCATGTTGGTCGCGGTCGTCGTCGAACCAGTGGTCGAGGGAGTCCGCCGGTAGTGTGACGGTGAAGAAACTCGTTGAGGCAGAGGAGGACTTGAACCTGAACAAAGAAAGAGAGGACCATGATACAAAGTGAGACCAAGCTTTTTTGTCCTCCTCCAAAACTTTGAGTCTTCGTCAAGAACACTCTTACTCGGTCTCTTTCTGGGCAGAATGTCGCTGTGCGGCGCCCTCATTGGCAGTTCATTGTGGTTGGCTGGCGACCTCGGCAGCAGCCTCGGAGAATGTGACCTCCGCGAAGGTGCCAGGCCGACTGAGGCCATCATCGTCGGAAGAAAAAGGAAGTGCAGTGCGCAGTGCTGGTGGTCGTGTCTACGCAGCGCTTGCGTGCATTATGTGTTGTTGTGGACGTCGTCGGCAGCAGCAACAGCAGCAACAGCAGTAACAGCAGCAACAGCAACAGCAGTAGGCGGTCTCAGTGTAGACGTATGCAAAAAAGGCACCACCTCGAGGGCCTGCAAGGAAATGTCAATTTTGGCTGCTGATACCAATAGCCAATATTTGATCAATGCACCCCGTAGGTCCTGCGTGGTAAATACTGGGGAAAACTTTTCCTTCTGTGAAAGGAGGGTGTGCAGATAGCGCGATTGCAGGTCCAGGAGGAATTGCAGCAGCAGAAACCTCCGAGCTATGTACACCAGCGTATTGCAACTCAGGGAGGGGGAAAAAGTCAGGAGAAAAGAGACAAAAAGTTGCCCCCTTATCCGGGTCTTATTTGTAGTAACAAAGCTGAACTTTACACACATACACACAGACGCAGAAAGATAGAGACGGACATAAAAAAGAGGCCAGATAATGAAGTAGCTCCGTAATGAAGGGCTTTATGCTCGCTCGTCCCCTATGCCTGCCTGGCTCCAGCTTTTTCCTTGGGCATGGAGGAAATCTTATTGAGGTGTCACGCAATCCCAGCCTCCAGCAGTTGGAAAATCCCTCCAAATGGGCGAAGACGACATCCTCACAGTCCAACGAATTTATTAATTAATAAGCCGGGAAGTTTCCTTCTCCGACGACTCTACGAGGAAGGCCGTCTCTGCTGGAGTGGGCCCTAATCATAGGCCCGAGAAGGAGGCCTTCTCCACAGACCTCCTCTTCTGTCAAAACTTCTGGCGCTGCCAACCGCTTCTCCTACGCTTCTGCTATTACGTACTCCAGGACTAATTTATGCGGGTAGCAATGGCAAGGGCGGCGGGCAGGGACAGCAGGGCGAGCTGCAGCTCCTGGCCGGCCGGGGCAGACGTAGGCCTATAAATAGATACATCACACACCCACAAACGGGGTGGTGGCAGTGACAGACCCACCAACTGACCGGTGGCGGGCGGGCAGGGTTCTTCTTATTCTCTACCTTAACATGTGTGGTCGCGCTTGCAGCAGACGTGTTGCTGCACTGCACGACTCAGGTGGGGCTGCTGGGAAAGGTACAAACTGTCCAAGTCAGAAGGGAGGGAGGGAGGGGATGTCAGAAATAACACCCGAAAGCTTGGAAAGTTTTTTCTTCCACGCTTACTTTCTTTTTTTTCTCCGCTCTTCGACTGCGTCGCTCCTGTTTTTCTCTCTCTCCACACACGAGATATTGAGTGAGCGAGCAAGACCCTCTCCAGAATATGTCGAGATGCGTCGCTCCTCCCTGCCGTTTTATTATTCAGCGCTTCCCCAAAACTTTAACTGCTGCCACTGCTATTTTGTCGAAAGTTCTCCAGGAGCTGAGGTGTTTTTCTTCCCTTTCTCTCTCTCTCTCTCTCTTTCTTTCTTTCTTTCTTCTCGGTCCTCTTTTCTTGGAGCTCCAAGGACCGACTGAGCAGCTTTTTGGTCCTGCCTTTCTTCTTCCTCCTCCTCTCGCGTCCTTTTTGCGTTTCCATTCTCTTACCTATTCTCTCTCTTGCTCTCCCTACGTAGTTTCCTCTCTTTACCTCAACTTGCAGCCTGCACTTGCTTCACTTCCTCACTTTGCTGCATAATTAGTCGAAGAAGGCCTTTGTGTACGTGTATTTGTGTTGGAGTCCTCAAAGAGAGACGAAAATAACTTCCAGCCTCCTCACAATGTGACTAAGTCTAAGACATCAGAGCTTAATCAGCCGGGCAGACTTAAGTGATGACTCGATCTTGATCATGCTGAGGCACAATTTGGGACCGTCCATCACTCATTCAAACTTGAGAGCCCATTAAAGCATGCACCTATTAGCAGACTTTTCTTTTTTGACTCCCAACCTGTCCCAAGAAGAGGTACCCGCAGCATCAAATTTGCTGGGCCTTCTTGGCTTCCCCCTCGCTCTCCAGATAGCGTCTCCCACTCGTCATAGATGGCCGAAATGTGTCTCCAAATGTAACTAACGCATTTACAATCTCTCTATCGCAGCCGGGCTCGCGTGCCTACGCTGAGTAAATTGGAGGGAAAAGAAAGATGTCTTCTTTTCCGAAGCCAAATGTCTTTTTTCTCTCTCTCTCGGCGTTTGTCCGTCCGTGTGTCTGTCTGTCTGTCTGTCTGTCTACACTCGTACGGAGTGCCAGTCGTAGTACATCGCATGACCTTTCTCCTTCTCTGGCTGCGTCTGCTCCTCCTTGGAGGACTTAGGAAACGAAAGAAAATGGCAACATGCAACAATATTGGGGGGAGGAAAGAAGTTTTATTTCTCCTTTTTCCTTCTTTTCCTTAAGGCTTCTTTTTCTTGCTTAATTTCATGCCACGTCATGGTCTGAAGAGGAAGGAAGGAAGGAGAAATTATCGTTTCAAGTTCTGTCTAATTACAGGCCTCAGCAGGGAAAAGGCCTCCCAGTGCCCTGTCTGAGACAGGATAAAGTGGAGATTGCACAAAAAAGCCCTCGATAATTTCTCCTACGCCATATCTGTTTGTGCCTCGCATGCAGCGTCTTCTTCTCTGCTCCTTTGCGTAAGGCTCGAACATAACTGTTAAGCCTCTGCAGTGGAGACGTTTACAACGTCGTCAAGGTGAACATTTCATTAGTTTCATATTCTGTGAAACTAAGTTCCGTTTGAGAAAGCCACAACATTTTGGACTTTCAAACTGTTCTTCATTGAATGGGCAGGTATGCACGTCAGGTATCTATCATGTAATCAATGTGAAGGGTGTAACACCAAAAATGTCACTGAGTCTCAATCTCTGGTGGTGTGACCTCGGCGATGATGTGAGAATGAGAATTTTCATGTAGCATATAGTGCTTGTATTTTCTTGTGTGTACTAGTGTACCGTATTCTGTATTCTAGTGTGTACTAGCGTACCGTATTCTGTATTCTAGTGTGTACTGCATTCTTGCGTATTCTGTATTCTTGTGTGTACTGCACTGTATCGTTCTCTGTAACCCTTTCGCTTTGTTTCTATCTAGGAAATCTTGTGTAAAATGAGAAGTGATCACCTGGGTACTGAGTCGAGTACTTAACGATCTAGCAGTTGTTCGAGAGACGCCATAGTGATCACGCATCTCTTTCCATCGCCATCGACTTCGATATGTTCT
>JAAUXU010026669.1_pt1 | contig 39237 bp, 47 predicted proteins | sample 7278151 | NCBI WGS metagenome assembly JAAUXU01 (sample SAMN14350113, study PRJNA611818) | marine sediment metagenome | isolation source: surface marine sediment (1.8m) | place: French Polynesia: Moorea | collected 2018-08 | reverse complement strand
GGGCCACTGTCTGGAGGATTCGTTCCATGCAAAAATTCCACTCAAAAATGACTCCACGCAGTCTATACACTCAGTTTCCCCTCACTGAAATTACTTATGCCAAGGTCTGTATTTCTGGTCTTAGTCCGTGGCTCATTCTGGGCCTAACTTGAATGTTGCTGGATTTATCTCTCAGGTGGTCTCAATATTAACTGGCCTTCTCTGGGGCTGTGCTGACGTGGGGCTGTGCTGACGTGGGGCTGTGCTGACGTGGGGCTGTGCTGACGTGGGGCTGTGCTGACGTGGGGCTGTGCTGAAGTGGGACTGTGCTGAAGTGGGGCTGTGCTGAAGTGGGCCTGGGCCGACTGCAGGATAACCTAACAATCTGCCGATGATTTGAGAAAGAAGCATGAAAGCCATGCGGAAATAACTGGGGCTTCAAAATTTGCAACATCTCCAGGACACCTTGTATGTACCAATATGCACGTCCTCCATGGTACTTCGAGGTGTGGTTGAGTATGGTCATAATGCTCACCCCGACCCAAGCTTTTGTGGGAGCCCTGATTCAAGTTAGGAGAGCAGATGATAAAAAATTCAACAATATCACTGCTGCCATCTTCGAGGACAATCTCAGCAGGGTGGTGACTCAGATATCTTCTGAGCCTAACCTTGCCCCAGAATGGACCTGATGCGGCTGAGCATTATTTTCGAGGTTGTTTTTTTGCATGTCAGCTATAGTAGCTTCAGAGATGGCACTGCTTTTTCGGAAGACCCGAGGAATACCAGCACCAAGAGCGGAATGGTGGTAAGCTTTAAAGATGCAGAACAAAAAATGGTAGGAAGAAAATGTACCATAAGGGCCACACTAATTTCCACAAGCTCAACGTTTCAAGCTCTTTCTGAACGTGTATGAAATGAGTGAGCAATAAAAACAAACGTTGGTCTCATCCACCTCCAACAATTCGGGAAAATGCCACTTTTTTGATAACCAGCCAAATTGTGCCAATTTTTGCACCAAGACTGTGCCAGACACGATGTCGCTTGTGCGTTCGAGTGTCCAACAAAATCTTGTCCTTTACTCTGTTCATGGCACATAGGCTCAGTGGGACTGCGGGGTAAAGAATGGCCCCCAAAAAGGGCGCAGACGCAATTACTTTGTAATAGTTGGCCTTTCCGGCCAACTAATAATTCCGGCGGTTACTTTAAGGTAATAAGATATTAGGTAAGTGAAACAAAAATAGCTCAGCTTCAAAACTTGTGGAAAGTAGAAGTAAAAGTAAATATTTATATTGTCCAAAGGCACAAATTCATGCCTGTAAGATGGACGTGTGAATCCAGGTTGATCCTGAAAAGGATGCGTAAATAGGCAAAAATTAGGTCTAAATTTAAAGCATACTGTATGGATGCCTTAAGCTGTGGACTCTTGCATATAGATGTGCAGTGTGTTTCTGCCGAACTATAGCAACACTTGAGCTTATCCCAATTCTTATTTTTGGGTTTCGGGGCAGACGTTCGACCAAAATTGCCCCTGTAACTTAAGTACAATACGACAAAGCAAATCGCAGCCCATTCGTCTTTTGTCGCAAAAGTGACGCCTTTGCTACTAAATTCAAGAATGCAGCTGCTGCTTGCGTAAAACATTGGTCATTAACAATTTTGCAATCAGACTGAAAGTGGAGGCACCAAAACGTCGAGTCTCAGTCTTGATTAAGACGTAAACTGGTACAAAGAACATCTGCCACATCGCCGATCGTCGCAGGGACTTCGTCACCAAGATGAGGAGGCTCGAAATGGAGGAAAAGTGACCTCAGGAGGAAGTCCGGCGGAGGACATTTCCCTTCGTGGAAGACCTGAGGGTGAAAATTGAGGCCAACCCAATAACCAAGATGAGGAAACCGGCCAAGGCCACCTTGGCAAGCAGAGGGACTCAAGAAGGCCATTGAATAGGATCTACGTTCAGGCCAAGGGAGAAGGCCGTGCTGGGCCGCAGGTGGCGGCCCCTTGGAGAAATGAGGAGCAGAAGTTGATCAGAACATTGCCGCCAAATCTCGTTGTCATGCCTCTTTTACCTCGGAGAATATTATGTATGTGAGTAGTCAGTTCTTTTCTCAGCCATAACTTGGACCAGATTGAGCCACAGAAATGGTTCATGACTCCATAAAAGGCTAAGTAGCTCCCTTAAAACTTAAGTGATATGCACTTTTGCTCTGGGACACCTCATTTTTCCACAACGCGAGATCAAAGTAATTACTCTAGCTGACTTTACTACATTGAAGTTTGACTGTATTGTGAGCATATGAGTGGTCCTACAGCAAAAGTGTATATCAATTCCGTTTAAAACGAGCTTTTTAGCCTTCCATATACTACAGATGAATCACCCCAGTAGCTCAATCCAGTCAAAAGTTATGGCTCGAAACAGAGATGTTCGCTACACTTATTGCACACAGTACAATGGTATAAAAGTTTGTGTTACAAGTGGAGATGGTGGTTGGATGCAGTCCTTAAGTAAATGATTTTAGTAAAATCTTAATATTTTGGCCAATGGCCAAATACCCTGATCAAAAAATATCATTTTCTGAAAAAAGTCCCTTTTCAAACTAGCCTATTCGTGTATTTTCTATGTGTGCACGTAGTTAAACCGTGTGGGTGTACTTAAATTATGTACGGATCTCGTAAAATTGTATGTGGATCTACTTAAACTGTGTGTGGATCTACTTAAACTATGAGTGGATCTTCTTAAACTATGCCGGGATTAACTTAAACTAGACAGCGATCTACTTAAACTATGGTTGGATCTATTAAAACTATGTGTGGACCTAACTATGTGTCGATATACTCAAACATCAGTTTGCATACTTAGACAGTGAATCTTCTTAAACTACAGGATCCGTGGCACAAATCGGACCTTGGCGGTGGCAACTTAAGGAGGCTATATTCTGGCAATACGTAACAAAAACATGAATTTGACTCCTTGGCATTGCTTCTTGGTCCTTTCTCGTCTCAGTCACTCAATCCAGCTTCCTTCGCCAGGACTATGGCCTTAACATGAGCCTGGAAGCTGTTGCACGTCACTGCCGGGTGCTCCCTGCTCATGTTGACCAGTGCATTAATAATGGCGATCCTCGAGAACTCAATGTTGTTGAGGGCATGTTTGTTGGATTCTCAAGGACATGTCATGTGTAGTAATGCACGGAATTCTAATCTGGACGGCTAGGAGGCCACATGTCCTTGACCCTGAAATCTCAAAGTTCTCCTTGCACTTGGATCTGGTATGAGCTGGAGCTCCATCTTGCAGCCACATAATTTCGCCTCCTTGAGGACCATCCGGTACACCTTCTTGGTCAGGCTTTTTCCCCCTTTGAAAGTAGTGGGGGGGCAGGACATCCCTCTCACTGGAGACAACTCCCAGAATGTATATGGAGGCTGGATATTCTGTCTTTCTTATCACTTGGACCTCATTGGGATCCTTGGCAATCCACCTGTCATTTCTCCTGTTCACTTTGGCGTCAACACAGAAGATTTTCATGTCTGAGGAGAACCGGAGCTGTCTGGCAGTGCCCTTTATCAGTGACAGAAGAATGTGGGTGCTCTCTATTGGCCTTCACAGACTCTAACAACATTTGTCAGACCTTAAGCACGCTGCTCTTGCATCGGAGGTGCTCCTGGATGGCCTTTCTCACTGTCCAGTTACTGACATTCAGTCTCTCGACCAAGTTTCCCATGGATTCGACCGGGTTCTCATTGATCCTGATGTGCAGCTCCTTCAGGATGGCGGAGGTCTAGGGGTCTCAAGACCTCTTGACCTCCTCCGGGCCAATGGTTGGTCAGTTTTTTCCGCAGAGAACTGCCTGAGCCTCTTCTGCCGCAAAAACCTCTTCTTGACCCTGCGCATTGTCAGCGTGGGGAGCTTCAAGAAGTCAATGATCTCAGTGCACGTGTGTCCGGCATGGAGAGCGATGACAATCGTGGTCCTCGTCTTCCATTCATACGACTTTCTCAAGTTTTTGTTATGAATCTTGGTAAAACTTAGAAGTGAATCAGCTGCCGCCTTCAGTTTATAGCCTTCTCAATTCAGTCTCGGTTCGCACCTGTAGGACCCTGTATGTATGGGTCTACCAAAGCTGTGCATGGATGTACGCTGAGCTTAAATCAAATTATTGCGCTTAAATTATGTGCGCATGCATCTGCTGAATGAATCAATGGATCTGCTGAAGTTTGTATGGATCTACCTGAGGTACGCTAGGTTACACACAAATCAGGCGTCTAGACCATGAGGCTTTGAATGATTCCAAGCGTCGCCGTTGATAATGAAAGCCTTTAACTGTCAATTGACTGTTTGTTACTTTTGGAGTCAACTTGGTCCAATTTCTGTACCGACTCCTGGTTGTGATATAACGTCGTTACGACTTGATGTGGTCCCCCTCCCAGGTATATGTGGATAACCTACGTTCATTGACTATGTTTAGCTTAACTTCAGCTGCGTATGGAGCCACCTAAGACATGTATGGATGCATATACTCAAGCCATGTGTGCACGTACCTACATCCTGTGTGCACAGTATGTACTCAAGGTAAGGATGGTTGGATACATACATACTGAGCCCACAAATAGCTTAGACAGGCTGTGGTAATCTTTGACGAGATATGTTCAGAGAAAAAAGTTGAAAAAATGCGTTGCTGCTTGAAAACGACGAAAGGAAGCATCCAAGACAGGAAACCTAATAATATTTTTCTTCTTCGTGAGCTGCGGCGTGACGTTCTTTTCAAATTCGACGAGGGCTCTGGTGCTGCCGCCGGCAAAAGCAACGCATTCCATCCGAGCCAAGCCATCCAATCTCACTGTGAAAAGGCGAATATGAAAAACCAGAAAAAAGCAGTGCAGTACACAACCTTGGCGTATGAAGAGCAGAGCCTCTCGTAGGGAGATTAAAGTGGCGACAACAGCGCAGTCATGGCAAACTTCACCTCGTGCGCCGTCGCCACCGCGTAGGAGGCGCGTGGAGCGGAACCCGACACTTGGGGAGATTCGTACACTCACTGCGTGCATCTGCATAAGTGTAATAATATGCGTCACCGTTGAGAACGAGAGAGAGAGAATGTGACACAAACATGCAATCTTGTGTGGCAGCGGAAAAACATTAAGCCTGCACCCCAGGCATTTCATCAGACTACCGCGAGCAAAATTTTTCTCTCCTGTCAGTATGTAATACTGCTCCCAGTGCCCAATGCGTACGTAGGGACGTATGTGGAAGCGCTGCTGTGGTGTGCACCATTTCACTATGCTCTCTCTCTCTCTCTCTTGGGTTCGCTAAATGGGATGGGAAGAAAGGCTTTTCTACTTCCTCTTTTTTTCGGCCTTGCAGAAACTAGAACAAGGCTGTAGTCGGACGAGTGAGTCTGGCTAAGTCAATTCTCCACATCCGACCGACACTGATGAATTCCGCCACAAGACAGACCTCATCTCGGAGAAAACTTTCGGTCGTCCAACGATGAATGCAGTGAAAGAGACGTGCTTGGAAGCTGCTTTTTATCCTGAAAATTGCGCTCGATCTCCTGGAGTTGCTTGAGGACGATTGGGTAAATAACTTTTTTGTTCCCCCCTCCCCCCAATGCAAATGGATGATGAACGTTGCACAAACACACTCACTCTTCTTACCACGGTGAAGCAATCTTTGTCTTCTTCTTGCCCACTCTCCCCCCATCTCTTGGTTTGTGTGTTTTCCTGTGTTGACCCTCATAGCCAAAGTGAAATCCTGTGGGACTTAGGGAGAGACATTCGGCAGTGGAGCGACAGCGGGTGGGAGCAGTTACAGCTCTGCTAGTGCTTTCTCGAGTGTTTGTTTGGATAATGAGCCCTTTGTAACAGAGAGCACGTAGTATGTACGCAGTCGAGGCAGCCTTATGTACGTGCAGCACTGTGTGTGTGTACGTAGCACACTACCTATTTGGGCTGATTGCACTTTGCAAGGCTGTGTGTGTGTGTGGTTGCGCACTCGCAGCATCAATTTGCATTCCGTCCCTGCTGAGGGTGAGTGAAAAAAAAGGAGACTATTGATTTTTTCCTCCCGCCAGAGTTTTAATGCTGACTTGCAGCTAGAGGGGGGAGAAATTCTTGACTCTGGTTGCTGCCGGTTTGGGTTGCATGAAGGTTGCACAGTGTTTTATGACCACGTTTGGGGACCATCGAAGCCTTAGATTTATCGGTTCTACCCGATATCAGAAAACGGAAAGAGGATCAAAGGGCGCTTTTAGAGCCACACAGATCGTAAAGTTTCCATGGGGTTAGGGAAGGCCAAATTAACCTTAACATCTTTCCCGCACTGTCTGAATTAGGTCTCGTCTGTCAGCAGACGTCAGTCAGTCTCGATTGATCAGTGCCCAATATTCTCAGGCATTTTTATAAACAATGACCCACTTTTCGATCTCTTCCTCTTCTAATGTAATCTCTCCGGATCTGCAACTTTGTCAAAAGTTGGAGTGGCCCAGAACAGAGAGAGAGAGAGAGAGGAACTTTGATCAATGAAGACGACGGAAAAGTAGCAAGAAAACAAGACGTTTCACTCTCTGCAAAAAAAGGGAAAGGCAGAAAGAGAGACCGGGCATTAAGTGCGAGCATCATAAATCAAAAGCGCTTCTCCCTCGGTGTCACAGCCTCTTTACGTAAAGTAAACGTGACGTCGCTGGGCTCCAAGGACGCAGGCGTGAGTCCGACACACGCGGCCGCTTTATTCACTGGAGCCAAGGACTTGGGGCCGGGGGAGGAAAACACACTCACGCTGAAGCACTCGAAATGGATGCCAAAGCTACAGCAGTTCATTATTACCTTCAGTGCTCTTCCACAGAAGAGCAATAATGGCAGTCACGTCGATATTGCTCACCTTTCAAAGCTTCTTTTTCTCCTCCAACATCATTGCAGCCAATTCAATATTTGTCTGCCCGCTTTTCATTTCATTGTTGCTGCAGAAAAAGGATCAGAACACAGTTTGCGTGTGCCGGAGGTGATGATATACAAGACCAGGAGCTGGAACCTCGCCCTGAACAGCTCATTTTGCCCTTGCACCAAGCAGAGGATGCTTGAAATCCCACAAGGAGCTGAGCGACTGCACCCTTGTCCCACTCGTCCTCCTGAGTAATCTTTGCGCAGATGCCAATGACGAGACACGAGAGAAAGAAGTAGCGTGAGGCGTAGAAGAGGAATTCAATTGCTGACAAATCGTTCTCTCTCCTCACTTGTCTTCAATCTCCTTCGACGCTGTCTCTTGCCAATTTCAAAAGCTTTTCTCCTATATCTCTTCTTCGTCATATTGAAAGGTGCCAGAGCAGCACAAATTGCTAAGCAAAAATGTACGAAGGAGGCGAGAACTCGGCGGGAAATCATCTCCCCCTCCCCTCAGAGAAGAGATCCTTCCAAGATTTAAATAAAAAAGTCATTGTGAGTCTCCTTAGCTCCCTCAGGATGCTCGTAAGCCTTATTGCTTACGACGCGAGTCGTTCCAGACTAGACAGACACACTGTAAGGTTGGTGAAGGCGTCGTTGGTTGCTGTAACCTACACCGAATGGTTGGGGCATTTCGTGATTTGCATGCAACGCTGACTCTCACGAGGCGGAGGCCAGAGCAAAAGCTCCGGCCTCCACTAATGCTGCAGTGACAGACGACAAGTCGACCATGCGTCTGTCTGCACGGCCAGGTTGTTCAGGAAATCAAGTGGCTTCAGGGAACTCACACATTTCTCAACGTACAGGAGTCAATCAGTGGCGTTTTCTCCTGTCATCTTACTGACAAATGCACTGCGCACAGACTCTGTGGCTATTCAAATATTTCCAGGTGTGAACGACACAGGAGGAAAAGGTCAGTGGAGGTGTCCTTTTTTCCCCCAGCTACAATTCTTTCCACATTCCAAGGGCAAGGCAGCAGCTGCGAGACAAAGCAACAGCTCCTCTACTAATTCCCCCTCCCCCCAGGAACTTTCAAGCATCTCAATTTATTCAATTTTGGAAGACAAGAGGAGCGAAGAGAGAAAGAAATATAAGGCACAAAGCGAGGACCTCGACTATGCTGTTCGTCCTCCGCGCTGCATACAAGTAGGCCTTTGCACAGCACCCACTGTTTCTACTAGTGATATAAGGATGGACCCGTCAATATGTGAGAGTGCGCGAGCGTACGTGCGTGTGTGTGTCGTAACTGCACATGGGATCGATTCAAGCAGATGAAAAATGCGACGTCGAAGAGCTGACGGCCGGGAGTGCGGTTTTGGCAGAAACGTTTTTCATGTCGGAAATAATAATCCTTTGACAGGCTTCGGCATGAAGAAGAGAAAGCTTCTCTGGCTCCCACTCGCCCTTGAGATCGACTTTGGCGGAGAGCTGAGCAACAGGAGGGGGGAGAGAAGGCCCATCAACGAGGAGGGGGGGAGGAAGGAGAAGAACCTCTCTCGCATAGAAAAAAGGATTTGGTTTTTCCAAAAGCTCTCGATCAGATAATCACTTGGCTGCGGTGCTTCAATACGCAGAGGGGAGGGGGGGGGGGGAGAAATCCGTTGAAAACCTTCTACTTCCAACATTTCTTTACCTAAGTCAGACGGCCAGAAAAAAGTAGACACATGCAAAGATAAAATTCTTTTAAGTAAGTGAATAGACTTATTTGTGCACAATCCACAAAGTCAATGCGTAGATTCAACATACACGGTGGACATGCTAAGGACGGGAAGACCCCACATTGCGTGGTCTGACGTCATCAAGATCAACTTGGCAGGTCACATTGAGCGCATAGTAGCTCAGATTGGAATCATAACCGTTAAATTGAATAACTGTTTATTCCAGTCAATAAAGGTCCGTAACTGTGCTCTTCAAAGTGTTCTCGATAGCGTTTCCCCGCTCAGCTGGCGCACCCTGTACTCTACATACATGAACATTGAATATATTGAACAGGTATAATAGAAACATACGCTCTCTCTAACAGACACTTCCTCTGGGTGGCGCGCGCACTGTGGGACAGGACAACAAACGAATTCCAGATTTTTGATAGGTTAGCAGTACATATCTGGTGGTGAGTGATGCACAACATAGGTAAGTGTTTGCAATAAAGGAATATTACAGTTTAATGCACCTTATACGAGGAAGGCACACTTATTTTCATCATTCTCTTTCATATTTTCACAATGCTACAAAAACAGCAAAATCTCAGAATGCCTAACGTTGTTCAGTTTCTTTTTCCAGAATGCTTGATACTTTGAAAGTATTGCTAACCTTCGATAATGCTTGCAATTTTAGGAAAAAATGTGGAGTTTGGGGCTAACTCTTAACTTTTTTGCCCCTGCTGAATTTCAACTTTCCACATGCCTTTGTAATGTGTCACTGTCAGTGCGTTCTGCGGAAACAGGTCTATATGCAACAAATTGTTAGTCCACAAAAATGTTTGTTACCTCGCCGGCGTTAAAGGTAGATGTGCAGTAGCAACCCTAAGGATCACTGGCAAAAATCAAAAAAGAGGGAAAGTCGGCTTATGTTGCACCATATAGAAGAAGTTCTGTCCCTATTCCAAAGATTTACACATTTGACTTCCGATCTGAAAAGTCGAGGTCCGGTTCCATAGCTCCAACTTTCGTATGGAAAGTTCTTTTAAGGAGGCACTTATATACACCCTACGTAGGTCGAGTCATTTCCTTTTCATCCATTTCTAGTCATTTCTATTTCCTGGATCATTTGCGCCTGTTCACTTTGCGCTCCAGCCTTCAAGAAGTTCATTAAGGTCTCTCTTTCTGTATCTTGATGAGCGGTGCACATGAGAGCCCGCCGGCAAGGCGTAGTAAGTGCGCTGCCTCCAGCACGAATCCATAGAGCTGTACTTGTACTGTATGTCCAAGTTGAGGTCAACAGTTTGCATGCACCCGTTTTATCTTTTTTTTTTCCTCCTCCGCTATGCACACTGACACCCAGTGGTGCCAAAAGCCAACCCAGTGCTGCATTCGCAATGGTTGAATGGCATTTAGCAAAGTTTGCTCGTTCTCCAGGGCAAGTGGAGTAATACTTTAGGCATTCACAAGGGATGAGTAACATTGAAAAAACCCTTGTGTTCTCTCCAAATCGTATGCAAAGTCCTGACCCCTAAACGCACAGTAAGAGCAGATGCTTGCCTGTGGTTCTGCCGCACCGTGCGTGCTGTAGCGGTTTGTTCGGCCACCCAACAGCACAATGCTACAATGTTATATGTAATACAACATGCATACCATACGTCAAATGCCGTCGAGATTGGGTTAGAAACCTAATCTACTGGAAAGTATCGAAAAGTCACAATTCTTCTAACGCTACTGGGAAAGACGGAGAGAGAGAGAGAGAGAATGCACATTGTTACAACCCACGCAGAAGAAATATTTCAAGCTACGACTGCACTTCTATCTGCTGCTGCATACTCAAGATCACTGTTATGTTCTAACGGAAAAAGAGGAAAACGCAGTTTCTTCTCTCTCGGTGTCGCCACTTGCTGCAGCGAAAAGAGGGAGAAGGACTGCGCCGACAAGGCAGCGCCATCTTCCATCTACTTCTTCACCCTCTTCTTCACCTTGGTCCTCTTCCTGATCATGTTCTCCATCTCTTTCGGGCCCAGGTATCCATCTCCGTCCTTGTCATTGGCCTCGAATGCCTTCTGGATCTGGTCCTTGGAGAGTTTTCCTCCGGATATGACCTCCATCTCGTGCTTGGAGACCCTCCCGTCGCCGTTGCGGTCGTAGGCGCGCAGTGCGACCTCGGCCTTCTGCTTGATCTCATGTTCAAGGTCAGATACCTCATCCGGACTCACTTTGCTGCAACGGGCACAAAAGTTCGATGTATTTCATCATGACGCGACGAACACCTATCTACTAGACGCATGATCAAGTATACATATATGCATATCAAGTAAACATTGCATGGCCATATTGTAGCACCATATATTCATCGGTTTGATTGAGGTGATTTGATCTACCTGTCCGAGGCTTTATGTAGATGGTCCGTAGGGTGGAGGCCCGAGGGCAACTTACTCAAGGCCGAGGGCGGGACAAAACGTCCGTCAAAATGAGGAAAGTATCACGTACATCAGAGGAAAGCAATTTGTAAGTTAACGCGAAATTCCTTTTTACAAGTTATGTAGCATAACTAGAAAACTGTGTCGCTGCTCTTGCTCTTACGCTCGCTCTCACAATATAGTCTTACTTATCAGCCATATTATTATTATTCACTTATAATGAATTAAACACAGCCCAGTTACTGGGTAATATTGTAATACAGAAATACAGATTTATTCGTGAGCTGTATGATCCCAAAATATTTCCCGGCAGCACCAACAAAAATCAACTGTATTTCGAAAATTTCCTGCCAAGCAAATGAATTGTAGCATTTTTGATGCCTACATTCACAGAATACGCGCTCATTTTCCCTCCTCCAGCAGACCGCAAATTTGGTGTTGTCACCAGGCGGGCCGTATATAACTAATACTTTATTTAGTATACACGCACTATACTGTACAGCACACAAACGACAGGCTCTGCATTACTATACGTCGTGATTCAGCATGGGTACGGGCGGCATGTTAGGGTACTTGGTGATGGCAGTGACACTGCCATCATATGTCATGACCAGTTTGAAGTGCACAACAAGAAAGGCTATTATATTGTCCTCCATGTATTTGTCACATTTGCTTGAAAGTTTTACAAGTTAATGTCTGATGGAGAAGCAGACTTTCTTACATAGACACTCGCAATGTGACCTTTCTGGCTTCACCAATACGTCCTTCCATCGGTGCGGCCACAGCACGCTCAGTCTCCTCAGATAAGGCGAGCTACTCCAGCTGAACGGTGCCCAACAGGGCAGCCATGTTGACGCTCCAAGTCTTGCTGACCCTGCCGCCCACCCCCACAATAGCGGGGTCACTATCTGGACGAGCCATTCAAAGGCTTTACGCACTTTGGCCTAGACATTGCTACGGGGTGCACATGTACGACTGCTGTGTCATAGCCCCGGAAAGGTGGAACAGCTATCTGCGGACACATAGTCACGGCTTCCCCCAACATGCGTACGTATACGTCAAGGCATAGCATGCGTAAGGGCACAGACTCACACACCTGTCCTTGTTTTTGTCAGCCATGTCAAAGATCCTCCTGACCTCCTCGTCAGTCAGATTGAGCCCCCTTCGCCTGAAGTGCTTGGCGTGCTCTGCGTAGTCGATGACGCCGTCGCGATTCTCGTCGGCCAAGTGGAAGAGCTCCTTCATCAGCCTGCGCTCCTTCTCGGTGCGGGCACGCTTGTGCAGTATCCCGGCCATCGCCGGAATCCCTGCAGCCGTCATGCTGACAAGTCTGGCTGAGAAGCAATGACTGGAATCTAAGGAGTTGCTGCGAACACGAAAATCGATTATCGAGTCTTTGTACGCGCCGCCAGATTGCGGCCATGCGACACTGGCTCTACAGTGGCGTCCCACGCCGAAGCGCCTCACGCCGGGACCCACTCACGCACGCAGTACACGCGCATGCTGTCCTCGGCTGGCACGTACAACACATTTATAGCGCGTGGAAGCGTGCCTGAGAAGTGTTGGCGAGCACATTCATGACAAGTCAATTTCATGCCGTAAGTACATAATATCGCATGCGTGCTGTCACTAGATGACGCATGCGTGTCTGCGCAGTGACTTCGCTGCACAAGACCGAATGTGACGCTTCGACATTAGACAACAGCTTTTGTGCAAGGCAGCGTCGCAACTTTCGTTAAGAGACTGCATCTATATAACGTTTTCTAGATGTCCTCGGCGCTCTACGATTACCAGATACACGTGTTATTGAGCTTCTCTGTGTGGCCTGAGCGATTGTCCACGGTGAAATGAATAACAGTGAGAGAACATTGTGACGGCTCATCAAGAATGTTTTGTGTACAGTAGTGTATGTGAGTATATTGTGACAAAAAAACTACACAATAGCACAATTACTTATGCTGAACATTTTTCTTGGCCTCCTGCACACGCTTGAAACATGGAGCTAATAATAAAGAGATTGCTTCACTCGCCAACTTTCAGACTCGCGCACGGTCTGCAAGTCCGTATGTATGTATAAGCATAACTATTTACGTGTACGGCTATGCCTAGTGTTTATACACACAGTTCCCCACAATCAATAACTTTTTTCTATGTTCATTAGGCTAGCTCGGACATGCACTTTTTGGAAAATGATATTTTTGGCCTTTGGCCAAAGCGTTGAGATTTTTCTAAAAGCATTTATTTAAGGACTATCTCCTATCTGCACTTTCAACTCAACGTTTTATAACATAACGTTACTGTATCTAGTAAGCGTAGTGCTCACTTCTTTTTTCAGCCTTAACTTTGGACAGGATTGAGCTGCAGAAGTGGTTCACAATTCTATGGAGAACCAAGAATCTGCTTTAAAGCTGAACTGATACGTACTTTTGCCCTGGATCCGCTCATTTTTTCACAATACAGTCGTGTTCTATGTACTAAACTCTGCCAAAGTAGTTCATTTTGAGTTGAAAGTGCTCTGGAAAAGAGCCCTTCAGAATAAAAGTAAAATCTTATTATTTTAGCCAAAAGACCCATTTTCCCCACACGAAACAGCAAATTCAGCCAAATGTGTATCTATATTTTTAGATCTAGCCTAATGAGTATGAATCTTTCATGTTACAGCAAGTGTTGAAATTCAGTTAGGTTGGTTTGTTCCAGTTATAGCATTTCTTCTGAAATTCTACGGACGACTTCTTTTTCCCCCTGACGTCCGACATTTACACTTGTGTTGCTTGTCTTCATCTATGCCTATCCCCACGACATGTATACTTGTCCACTCAATATGTTTTCTCATATACCAACACCTATATATAATATATATCTATGCATTGTATCCTCCTTCTCTCTATTTTAAAAAGGATATGAACTATCTTATTTCTGTGATGATCAAATGGATTGTGACAATCACCACTGGACTACTGAAATGGCTTGAAAAAGAATCCGCTTCTGGAGTGAGCTGCAGAAGTGGTTCACAACTCCGGGCGGAAAATAAGATTGTGTGACGGCAGCATTAACATAGTCATATTAACTGTAGCATTTTTTGACGTCAAAGATGAAGTCATACGAGCACTTTAACATGAGGTAATTGTGTATTTTGACTCCGTTGCAGCAAGACAATTACAGTAAACTGAAGTCCCGGGATTTTTTCCAAATCAGGAGGACGAACCTGTTCAATGTCGCCTCAAAATAGCAGCTGCAAACTCAAACAAGTTTACAAAGAGCGTCTGAAAAAGCAAAAAATGAGCATAATCTGAACAGCAGAAATGGACTTGACTGTCACGCTCATCACTGCATAGTGGTAAAGTCCGAAGAAAGTTCATTCCAGTCACCTTGCGTCACTGCTCGAGTACGGGTGGACCAAGGTTGGAAGCCTCTGGATGTCAATTCAAGCGTCTGGTGCAATTTCACGAAAGTCACAGACATCTTAAGTATTTATAGACATCTTATAGTATTTACTTTGTGTACACAGCACACAGTGCATTATGGACCTTACGGTTGTCCTCCGAGTTGATTGATTGGTGTCGCAATTGAGGCCAGTTTTTGTTTACATCATGCAGGAGTCGTATGGTACCGAAATCAGCTCTGCGAATGATAGAACAAGCTAGGAACTGAACTGAACTGAACTCAGAACTTACACCCAACTCTGTAAACATACTGTTGATCAATACATGAATATTGCTTAACCTTGTCCTCTTTTAGTTCATAGCTGGCCTTTTTGGGGATTGTCCCAGACCCATGTTTTCGCCCTCAGTGTCGCAATCAACCACAGCCATGATAGAAAAGAGGCCCACAAAAGCAACGATAAAGGCTAAACACAACATACACTAAACGTCAGAGTCAATTTCTTCGTTCCCACAAGTGATTGGTGAGTCTCTGGTTTTCTCGACTGGTCAAGGTGGCTCCTCCGGCCCTCTTGACCAAGATCCTTCCCCTTTCAGCAGTGGCCACTCCAGTATGACCACGTTCACTTTGTTCTCCTAGTTGTTGATGAGCACGGACGTCTCCTCGGCCATGACATCTTCCAACTTTTGCGAGTAACTCCGCAAGAATTTCACTGACACGTACGACTCTTGGACGACGTCGCTATGGCGGGGTACAACAGAAAACCTCGGGGCTCTCACTAATCAATCGTCCAGGAAAGATATATTGCGGAGTCATACTATGTGCAATAGGGAGAGTAACGTGACACTTTTTATATATTCTTCGTTGTCATAGACGTGCTGTTCTGAATTATATCTTAGTGTCCTCGAAGGGTTTCTCCGGTGCGTAGGCCTTCGTCAAGGCCTCACTTCTTTGAAGAGCTGCATGCATGCATAAAACAAATCCTAATCGCCTTGGCCTGACGTAAACTCCCGAAAGCACCGTACAAATCGCGACCGCAATTGCCACGGAGACATGAGTTACTGGTGAGTGTCTCAGGGGTGGTGCGACCTCCCTCCGAGGTCGTCCGGGCTGACAAATCGCCGTCTTCGGCCTCGGATGGCCGAAGCTGAATCCCTGAACCTCAAGGGCTCAAGCATCAAATTGGACAGTCACAAAGTTGCTCATGATACTAGATCTTTTACAGGCAATGTCTGAACGCCCAATTTCAGTGGTGGATTCCACAGAAAAGCTGCTTCTGTAGCGTATGCAACCCATTTTACACCCCACCCCCCAGGAAATAACTACGGACCTACATGTGCTATGCGCCAAAAAACTCCCAGCTAAGTTGGGAGCAATCCATTTGCTCGGTCGGCGGTGCAGCACTCCAAACAAAAACGTCCGGTGGAGACAAGATAAAAGGAGGAGGACAGGGAGGTCAAATAGGAACAGTGCCGAGGTGGCCACGCACGTGAGGGACGTCCAGAGGATTTGACGTGGGGGAACTTGAAGGAGGCGTCTCAGAAGGAAATTGTATACAGAGAGTGACATGTTCATCATAGAAGAACATGCCACAGATCAGATAGTACCTATCGTGTATTACCTATCGGGTATTATCTTTAAGCGGGGTGGAATCTTTAGTGAGGTCCTCCATCTTGTCCAAATCGTCCCAGCTCTCCACCTCCCACGTCTCCCCGTAGAACTTCTTGCTGGACACGAGGTCTCCGTCTTTCCATGTCTCTTTTTCCTTCTTTCCCTTCTTGGGGCCTTCACCAAAAGTGTAAAGCACTTCTCCATCCCACTTGCCGGCTCGCTTGTACCCCTCGCGGGAGGAGCCGTTGGGCCACGTCAGCCTTGCCGGGCCAGTCTGCTCCCCGTCGTCGTCGTAGATGCTCACTTCCCTGGCCCCGTCCGTCCACATGTACACAGCTTTGCCCACACGTCGCCCCAACCTGTACGTGAACTCAAGCTTGTCTCCTTTGCTCCCAAGCACTGTAGCCGGTCCGTCGAGCACCCCATTCACGTAAGTCCTCTCCTCTCTGTCTCCGTCGGCGCTGATCTCCACCGAGGGTCCCTCCTTGACGCCGTGCACGTAGCGACTCGTCTCCTTCGCGCCGTTAGCCCAGGTATACCTCGATTCGCCCTCGATGTCGTCCCCTCGGTAGATGTACTCCACGACGTCGCCGTTGGGCAACCTGAGGACAGCTGGCCCCTCCTTGCGTCCGTTGGAATACTGGCGCTCTTCAACGCTACCGTCGGGCTTCCTCAATTTGGCTGGCCCGCTGGCCTCGCCCTCCCAGTACATTATCTCCTCCTCGGTGCCGCCGACGCTCAAGATCCTCGAGAGACCATGTCGTACTCCTTCCTCCCAGATACCCTCCTCCCTGCAAAGCATTGTTGAAGCAATCTGACGGTACAAGACGAAGTGTACGAAGTGGAGAAGTGTGAAGTGTGTGCCAGCCCATGAGCACGTTCACCAAGGTGGTACCTGAGGCCATCGGCGTAGAGGAACAGTCCTTGTCCGTGCGGAACCCCTTCTTTGAAGTTGCCCTCGTAGGAGTCGCCGCTGGCGAACGTGATCTTGCCCTTGCCCGTTTTGTTGCCCTCGTTCCACTCTCCTTCGTAGCGAACTCGTCCCATGGGATCATCGTCACCAAAGATCAATACTCCCTGGCCGTGAGGACGACCGCCAATGACCTCCCCGCTAAAAAGGCCAATATCCAGCTGGAAGCTCTCAATCGTCTGAAAGAGATCCGCAGGTCACTTGAGCGTTGCTGTCACGGATGCCTACGTTCGACTATGCTTACCGGCGTGGTCGTCATACTCTGCGGCTTTGTACCATTGATGATTACACGACTTCCCCAGACACTACTTATTTCGTATAATATTTGCTATAATAATAAATAAACTCTGTTCCTACGTGTATTCGCACACTGCTCCTTCCGCCGGATTGTGTCGCTTCGACAGTAGCGTGACTGTCACACTTTGCTATGAACTGGCCATTGCCAAGAAATTTCGTTTGGCAGTGACTTCATGCCCATGGGAGGAAAGCGCGCGATCTTTGCGCACGTGCACAAGTCCGGAAGATTCCCCGGCACCGAAACAAACAGGGAATGGGACAAGCGCATCTCTGAAGAGAAAAAGGAATGTTCAGTCGATCTCCTTCCGTCATTCTTTGTTCATTCAGACGTTTCGTTATAACCGTTGCCTGAGCTTTGTTGCAGCCCCGAGCTTGTCCTGCAGTCCATGAAATGCATAATTATTGCATTGCAAGTGTTGTTTTCTTGCATGGACTTTATTTATCCATAACTCATTCAAAATGGCCACCATTGGCCTTGATGACAGCCTTCAATCATCATCAAAACATCCTCCACAACTGCACGCAACATTCGTGTCCAGCACATAGCGTTATGTCTGACTTCACAGCTACAGCTATGACAAGACACTTAACTGTTTACGAATTTCAGCCTCTTGATATGACGTTTCTCTATTTTTAGACCAAACCCGATACGAGGTCAAGCGCGTTGTGATGTCGAACCCGTTGCGAGGTCAAAATCCTCGACTCCTGACCCAAAATGCATCTTTGCCCGTCAAGAATATCCCTGTCAAGCGGTCAAAATCTTTTGCCACCCGCCTGAAAAAGAAGTGTCGACTGTTCCAGAATAAAGTGCAGCTACGAAAACGCTCGAGAAAAGTCTGCAAGTGTTTGATTTTGCCTTCAGAAAGCTCTGCCACGTTGAAAAAGCTCTCAACGGAGCAATCTCAAACAGGCAACTCTGCACAAATGTATTGAAACGTCCTTAATCAGCCCTTTTAAAGCTCCAATGTGAGGGTTCCAGTTGCCAGGTCAAAGTAGACACTGACCTCACAGTGGGAATCCTCTGTGATCGGAACTGATGCTCCTCATTCACAGTTGTAACTGTTTCAGAGCCTTCAGTCGACGTGAAGCACCCTGTACAAGTCCCCCCTGATCGCCCTTGGTGATCAGGGTGCTGGCCATCAGGTTTCAAAGGCTGGCGTCAAGCACCTCAATGGTACGAGAGTGACGTCACAGAGGTTGCGCAGTTCTCGAACATCTGCCAGCGTACGCTACCCATTCATACTACGCGCCTCAGCTCCAGGTACAAGTGCACCTGCACATGAACCTTACAACACTCTGCTCTTTTCATGAGCAAAGAATATACTAAGCTGAACAAGTCGGCACATCTATTTTCATTAGCGTGTCTGTCACGCAGGTAGAAATCACAATGAAACGTACTATCTTTGCTATGACAATCTCGAAATTGCCCCACTCAAGCACCTCGTGGGTAGTACAGAGTGAGGCAAAAATTCAGTTCTGTTATATACATCGTTCAATGCTATGCATTGCTAGCTGGGAAGGCACCTGCACAGATGTCATGGGTATCGCTTGACAGATATAGCTTCGGGCTAGACATAGTTTTTAGGTTGATGCGCATGTACCTCAAACGTTTCTTCATGCTTTTAACGCATTCTTAAGAGTGGTCACAACTACCAGCCAGGTCCAAAGAGAACTTTTACCTCTTGCAACAAGCGCCTTTTGCTTCAAACATAACGTGCCCTTCTTGTGCTAAGGAGAAAAGCTACACAAAAATCTGTCGTCCTTGCACTTCTAGTCCTGTTTGTTCAGCATCCGCGTGCTGCTCGCTCCATCGTGCACAGCGTTATCTACGGGAGGCCAGGGAGAGCAGGGCCGACAACAAGAGAAGGCACACTTAGGTACCGGAGGCCTTGGCAACGTGCATTCCAGATAGCAGAAGTGCGTCCGTAGCTTTGTCTGGAGGGGTCGCAACTTCTCCCTGACAGATGAGACTTTGCAAGGTGGCAGAAGGACCGCTTGATGGAGGCGGGGTTGGGGTTGGGGTTGGGGTTGGGGTTGGGGTTGGGGTTGGGGTTGGGGTTGGAGGGGCAGACTCCATTTTTCTTACCAACGTCATTTTTTTGCTCACGTTACGACTCGAGACAGTTACGTATCCGGAGGGGGTGACCCGGAGGGGCTGACCCGGAGGGGCTGACCCGGAGCTTTGTGTAATAATGCTTCAGACGAATCTTTCTCGTATGGGTAACCGAATTTTCTTTCTTCTACGCAGAGATAAGACGCAGTTCTCGAAAGGTGGGGAAGGCAAATATCTTAAGTATGCATGAGGTATGAAGTGCTTACATTAGGTCACACTTCTGAAGCCATTTTCATTTGCACTTTGGACACACAGCCAAAATCGATCTTCAACAGCCTCCCTCCTACGATGCTTTGGTCGCAGCAGTTTGGAACGCGCTGTTCGTGGGGTCGAGTACGCTGGAGCAACAATAACGTGCCTGCCTCGTTACACGTCCTCACTGGCGGGCGCTCGCTCCACCTCGCGCACCTTGAAGAACAACAACACTGAACACGGGCAGCGGCGGAACTAGTGGACGACCGACACGTGAGGAGGGAAGAAGCAACGAGTGTAGCGTCAACATAAGCGTCGTTATCTGGACCGAGTGGAAATAGAACGGTCGGTGATTGTACGACGAAGTCGCTCGGGTGGGCTTCGTCCACGGGGTCCGGCCAGTTGGGCAAGGCGGAGGACAAGCGTAGTATGGGTTCGCCAAAGCAATCCCTTTACCTAGAATCTGATCGAGCGTGGCTAAACACTTGCGCCAACATGATTAGACAGAGTTTTCTCTCTTCACCGAGAGAACCTAGGGTGGTCGACCTCGGCCTTATCATGCTGCACGAGGCTGTCTTCCTGACAAAGACGACGGCGAGGACGAAGGCTTCGACATCACCCTTATGACCGGCATGTGTTGTTGTGTTGCGTATGCAAGGGTGGGTGGGTTCATGTGTGTGTGTGTGTGTGAAGGGGGGGGGGGGGACGCAACAGTCACAATGGCAAAATTCCGTACGACGACGGCGGTGTAGGCGACGACGTGCGCGTTGCTGGGGGCGAGCGAGTGCGACAGTCCGGGCCATTTTGGCCAGCAGTTAGTTTGCTCTCCTGCATGCCCAGTGCATGCCCTCGCTCGCTGCTGCTTGCTTAAGCTTTCCAACGAGCACCCGCCCGCCTCGAAGTCGTGGGGAGGGACCGCGGTGCTGTAGTAGTAGTTTTTGTAGTAGTAGAAGAACAAACGTTGCTGCCGCCTCCCTCCTTCCTCGTTCCTGCGGGCCGGCCCGTGGCTGCACGCGGTCGGGCCGTAGAAGGCGAACTGCTGCTCCTCCACTCACTTCTTAGCCTCAATGCAAGGTTCAGTGTAGCAGCAACCGGGACGCTCACGCCATAGAGAGCGGACGCTCCGGGAAATTGCGACGCAACCGTAGAAGTAGCATAGCAACTTGCACATCGCGTCCTCGGTCGACCCCTGCGACGAGACAGCCCTGGAGAGTCGCGCAGAAGTCACCCCGAGTGACTTCCTCGTGCTTGGATAGAACCCTCGGAGGAGATGGATCGACGGTCTGCCTGGGACCAGCAGCGCCGGAGAACCTTCATCAACTTGTGCAATCACTTCCTCATATCTTCTCGCGGCCTGGGACCCTCCCACCGTGAACTCGTTTGAGCTCCTGTTGACGTCCACCCAAAGAAAAGTCTGCTACCAAGAGAGAGAACCGAGGCTGTGCGAGACTATCCTGCAAGACCGAACCCGAAGCGCTTATTTTGACTTAAAGACTTCCGCAATGGTGAACTCCGGTGACTCCGACGCTCCGTGCTCCGCCTCCGTCACCATGGAGGGAGGCAAGCAACGCTTGGAGAGCGAGAGCTCCAGCAGTGACGGGCTGGAAAGATTGGAGCCCCTGGACCTGGACGATCTCACCAGCTACGCAAAGAGAGACTTGTGAGTAATCCAGACAGCCTCTTTTGCAGCCTCAGTTGATGATATGCGTCCTCTCTTTGACCTCCCTTTCTATACAGCGCTCCTCCACGCCACCGTCTGAGGCGCCGGTAAATGCAAGATCTGCGTGCGTGTGTGTGCGTGTAACATTTCACCAACATCCTCACAACTTTCCTCTCCTTCGTCCTCGTCCGTGCAGTGCTCGCCTGAGACAATCATGACCCTCATCGGGTCGATCCTTTGCCCCTCCTTGCTATGGACCTTCCCTCCCTGTATGTCTGGCACTTTTTTGACTCACACTGTAGTATTTTGACTTTTTGTGCCTCTTTTTTCATGTCAGTCTGGCTCCTGTTTTTGCCCGGTGTTTTTTTCTCCACAGTCTTGGTCGGCTTCCCTCTTTCGTGTGACGTAGCTGGGAAGGAGCTTTCGAACACGACCCAGTTCTTTTTCTTTATGTTCGCCGTCAGTCCTTTCTCCGTCGTTGATAGCGACCCAGTTTCATCTTTTGTTCTTCTTCCCCGTAGCTTCAACAGCATCAGCGAGGACGACTCCGGGCCCATCATGAACATAGAGGTGAACCCGTTCTTCACCATGACGATGGAACTGAGGCAACAGCAGATGTCCGGCACCAGCCTGGAGGACAGGCACGACACAGAGACCTACCAACGTGCCAAGAAAAACTGGAGACTGGCCCTGAGGAAGCTTGCTGATCGAGAGGACCCGTGGGCAAAGTTTCGCTGGGACAAGATACCCACCGAGCGTGCCACCAGGCACAGGTACAACCCACTGACCAAAAAATGGAAGCAGGACGACGTCGTCGTCAGGATGGAGTCGAAGAGCTTTGGCAGGGGTGCCATGAGAGAATGCTTCCGACTGTGAGTATAGTCAATGAGCGTTATCAGTGTGCTGCAGATATAATTGTCCGCTGCCACTCGATCTACTTAGGAGATTTACTTAGTGCACTTTTCTCACTTTACAGTTACATTCCTGACCTAGATCAGGACCTTTCTCTGTCCTCGCACTCACACAGAGCATTGATCTCTTTCAGGAAGAAGCTGAGCAATTTTAGCCACAGTCGAGACTGGGAACGCGACAGCAACAACTATGTGGGCAAACGTTACATGGAAGAGGAGACCGAGAGGGACACGTACTTCGAGGATGTGCGCTTGCAGATGGATGCCAAGTTGTGGGGGGAGGAATACAATAGACACAACCCGCCCAAGAAGGTGGACATCTTCATGATGGCAGTCCTGGAGCTATACGATCGTCCCGGCAAGCCGCTTTTCCACATCGAGCACTTCATCGACGGAAAGTACATCAAGTACAATTCCAACTCTGGCTTCGTGGACGATAAGTTCTGCCGTCAAACGCCCCATGCCTTCAGCCACTTCACCTTCGAGCGTTCGGGACACGAGCTTATCGTCGTCGATGTGCAGGGCGTGGGAGACCTTTACACAGATCCGCAGATACACACGGCTGATGGTGAGTCAGAGTTTCAGTAGTCACAGGACACATGTGTACCGTGCATGCTGCACTACAGTGTGGTACGTACGATGCCGGGATGGCGTATGTCTCTACGGCTCTCTTCACGAAGACCGCGCGTGCAATCTTTCCACGTGGAGGGGTCATGGCACAAGTGTTATGCCTTTCCCTCCTCAACTTCAGGAGAGTTGTTTGTCCTGAGAGTTACTACGACGCAATTTTAGAAGCTGATAATGCACTCGCTACGCTTTGAAAGTCTAGCCAGCATATGCTGCTCTCATTCTCGTGAGTCAGAAGTTATGCACATGTGCCGAAGCTTCGCTCGTCTTTGTGCTACGCACTCATACCTAATACGTAGTACTGAATGCAATGAGCTGTACAGGGTGGACGAGGAAGACTTTTTGCATTTTTGAGAGTGGACGACAAATCTCCTTAGTCCACCCTGGACAGTGGACAGAACGTTGAGGCTGTAAGGTTGGGAGGGAAAGACGCTTGCTTGACTAGAGATGCACGACTACAGTACACAATCAGTACAAACATGAATTCGTAGTGTTGCTATTAGTGACGAGACCAATATCTGACGACACGTTGTGTTGTGACGCAGGCTTCAGCTACGGCGACGGCAACCTCGGCACAAAAGGCATGGCGCTGTTCTTTCACTCGCACCAATGCAACTCGATCTGCAAGAGCTTGTGTCTGACTCCCTTTGATCTGACCAAGAGCGAGCGCGCCGACCTGTTTCGCAGCCGCTCGGACAGCGAGACGGTCATCCGGGGTCAGGAGGTGATCTGTGAAAGCCCGTCGGCATCAGTGAAGGGTGACTTTGCCGAGTTTTTCCGGCAGCGTGCCAGATCCACGAACTCGTCGTTGCCGGCGCGCAGCACACTCGACATTTCTGTGGCTCAGGCGGCAGCGCGAGCCCTCGCCAAGGTGAAGTCCAGGAAGAGGTCCAATTCTGACTACTTTTCCATCGAGGATGCATCGCCTCCGGTGTCAGCGGTAAGGACATGCTTTGTTGTCATGGATGGGCGTAGTTTAAGGCTGCTCCTTGTCCTACTATAGCCCATTTATGAAGGCGAGATTTTTGAGACGTCCGACAGCGCCATCTCCGACGGATTCCCGGGCATCGGAGGTCGCCGCCGGAGAGGTTGCACAGAATCCTCTGACGATTCAGGTATCGAGAATCACCGTGAGATGGTTTCTTTCCACGACGTCGTGCAAAACAAAGCCAGACCCTCCAACGTGGCCGGTGTCAGGGCGGAAGATCTCGTACATGATGACTCGATCCTGGGAAATGTGAGCATACTTTTTTACATATCCTCTCTCGAAACGTTCAAGTACGGGGGTGATTACTTGCACCGGAGCTACTGTGCTTCGTTACTTTTCTTGTGCTGATGCTGGACCGGGGTATTCTGGAAAAAAAGGTACTGCTGAAAGTACTGCCAACCATCAGAGTAACGCAATTTGAGGCACTGGTACTTGGTTGTGTTAAAACAAAAATATGATTTGCTGTTTCTCATGTTAATTTTGCTCAAGCCCGACCTCGAACCTCTTGAAACAATGCATAGAACTAAAAACCTAGAGTATCGCAGGAAGTACCGTCCAGCAGCTCTTTCGATACGATTTCTCTGAATTACTGTCCGAAGTATTTAATTACATTTTTTTTTAGCTTTGGACGCGTTGTCCTCAATGTTTTGAATGTCCCGTAGAAGTTTGTACTACGCACGATATCTACCTCGCCAGGTTCATTTGGCTTTGGCTCGGTATCACGAGCTGGGACGCTTCAGCGAGGACAAGCAGCAGGCGGATGGCTCATTCGACCACATGGCCGCGTTGTTTCATCTGAAATGTGCCGCCGACTGTGGGCTTGTGGAGGGGATGACGACTCTGGCCCACATGTACTACGACATGCCACATGATCTGCTGGCAGAGGTCTCTCCTCCAGAGAAGGACGAGCTGCAGAGACGAACTATTGGCTTCTGCTACATGGAACAGGCAGCTCACGCAGGGGACAGGTCTAGCATGGTGTTCGTGGCCCGAGCCTTGGACACCGGGATGAATCTGGACGCGCCTGGAAAAGAGAGAAGCGCCAAGGAGGCCCTCGGATGGTGCGTAGTCATGGCGAACGCAGTAGTCTCTTACCGATAATGTGTGCATCGTGACTTCTGTTTTCAGGTATGAACGCATCTGCGAGATGGATGCCGAAGAGTGCGACGACACCGTGTGGGGTCTGGACGACGCCCCCTACTTGCTCCTAGCCAGGCAGGCCGAGCTGTGGCTGGAGGGGCCAGAGGGATTGAAGAAGGACCCCACCAGAGCCGGCGACCTCTACAACGAGGCGGCAGAAGCTGCCATGAACAGCATGAAGGGAAAATTGGCAAACAAATACTACATGCTGGCCGAAGAAGCTTACGGACAGTGTGAGGAAGAATGAAGTACCATAAGTGGGCCATTCACGATATGTGCGTACTCGAATATGATGTCAAAAGAAGGAAGATAACGAAGAAGTCAAAAAACAAGAAAAGAAAAAGAAAAAAGCAAGAAAACGTCAGAAAGCGGGCTAAGAAAAAAATCCAGGATATGAATACTTTGTGATATACCTCTCCGTATGATACATAATCCACTGTAAATACCATAATTTCTCTTAAATAGTTTGTATTGTTGGAGAAAGATTGCCGGTGCTTGGTGCTTTTTGATTGTTCCATCTAACATGTGCATCATGCAAACATGCTTCGTGCTGTACGCGGATTACTTGTACGTGCAGTGTGAGTCATAAAAATGTCTAATGGAGACAGCATAAGAATTGTTGGACGGGGACAAGGACAAACGGAGTTTGTCAGGGCAGCACACAATGGCATTAGGCATTTTTTTGACTCCCACAATTTGTACATGGACATTGAATGCTTTTTAGGGTATATTTTAAGAGATTCCCTCAGAGAAAATAAAGTACTTTGAGAAACCTGCAACTTGCACGAACTTACACTACTCATATTCTGCGTGCGTTTATCATTCCGCTGCGCTGGAGAGGGGAGTGGGTGAGGTGCCTCCGGATTAGCCAACTCTGCGTCACATGGACGACACAGTGTGTGGTGAGCGCGACGCGCGTGGAGAGCGTGAAGTGCGTGGACAAAAAGTAGGACGCCCAGAAATAGCACTTTATTGAATTCTCCCGAGCATAGCTGGGTACTGCCTCAGCTAGTTCTATAGACAGATAGATACTTTCAGAGATTACAGGTTGCACTGTGTTTCATACAAATTGCGGTAATTTAATCTTCCACCTCTTGGCCTTCTTCGCCCTTGCCTTCTCCTTGTCATAAAATTCCTGCAGGCCAATACTTCCTCTGCTGCGCGATGAACTGGGCCTCCGCCATGGTGGACCTGTCGATCTTGTGCACAGGCACGTTGTGAGGCAAGTAAGTCATTGAGGGAGGAACGTCCAGCTCGTAGTTCAGCACCATCAGCTGCTCGCCTACATATGTACTTTTGTTGAGTACCACATGCCGCCGGCACGATAACATCAGTCTTCTCCAAGCTACTGTTGTTCTGTACGTACGTAAGTCAAAGTGCGTTTTAAAAGACACGACATGGAAATTGCAGAAGTCCTTAGCTTTCAGTCTTCTAAGAAATCAAGCTATCATGATAGTTACTTCTTGTAGAAGTAATAGTTATTCTGTCATACATTATCTGTCATGAAGAGCTAAGGTGATAAACATTGAGCTGAAATTTGAATCTTCACGTGGACAAGAGTAAACTAACCTTCATTGGCATCCTTCAGAATGGAGTTCTCGATCCAATCCTTTGATCTGACAAAGCCCCTGCAGCCTGTGTTGATGGCATCAGCAGAATTGGTCCTCTGGAAATCACGCAACGACGGGTGGTGTCCTGATCCAAATAACTTCACGACATTGCTTGAAAAACCTAGAAGTGTTTCACCTGCTCCCTTCTGATGGATGGAGGTGGAGGCGCTGTAGACGTTCTCGTTCATCACGTAGAGCTTCCTCGTGATGTCCTTGCTCACCAGGCAGTCCATGAGGAACTTGGCAGAAGGACTGGATGGAAAAAATGCTTTAGCGTATCTTGATTTGCACTCACATGCGCACATACACACACAGACCTCTCAGCAAAAGTTTTTTCCAAGCTATGTCTGGGAATCACAAGCATTTGGGCGTCGTAAACCACATCGATCGTCACCTTGACGGAAAAAATATGGCATAAATATGTAAAATGTACTGTAAGTGTACGTTTACTACGTATCGTATGATAGAAGAGAGAACTAAACCTGGTATTTGTGGTCTGGCGACTCTAGATTCCTTGACTGCCATTCCACGGAGTTGACAAACTCAAAGGGGTGGATGAAGTGCAGAAAAATATCGTCACACCTGACCGCCAACTTGCCCGAGATCAAGATCCTGAGGCTGTTGGTGTCTGCATTGGTCTCGTGCTCGATGGCAAAGGGTTTCGTGGTATCCACCTTATACGTCTCCAAAATGCTTTCGCGCGCCATCAAGCGGAAATCCTATGTAAAAGTTGTCAGGATTCCTGGACATTTCTTCCCATTGTCCAGAGCCCAAATGCGCCTAAAAAGGCAGTTACTTCTGTACCTTCTTTCTGAAGTTGAGTGGCTTGAAGAGCTTCTTGAACAGCTCCCTCTGCTGCTCGGGTATGAACACTGGGAAATGCCTCCAGAGCAGGTACACGAGGTAAGTCAAGTTGATGGCCAAAAAGGAGAGGTTGTACAAAAAGATGTCGATGGCGCACACTGAGTGCAAAGACCAGGATACGATGAATACGGATCCTTCGGGAGGAAAAGTGATATATAATTTAAAAAAAAAAACAGGAAAAAATAATGCAATCTAGATGATTTTTCTCCTGCCTGCCGTCATGAGGGCCCTGAGAGCGAGCAGGTCGAGCTTGAATTTTTTGGGAACGACGAACGCGCAGGCGAAGATGACGTTGCCGAAGTGGTAGACACCGTCGAATGTCAGCTCTGTCTCTTGGCAGTAGGCGTGGATGGGAGGAAAATCGGTAGAATTACCCATTTTCTCCGTGATTTCCCTGTCCAAAAGTCTGGTGAATTTTTCTTGGCACGGACCTGAAGAAGCGAGAGGCGTACAAAATGTGGGTAAGCAGTGCTTTTTAAGAACATTTAGCACTTCAAATAATGTCCTTCACACGCACGAACTAAAGATTTCTTAGCTAAACAGTACGTTTCAAAGGAAATAATGATGCTGGAGATATTCTGGGCTAATTATTAAATGTATAATTATTGGCTCTAGCTGTATGGTCTTCAAAGGTTGCGTGACCATTCCTTTAACGTTCCGCTCGAGGTTTGTTTTCGTTTGCATCCTCTCCTAAATACAGTATACGAGTATAACATGTACTTGAATCTGTGCTCTTAACCATGACGGAAACTGCAGAGAATCGCTGACGTTTGTTAGTTACACTGTATGAGCAGTCTCGTTACTGTATGTTCTAACCTAACAATTACAACAACAGCATCGGGTGAAGTAAATTGAAGCCCTCTGAAATGAGGTGGCTTGCTTGCCGCGGCAGGGTCTTGACGGGCCTGACGTCGAAGTCTGCATTCTCCACTTGGACCTTCTCAAGGTTCGGCAACGGCCAGGCCTTGGCAGACCTGAAGGAGAGCCTCACTTATGCGGACCTGGACCAAAAGTCAACGTCAGTAGCGTCCGCGATCAATGAGGCGCTCAAGGTAAGGGAGACTTTTCCAGATTGCACCAGTCAGGGTGGAGTAAGCAAAAGTCTTTGCAGGGATCTGGGCATGAACGAGTGGCACTTCTCATGCCGAATTGTGCCGGCTACGCCGTTGGCAAGTTCGGCATCTGGCGCAGCGGCAACATCTCAGTCCCCCTTTTCGAGCAGCACCCGCTCCCCAGCCTGGAATACTACGTGAAGGATTCCGAGGCCTCACTAGTCCTGACCACTCGAGCTCTGGCTGACAAGGTTATTTTCCTGCCTAACTATAACTGCACGCAAGTTTTTCTGTTCCTTTTAGGCATCTTCGTTGGCGTCTTCTTGTAATTCTGACCTTCTCATACTGGAAAATGTTCTCGAAGTTCCGTGCACGAAGAGGGTTGAGGTTAGTGACAAGGATTCGGACGCCATGATTGTCTACACGAGCGGCACGACCGGCAAGCCCAAGGGTGCAGTGATCACTCACAAAAATATCAAGGCTCAGGTGGCGGCTATGGAGCAGGCGTGGAAGTGGACCAAGGAGGTGTGTAAATTAAAGTACAGTAACAATATGCAACTGACTACTTTTCTTCCTCCAGGATTGTCTGTTGCATGTGCTGCCTCTTCACCACGTCCACGGGATCACCAACTGCTTGCTGACACCTTTGTCATTGGGGGCATCCTTGCAGATGCTGCCCAAATTCGAGGCCAAGACCTTGTGGAGGCATTTATTAGGACAACATTGCCAGTTCAAAAGCCTGGAGGCTGTGGATCAAATCAAGCAAGTGGCAAGCCCAACATGTTGGCCTGGACCGACTCATTTTGTTGCCTTTCTCGTAGGTGCTCAAAGAGGGTTAACCTGTTCATGGCTGTGCCGACCATCTACGCCAAGCTTCTACAGTCATTTGACCAGATCTTTCCTACCGGAGCAGAGAGGAGGTCTGTAAAGATATTATTGTTCAGAATGTCAGTTGCACAATTCTCAATCGTAGGCTGGTGAAAGATATTCTGTCCAAGGAAATTAGACTCATGGTCAGTGGGTCCGCAGCCTTAGCACAGGTAAGACTTTTCAATTTAAGGGATGCCATCGAACATTGCCAAAGAGTGCTTGTTCTTCCTGGCAGCCAATATTGGACTCATGGTACCAACGTACTGGACACGTATTGCTGGAACGCTACGGGATGACTGAGATCGGGATGGCCCTCACCAACCCTATCGAGGAGGCCTATAGAGAGTCGGGGGCTGTTGGGAAGCCATTTCCAGGCGTCCAGGCCAGGATAGTGGGTATAATATCTGGATATGTGAAGTATAGATATGATATTTCACTTAGTAAGCTTCAATTATTCTACAGATGAATCCAACAGAGTTCTAGTGACCTCTACAGACTCCGAGTTTAATGTCCAAGACCCCACTGTGGACTCTCCCGCTGGCGAGCTTCAGGTACGTGGACCCGGAGTCTTCCGGGGATACTTTGGCATGTCCGAAGAAAGAACCCAAAGCGAATTTTCCCCCGATGGTTGGTTCAAGACCGGAGACACTGCCCGGTTCGACCAGGGTTCTGGAAACTTCAGCATCTTGGGCAGGAGCTCTGTGGACATTATTAAGTGCGTGAATAGGTTAAACATTTTGCTCATTGTACCCAGCATGGACATAAAGTGGACTCTCTTAAGGTCCGGCGGCTACAAGATCAGCGCTTTGTCCGTGGAACGCGTTTTCCTTGAAGATCCTCTGGTTGATGATGTTGCTGTCGTTGGTCTCGACGATTCAGTTTATGGCCAGAAGTTGGCGGCCGTCATCAGTGTGAGCAAAGAAGGAGATGACATTGTAGAGCAGGTACGTCGTCACTGAAGTCGGCGAGATTTTCCGCTCAGTATTAAAACTGTCATTTACTAACTTATCAAAGCAGCGGGAGATGAACAAGAGCAACTAATATTTAAATGTACCTTCTTTCCAGATCCAGTCCAGAGCAAGGGAGAAGCTTCCAAGTTACTCCATACCCAAGGAGATCAAGATCATGAAAGAATTGCCCAGGAACCAGATGGGCAAAGTCAACAAGAAGGAGCTCATCAAGAACGTGTTTTCCTGACTCTTCTTTCTTTTCAGATGATTTTATTTGTATCCTACTGGAATACTTACCTGCAGGAAAAAATGCTGCATACTTTGCAAACATTTTTTACGAACGAAAAGAAAAACGAATGTCATTTTATGTCAAGAGATACTTTCTCGCCACTCTTGAGCTGAGATGGTTGCTACCAGGCATGGCTTTCGGTTAACCATAGTCGACCAATGAGTTAACTTTTTGTCCCAGACTGCCTCTGCCCTGATCAGAGTGATCTGGGTGGCGGTGACATAAAAGAAGTTTGTGAAGTCTATCATGCCACCAATAGCAACATTAGCAGGTGAGGTTGCAAGATCACCACAATAGACAACTTACGCTTCCTGGGAAACTATTTGCTGCGTCAGAAATAAACTGCATTTTTTTCAGTGCTATTTAAGTCGGTTATTTATTTAACTAAAGCCTGTGTTACTCATTGCTCAACTAAGTCATATTTCTTAGTCGAAACCCATGCCTAGCTGCTACTGCGTGTCACAAAGATTGTTGCTCTATCTAATAATAATAATGTTTTTTCTTCAACGCACTTGACAGTTACCAGCTTTGCTGTCAGTGCAGCAGCAGTCCTGACGCGCGAGTAGGGAACTCGTACTTAACAGGCACTGAGGCGTGACGGACGCCATGCCATAAATTGTCTTTTTTTCACCCGCCAGGCCAGCTTTTGCCATGTTTTTTAAAAAAAATCGAAAAAAGGCCACTCCAGCTCCTTGGAAAGCGTCCGTGTCGAAAGCATAGCCGAGACTATGACGGTTTAATTGTCATAGTAATCATCAGTTTTATTCCAGAGAAGAAGAAACATGACATCCGGGTGTGGCCATATTCAAGCATGAGAGCATGTTGCACAAAGGTCACTGAATTTCGGCCTGCTCCACCTCTTGCGTTCTCACCCACCCTTACATTCACGTCCACTTACGCATCTGACATGCACAATGTAACTGAGGGTCTGATTCGACAGTGTTACGAAAGTCATCAGTCACTTCCACTCAGTCCCTAAGTCAGGCCAGTCTGGACGCATACTTTGCAACATGTTGACTTCTGGTGAAGAGCAGCAGAGCGGAACGCAGTGGAGTCTCGAGTCAACCGTGGTTTTTCAATGACGTCGAGACTTATATATGAGAACTGAGGACAAGCAGCACGCTTAGGGTGTTGACTTTGCCTACTTCTGAGCCTTATTTTCTTCATGATCCTCGTGGTCATCTACATTCTTACCAGGTCCGTCCATCATTCCGATTTCAAGTATCATCGCTTAGTCCTCTTTCTTACGCTGAGACTCTGAGCTCTGAAATATCAAGAGTCTCTCTCTAAAGCGCATGGTCTCGAATGTTCCTGTCCTCTTGCTCTGAACCACTTGTTCGCGATCCACTTCTGCCCCAGGACGACGGGACAGCCGGAATGAAGGGTGAAGGAGTCGCCGTCGCCATTGCGGTACAGGTTGTACCAGAACAGGGCAGAGCCTTTCTCTGGGCGCACGCCCAAGCCAAGCGCCGGGAATACGGTGGCGCCGCCGAACTCGACATCGTTCAGGTAAAAAAGCAGCGTGGCCAATCGATCGCCATTCTCGGTGTATGTCTTGCTGACGTTCTCCCCGCCGACCGAGAAGTAGTCCACGTGAGGCTCATAGTGGCCGCCCACGCCGTAGTTGACCACCTGCAGCGGCTCCGCATGCTCCGCGGAAAGGCCCGATATGGCCACGCACAGTCTCTCCAGCCTCGGGTCGTCGAGATCGGGCAAAAAGGTCATTTTTCCTGTTCGAGCAGCGGACTGCTGGACGCGACCACTGGTGCTGGCGATTGAGAGTGGAGTCCTGAGACCTACAAGAGACGCCTGATGACGTAGCTTTCGGGCAGTCTTGTGGTCCAATGCCTCGTGCACGATCGCCACCAGCGGATCATAGGCCAGGAACTCGACCTTCAAAGGGGCGAGCTTCAAAATGTCGGAAGAAGTGGATCCTTTGTGCCAGATGCATTTCTCTGCAGGTGGCAAAATGCTTGTGCTGGGTTCCACGGAGCTGCAGAGTCGTCGGTAGGTATCAAAAAATTTCTCACTCTGCTTGTTTGAGTCATCGTTCGCACTGGTCTGGCTCTTCATTTCCTGCACTTTTGCCATGATGTCCATGGGGAGTTCGCGCTGCAGCTTCTGCGTCATCTCTGAGCTGCTGTTCAATTCTTCCTTCTTCCGGCTCAATTCTTGCCGACGGGTTGAAGACGATTCTCTTCGGGCGGACGCTTCCAAGTCATAGGAGACAAAATGCTCAATGCAGTGCTCGTGCCAGTCCTCGAACTCTCTCTCCATGAGACACTCGTAGGCCGCATCCGCCACCAAGAAGCACTCGCTCTTATCCATTGGCTTGACCGCAGACCTGCCTAAGACGGACCCCGCGATCAAATCTGAGATGGAGATGTTGTAGACTGCCTGCAGTCTCAAGATGGTCACCGCCATTTCCTTGACCATCTTACGATCCGGCAAGCTCATCAACATTTCTTGTACTTTCTCTCCAGGAAACTCCCGTGCCAAGTCTGACAGAGCTGAGGCACTCTCTGCCCACATCTTGTACAGCTTGAACACGTTGATCGGATGGCTGATGAGGACGTCCTTCTCGAAGTTCTGAATCCAGTCGAAGATAGTCCTTGCTTTTTGCAGGCCGCTTGTATCTCCAGTCATCGCGCTTTGAATGACCTCATGATGCAAGTCCAACAGCCTCCTCAACTCCCCTGGGCTGGCGTCGACATCAACGCCGCTTGACGTCGTCAGCAGTGATGCGGTCATCACTATGGTTATGAACCTCCTTTGCATGCTCGACTTCTTGGCGATCCCGACGAAGACTCAGTCACGGGGAAGAGTTTGTTGCTTCACGCTTCATAAGGCATTTGTGACGGGAGTTTCACATCGATGAAAAGAAGCGTACCAAAAGAGGCAGACGTTGAAAACGTGCACGTCAATGGCAGGCAGTACAAACTGACTTTGGTTGCCGCAGTGTCGCACGGGTCATGCTGTGCGTCACAGCACGATGTGGTTTCCACTTCATCCCCGCCGTCAGCGGATGAGGTCAATACTCATGGATTATACTGATAATGCGACGTGTCTATTTCATTGTTAAAGCTAAGCTGCACTGACCATAAAATTGTCTCGACTTTGAGCCTACTCTGCATAAGAACATAAATAAAGCATAATTTCATAAAATAGAAAGCCCTACGAAAGAACTTTAAAAAGTTGAATCAGGCTGATCACGATAACTAACGAGTTCATTTTGTTCCGGGAACAACTTGACTCAGTGGCTGCCAATTGTACGTCAACCTCTTCCTTTCTTAGCTGCTGCAGCATCTGATCCTCGAAATGATGAGTCACTACAGCCACGACCTCACTCAAATCTTCCAGTTCTTGGAGTTCTTCCTCTTCTTCGTCATCATCGGCGGAAGAGGCTCGTACATGGGTCGGTGTCATGGTGGCGAGGGTCTCCGGGGCCCACAGACGGAGTTTCTCCGACGGCACTGCGTTCAGGTGATCAAAGGACAGGTACTGCATCGCTCTGGGAGATATGGCATCCACGCAGCACTCGCCAATGGAGGCGAGGTCCTCCGGCGACAGGCCAGACACCACCAGACCCAGGTGCGACACCAGCGACGCGGTCCAAGTCGACGGTGGACCGTACAATTTGATGGCCTGCAAAACATCACACATGTGCGCAGAAGGCAAAGAAGCAAGTTGGTCAACAAGTGCGCTGTCCTCACCGAATTAGCCATGGTCTTCAGAACCTCGGGATTGGAGCAGTTTTGTAAGTCTCCTGCGACAGCAAGCACAATGCTAGCGGTGCTATTATCACCCATGGCGGTCTCCAGGTCATCAGGCTCGAATCCGCACAGAAAATGACCCAGAGAGCCGTACACCTCGCTGTTCAGCAGGACCTCACTCCTGGGCAGTTTAAAGCTTTCCTTGACGAGCGCAGCCAGCTCCGTGACTGCTTTGGTCGGCAGAGGCATCTCGCCCATCTGAGAGAGTCCGTCCAGATGACTGTCCAGCGCGTTTACTTGAGCTAAATCTACTTCCAGAACAGCCATCAGGAGTTTGTTTAAAAGTAACATATGGCGGGGCAAGATGTGCGACACCGTTGTCAGCGGCAACTAGAAAGAAGATCTTAGGTCATGAACAGATTCTGAAGAACGAGCACTTCCGATCCCTCACCCCTTTTTCCTTCAGGAGATTCCATACGCCGATCTTGGTCTCAATGGGCCAATCCACTTGTCCGAATACCTCCAAGCAGTTAAGCAGCTCTTTGGGACTCCAATTGGCAAAATCATCCGCGACAAGAACCTCAGCGGCGCTGCCAGCTTCCTTCAAACCTTCGCAAGTGAATTCTTCGGACAGTTGCTCGATGGGCTCCACTGGATCAAGTCTGTCTTCAGGAGAAAATAAGTCAACTGCACCACCAAATTCGTCCCCTTCAACCCCTGAGTCAGCCACAGCATCGGTTGCCGTAGTCGAAGCTACGGTAGTCGTGGCTGTTTCAGGAGTGGTGGGTGCTTCAGGAGTGGCGGCTGCTTCAGCGGGTTGATCTTCAAGAACGATTGAGGAATTGTTTTCACTTTCTTCAGGCGGGCAGAGTTCGGCAGAGAAACTGCAGAACTCAGCGAGACTTTCTCCTACATCCTCCGGTTTCAGTTCCAACAGTCTGGCCACTTCTACAGCCATGGACTTCAGGAAGATAGACACCTCGTCGACAAGACGGTTGGCTTCATTCCTTGTAATCTTATTACTTAAGACGTAATCGGAGATGATATCTTGCAGTTTATCGCTCGGCGGAATTTCGTCCATTTCCAATCTTTCCTTCACCAATTGCGCCGAGGCTGCCCGAGTGGATGCAATCGTCTCTCTTATTTTCTTTCGAGTCTCTTCATCAATTTGACCTGCTTCAAAGCGGTCTCTCAAGATGTTCTGGACTTTGAACATGAATATTTGAACTTCCGACTCTTCTCCCCCGGCCTGGCGACGACGGCGACTCCTTCCAATGAGAGGCTGCGTGTCTATCATCGACTGGAGTCCCTTGAGGTAGAGGCGCATCAAGTCTTGGAAGGCTGTGTAAAACTTCTCTCCCTCAGTCCCTCCGAGCCAAACTCTGCATGCCTGGAGTACAGATCAACTTTAGGCTTTCTGCTCTTGTCCTTCTCGGGTCCACTTCATCACGTACCTGTGCCATCTTCGTGCTGGGCGTGTATGCCGGTGCTTTTGTGAAGTGTGCTTGAAGACGAGATCTGTCGATTAAGTCCCGTGAGGACTCGGCCAAAGCGTCTAGGTTCAGGTGGATCCAGTCCTCGCCCACTGCGATGAGTAAGTCGGTCATCGTGGCCAATGTCTGATCTGCACTGTCTTCTCCGAGATATCTGAAGCAAAATAGAACGTTGACATCATGATGAAGAACAGACAAAAGGAGCTGACCCTGCCCAGCGGTCCAGTGCAGCTTTCCAATTAGTCCTTGCTTCTTCCGTGAGACAAGGCGAGGTGTGAGCACCGAAAGACTCCATCAGCACTACTAATTCACCAGGGGTTAGCGATGACAACATGTGACTCCCAAAGTGGATTAGCGAGCCCAGATCGGAGAAGTTCATGTCTCCTTTCTTCCAAACCTTCTCCCCCTTCTCCGCCAGCCACTTGGCGTGCGAGTGAGACATGAGAGTCACCACGTCATAAGGCGGCGTCTTGCCAATCTCCGTCAACACCATCCCCTTGCCCGCCGAATCGAACTGATCGTCGAGCAATCGGAGTGACAGGGCAGGAAGACTCAGTACGTGCCCGCCGATGGTTTGTATCTGGTCGTACGAGAGAGGCAACGGTCTACCAGTCTCCGAATCGTCGTTGTCCTCGGTGTTGTCGTCGATGAGAGCAAGCACCTTTTCGGCGAAGCACCTTCGCAGCGCCAAAGGATACGGTGTCATTGGATGGTAGCGTGCGCGGTGCTCACGATGCTTCTTTATCCACTCAATCGCAACTTCTGGAGCAAAACCTTGAACCTCGCTACAAGTTAAGGCTTCTGCAAACCAAGGGTGCGTGTCAAGGGTGGCCAACGTCAGGTCAAAGGAGTCAAGATGCTTCTCTAGGAGGGCACGACGCTGAAGCAGAGAACGAGACTGTCGTGTTATCGGACAACACAGAGCATAGAGATCTCGCTTACCAAAACTGGAGGGAATAGCGAGACTGCGACCTCGCTCTCACTAGAAGGGGACCCTGAGAGCGCGACCCCGTCCGCGGCCTTGAACTCCTCTGGACCAACGTAGCGTAGCAGTAGCGATGTCTCTGCTGGCAGCTCCATATGGACGTCAAACAGATTACTGAGCGATCCCGATCCCTCAGTGGCGCCCAAGTAGATGGCAGTTTCTTGTGCAGGAGCCATCGTCGGAACTAAAGCTATCAAGGTCTTTTTCCTTTTGCCGTGGACGAACACTTGAAACACCTTATTGAACGGCAACCCCGCCAGAAGCGGCGGGGGCAGCAGTGAACTGATAGGATCCCGGCGTCTGGGAAGGAGCGAGTAGACCCGGTTGATCACGACGAACACTTGCGCCCTGCCGAGATTTGAGTCTTGCAACACCTTCACAATGCTGCTCTCGTTTGAAGAAAAGAAGTCGGTGAGCGACTTCTCCACCAGGTCAGTGACGTTGGGTTCTTCCTCCGTTGCCTCGATCTCCGACACTGCAGCTTCGATCTCCGACACCGCGGCCTCAACGGCCGGGGGAACTTCAATAAAAGAGCGTTGTCAACCTCACACTCCGTCTGTCCAAGATCAACTTACGTAAGACGTCCATTCCGACGGGTTCAGGTTCAGCTTCCCGGCGCCTCAACGATGCCGCCTTCGCCGTGGTCAGCACCAGGAGGAAGGAGACGAAAGCGTTCAGGAGGCCGATTGGCCCCATAACGGGAAGGAGAAATTAAGATTGCTAATTTTTTTTTTTAAAAAAAAGGACCTAAAAACTGGTATCGTCGTTGCTACTTGTGGCTGGATCGACCTACTGACCTGACTGAGGAGCACTTCTTGAGCTCTATTTTCCGAAAAGTACTGGATTTGAGGGCATCACAGAGGCTCCACTGGTTCTTCGTGTCACGGTCGTCGGTCACAACAGTCCACTAGGGATGGATTCGGGTCGAACCAAAGCCCGCGAGCCCGCAGTCGGAAACCTGTTTGTGCCCAGCCCGCACGGCCCGAAACCCGCAAAATGGTGGCCCGATCAATCCCTAGTGTGCACCAGCCCATGGGAGACAAAGGTACAAAAGATGGACTTGACACAGCAAGCTGAGGTGATAGACTGGGTCTCGTAAAACTATACAGACCGAGGACAATATGAGGCCGAGGATGGGCAGATTAAATGTCCTCACTCCACACGAGGATCATGTTACGTAAGGGATCAAACTTCGAATAAGAGTCAATGCTTAGCGAGTCTGCTAGTGCTCTGTCATGCTCACATCTCACTTCCAGATGTCTTTAACTGACACGTGGGAGATTTGAGGAGTATTTTGTGTAAGAAATACTTTCATGTGCTCACATACTAGATAGATCTTGCCTCGTCTCGTCTCGATTTGCGGATAGAACTCTCATGTCTGGACACGAATCTCGTCTAAGCTTTCTATAATCCCATCGGAGTAGTATGTCTTGTCACCAAAGACCCCAAACCCCACACGAGTTTGAACGCCATTAAAACGCATCTCCTATCATTGTCCCCACTATTCCCTCCTACCCACCCATCTCACCTCGCTGTATCAAGTGGGACAAGGCAGTCAAATGAAAATGACCCACTCTACCTATTTTACAGTCATTACATCCATAGAAGTACATCTATTTCCATGCAAAATACATCATACACAATGATGACGAACAATCCACAGCTTTAGTAAATACTCATTTTCCCCATCAAACACGTGAGGCCGTCAGTGAGAGCAACAACCAAGGCCTCATTCGTCACCTTTTCTTTGACTTTGGGCTCCAGGTAGTCATCATAGGTCTGGACAATAGCGCTGCAGATTCTCGCAGTAGTGTTCCCGTTCAGTCGATGTTGTAAACAATATTCCAGGGACATCCCCTCTTGTGTTTTTTTGATGTGGTTCAGACAACGGTAGACGGCGCCCTTCTTGGCCGAATTGATGTTCAACGTGGTCACATTTAAAGCTCTTGGGTCATTCACAATCTGCGAAGAAAGGCAATGTCAGTTCAATAACACAGTCAACACGAATGCACTTGACATAGTTCGGCGTACCTTTTTGAATTGCTTGTGCCCGAGGCGGGTACGGGCAGCAAGTGGGGCATCTTGCAACACATCCTCTTTGTATACATATTCCAACATTTGAATCTCCCAGATGTGATCCACCTGCGGCCGCTTCGCCTCCACGGAAACCCTCTCGTCTCCAGAGTAGAGGTCAACATATTCTCGGATCGTCCAAACAGCCTCTCTGCGATGCGTTACATTACAGTCACGCAGGGCCACTTCAGACCCACTTATAACTATCTCTTCAGAACACCCTGTATTGCTGAAGTGTGCTGGGCCTGTAGATCGTAGGCCATCATTATAATCATTGAAACTCAGTGGATTTTCGTCACTTTCCGTAAGTGATGGTGAGCACCTGTAGCCGTTGTCTTGATCATCATCATCATAATTATTGAAACTCAGTGGATTTTCGTCACTTTCCGTAAGTGATGGTGAGCACCTGTAGCCGTTGTCTTGATCATCATCATCATAATCACTGAAACTCAGTGGATTTTCGTCACTTT
>JAAUXU010009696.1_pt1 | contig 39295 bp, 32 predicted proteins | sample 7278151 | NCBI WGS metagenome assembly JAAUXU01 (sample SAMN14350113, study PRJNA611818) | marine sediment metagenome | isolation source: surface marine sediment (1.8m) | place: French Polynesia: Moorea | collected 2018-08 | reverse complement strand
GTAAGCGCGAACCTGTGTGTGTGCGCGTCCTAGAGAGATGGCGCATTTCTGGGTGCAAGAGAAATGGCAACGCAATCGAACTTATCGTGACTTTCCTGGCGTCGATGTACGAACTCGACTGGACATAGGAGATACTCAAGTACAAGGAGGGAAGGGGGAAATTGCACATTGTCTTGTTGGACAAAGGGTAACACTAACGTGCAGAAGTGAGCGTCTCCTAGGAAATTAGCAGAAGTCGACAAACAACGTTTCATATTCGAAAAGTCTGGTAAAATGCTTGAACAGGTAAAAATGTGAAAACTTAAGGAAAGAAAACAGACCCTCTTACATAGCCAGAAAGCTGCTACACTTTTTTTTCTCGTGTCAGTAGCAGTGCCGCGCTTGACTGGCCACTACCGGGATGGTGCACGCTCACTTCTGCGCGCCGTCGTCCACGCATACGGCACTCGACGCGTTGTCTGGTGGAGAAGTGGGCCCATTCGAAAAATGTGCAGCACTTGGGCATGCCTAGCGTGACCCTGCCCACAAGGTTTGAAGGGAAGAAATGAAAAATCGTTGACCCATGCATCTGATACGCAAGACGCTGCAAATGTAAACTTTTTATCTACTCCCAAACATTTTTGAGTAGCTGCGTCTTCTTCAAGGTAGCCCAGACAGTGTTAATTTAACTTGGAGCAGGAGTTTTTCTTCCTTTTCTTTCGTCTAATTTCGTCTTTTTCCTTATCAGGCGAGGCTTTTTTGAGTCCAATTTTAGTCGTTCTATCTTACAGACACACACACACACACACAACGAGAAGTTGGTTCCACGTGTGTGGGAGACAGTGAGTCAAGTCCGACCAGCTGATTTTGGACTAAAACTAAATTGAAATCTCTTTAATGGCCACAGACACACCCTACCGAGATCCTGTAGCGCTCTTGGGCTGAGATAAGTAGCGACGCCATCCTTGTAATTCTCTTTGAACCCTTGTAAGCAACCTTTAAAATTGCTCATTTAAAGAAATCTTTGTGAAAGGGGCCTGAAGTTCAGCGTTCCTCTCGTTCCTGGAGATTTTTATCTCCACACCTTCGGCATTTTTCCGCGCCATTTGATTTTTCCAGGTGGTGCAAGCTGCTAAGTCCAATGTATAAACGCTGCTCAAATTTTGTTCCGGGCGAAGAAATAACATTGCAGGAATGCATGGAAAAACGAGCTCGGTTTTGGGTTTCGCAAACATAAAGCTGATAAGAGGCTTTTCTTGCTTCAGACACACGTACGTAGTAGACCTCTAAAATGTTTACCTGAACACAACAGCCATCTTCCGAGAGTGCAAAGTAGGCAGAGATGTAATGAGGACTTCCCTGAAGTCGATATAAACTTCAAGAGCTTCACAACGCCAGCTTAGCTGAACAGCTTCGAGTTCGTGCAGATGACCAAACCTGAACTTCTAAGTCAATGGCGCTGAATCGGGCTCACCCATGCCAGGCAGGCTTCACGATATTGCTGGGGAAAGTCGAGGAGCTGCTGAGGACGAACATACTGTAGTTACTTGGCTCTGAATTGGCTCTGAATCCGGAAGAGCAAATAGAACTTGAACATCAGTTGAATCTTGATCACAAGGTCACAAGGCTGTTGCGCCCAAATTCTGGCCAGTGGTTCCCACCCTAGAGTATTAGTATCACTAGGAGTACTTGGAGGGCGGTCAGATTTCTCAAATATCACGCACGTAAGAGTATGCGTATGTAGGTGTGATGTGCAGTTTTTATACCTATATAAAAGACCGTGCTGGTGAGGAGATACTTGAGGGCCTCTAAAATCTTCAAGAAGTACGCGAACTGAAAAGGTTGGGAACCCCTGTTCCCTGGGTACAAAGTTCACGCAAATGTGAATTTATTTGGCAATAAGATTACTTTCTGCTATGCTACGGAGCTCTTTACATCCTGTACCCTTCTGTTTGATTACCTGATTACATTACGTAGATACTGCTGAGTGCGCTTTCTTCGTCCAATCTATCCTTAGGCCCCGTTCGCATTGGCAGATATACGTGTCACACATATGCAACGAAGACGGGATGCTCATAAATCGCCATCAGACATGTGTGACAAATATCCGACATCCAACTCTGCCAGTGCGCGCGCTTCCTTGGCTACAGATTCTTGGACTTATTTATACTTTGACAAAACATGTGACTAGTCTATATGTTTCACTGGACAACATACAGTGTGGATCAAGAAATCACCCGTGTCCTCACAACTTCCCCTGGCCCCTTATTCCTTCGGACATCCATTTTACCGTACCTCTTGACCTCCCTCATGCCCCTGACCAACTTCCCCGGCATTCACCGTATCCCATCGCCCTTTTCAGCAATTATCCATCGGACATTTTTTGTGAATCACGCTGTCCAGGTGTTGGAAGGTTTATACCGCAGAAGCCGTGCCTGTTTTCGCGGCCTCGTCGAGAAGGATTCCGATTGCTTGGAACCTGAGTGCCCGACGTCGCTCCCCGAGTCTCCGGCACCGCCTAACTGCGGTCACTTTCTTGACGAGTTTGTTTCTGTAGTACCCGGCGAAGCTGTTGATCACGATTGGAATGGGCAGGGTCATGGCAAAAGCGCCCAGGACGGCGCAGAAGCCGCCGCTGACTCGCCCAAGGTTGCTCGACGGCTGCCGGCCGCTGAACCTGGAGAACATTCGGCTTTACTGTACGGCTGAATGTGGGCTGCCTAAATCACAGAATGCCCAAAGAAGCGGACATTATTTTAATTATACTTTTAATAACAATGATACTGTCATTAAAATCATAAGAAAATAGTGTGCACATTTGCCCGGGAGCTAAGTGAACCCAGCGTAGTCTGTTACTGCAGTGGAACCTCTCTATAAGAATCAGCTCGGGACCGTAGGATTAGATTTGTATTCTATGAGGAGCTTATTCTTGCAGAGAGGTTCCATTGTACTTACCCTACTGTCGTTAGCGTAAGGACCGAGTACGCTAAGCACTCGCCAAAGGTGAATGCGTCCTCCTCTGAGCCGACGTCGCTGGCGTAATCCCTCTCGGCGTAGTAGGTCAGGGTGCTGAACATAAGCAGAGCCAGCGCGGTCATCACCCCGAGCAGCCAGATCTCCTTGTTGGCCTGCTTTAGAGTTGTCAGCAAACTCTGCAGACTCCCCAGGTGCCTCACGAGCTTGAACACCCGGAACACCTACGGAAAAGACAATGTGAAGTTCAAGACCTGCGTGAAGCACCTTAGTCACTTTGCCGTGTGTTTCTGCAAGAGAACCAAGCACATTAACTCTGGCTTGCTACGCATTCAGGTGAGGATTATTTTATTTGCTTCCTCTTTCACACGCATTCACAAAAGGAAGAAAGAGGTGCAGGTTTTTTTCGTGTTCCACCCACATCTGAGGGGGCGATTTCACGGCTGCTACCGTAATCAAGACTTTTTTGAGCAGCCCCGAATTAAAATAAGAGCTCTTTGCGCCCACTGTTTCTCCTCTTCAATGATCAGAGATCACTACATCGCCCCGAAAGGTGTTGCCTTGGCTGCCCACGTCAGATTAGGCCTATGCGTGGGCATTTGTGTGCCAGTGATGCATTATTGTGTGGGAGAGCAAAATAAAACAAAGAGACAACAATGGCCTCTCTACGCATCCGCAAAAGAATGATCTTATTGTAATACCTTGAGAATCCTAATTAGATGTAGCAGTTTCGTGGCTTTACCCACGATGTTCAAGGCCTGCAGCTCGTGCATCAACCAGGAGAGCAGGAAGGGCAGGATGGCCAGCAGGTCGGTGAGACTCAGAGGTGACATCACGAATTTACAAGTGTGAGGTGCGCAAGCCAGTCTCACCTAAGAGAGATAATGCAGATTGCGGGACAAATGTCTAATGCATCATTGATACCAGGTACTCCAATGTGAAGAACGCTATCGACAGCGTGTCTAGCAGAGCCAACAACCTCCCAATTCTTGCACAGTCTTCAGGGCTGAACGGAAAGGTGGAAGATGTATAGTTGTTACTGCTTGAATTGCTCTCAGGCCCCGAGAAGGTCTGGTTTTCCAAAGTCATGATTTCTTCGTCCAGATCGAAGAAGACGCCAAACAAGAACGTGGCCGTGGACATCAAGATCACTAACATCGATATAACAGCAAAAGCCTGCAGCAAAAGAGAGGCATCTTATTACCAAGCATCTTACTTGTTTTCTCAGCAATTCACCTTCGCTGAGTTCGATGACTCTGGGTACTCGGTGATGCTCCACAACTTTCTCCTGATCCTATGTGTCCAGCCCCTGCCATAACTGTCCTCAGAGCCCTCTTCAGCTCTTCTTTCCACCTTATTCGCTGTCTCTATCTCCTTCAGACAGTCCTCGATACCCTGGGCATTAAAGCACGGTATGAATTGGCCAGAGAAAAGATTACACACTTGGCTGCAAAGCATCCGCTATAGTCCTACAGGCCCAAGCAATATTGCATGTACGTGTAAGTGAAGCACTCTATGACGTTTTCTAGGAAATTTTAGGGAATGAAATTTCGTCGATATGACACAGTCATTGCAGCCGGGAAAAGTACAGCAGACACCAAGAACAGTCCATAGTCAGTACAAGGCACTACTGTTGGTATGGACAGAAACTCGACTGTACGGACGCGACTATGTCTAAATCTTATCCACCAAAGAGCACCTGCCGAACAGAAATCTACTAAACAGCTTTTCTTTATCGTTAGTCAAGATTGGAACATTGTGAAGTGAAACTTTTGAACATTACATCTTTTATATTTCAAAAGTTGTATGACTACCAACACACATCTGAAATGTATAAGGGCATTTTGCCACCGAAATCTGCAAAAGTGTTTCACTTCATAAATCCAATCATTCCGAAAGTATTTGACCAGGGTTACATTTTACATCAAGCTCCACATGGATACCAATGTGGCAGGTGCATTTTCCAAATTTGCCCCGAATCGGATCAGTTCTGCTGATGCTGCTGTTCTTCTCAGTGTGTTCCATTCACCTGGTGATATTGCAGACTGCAGCACGCCTCGAAGCTGTACTCGTCTATGCCCCAGTACTCGAGCTCTCGCTGTACAGCCCGGGGACATCGACTTCCGTTTCCGACGCCAAAGACGTGCAGGCAGCCGTGCCTGTACAAGTCCAACACTTGCTCAAAGTCGCGCCCGTTGTGATCGAAATAGTACATGGGAATCGTCCTGAAGAGGTCGACAAAATGATATTGCAGGGTTTTCGCTTAAATTAAAGCAACTAACTGTCTGTCTGCCCTTCAGTTTTTCGACCTCCAAGGGCGCCGGTCTACGCAAGAGAAGACTTTTTTAACGATGAGTGATAGCATCTGATTTTTGCCGAGGCTGTTTGGAGGTCGCTTATTCTACGCAAAAATGCGCTTTTCTAGGTCTTTTTAGCCCAGCAACAACATCAGGACTTGAGAAGGAATGCACGTACTATCATGCTATGAGTGACGAGGTTTGTGAGCAGAAACTACATTGGGGGGGGGGGGGTATTTTTTGACTGGTTGACGGTGACATTTCTGCTGGTTTTCTTTTGAAAAGATATGAGATACCTTGACGTTCCTAGGGTTTCATCATTGAAGCCTGGATCATATGCGTTGCATAATTCGAGAACTCTGTCCTCGTTCTTGGCCCTCATGAGTCTGCCCAACCTGCTCAGCGGGAACGTGGAGAAGTTGCAGCGGCGCGTCAGGAAGACATGACCTCCCACATTCAGCTTCACAAAGTCCTGTATGCAGAAAAGACATGGAGAACTTTTCCTGCCATGTGCCGCAGAGCAGACTTGTGAAGGTCAGGGGTACGTCTCGTATCCAATCCATAATGAAAGCTCCTCGAACACACGCCCGCATGGAAAGTAGAGATACATTATGGATACGGATGCGTTTAAGAAAGCACGAAAAACTTGCATCGTATGTAGGTACATGACTGCCGCTTAACAGTGAAGGGAGGGTTTCTCATCGAATGTTCGGGTGCATGCGGATTTTCGAGAATGTGACATGTTCAATGTCAAGAAAGTTTGATTTTTGATAAGTTGGTGGCTCAAATGTTACGTTTTTCTCAGCTTTGTCCCAATGAATGATCGACTGACACAGATCACCAGGGCTGATCTTTTCATACGGGGGATACTTTGGTCTCGTTTTGGATGTGTTATATTGTTACAACAACGAAGAGGACATTTTGCGCATACTCAATTCTCCCAGACCGCTTTTATCGATGAATATCTATTGAAGTGACGCAATATTTGTGTCCTACCTTTTGTACATTGTAGTGTTCGTGGAATAGGATGAAAAAGACTCACTGAACTAGCCTCCAGGGCCATTGTGTCGTGGTCCTTGTAGTTGTTGAAGACAATCTTCTCGTCTGCACAGCGCCGGACGAGTGTGCGGGTGCACGAAGAGCGGTCGTCCGCCATTTGTGGCACCGCTGGGGTCGGTGAGAGCTGCATTGGTGCATTGTTCGACGCCGAAGTCTGGTTTTCTTGGTCCTCCTCCATCGTCGGCGAGGCGACCAAGTTCTCGGTGGCCGCAGTGCTGCCTTTGGCGCTCCTTGGTCCTGCCACGGTGTCGGAGCCGCAAGTTGGAAACTCGAACATGGACGAAGACTCTTGACGCCAGTCGGAAGTGATGAATCTAAGAGCGTGGTGGCGGCTGTAGCGATGTGCCTCGAGCAAGCGACGAACTGATCTACGCATTACGTAGAATAATTCGTTAGTACCTCTTCGTAAGTCAAAAATGCCCCCTTCACTGGCTTTTTTCTCTTTGCTTCAATGCTTTGATACCAGAGTCTCTAGTGTCTTCACGTCAGAGATCACTTCCCCGGTCGAAGGCCAGAGATCGAATAAGCAAAATGACTTGACTTGAGGTTCCATCGTTACATGATCAGCCTTTCTATCGCCTGTCCGAAGCAAATACCATATGATTTAAGCAAAAGCGAAGGTAAGAGAAGTCTCCAGCTGTATCTACCTATGCCTACAGGATGCAGTGTACAGGGTGAGCATTATTTGGCTGGAAGATGAATCAACGTATGGCCTCACTATGAGTGCCTGGAATGAGCTATTACATTTATGAAAAGGAAATTTTGTGGGCTACAACATCCATGAGATCTGACCCGAAAAGTGGCTGCTCATGACTGGAGACAAAAAAGTAATTTTTTGCCTGACACAGCTTTTGGAGCTGTAGAGAAAAAAAATCTTTATTTCCACTCAGTTAGCTCAGTCAGATCCTTTAAAAGTGATTTTCATTGGCACATAAAGTTACGGTTTAAAAATGAAACGTCTTATGAGATCAGCATAATGTCTCCACTTTGTGTTCGTGTCACTTTGGCGGCAAAGCTATTCAGGGTGTTGCTGGCAGATTCACGTAGAGTCGGGAGTGCAAGCCAAACAAAGCTCACCCTGTACCTACGTGAGTCATGTCCAATCAGCAAAATTCTCTCTCTTCAGATGTACAGACAGTACAGTACTGGTGCATGGACTTCTTGGCATGCTCTCTCAAGTCCTGCTCTGATGTGATTTCATCCGTGACATATCACTAAATGGCGTGTGTGTCATTTATATAGGTTATAAAACGAAAAGTTGAAAGAGGAATCGCGAGCGGTAAAGTTGCATAATCTTTTTGTCTTGCGTCAGGCCTCAGCCGCGTACATGGGTACTGCACATGTCGTGCAATCAACATTCGGATCTGTACAGTTTATGTCATACGTCAATGTAATTCGTGACACCTCAGGCCCTCTGAGTCACGAAATCACATATGGTAGCACAATGGGGATGCAGCCTCAGCCCATCAGCGCCGTCGTCCTGTCCTGGTGTCGACACAAAAGTGAGGAGGACAAACGCAGATGAGGTGGGAGGTGACGGCCACGTAGTACATGTCAACAGGGTGATCTGGGGCACGAAGGCGTAGAGGGAAGAAGGGCAAGTGTTCGTGTGAAGCTATGACTGAGGTGTCAAAAGAGAGAGAAAAGGGGTTAAGGGAGTTATCATTCACTGCCTACTGCATATGCAAGGGAGGCTATTGACGCTCGCAGGTTTCACCTAGAGATTCCAAGACCTTGTGGGAAGGTCACTACAATCGCAGCATGTCGTACTTCAACAAATCTCAATAACATGATGCTACGTGATGATCTCTGATGGAGCCCTTCAGGACGCTGGAACTTCCTCGTGGTTCCTGCTATGAACATGATACCAAGATCTCTTTCGGGCTACTTAGAGGCCTCTTTTTTTCCTTAGACGACCGTGATTCGGAAGCCCGTACATAATTCTGATTTATGACTCCAGCAATAGCGAGGCGGGAAATTCACGGGAGAGGTTTTTTTTTCAACTACCGCTGCTGCCAACAGAGACCTCGATCAGACACTCGGTGAAGCAGTTGACGACACGAGTATCCTAGGTGTATTAGAGCTGCTTCAGGGAATGATCAAACGAGGCAGGCCTGACACTGTTAACTGTCAGGTAGAGACTCGAGCACTTTGCTACTCTCGCGTCGAGACCCGAGGAAGTGTGACGAATAGGAAAAAATGCCCCCACAGGCCTTTCAGGCGAGGTCTTGAAGGGGACACAGATACTAGTAAGCTTTTAAGGACTGTGTATTGATGAGACTTCCTTTTAGGGTTGATTAAGAGAACTTGTTTTCGTGTTGACGCGTCATGCCTTTTTCATGCATGTTTGATCAGCAACCGCTGTCAGTCAAAAAGACACGAATGGACTGCGGTCAAAGACTCGAATTTCCCGGAGAACGACTCAAATTCTAGGGCTGTGTTGCACATCCCTAGCACATTTTCCACCTGAAGAAGCAACAAGTAAGAGCAGGTGGACGATCTGGAGAGTTCGTCTGCCGGTGAATGAAATTTGGGTCTGTCTGGCTGCATCTTCGTTCCTTCCCCATTGTTGACTTCCCTCACAAATGAATGCGGGGTCGCTTTCTGCCGACGTCTGCACGTCGGACAAACACGCCACAGACGACTTTGTGTGTTTAATCAACGACTCAGAGACGTCGCTGTGGGCCCAAAAGCATGTTCCACCCCTTGCGCAAGCATGCTCATACATACACACACGTGTATCCTGTGCTTTCAACACAATTATCCGACTTAAACACACACACTCTGATTTCAATCGCGCTCTCTTCCTCTCAACTTATTCTCACCTCTTCAATGCGGGGAGGAAGAGAGAGTTGAAAAATTGCTTTAGAACTGTGTGCTCATTTTGTCCATAGCCTCCTCTAGGTAGGCCCAACAAATGCCTATGTTTTCTCTCTCGTCCGATGTGTTTATTTACTTTGCAGCTGTACTGAATGTCCGACATAGTTTTGGCCCTCAATTTTGCACATTTGGAGGCACAAAAAAGTAAGGGCAAACACTTTCTCCGCGCCCTGCTCGAGCCGGCCGAGACCAGCAAACGCGCTGAGTGAGGCACTTTTTCTCCACTGGAATGTAATATTTAGTGGAGGTTCATAATTGACGCTTAGTCAAGGCGAGGAGTATTGGTCCCCCTGGACGACTTCAGTTTCTTCCATCATGTTAACAGAAATCACTGAGTCTTCACCAAAAGTGAGTCATGTTACAAGTCATCTCTCCTCTATACACGAATCGCATGTCTGCCAGAGGTATGACTAAGACTGTTCAGAATGCACAGGACAAAAGGCTTGGTCTCACTTGGGTTAATAACTTACTGCATTTATTGAAGTAACTATCAGAAAGTCTCTTCCAATAATTTTTGAAAAGGTTCCCACTTATGTTAGCTGGAATTTTGTGCCATTCCTTCATTGTCAATTTCTCCAGTTTAGGCAGGTTCTTTGATAACACGTCAGACCCATTCATGATACATCAATTGCGTTAACACCATAGTGCTTGTGTGGAAGCTTAAAGAATAAGAATTATTTATGCTGAAAACTTTCCAAGGGCGCCCGTCCAGCATCACCATGGAGAACTGCAGGGGATGAAATTTGTGGAAGATGCTGGAAGTTTCTCAGGGGCTGGGGTGGTTTTTTTTGACGTACCCAGGGCCTTGCTTGTACCATAGGTGGCTCCATCTAGTGGCCATTCTTAAATAGGAACAACAGAAACAGATCGGCCTTGACGTCAGTGACGACGAGTGATTTCTGTTGATACAATGAAAAAACACGAAATTCTCCAGGGGAACAATAATTCTATCCTTGACTGGATAGGTGCACTGCACTGGCTCCTTGTCTTTGTTACACATCTTTCTACCTTTTCTAGTTCAGGGCAGGCATAAAGTGGAGAAACAAGTCTTTTTGAACTTTGCCAACTAAGAAGTAGAAGAAAAGGTTTGCTTTGTCTGCTTCTTTCACAAGAACTTTAATGAGTTTGTAGAGAAATAGGGTTTAACTTAAGGCCTTTTGTTTATTCCAGCGGAAACCGTCTCATCTAGAAATAAGAGCCGATAAAAAGGATGCACATTACTGTATTAAACAGACAAGAACAGTCCCCATTTAATACAGGTCTCCCCCCAATTCCTGATCTTCTGACGTGACCCCGGTGTCTCTAAAACCTTAGTCTCTGCTTACCGCCTATCTATCCTCCTCTCTGCGCACACTTTTATTCACGTATGACAGAAACAACCGCAGACTGACCACATGACAAAAACTGGTGATCTCACCTATCAAAAAGGCTTCACTGGTGACAATGAGAGGGTAAAGCAACTGTCTTAACCACGACGATGCTTGACTTGCAACCACTTTTCTCCTTGTCTAGCTTAAGGCCTCTTCCGTGTGTCAATTTTTGGTCCTTGTCTTCTCCATCGCTCAGTTGAACTCCCAATGGAGAGTCATCTCTTGGCAAAGTTAAATTAACTCTGTTTCTCTGTGAAAGACTCTGTTACCGATTTATGACAGAGAATCCCGACGATGGAGAGGGAGAAGAGAGAGAGAGAAGAAGCTTCCTCGAGTCAAGCACGTACGGTATTGTTAATGTCAAGTGTTTGAATTCATACGTACGACGATGGAGATAAATAGCAATCTCTTGTATATCCTCTTCAATAAGGGAAAAGAGGTCACCTCTGAAGAGGAGTGACAAGACGGTTGCAGATCTGCAGATGTCAGTCTGCAGACAAAATATTGCTACTATGCTTTTCCTTCCGACAGAATGGAGAAGTAGGAAGGGATGAATTTTAATATTATCATGCGATGCAGCTGACGTGAAGAAGATGCAACTTGCGGCTAAGTAATTGATGAAGAACATTGTGCCAAGAAAAGCTATTGATTTCTTGAGGCCGGAGGGGAGGGGGATTGTTACGCGCTGGGACTTTTTACGTGGAATCCTTCTTAAGACGATCTTGTGCACCAATACACTGTGGTCCATAAGCCTCGTCCAGTTCCAACTCGCACTTGATTTGCAGAAGCAGTAGACAAATTAACTTCAGAGACTCCGCAAGACAAGGACTGTAGGATGGCTACTTCAGTGTGGTCTCTTGCACACTTGGCCACGTGATCAGCTGAGTGTTTGATGTATCACAATACTTGACTACTTGTGTAGAGGCAAAAAAGCCAAAACGATGAACCCGACAAGGCTTCTGGGCCACAGTGTGTGATGTGCTATTTCTTGCCTGGAATTGACATACGTATGCATCGGAACTGCCCGTAGGTAATGTCAAAGTCGTCATGCGTGTGCTAGAATTTTTTGGAACCTCGATATCGACAGAATTGTTTTTCTTTTTAACCTTTTTAAATATGCACTTTAGCAAAAGCGACGTCCGCGCCATGGAGAAACACTTCTCTCTTCACATTTGTGTGGAGAACGTGAAGCAACTTTTTGGACTAATAAATTGCGCCTAAACGAAACAGCAAAGTTAGAGATTCTCAGCGCGGTTTTTTTTTCGCCATGAAGGGCAGTTGGACCCGCCTAAAAACGCAAAATCTATTAATCACTTTCGCTAACTAACGAACGAGGAAGAGGCAAGACTGTATGAGTCAAAAACATGCGACGTCTTCATTCTTAAGACTCTCTGATTCTGTCAGACTTTCTTTCTGACGCCTCCTTCACGTGTCCTCCCACCCGTCGCTGACCACTATCCTCGAGGGACTCTCCGCTTCATTGGAGGCCTCCCTGCTGTCCCTGACCTCGTGCCTCTAGGGCCCTTCGTCCTCGTTGACCTCCCCGGGTCCTCGTAGCTCTACTGATAAATTGCCACAGGGGACAGTTTTCGAGCCTCACACTGTGCGTACATGTAGGCACTCCAGGATTCTCCCCACCAACTTCCTACGTTTTCTCTCATAACCCTTGCTCAGCTTCTCTGTCGAGATTGCCAGCACGCACACACACACACACACACACACACACACACACGCACACGTATGGACGGCGTCGTGTGTCTGCTGCGACCTCTCTGTGCGTGCACACACGCGCACATGTACAGAGAGAACTGCATAAGACAATGATGATGCTAATTGCAGCTCAGGTAAAGAGAGAGGAGGGTCTTTAAACGCACTGACTTTTTCTGCTTCTTATTGCACGCCCAGACACACAAATTTCGATTCATCAGGGACGAATGAGCCGTGAAAAATGAGCGATTTGATACGCGCGCCGACCACTGCTATAATTTGTCGCGCGCATGGGTTAAAAGAAAAAAAAGCAAGCAAGCAGGCAAAAGATAGGAGGAGCAGCGAACATTACATTCCACTCATGGCGATTCATTGGCCAAGCTTCGACAGCGAGCCCAAGTTGTCCAATGCTCATGCGTACACCTCGTATCTGTAGAAATGTGCGCGTATGTGAGCATGCAACAGTTATTTCCTCGTATCAAGGCCCAGGGCGTGCATAACCGATCACTTTCACCGTTCCAGACAACGGGGCTAATTCATCATGTCAGGAATGCTATTCGGAGTCGATCCAATCTCTCTTAGGCACCGCTTACTCGGGCAGACACTTGTCACCCTCACTCACGCACGCACGCACACACAGGTGTGTCACACGTGCTGACCACAGGACCCACTGACTTTCCTGCGCAATCTGACCCCAAGTCATCAAATTCCGCCAGTGTCAATGCGGCCTCAGCCTGGCGCACAAGGCAAACAGGAGATCGAAAATTTTCTCGTCATCATACCTGTGATCATGGTTGAAAGAGCAGAAGAAAACTGTAACCAAACTTGCCAAGGCTCGCTTGACAGGAAGAGAAAGGCGGATCTCTGAGTGGAGCTCTCGTTTTCAATGCACTTTTCGTCCCATAAATGTCGAAGTCGGCCTTAGGCAATGATCGAATGAAGGAGGAAGGCCCAGCCATGCAAGGCCGGGCCAAAAACTTTTCTTCCTGTGTCAGCCTGATGGATTCAGGCAAAAAAGGCTCACGCACGAGATGAATTAAGAGGGGAGAGAGAACAAAAAGGTATCATTGATTAAAAGGCGGCTGCTACAACAGCTCCAAAATGACTCAATCAAATGTCGCCTCCAGCATCATCTGCACGGTAACAGTTCCGTATGCGAAGACACACAGAGAGAGTTGAGGTAAACTCCAAATCTGGAAGAGTTCCAAGATGACTCGAGCACCTGTGAGCGAGTTTGTTGTTGCATCTTGCACTAGGATGTTTTTAACAAATCGCTGATGCGCTACTGCGTGTTCTGGGCCAACTGCTGTAACGCGTACAATTCCACAGCTCTGGCGTGCACCCATGTGCATGCATGCATGCGTGCACGCGTGCATGCACTCGTGTGTGTGTGTGTGCGATGAGGACCGACGAGGAAATTCGATTTTCAGTCAAAACATATCGTTGCTTTGAAGCCAAAAAGCTATTTATTTTGCTATCGTTTTACTTGCTGCATTTCGAAGGTAGAATAAACAAATTTTCTCTCTTCCCAACGACCTCACCTTGTACTACCTCAGTAGAAGGAACTGTGGTGCTTTTTCCAACTGCAAAAGCAACGTCATTTGCCACTCAGACAGATAACCCTGGTTAGTACGAGACAAACGGAGACAAGAGGACAAGAAAGGGTCGCCAAGCAATGAAGAGAAAACTGTCGGAGAAGATTTAAATGGCCTCGCACATTCTCTCTTGTCACACATGCAATATTACTGATGAGGCAAGCGCTGGTGAATCAGTCTATCGTACATACATATATATATTAGGCTAGGTGCAAAATTTCAATTAAAGGTGAACATGTCTAATTATTTACCACATCACAAACTAAGACTTCATAGTCAAATGAAAATGAAAAACATCATATTTTACCTTTGCCTCAAGTCATTTAAAGATTTCTAGACCCAGAACATAAGGATGTTAGGTCAGCATTTTAAATTTGAGACGGACCTGCTTAGTTGGGTTCTAGATGTTGTACTGAAGTGGTCTTGAACAACAAAATGGAAAACAAAGTGTTTGCAGCTTTGTCCCACAGCCTTTAAAATCTAAACACCTCTTTATTTCCTGAACTTATGTAGTAAAACTTCATCTTGGGAGAGGCAAAGCTAAATGCAATTTTTTTCCAAATCTATTTGACTACAGCTTCATCATTTGACGTCACGTAAGAAACCCCAAGTGCACTCAGGCAAATTCCAAAATTGACCCCTTTTCGACCTAGCCTAATATACATAAAGTGTGAGGTCCATGTGTAAGTGTGCATCTGTGACTTTGTCACATTATGAGCGCTCCAACTGATCGTCCCAGACTTGGTCAGCAGAAACTACTTTTCACGCGTCTTAAAACTCATGTGCATAGCACTAGGGCTGGGTCGAGCTGGGTTCTGTCATTTTGGAAGAGGCCAATCAAGTTCGAAGTTCAGTAATCTTCCTCAGAACTTCATTTGCCTCTTCCAAAGTGACTGAACCCGGGCTCTTCCCCGATTTCCACGGCACTTTTGCTTTCGCCAACATTCACATTGTCCTAGGTCTCGTTTGAACTCAGTTGACACCTCCTCCTTGATGCCCAGGGAGTGAACCTCGGGTGACTTGGAGCAAGGATCTCTGGAATATTCCGTTAATTCTTGCTGGGAGACAGGCGGAGCAAGGAGAGGATCAGAAGGCAAGGCTTGGATGGGGTAAAAAAGGGTAAAGCCGTCATGGAGAGGTTAACACAACAGCAATGACCTGACATAGCAGGGTAATATCAGATATTCGTTACTTTTACTTTCATTGTTTCGACAAATTGACCCGCAGGACATGTAAGTTGTGGGTTGACGCGGGTTGGCCATTCAGGGGGCGAGCTTGTAGACTGGGGCTATACCCCGCTCACCCCCAGTAGAGATTTACTTCTTTCTCCGGGATTGGGGTCGACAAAGACATTCTTTCGCTTCTTCCCGGGAGAGTCGCTACCCGGTCCCTGTCCGCCGACCACTGGGCGCCCGCCGAAACACAGTAGTCGTGGAGGATCATGGCGAAGGAAACTTCTTCGAGCTGCCACTGTTCCCGTCGGAGGAGATCAGAGGTGTTACTTGAACCGGGCTGAACTTCGGGAGGAGGCAGAAATAGAGGTCCCAAGTTGCATTTGCTATATAGTCATAGATACCTACTGCCATGGGACAGCTAACAGCCTATTGTGAACTAGCTGTGCAGTGAGTGGCTATTAATCAGAAGCTACCTATGGTGAGCGCACGAGCGAGATGAGAGAAAGAGCTGCCACGCTCTGATCACGAAATATCTCATAATCACCACTTCACTACAACAGTTACTAGAAATACTTTAACCAAAAAAATGTGACTTGGCAACTCTGGGGGAGGGGAAGCAGGAGAGAAAAGAGAATAACCAGCTAGTTCCAAAAGTAAAGAAAACTTGAATGAAACGGAGAGGGATGTGGATCCCTCGGACCGCGCGAAGTGCCACACGGAGTGCATGGACAGCGCGAAGCGCATGGACAGTCAGGAGTTCAGTTAGTCCAGGAAGCGCGTGGACAAGGCGTAAGACTGACAGAAATAGCGCCTCATGGATTTTATCCGAGCAAAGCCGGGTAGTACATTACATCCATGCCGTGCCGCTGCAATCTACTCGCAGTTCACTGACTTCCACAGATAGTCTTCCAAGACATGCTTGACAGTACATGCCGTGCCAACGTTCTTGAGTACATAGGGAGGAACAGCGGTTAGGCTGTGCGGACCACCCCGAGTTTCATCTTTTCATCCTTCCACTTTTCAGAGCTGATGAGTTACACCGTCGTAGGACAGCCAGTAACTCTCCGGCTGTGTCACGGGCCCAGAAACCCGCCGTGGCAGCGGCGACACCGGCTTCCAAGCCGCCGGCGGCACCCAGTCCTAAATCAAGACCACAGCCGCCGCCGTCCTCCAAGTCCGAGACCCACGATGCAAAGATGAATGGCAAGCCCAACAGCGAAAAATTGGCCGCCGGGAACGTCTCGGAAAAGCAGCCGCCGTCCGCCGCCACCGCCGCCGCGGCGTTCATGAGGCCCGATGAGGATCCGACCCAGATGCTGAATGCCTGGCTGGGAGAGTTGGATACGTTACAAAAGGTGACAAAACATCTAATGCAAGCAGTATCGAACGCTCTGGTTCGCACGCTGGGACAAATTGCTCCGAGGCTGGCAAATACTAAGGAGCTCCTTTCATTATTCGCATGCATAAAGTGGCCGCGCCCTCTTTTCATCTTATACCTTAAGGAGAAGTGTCTACCAGGTCCTCCGAGACCGCTGGACCGTTGGAGACCAAACTTGGTATTGTGGTCGGGGGCCCCAAGGATTGCTACGGGGGAGTAAGACAATCCCCCCCCCTCCCATTAGCAATGGGCGCGGCGCAAAAGCCCGCGTTTATTTAGTAAAACTTGTGTAGCAAAACTTGTTCATTTGGGTTAAGTGGTTACCCCTGGAGGGGGACCTTCCACAGAGGAAAGAGGTACCCCAGATCAATCGCCCAGTTGACCCGGGGAGGGGGACTGAAAAGGGGCCTAGTAACAGAATATGGCAACGGACGGGTGGGTACGCTGTTGTGTAATAAAGCCAGAGTGCGTAGGTAAAGTGGGTGTGGGCGTTTTCATAGCTGACCGGCTTTTTCGCGCTGCAATTTGCCGTTGACAGAGTCACGCAAAAAAATCAAATAATAATAATGGGCATGTACAGTATGAGTCTCAAAAGTGTCCGATAACCACACAGCTTATTATGAAGGGTCCAAGGGCGGAGTGACGTCTCCAGAAAGGTGGAAGAGAAGGGGTTGGGGTAAGAAGGCAAAAAGAAGAGGCCCATGACTTTTTTTAATCACATGCTAATGTTTGAGTTGGGATGGATGCCTTTACCTATTTGCTGGGTTGCGTAATCAGGTGCAAACACCCACGTTGTCGATTAGATTCTTGGAATTGTCTGAGGTTTCATTGCTGGAAGAAAATCAACTACTCGTGCATGCCGTATTTGAGCAGGTAGCAACACATCTGCTGACTTTTCCATGATCTGTAAGCGTCTCACTTCCTTCTCCCTGGAGAGAAATAACCCTTTCGATAAATAATTGCTGTTATTTTAAGCTCCATGAAGCGAAGAGCGCGTGTATGGGAAAACATAATGATTGATTGCAGGACAAGTGAGAAGAGTTTGAAAGGGCAGACCTTTGACTTGTTTTCTGCCTCTGGAAGGCATCAGATTGCCTCGAAATGAATTCAGTAAAGCACGAAAAGAAAGAAAGAAAGAAAGAAAGAAAGAAGAAAACCTGCTATTGCAGAAAAAACGTTGCGTGATATGAAGGAACATTTTCATGGAAATTAAAAAAAGAGAGTTGTTCCAATTCGCTCGTGCGTACTGCAAATGACGTCAGAGTCGTAGCGAAGAAAAGTTGCTCCACCTCGTCTGTCACCTAGTAAATGGTCTTCCTGGAAACTGAAAACACAAGCATTTTAGACATCGACTTGAATTGGAAATAACGTCAACTTGTTTTTTATTTACATAAAGCACTCCATATATTTGAAGGAACCCTTTTTATGGACAGACGCAAGCCTGCTGTTAGTGCTGACCTCTTGACATGACAACGTTAACTTCCCAAAACAGGAATTTTTGACATGGGGTCAAAAATGAGCCAACCTCCTGCCCGCGCTGCGAAGGTGTCAAGCAGTGAAATGCGAATTTCAAACACACCCGTCTAAAAATGATTCCAGACATGTTGCCCTTTTCACGTTGTCTTTATTATGGTCCCCCGCCCTTTCCTTGTTTGGTCTTTTCGCACGCCACCCTGTACTTGGGCACCTCTTGATTAACATACCTTGCCTAGAAAGTCTAATCTTGCCAGACGTTTCTACTTATGACGCTATCACACGTGTTAGCTGCCTGACACAGGCGTGACCCGCCCAAGGTGGGTAGGTAGGTGTGGGTGATGTCTCGTACGCTGGCTGGGAAATGAGGTCGCTTTATAACGACACCATAACAAAGTTGTCAACCTTTTTCACGGCTGTAGAAGCTCCTGTCAAAAAATTGAGCGAAATTATGAACAGGTGTGCAGGGAGGAGTGATTTCGAGTAAAGTCTGTTTTCTCTTCGCCAGCAGTTTTAAGGTCAATGAATCCATTACGTGGTAGGTAAAGTAGCGGATTCTGAGACAGGAGGAGCTTAAACACGAAGTAGACTGACTATTCCTCAGGCTTATTGTAAAGCTCTATCCAGTAATGTCGTGTAGCGCAGCCTCGCACTGTGAAAAGGTGACCTTATCTCTCAAAGCCTTACGTCAAGTTCAAGTTCAGCCGTCGCATACTTGGCGTCTTTATTCTTGGCAGCCTCTTACACAAGGGATGTTTCTTAGGCCCATGTGTGAGCCTCAACCCTTTGCTTAAATCCACTCTGTCATCATCAGCATCATGTGGCAAAACAAATAGAAACGTGAGAGATCTCTGATGCCAAGAATAAAGAAGCCTTGGTCGGCTTAAGGCGTCAATTCCTGGAATACTTCTTCATTCAGGAGAAATGTTATGGGCCCCTAGAAGGCCTGGCAGGCAGTACACGGGTTTTTTTACGTAAGAGACTGGTGATGTTATTGCCGGAGAGTGATGAGGATGGTTGATACCCACGGAGGCGGCGGTTGGGATGACACGCATGCACAACCTACACATTTGATAATCGCACTGGTACAGGGTGCGTTCATAGAAATCACTTTGAGTTACGTCGGTGTCCCTGAGTCTATGATGTCAGTGAAAGAGGAGTTTCCAATGGAAGCCCACATGCAGCGATTGCACACCTCACAGCCGAACAACTGGCTGGAGAAAGGTGAGGCAAAGAAAACGCACGTGCTTAGATCGAGACTTAGACCTTCTCTTTTAGTCCTAACTGCTCGTACTGGTGCAAGATCCACTTTTTCTCTTGGGTACTTGCTCGTAACTGACTTCCACTCTTCAAAACATGTATTGCAGATCTTTGTCGCCTTAATCTCAGGTGTTCAATCGCTTCATGGCAGCTCCCATATAAAACTCTGCCATCATATATCAGCCAGATTGTCATAAACAGAAGATATGTAGGAAGGCCTCCCTTCATGCAAAGTGACTTTGCACTCACCCCGTAATTCTACTCTTCTTGCGGTTTTTGCCGAATCAATTTCCATTTTTTTGCGCAGCCCAACTCAGCTGAGGCCTAGGCCTAGGCCGTACCTGCTGTCATCTTTATCAGGATACAATGAGAGTCAAACCCCACGCATGTTCTGTACTGCTCCTACCTTTTTATCACTATCAATGTGGTGTCTATTGTACCAAGTTCTAGGACGCAGTTCAGTATACTTACCGTGTGAGTCAACAATTCGTCTACCCCCAACTCCTTTTGCCCTCGTCATACCTCATGCCATCCCTGGTACTGCCCATGCTCACTGTGCGTCCGCATGGCACGTTCTTTATGACGAAACACTGGATAGAACATTTTATTACACATACACTTGTACGAATCCACACGACTTCTATGCGTATACAGTACAGTGATCTCTCACTCTCTCTAGCCTGTCTCTACTCCAGCAGAGCACGCGCTCCTAGCGCCCATGACAATGGAACTGACTGAACGTAAGTGCCTCAAAAAGGTCACCGGCCCATGGTTGGAAGGGAGATTCGTCGACCAGCAACAAAGCTGTCTGACTCCTCCAACTTGCCGGCACCAGTTGTGCGCAGACAGGTGCATTCTTTGCGACTCAATCTTCTCCCCTCGTCCCCCTGGGTGAGCATGCGAGTTTTGGCCGCCCATCTATGCCCATTCCCTCCCTCTCTGCCCAATCGCTCGCTCGCTAAAGTCGCAACAGGTGTGTGTGCAGAGAAGGGCATTACTTTAGTCGAAAAGGGTCCGCAGTGCAAGTAAAACAAGTCGTGCTATATTTGGACTGTGACAAAATTGACTTTTTGTTAAAACTCTCGATCTGATTTCAGTCTGGACTTGAGTGAGCTGCCCCAGGGATCGACTGTGTGTGACCAGGTGCATACGAATCGAACTGGGTCAAAGTGAATCAGTGAAGAAGAACAGAACAAACAAACAAGAAAAACGAACCAATTGCACGTAAATGACAAAATAGCACGTGACCTGAACATTGAAGCAAACTCATGGAAATGCCAAAGCTTTAGAATTCACAAGATGACCTAGACTTGTGTTGAATCTTGATTTTCTCCCTCCTTCTCCTCTTATGGAGTTGTTAAATCTTTGCTGCTGCCCCTGTTCTGTGCTTCCCCAATTCCAAATCTCATCATCGGCCTCAGGGCTTGGGCTTTGGTGGCCCCACGGTGAGATGAAAATTCGCTCAGTGTACTTTATTGGCCGAACGGAGAACATCTGTCGAGTGAAATCTCCCTGGCCGCGAACCCGGTGTCCTCTGCCCTTTAAAAAACAGCTCCCTTCTCCCCTGAAACAAAGAGATAGATACAGGTACAGACCGGGCCCTCCCACACACAGTGACATTCCAGTTTTAATAGAGCTCCTGGCAGCATCAACCACCGCGGAGGCTGCAGCATCCTCTTGTGAGGACTGCCTAAGCGACTTGTGTACGCATGTGGTTCGGGGATGCCGCCTGTGCTCTGGCCACTGGTCTATCTTTGAGCCTGACATTGCCGCTGTTAAATGCAGCTCCAACTGTGCCGTCTCCTACTCCACCCATTAGGCGGATGAATGATATCATCAGGGGCTTAGTAAAACCAGTTGGAGCATTTTCGTGCATGTGTCAAACTTCATTTTGACGGCTTCCCTCCAGATTTTGACGTGTCCTCCGCAAAAGCAAACACGTGTGGGTATTTATCTTAGGCCTTCTTGCCTCTGTCTGGTCTGGCAGAGACTCGTGTATGTGATAACTAGTTGAAACATCCTTCCCCTTTTTTTCAGGGCCTGGAAACTTCTTATGTGCCTCAGTTCAGCTCTCGTAAAATGTCTCCTTCTCCATTAACGCCTGCTTCTTCAAGTTACACTTTGGGAAGACGGCCATCACCTGCACCAAGTGCTGCAAGGTGAGTTAGACTGAGTTCGTCGTAGCCTTAGACACTGTTCGGACATGGGAACATAACATTATATTATGTTTCATGAATTATTAAAGTTTTGAACTAAGAAGCAACTAATTGTGCGCCTTTCAGCTCGTCTACTGCCCCTCCTTCTCGTGAATCCTCGGCAACGCCCATCCATCTTCGCAGAATGTCGACACCGAGAGTGGAATCTCCTAGATTAGACTCCTATCGGTACTGTGGCATTGATATACAGTAAAGTACACACACAGTAGACTAAATCAATAGTCAGTGTGAGCATAAAATCGAAGCAAAGTTACTTTCTCCCTCCGGCATCGTCCAATGTACCACACATGCGGTTGCTAATATGAAGTTGTTGAATTTATATTATTGCGCAAATTGTATCACTGGTGTTTTTTGCAGGTACTCCTTGATTAACCTGGAAGAGACCCTGGAGAATGACTTGGACGCCATCTTGGGAGAACTCTGTGCTCTGGAAGTCAACTTCAGCAAACCCGACAGTGTCAGTAACCCGAACAGCGTCGTTAGTTCGAAAAATGGAGTCTCTTCTCCCACGGTGGACATGCCCACCGACCCGCCTCCACCGCCAGCTCCACTCCAGTTAGAGGAGCTCTTATCTGCGGAGCCACAATACATAAGTCCTGAGAGTGTCCGGCAAAATAAGGCGATGAAAGGTCTGCTCAACAGCAGCAAGAGAACAGACAGCCCGGACGCAGACTCTGCCTTTTGCGAAAACACTTCCAGCAACAGCAGCAGCAGCAGCAACAAGCAACAACTGCTTCATCAGCAGCAGCAACAGCAGCTACTTCCCCCTCCACCACCTCCGCCTCCATCTTCAAGTGCTTCTTCTACGTTGTTAAGTTCTCCTCAAGTGCAACATGACCTGTCAGTGACTGAATCTTCGGCTGGAGTGAGGCCTTTACTGCAAGCAGAGGACGCAGCCGCCAAGGCTAAGGCCGAGAAGATTAGGTTGGCCATTGAGAAGATCAAAGAGGCTTCTATAAAGAAAATATTCATCAAGGTAGGACCGGAAATTGTCTCAACTGTTGAATCTCTTTTGAAATGTGTTGTTCTTTGTCCTCTAGGTATTTGGCGAGGATGGTTCCGCCAAGTCCCTTCTTGTGGACGAGAGGATGACCGTGTCCCAGGTGTGTCGTACTCTGGCGGAGAAGAACCACGTAAAACGCGACACCTCTTGGGGTCTCGTAGAGTTGCTACCAGATCTCCACATGGAGCGTGCCTATGAAGATCACGAGTGTCTGGTGGAAAATTTGCTCATGTGGAAGGCGGACTCCAAGAACACCTTGTGGTTCATCAAGAGGCAGGAGGTGTACGATCTGTTCAGCAGGTAACTAGTACAAGTGCTTATATTAGGTTATCACGTGATTGTGTCTTTTCTCACTTCTCGGTGTGATGACCTTTCTTAATGTATGATTAGGATTTTCTATTTATGTACGCGGGTACTTTTTCTAAAAAGAAGGATAGCATGATATGAGCATGTGCTGCAAATGTACATGGTATCACTAGGATGGTTTTTGTGAGTGTGAGCTGCTTGCCGCGTATCGTACAGAATGCAGGTTTTAAGTACGATACCGAGACGTCACCTCTTACTTATCCTACAGGTATTATTGAACAATGCTGTCGTAATATAGGTGATGCATTCATAATCTGGTACTAATCGTATGTTACAGACCTGAGATGTACCTGCTCGGAGACACCAGCTCTCAGATTGGTACAGAGATGGAGGAGAGGGCGAGAGCTGAGCTCATCGAGGAATTCTTCTCAAGTTCAGGGGTTGGAGCACCTGAAGTCGAGGGTCACTTGTGGCTGAAAGCAGAGGGCAAAAAAACTTGGAAGCGTTTCTACTTCGTCCTCCGCACATCTGGGCTCTACTACGCGCCAAGGGGCAAGAAGGCCTCAAAGGACTTGGTGTGTCTAGCCAGATTGGACGTCAACCAGGTGTATTACGGGGTCAAGTGGCAGCCTAAATTCAAATCTCCGACCAGGCACTGTTTTGCCATTAAGCACCCGCAGATTCAGGCCAAGAACCCGAAATACATTCGCTACCTGTGTGCAGACAGCGAGCCCGAGCTCAACAAGTGGGTGACTGGCGCGCGGCTGGCTAAGCATGGCCGAGCGCTCTACGAAAATTACCGCGCAATCATAGAGGAGATGACGCACGAAGACATTGACCGACTGGCGGAAGCACGGCTCTCTGTGGGGTCACATGGAGGCCACAACCATATTAATCATCACCATCACCCGGATCAACTCTCGTCAGACTCTTCAGTCCACAGACGAACCGACGTGGCTGCGACTACCACAGTGATGGTGCATAGCAGCCCCAACAACGGCATTACCTCCTCTAGATCAAGCGTCAGCTCCAAATGTTCCTCCAACAACCACAACTCTTCCCTGAGCAGCTGCGCCATCTCTTCCTCGAGAGAGCTCGGATTCAGCTGCGACTCACCTGAGGGCGGCACCATCAAGAAGAAGCCTCAGAGTGCCAACAAAAGCTCCTTGTCCACCTTCAAGCCGGCAGAAGGTGGGACGAACGGAACTCTCAATAATAAAGGCAGCAAAGAAGTTAGATTTCGCGACACCTATTCACTCATTTCTGAGGACAGTCCTAAGATGATTGTACCGCCGACTTACGCCACCATGCGCCGCACGCCGCCGCGGCCAATGGCACAGGCGCCTGCGCCGTTATTGCTGGATAGGCACATGTCCCGAGAGAATGCAGTTTATCAGAACATTGAGCATGTCCTCAACAGCAACAAGTTCGCCCTAAATCATCACCAACTAGTCAACGAGTACCCGCTCATTCAGAGGAGATACTCCAACGAGAGTCTGGTCTCGAATCCTCAACTGTTGCACTCGGGAACACTCTTACGTCAGTCAGCCAACAATAACAACAGCAACAACAACAACGGCAGCAGCAAAGAGGATATCATGATGACGAGTGTTCAAGAACCCTTGCCTCCACCGCCGCCTACGCCACCGCCGCCAATGACAAGCAACGAAGGCAATAGCACTCTCGTCCGTATGAGTCCTCAGCCCCAGAGACCAGCTCCAGTCTTAAGTAAGCCTCAGTTAAGCCGCAAACCAAGTCTGGACAAGGGGATCTTGCTAAAGAAACAACAGCAGTTGCTGGAGGCCGCCGCGGCTGCCAATGGCGGCGGCTGTCCGGATGAATCGAACAAGCCGAGTTACGAAGAAACTTTGAAGAAGTGTCAATCTCTAACTGAAGCCCAACAAGTACTCAAGCCGCCGTCTCCAGCATTGCCTCCAAAGCCTCGTCTGCCGCAGTCGATGCTTGATCCTCAACAGAAAAAGGTCTCTCATCTTCCACCCTCGGGAGCAAACTCCAGTAAGGTCAATGGCGGTCGTTCCAGTAGTCTCAATCGGTTTCAAAGCCCCGCCAATAACTCTCTTTTCCTCAACAACTTGGAGAACGCCATGAACACGAAGAAGAGGAATGTGCACAACGGATTTCCTCAAAGTTCTTCACCCGAGGAAGAAGTGATGAGACCTTTCCCCAATCGATTCAGCTCCGGGGAGTACGAAAATGCTGTGGCAACAAATGAGGGTCCCGTCTCGAATAGTCAAACAGCCTCAGCCGCGCAAAACGGCGCAGTCCGGCAGAGCAACTGCGCCAGCAACAAGAAGGTGCCTGCGCCGCCACTGCCTAAAAGAAATGAGGATACTCACTTGTCTTGGAATAGGTCTTAAAAGGTTTCTCAAGTGCCTTCATTAATGCATGGTGGGAGAGTCAGAAAAGGCAATTTCTTTGAAGTACCTTCTCCACATACAGTAACAGTAGATGCATGTTTCACCCTGAGATGTGTTTGTTGAGGAAATATATACGAGTGATTTCTAGTATTCATGGCATCATATTTGTTGAACAGACGTAGTGTGTGATGCACAGTTGACGTTGGATATGATATTATTCATCAACCTGTAGCCGATGGACTTGTAAAACTTCTGTATGACATGAGCAAACGTAGTCTTCTCAGTGAGGTTGACCAAAATGCGTCAATACCGGGGATATCAAGATACAACTAAAAAATGCCCAAGTAACTTCTTCAATATCAGCAGCAGCAAACTGTGACTCTTTCTCAGCGTGGCCTCCAATCCACTTGTGGAGTCTTCTCGGTCCACTGCCCCATTTGGAACAGCTGTCCGAAGCACACGTGTCTCAGGCTCTTGCTGCCTAAAGAAGGACTCGACTCCTTGGAGGACCGTCCTCCAAGGGTCCTTTTCAAAACAGGAAAAGTACAAAACGTCACAATTTAACTAACATTAGCAGAGTTTAGCACTGACGGATCAGCCGCTTAGAAGGATCGATTTTAGTAGTTTCTAAGTGATCCTCATTGAAGTGAGCCAAACACAACAAGGCCTATGTCGGCTTACGTCGGGGTTGGTGCGGTAACCTTTACATGTTTTGGATGTGTGTTGGAAGTCTGAAAACCATTAGAGCATAAAACTAGTAGACTTTTAAAAAATATCACTACAAGAAGTCCTAATTTTGGCTAAAGATTAAGAAAGGGTATTTGGACGTCTTTGGTTCAGCGTTGCTCTTGGGTAAATAAAATTTTAAGTTTCGGTTCCTTGGACAAGCACTTACAGCTCAAGAAGGACACTTCGCTGGCCCAGCTTCATGAGGTCATGGACCTCTCTTGACGGGTTGACCCCATAGCCGTCAAAAAACTATTTGACTCAGGTTCCATTTGACATCAATCCCCACATACCGGATGACGCCGTAAGTCGCTGTGCACATTTTTTAGCACACTTCGGCCAGCTGTATGGGCACGGTGATGAATTCTCGTTATTGAGTCTAGTCTAAGTTTTAGCTCTATGGTGTGACCTTGAAATGTAAGCACAAACAGAGCTAAAGCTAAATGTCTGGGCTCCAGTAAAAAATAATCCCACTCATTTTGGAAGATTCTGCAGTGTGATGAGATTTCTGGCACAATTTTTTGTCACTAAAATGTATTAAGATTCACCAGATAGCTCATTTTTCACCTCAAGAACATGCGCAAGATTGACATCTGCTCTCTGTGCACTCCTTTGAAAGTCACCATGAACTTCTGCCTCATGAGTGACCGCATCCTGAAAATTGATGCCATAAGGAGGAGCTCTGTCACTTGCATTGGGCCTTGGACAAGGCCTTGCTCATCATACAGAGCTCAGATTTGACAATGAATTGTAAATTTAATCAATTGATATTTAGTAACCCCAAGTCCAAGGTTGACCATGACACCGCCGGAGCATTTTCTGGACGACCAAAAACTGCACAGCGACTCATGGCGCACCCGGCAGATATCAATGTTGCAGGTGCATTTTCCAAAATTGCCAAAAGCCGGATCACCGGTTACTCAGAGGCGGCACATGTTTGGACCTAAGTATTCGCCTCTTTGGGTAACGGACCCGGAAGGGCCACTCGTGCCCAAGGTTGCAGTCCGCGATGGAAGCCTCGTCGTCCATCTCCGGAGGCTGACACGAAGAAGTGTCCACTCGACACTTTCAGATCTTTTCTCACTCAACCTCGATTCTTTTTTTTTTTCCTTTTTTTTACGTGCGTTGCTGCAAGCTGCACAACGATACGAGACGTTCCATGACTGACTGCTGCAGGTACCTCCTGTGCTGCAAAAGTGCGTCCTGCGATGCAAGCCTTGTGAGCCACCTCCGATCAGCTCACTTTAGATGAATGTGATGCGCCGTCATGGTAGCGAAACTACAAAGATTTTAATCAGTCTCCATTTGTATCCTCACTTGAATTGTATCCCGCCATCTCTCCTCTCTCTCACGCACACTCAGACGAGCTCGCGCGCGCACACACGAGCAGAAAAGGATGACCCGTGCCCAGAAATGCTCATCAAACAGCCATAAATCTCCCCCACACAAATTCACCTCTGGCGCGTCCGTTGGAGCAGCCCAGGTTTCCTTGGCGCGTCTGGCGCTGAATCAAGAGATGTTAGCGCCAGATAAGCCCGAGGATGTATTAGCTGACTGACCCCTGCTCAAGAGTTCTCCCCTATTCTCTTACTAATTTCGTCAGAGCCCGGACTCAGGTTTCCAGGCAACAGATGGATGGAGCAGGTTCTGGATGCGCAGATTTCTTGACTTTTTTTTGGAATGTTTCCTTCGGTCCTCGAGTGACCTCCGACGTCCCTGCAGTCTAATCCACATGAAATGAGCAATCACTGGCTGTGATCCCTATTAAATTTCCCATTTGGGGAGTCGCCCCCGCGGTCTGACCCCGCGGGTCTCCCTCCCTCCGGGCATTCGTCTCCCCTCACATGTGCAGCACCGCGAGAGGCCTGTGAGAAAACAGAAATACCAACAAGAAGCAGAAGCCGCCGCTACCAAGTTGTTGACCTCATGGGGTCACCATTGTGGGCGTCTGACAATGAGGCCTCCTCCTCTCCTCCAATCAAAGGCAGATTCAACTGCTGCAGAATGTGTGTGTGCGTGTATGTGGAGGGGGTGAAGAGGAATGCTGTAAACTGGCGTTGAATAACAAACTAGAAGCTCCTTCCTCCTTTTGGCGATAAGATCTACGAATGGTATATAATAATTCACGCTGGTAAAAACGAAGATTGAATTAGAATATATCGGACTGCACTTAGTCGGTGCTTCCAGAGACAGAAAGAGAGAGTCCTTTGAATAGCTGTTGCTGCAAGTCCATCGTTTTTACCGCCCTGCCTTTCAGGGGATCCCTCAGGAGGTCTCGCCTCTCCCTTGTCGTCCACCCCTCGAGCTTCTTTTTCAGTGACAAGAAGTGCCCCAAAAAGCTGGAACCCCCCATTCACCTCAAATTCCAGAGGAGAAGAAGCTCATCTTGCCTTGTAAATCTCGAGAAGGAAGCCAAGAAGAGACATTTTTGGCGGGCGATCTCTTCCAAAGATTGCAGATAGTATTTTTCCTTGTCGTTTGTACGTGGTAAGGCCCTGTACTCCATCAGACAAGCCAACAGTCTTTCGGTACGTTCTTGTTGCTCCTCGCCCCAACTTGTCCCAACGAACTGGCAGAGTGTTAAGAGAGTCTGGCAAGTCATTGTTGTGACAGTCAAGAGATAGGCGTCACCTCCTTTCTTTCTTCCTCTCTTTCTTTCTCTCTTTCTTTCTCTCTTTCTTTCTCTCTTTCTTTCTTCTTTCCACCCAAAAAGCTCGAGTCGGTGAACATGCGGAATTTCGCGCATTTCAGGGGGAAAAAAGTGGCCGTGACATTTCAGGGGGGAGCAGAGCAGACCCAAACTTTAATGAGCCCACATTCAGACTGATGCATCATGATGTGATGACAATGCAAAGTCTTGGCTGCTTCCTCGCTATCTGCCTCTGTGGCCTAGTGATGGTCCACATTGCATACGGTGTCACATATCGGTGGGAGCTGTGACCAACGTCGCGAGCACTGTTACCCACATGTGGACCGGCACTCACGCCTGGATGTCCCATGGCAAACCGTACAAGAGTGTCCGTGGAGACAGAATCCGGCGTCGCTGTTGAGGTATTCGAACGTCAGCCCTAGTCTACGAAACAGTTGTTTGGATCGAATCAAGCATTCACGACGCATCTGAAGATCGTGTGAGGTCGGATCTCCAAGAAGAAGTGACTGCCAGTTTTAGAACCAGCTCATTAAAAGAGGCAACTTTATTTGCAGAGGGGTCGATTCAATAACGCGTTCTGTCGAGCCTGCGTGTTTTGCATCACATCATGCGCAAAACCTGGCGTTCTCAGGCGGCATCTCTTTATCCAATCTTCCAAGAGATTTTTTTCTTCAACCCACGATGTTGTCGCCAAAACCAATCAGTTTGAAGAAGTACACACAGGATGAATCTTCTTCTATTGTGCTGGCTCATCCTCAACAACAACATCAAGGAAAATGAGAGCAACAACCATTTTGCTGTGCTTCAGAGCAACCCCTCCACCAGCCATGAATGCTACAAGAGACGCGGGGTGACTTCTTGGGATATCACGTTGTCTGAAGGGGTTTAATCCTCAGAAATCGCGGGATCATGAATGGCCTTGGGGATAAGTCTCCCTTACCGCATAGCTGTGAGCAAGTATGGCCTGAAGAAGGGGGGGGGACTGACTGACAGCGTAAAGAAGAGGTGGATGAGGGAGGAAGAGGAGACTGACTCAAATTGAATAATGGCCACAGCTCTGATCGGTGGCAATTTTCGTTTTGTTGACTCTCCCCTTTCAATGCGGGACTAATGAGATGGTACAGGTACGTACACACGTACGTCACTGCCCAGGTACGCGGTGCGTAAGTACGTGAGCTGGTGCGGACTCACTCACGCACTTGAAGAAGAAGAAAGATTCTCTGCCTTATTATTACAGCCTCTGTCTGCATTGTGGCGAAATGGACCTCATTTTTGTTTGCACGACTCACGACTGTTGGAATCGCAATCAGAACGCCAATGAATTCACTAACGGTTGTCCCAAAAGTTTAAACTGTCCGTAGTCATTGAATGATGTTGACTGCTTCTAAATATCCTAAAACTTTGTTGCGAGTCCAGCTTGAAAGGACTTTGTCGGCGCAAAAGTCTGGCTGTTTTACGACGATCCAGTCCACTTATTGCAGGGCCATCACCGCCATGATCGATGCGCCAATTGACTTCTTCACCCGCGACCGATTTCTGTCGAAATGTCGCCACCGCCGTTGCCAATGAATGAATCCGACAGAAGTACCAGGGCCGAAGCTCCGTTGTCTGGTCACGCTACGTGAAGTCTTGTTCTGGCAGCAGTTGGGGCCGACCTCCGCCTCCAAGACCAAGAGCCAGACACCGAAACGCAGATTGATTTGCACACCCACTCACTTTTGCATGGGATTTTCATATAAATGCGAAAGTGACGTCAGCTGCAGATTGGTGGGTGAAACTGCAACGAAAACAACGTGCAAGCTGGTGAGATTAAAAAAAAAAGTGAGACCACCACTGACTGACACGTCGTAGGGCCTGGATGGGGCTGAGCTCGCAGCCCGACTTCTTCTGCAGCTCGTTTCATCCCTACAAACGGATGCAGACTTGAATGCTCCTGCAACAGAGAGTGACTCACTGTACGTATGTTTCACGTCTCTCTTTGATCGTCTCGATTCTGCTTCCAGAGCTCTCTGGGGCATTGTTGAAGTGATTGAGCACATTGGAAAAGGTTAGAAGAAGTCTCCAAGAAGAAACGAGGGCGTGGGAATGAGAATTAAGTGGTCGCAAACATTTCTTATGAGTCAGAAGTTTTCCATATCAGCCACGACGTGAAGCCCAATAAGAGAGAAGCTGCAGGTAGAAGAGAGACCCAGTCAGTGACGTCTTGTGAGGCCTCAAGTCCTGCATGAGGTTGACGTCATCAGAGCTCGCATTCGTCCACGGTGAGTGCGCCTTAAGCGTCTTGATGGTTTCAATTTCGCAATCATGTCTGTCTGTCCGTATGTCAGGGGCATGCATCAAGGGGGGGAGGGGGGCACTCAAGGGGGTTATTGCTCGGAGTGACATTTCAAGTGGCGGGGGGAAATCGGTTCTGCAGACGAGATCAAACGAACTTTACGTCCGATCTCCTCACGGATTCGCACAGAAGATCAGCGGCCAGAGAGAGAAAGAAGTGTTCCGGGGTCGTAAAGGGTTTGCAGGCCGCACGAAGCAAACGAGCCTTGACCTCTGGTGAAAACAAAGAAAGAAAAGGCCTCCAATGCTCATTTTAACACCACTTTATCTCAGTCGCCCCTCAGCTCAGTGCGCAACAAAGGAGAGAGAGAGAGAAATTGTAACTTTGCTGCAGCGGCAGATTTCTCCAATGGACGCACAGCCAAGATCTGACAAATCTGACGTTGAAGCTTTACAAACTCGGCAAATTGCTTTGGGGAGCAAAAAGCGGTTTGTCTGCCAAGCGCCGATCGCAAGTCCAAGTGAACCCGATCTTGTCTGGCGGAGTTGCCATAAAGTCCCACATAATTATCGCTCAGCAAGGCCTGTGCTTAGATTGGCGGAGCAAATCAATCTTCCCGAAGATCTTTCCTAGATTATTTTTTATCGTGGGGAAAAGAGTTATTGTTCCGTTGGCCTCTCTAATGAGGCGCTCGGATAATTTCACTTTCACTTCTGTCTTCGCGTATTTTGGGGTCCCCCTCTAATTGCGAGGGGGAAAAGACAGGGGGAGAACACTGTAATTGCAGTGCACTCAATTATTCTTTTCTGCTTCTGCCAAATTGCATGGGTGAGGAGTGGAGGAGGAAAGACTTTCATGTCTTTTTATGCGGCGCTATTTGATCCGCAACGTACTGACTTTCACAAAACAAAACATACCATAATAAGCAGCGTGTCCTCCCCTCCCCCCTTCCAGACCTTGCTGGGGGCAGGATGCTACTGTACAGTGTGGTTCAAAAAAACCCACACTCCTTTGTCCTAACCAGGGATCATTCAATGCGGTGTGTTTCGAGCCACCCGGTGAGACGGAACCTGGTTTCCTAGACGCCCCCGGGGGGAAGTTTATTTCCTCCACTCTCAAAAAAAATGAAAGTTGGGCGAAACTGGAGAAGTCGGCGCACTCAGTGGGACTATATTGTTATGCACACCTATTTCATTTCTCTCCCCACTTTAGTCTTGATCAAGTGTCCAGCGTGCGCGGAAGTCTTCAAGGCTTCTGCAGCACCACTCACGCGTCTGCATCCAGGAGTACACGGTGTACATGCACACACAACCGTGCACGTAAGTGGGGCACGCTGCGTGTCTCATTGTTGGCAGCCCTCAAAAGAAAACACATCCTGACGATTGAAACGCCATGTGTCTCACCGGGAAGAAGAAGAAATGAAAATGAAAAAAATCTCTGGCCCATCTGGGCCGCTCTTATTGCCTGCGAGATTGATGTTGGCGAGGCCTGCAATGGAGCTACGGGCCCGTGTTCACCAAGGACTCGTGGCGGGTTTTCAAACGCATCCAGAAAAGGCGCAAAAGTTCCCCTCGTTCAACCACTGCTTCAGCAGCTGCGCTCATGACGAGCAGGACCGATCACCGCTTGGCGTGAGCCGCAAAAGTGCGCACTGACTTCCAGCAAAGGATTCTTTGTGACACAGCCTTTTTTTTTTTAAGAAAAAGGTTGCAATAAGGGAAGAGAAAAATAGGGAAGCGGTCGGCAGAATGGGCGCGTCTGGAATCCTCCCACTCCTCCTCCAAGGACAATTCTTCAATCGACGACGAAGAGAAGCCCCCCAAAATGGCAGAATTGGGCGGGGAGACCACGAAATGAATAAACAATAACGCCATCCTTGGGGAAGGCTCAAGACCTCAGTAGCAGGAAGGAGTCTTGGCTGTCCCCAACCACGCCGCGGCGGCAGCAACAGCAGCCGCCGAGTCCGCCACAGTCCAATGTAAATCTGCATTCCCTATGTTCTTAGCCACGCCTCATTGATTGCGTGCGCCGCCTATTATAAAGCTCGTGTAATTTTTACGCCAGAGTCGCCGCAGCCACGACCTCTTTGCCGACTGCGGCAGTAAAATCCGATGCATTTCAAAGGGGATTATTAGCGCCCCACAATAAAAATACCGGCCTGTGTCTGTCTGGGCGAGAAAACTCTTTCTGTGTGTGCGTGTGTGTGCGCGCGCGCGCTCCCAAATTTGCTTCTTGTTCTAACTAACAAATGGGTCGAAGAGAGCAAGAACAATGAGGGGAGTGTACAAATTATCCTCCATCGATCCCGAGCTGTGAACTGTGCTCTTCTCCAAGATGTCAGCTTGGGTGTCATGAATTCCATCCCCCCTCTATTTTTTTAAGGCTTCACCCCTCCCGAATGGAGTCCGTTTTCCATCCTCCGTGTTGTTCTTCTCGTACTGGAAGATAATTACTCTCCTATTTATCCTTTTGCAGGCGGCGCAAGACTCTGCCAAATAAAGGGTGCCAGTAATGGCCTCCCGGAGAGTCTCCTCATTGTATTGTTACGTAGCCTTTGTGCGTTAAACGCCTGAACATTGTCTGGTAGAGTTCAGTGGTGTAAGGTGGTGTAATCCTAGCCTGAAACAGTCGAGGTAAAAAAGGTAAGAGAGGAATGAAGAGAAAAAGTGGGAGAGTTTTTTGGGGGGAATCTCAGGTTAAGCAAGAGGCGATAAAAGCTGATGGAATGCACCACTTCTGGGTGTGTGAGGATTCCCTCACTCTGCGTGCGTGCTTAAGAAGAAGAAAGAAAAAGAGCTCCTCGTTCCACAGTCGATATCATCGTGGCGTTTAAGATGAGGTGAGATTTTCCATTTCGTGGGCAGGAAGCCGAGATTGATAACACCACACACGTGATGTTGCAGAGCTGACAGTTTCGCATCTGCGCTCTGGCGCAGTCAGACAGTGCCTGAGATATCAACGTACGAAGAAAAGAAGAACTGCTCCTTTTTCTCGTACCCAAAATTGAGGCTGTTGCCGCTGCTGGCGTGCGTGACCTGCCTGAGCAGGGGCTTGGGTGAGCACAAAAGGCCGGGGAGGAAAAAAAAATATCCCCAACCTATCATTGGCGTCTTAAGGAAGAAATTTGCCCGATTATGCCCCTACTGCAGCCGTTATGCCTCATAAATGGCGGCCTAAACTGGGCTCCACTTTGAATTTACGGCCTGCATACGGTACTTTGAGGTGCACTCTTGGCCCGCGCTGGCGAAGAGTGGCAAAAATCCTCGGTCACGACGTTTTGCAGGCAGTTTATTCGGATCTGGAGGTTCATGAATGTCAATCAAGAGACAATCGATTTTCAAGGCCAGATGGCGGTCCTGAACCAGAACGTAACGCACACCTGAGCCACGATGACGTCAAGTGACGTAAGTTCTTCCGCCAGATTCGGCTTAGTAAGTGCACCGAATTTATTACTGATTCTGTCCATTTATCCTTTGGCGTCACCGCCTATACAATTTTTCGATCACTTTTATGTTCGGCTGTCCCAAGTAGGAACACTGGGCGTTTCTGCAGCAATTTGCACACTTTTGGTCACGCCAATTAATCTCATGCATGCAAAGATTCATGTCTGCGATTTATAGAGCGCAGGCCCTTCATTTCGCAGACACTTTGGACAAGCTTGTTCCGCTCCCTTGGGCTTCCTGACTTGAGATCTGTCTGGTGGAGTCCGCCAAGTCGTCGGAGCCAAGGTGCAGCCTTGAGAGAAAAAAAATGCTGGGTAAGGTCAAGCGAGAGAGCGTGAATATGGACGTCGTCGGGGCGAAGGCAGAAACCATAGACAATCATCATCATAGAGCGATAAAATCGACACCTGAGAAGAATGATACAACGCAGCAGCATAATAATAAACCCCAAAACTACCCCTGAGGTGTGCTCGGACAAGGTTAATAACACCAAGAACAATAAATTTGACGATCTAACTCTCACCTGCTAAGCAAATTTTTTTCCCCCTTATCTTTTTGTTTGTTCTGGGCGTGTTATACATCGCCCACCCTCTCCTCTGTCACTGACTGCTCTATTCAGAGGACTCTGCTGTCACGGAGGCCTGTGCAGGACATCTCCTGATAAGAGGAGAAAAAAGCGTCCCATTGCAAAGTAGTTCGTGCATCTGCTATGCATGCAATGCCGGTGAGCGGTGAAGGACAAAGGGTTGTTAGAAAAGAGTCCTTGTGTTTGTGTGCACGTGTGTGTTGGTTGCACCTCTCTCTTTGAGTGATGTATGGGATAATGAGAGCAGCAGGTACGTAAAAAAGACAGGCGTAGCCAAATTTGGGCTGCAGGTAAAGTGGCCTGGACACACCTCGACTGAGGAATTTTTATCCCCTTCCTTTGTGCTGGATTGATAAAATTGGCAAATCTGTTGATGCCAAATTGGTCCGTCGTGCCTCAGTTACGACGCGCATACGCAATTTGGCAAAATTATCTCTATTCTGACGCTCTCGAGATAATTATCTGGCAGCGTTCTCCAGGGCGTTCATGACTTCCTCGTCAGGGAACACACACAAAGACGCGCTGCATCAGCTCGTATGCATCAGGCGAACACAGCCCTTCCACTGCGCGTATGGTGGAAAACCTGTGTAAGCCTAACTGTATATGGGGAGAGAGAGAGGAACTTGCACGTGTTCCGTCGAAGAAAACAGCCCTCTGCCCCTCCAAACCAGAGAGATGCCCGTAAAAAATTACCTGTCGCCATCGATGATCCTCAAGAGGGTTCGCTGTGGCGGAAAATTCGCTTTTGACACAATGCATTTTCTCTCTCAACAAAGTCTCTCAACCCTGTGTACGTCGGTAATGCCTGATGTTTACGTGCCTGTCGAGTCTTACTTCAAAGCAGCCACTCTGATGTTGACAGGATACAGTCAGCTTCAGGCAGAGAGTGCATACAACGCCAATGCCTTACATGCTCGTCAAGAATTCTCCTAAAATTCCGGTCACTCTCTTATCCATAAGTCACAGCAGATGATGGACAACTGGGTAGGGCCGTCCAGACAGCAGCTTGCTGCGCTATCTGCTGAGAACACGCCCAATTTTTGAGGCAACAACAAAAACACCTTTGGGATATCTTTTTTTTTTTTTCAAGCTCTTCTCGCCAGAACTCCACCCATAATATCATCATAAGATCCAATATACTTGGTGAGGAACAGCCCGTTAAGACACTTTTGAAGGAAAACAGTCTGACAGAAAGAATTTGAGCAGTTGAGCGCGCTTAATTCCTCTGGGAATTAAGGGTGCACAACTGGTTACAAGGAGGCCATCCTGGCTGTGAGCTTTGGTCGAGGTGTCATCTGCTGCACCCGCATTGGTTATACAGTGAAGCCTCCGTATATGAACAGCGATGCCATTGTTTTGAGAGCGAATCGTTCTGTCCATAAACACACGATTTTCTTCCAACTGGAATGCAAATTCCCCGAACGCAGCCATCCAGGTAACCGACTGCAAAAGCCCTATGTTGGCGGACCCCCCCTACAGCGCGGACGCCCGGCTATTGTTCGAAAATATGGCAAAACAAACAGGGTCCCACCAGGTGGCAAAAGTAATGGCCTCGACTCAAGTTATTTGTTGATCTTTCGGCTAGATTTTTCCACGGATCTCCGCTGCCTGCCAAGGTAAGGACGCGTGAGATGATGTATCAGCCAAAATGTTAAATGTATAAATATCCTCGCCAGTTTGGTCCTTAGGAGGCTGCTCGTCTCAAATTAGATCAAGAAAGGAGTAGGAAAACTACCTTCTTTAAGAGGAAATGAACAGCAACAGCAGCAACAGCAACAGCAGCAGCCTCGTGCCCAAAACAACAACGTTTATGAGCCGTCTGGAGGCTCACACTACTAGCACAGGAATGCAGCAATAAAATGCCAAATTGAATTTTTGCCCTGGCTGTAAAGATTAGGATTACTGTACACACTACGCTACCACCACCGCTATTACAGCACAAGGAGGGCGAGCGCTAACTCTACCAGACACAGGACTCTGCCCTCCAAAGGTATTGTTGTACTCGTATTTCAATGCCACGACTGCGTTACCAAGCTAGGTGCGCAGCGGCAAAGATTACTACTGCGTGCGTACTGCGTTCTACTGTGCACAAAGATCAACCGTAGGACTGTCCCAGCCTCATGCCTATGCTAACTCATCCTGCATCCTTGCTTTGGGCACCAATTGTCAGAGTTGGCCACAAACGTTGACCACATCTCTTCTTTGTCAACGTCCTATGGCAAGAAATATGGAGAAATCTGTGCAATCTGCCAGTGTCAACAAGGTAAGAATACAGAATCTGGATTCAAAAGGTCTGACATCTGGTTGTTTAACAACTTTGAGACAAGTATTGGGTACTGGGTGGGACCAACAACACTGACCCATGAAACAGTACAAACAGCTTTTTTTGGGGGGGGGACCCAACTATCTATACCACATGCACTCCAGAACGTCACCAGTACACGTTAGCAATGATTCTATCTGGTAGAGGAGCTGGTACCGCCATCGACATAAAAACTTGTCACTGTTAACTGCTCCTTTAGCTGAGCTCTCTTCTCCTTACCCCCTAGATGAGAGGCTCCAAACATTTTTTCCTCAGCAATAAAATACGTATGGGAGAAACTGTAGTCGAGGCTCTTACACACACTCACGCTCATGTGTGTGCTCGGCCTGGCCACATAACTACAGGCTCCTCGGACCAAGGTAGCCTTGTTTTAGGGCAGGCAAAAACTCTCAGGCGGCCCCACTTGTTTTAATTAAGGCCCCCCTCTCCTTCTTATGGATATTTTGAGAGGGCAGAAAGAAGACAATGATGCGTCTCTAAATGGGGACGCTTCTGATTTCTGCCTTTTTTTGCCTCAGACGCCGAATAGTTGATGTTGCGTGCACCAAATGTGTGGAGGAATCTATGTCACTTTTTGTGCACTCGCTGGACAGAGTGAAAGGGATACGTATCTCTAATCAGATACCTGATTGCGTTAACTACGCAGAATTTAGCTGAAACGATATCTGGATTTGAAGACAGAAGAAGCTTCCGCCACAGGAAGTTTCTCAGAAGAAGAATGAATTGCTGAAATGGGTTCATTGGATAAAATACAGTCAAGGACAAACGATTGCGACCGATATCGGTTTTCTTCCCCACGTCCATCTTATGCAAATCTCTTCCCGTAACCATGGTATTGTTCTGAAGTACAACTTTAAGTGAGACACATCTCGCCGAGAATCCCCAGGCGTACAATTCCCGTCAACGTACAATTGCACTCAACTTCTGGATGTTCAAAATGTGCTTCGTGATTGGGAAAATCGCATGCATTTTTTAGGCAACTTCACTGGTCCCGATCAGACAATTATCGAAGAAATTGTAGCTATTCTTTCGTGGTGGTAGCTTTTTTCCTTCTACGACGCAGTTCGAAAAGGTCTTTTTTTTTAGCTTGGTCAGGTCCTCCAGAGGCAATTAGTTGGCATTTTGGCTCGGTAAAGAGGAATTTCAGGAAAGCACACAGGAGTGACGACAAAAGGGATCGTTAGCCTCAGGAATGCGATGCCACAGGAGGAAAAACTGAGACGTGGAGACACCTCGACCACGCCGAGGACGTCCAAGGAGCAACAGAAGAGTGCAGAAAAAAGTGTGAAAGAAAAGAAGTGCGAAATTCGCTGACTTGGCTCTCAGACATTATCTGCACATTTGCGTTGCTCCCTCTTCTCAGAGTCATGCGATCCATTCGGGCTGAGCAAACAAGAGAGAAGTCGGTGAGAATTTCGGCTAGTTCAAATAATTGGCTCAAATATCGATGAAAAATGCGACCTGAACACACACGCGTCGGCAAATTCACATGGACGAGGCGGAAAAGAACAACCTGTCCAGTGGGTTCTGAGTACATTAGAGCTTCTTTGGCCTGAGAGGTCCGGCCGCTCCTTTGACGCTGCTGCTTCAAAACGAGCATGAAATTTTTCTTTATATTTCATTCACAGTCGATTATTCTCACCACCATTATTTTCTCCCCCATCTTTTTTGAGCCCCGCCGATCCTCAATCAAAGGCCCCCACCAGGGTTATTAGCTAATGATTATTTTCTCTCAATTACACGCGCAGGCACACACGGAGGAGGAGGGAAGAGCAGAAGTCGCTTCTCCATCAAAGGATCTAACTGTTTCAGCGCAGCAACAGCAACAGCAACGAAAATTGCCTCATTAAGTAGTGAACACCGGAGTCTGGGACGGTCAGCGGGACAAACGTCTACAAATCTGGACACATTGGTGTGGTGATGCTCATCTAATCCAGGAATTGATTGGGATTATTTTTCTGGAGTGCCCAAGATTAGGGTCCGGGCGGGCAGGTTGCAACAGTCGTCGTTGAGCTGGATAACGCGTTGGGCACTCTCAAAGCCTCATTCATTTGCTTTTGTGGGTGAAAAAGCCATTCAGTTTGTGACTTGTTCTTCGAGTCTAACGTGGACCTTCTCGAGTCGTCAAGATGCATTTGACGACTCGGATCAGTCGTACAGAATATCAGATGAAGAGAGAATTGTGAATTTGTGGTGCCAGAGTCGATTTGATTCGAATGAGCAATGCTTCTCATCGGTTCAGC
>JAAUXU010066588.1_pt1 | contig 39383 bp, 47 predicted proteins | sample 7278151 | NCBI WGS metagenome assembly JAAUXU01 (sample SAMN14350113, study PRJNA611818) | marine sediment metagenome | isolation source: surface marine sediment (1.8m) | place: French Polynesia: Moorea | collected 2018-08 | reverse complement strand
TGGCGGCTTTGGCGGCTTTGGCGGCTTTGGCGGCTTTGGCGGCTTTGGTGGCTTTGGCGGCTTTGGTCGATAGGATATTTGAGGCATTTTTGGATTCATTGTCACTTAATATTTCGGACAGACTAAATTTAAATGTATCGGCAAAGACTATTCCTGCATCAACCGACATGGCCTTCCCTTATTTATGCACTTTTTTCAGTACTGCGTTTCGTCATGCATGGGGGCGATTAAGCAAAAAATAGAATACCTTTTGTGTGACCTTATTTGACAATCACTAGCAATGAATCCTTTCGTGAAGTATCTTCCAGCCTTCTCTTTGGCCTTTCCCTTAGTTGAAAATCAGCTGACATGAAGAAAATAGAAGGTGTTAGAAAAGTTTTAAGATGACTGGCCGAGGTGCTGGTGCTGGCATTGGTCGGGTTGTTTTCGGGCCAAACATACAGTCCTTCCCGTAAGGAATTTGCTTTGGGTGTAGGGTAAAAACCGATGAAATGGCTCAAAATTTTATGGGGTTTTCTGCCCTCTAGGCCCAGCATTCCAGATGGTTCCTCCAACCGCCGGATTCCCCCTGAGCATTCAAGCACTCCGAACCCACCCGTTGGCTGGGAGAGGTTGTGAGGTTCCGTGACACACAAAACCAGAACAAAATTGTGCTTTCCACGAGACACAGGATGATCATTGCTTTACGCAATGAAGAGATATTGAACTGTGGAGGCGGCGATGTCTTTTTTGATACAAAGAGAGTCCAAAGCGGTTGGGGAACGCAAGACCTCGCAAGTTTGTAGCAACTTTTATAGTACGAGATATTTAAGGTGAGAGTATAAACTATACATTGACGACCATGTTGTAGTACTATATGCACCAGACTTGGACTTGACTGCACGACGGTAATTTTGTAAAACCGCCCTCGTGCAGTTAAGTCCAATGAGGGTACATACATAAGAGAGCACATTGTGCGTTGTTAATTTGTAATTTAACGCACGAGTTTCGGAGTACAGGTATTTTTCCGGGTCCAAAGTGCTGAATCGCAATATGTCCCTGTGGAGAGGGAAATATAGTGCACGAATAACTCCCTCCAGAGAGAAAATAAGCAGGGAAGTATTCCGAAAGTCGTGCGTTAAAAATGTACCGTGGTCGAGGCGCCACAACTCTTCCTCTCTTCTCTTCCCCCTTTGTCACTGCAATTACTGCTCGTGCATGCATTTATGTTGTCAATGAAATTTTGGACCTCGATCTCGACCTCCAAACGGCCTCCAAGCCACCTACTCTTACTCCGCTGCGAATGAAGCGTAGCGATCAAGATTGGGGATCTTGGTCCAGCGGTGAGAATGCCAACCCAGACGCAGACAGACGCAGCGCGTCTATGTATAACGTTTGATAGATTCGCTAGAAGATTTCCAGTTAAAGGTCATCACATGGGTTAAAATAACGAGTACGATATCTTATGATTGATTGAACACCCTTCGTTCATCGAGAAGTTTGTTTTAAGTAACAAGCAACAGTTGGCCACCGATTTTAAGGCAGTCGAGGCGATGCCGTTCAGAGAGACGTAAGTCTGGAAGCACCTTGACGCTTGATGTATAGGAGTTAATTGCTACAAAGTTTTTTAATTTATGAAATTAATATAGCCGTAGTGAAGTGGAGAAACATGTCCTCTAGTACACTGATTTTTACAATACTATTATCCATTTTGCATGTCCAGGCATTATATGGTCTTCTAACGCATACCCTGAGTTTGACAATGCCATCCAATCTGACCAACTTGGTGTAGTCCATGCAAGGGGATGCAAGCCTGCGATCCAGACCCAAGGAATGAAAACAAAGTATCAATTCATGTCAGAAGATTTTTCTCATTTAAAACTTGCAGTTTTCAGGCACTTCATCAAGTTTACTTCCATGAAAGAGTTCAAACTGAAAGAGTCAAAGCCCCACATTCGAGGGTCACTGCAAGGTAGAAGTCTATGGAATGTGTTCTGATCGTGCGCTGAGTTCATATTGTGATAAAAGAGAAAACTATTTCCCACAGCTTATGTTAGTGATGTAAAGTGCTAAACAAAATTTCTCGTTAGTTCTTCCCAAAGGCCTTCAGCTTCCGAGGTGTTTCCACACTTATGTCTCTCACTGTACGTAGGTGTACAGATACTCCTACTCAAGTACATTGCTAATGCCACAGGGACTCTCATTTTCATCTTTTTCTTCTTCCTCTGAGTTTAGCTGACAGTGATTTCAACGCCTGCTCAGGTGATGGATCGGTGCGAGCTGAGCAGACTTCGCAAGTGATGCGCCAGAATGGTCTCAATCTCACGCTTCCACGAATTTCTAAAGTGTATTACGATATAAGGTACACGCGTCGATGCGGCTCTGGAGCCACGCGCGTCAAAAAAAATATGAAATAAAACCTTTTTTTCTGACTTTCTTCCATCGTACCAACTGCGTATGCAGGAGAGAAACTTGTGTACTACGACTCGTACCTGTCACGTACAGTACGAGTATCTACCAACCATCTCGAATGTGAGTGAACAGGGTGCCTCACAACTCAAGTTATGTTGCTACCCTTGACCTCAGGAGAAATGATGAAGTTTTTTATGGAAGACCTCAACTACTCAAGTGATCGAATCAGTATTGTCAACATTACTGAGACACCCTGTGCGTATGATTTGTGCTGCATTCCCTAGACGTATGCGGTTTTCAAAAAAAAATCTTCTCGGGTGGTGTCGGTTCAATTTTTAGTATAAGTAGTCGGTTTCCTTTTTTCCTTTTCTCTTCTTTCTTTGTTTTGGCTGCCAAAGATAAAGTTACAGAAGACACATTTCTACTCGTGGCTAATGTTCGCGCTTCACATTTCGTCCAATAAAGTCATGTTTTGAGCCACAAAACTAGTGAGGACTCTTTGTCCCTGTCTGGACTGGCACCTTTGGCGGAGACCACAAATTCGGGCCTCCCAGTTCCTCATCGACAGCAACACTGGTACTGAGACCGAGACATGAAAGTCATCGGGGTCACGTCGGGGCCTCCCAAACAGTCGGGGTCAGGATACCGCACACGTCTTGCAGTTGAACAAGATTACATAAGAGTTGTGCTCATGCCAATCTTGAGCACGCTCTTTGGCTCGGATTTTGATTTCCTGCGTGCGAGATTTCTCGTTCTCTCCCTGGCCCAAGACGATCTCGTGGATCGCGTGTCTCTTCCGTCAGAAGTGGCTCAGGAGGACGAAGCTCGGCTGCAATTAAGAGGAGAGCAGAGAAATTGGCGTGTTATTCGAGAGCGAAAACACACGCGCGTTCCAGCATCTGAAAGTTGAGCAACAATATTCATGCGGACAACAGGAAGACGCATAATTTGCTTTGTCGTGACATTTCGCCCTTTTCCCACAGCCCAGGCAGGCAACGACGTCGTCGTCGTCGACGACGACGACGGCGTGGAGTACAGCATAGATGACGAGATCACGCGCGCTCACTCCCAAAGATACGTAGAATACATGCTGGCTTTGCTCCTCTCCTTCTTCTCCTTCTTCTTCACCGCCGACGAAAGTAAAGGCGGACGTTTGGACGGGTGGGTGGCTTCCACCAATTTCCTCTCTCTCCACGTCCATAGGCAGCAGAAAAGAGAGATAAGGAGAGACAGAGAGCACACGCACGAACGCACAGGTAGTAGAAAACATGCGAGAAGACGTTGTTGTTGGTGGCCCCCACCAACCAGACAACAGGCACTAAGCAAGAAGAAGAGAAGGCAACTAGCACACTGGCTAACGTGCGCCTCATCTCTCTCTCCACCTTCTTGCTCTGGGGTTGTTGCTTGTTCTCTCTTCCCCCAACGTCTCGCACACGCACACGGTGCAGCAGCCTTTCTCTCTGTAACAGTAGGAATTGTACGCTAAGAGTGTGAAGATTTCTCTCTTTTTCTCCGCCAGTGCCAGTGTTACGGACGTCGTCGCCACTGAAGCGGACAGAGGAGGGGTGAACGGACTTGGACGCGATGCAGAAAGGCCTGCAAAGGCCGCCATCCATGCCTAACGGTAGTGGTAGTGGTGGCCCAGGGGCTGGGGGGGCGACGACGACGCCGCATGGGCCTCGGACGCCAAACTTCCCGCCGCCGTACCGATCCCCGCCCACACCGGGAATGATGGGCGGAGGGAGTGGCTTTAAACAACATCAGCATCAGCAACAACAACAACAGCAACAACTGGTCGGCGGTGGCGCCTATAGCAAATTCAATGTGAGCGAACCTAACATTGGCGGCGGCAACGGATTCACCGGTTCGCCCATATCGTACAGGCACACCTTGAACGAGGGTGGGGCCAAACACGTGCAGATGGGCTTGAGGAGCATGTTTAACAGCAACGGCAGCAACAACAACAACAACAACAACAACAATGGTGGACCGCCTCATCACCCCCACCCTCACAACCAACATGGTCCTATAGCCATGAAGCACAGAACACTGGACTCCGCGGGGCAGCACTTGAGGATGAATGGAGGTCAACAGCAGCAACACAAATTGCTACCCGCCCTACCATCTGGGGACACCTACGTGAGCCCGGACAACCTCAGGGACGCTGCGAATAGAATCTTCGCCAGGAACCAGCACGAGAGATCCTCCTTCAACGTGATGACTGCTCAACAGCAACATTATGCCAACAGCCACCCAACAATGCAAGCGCCGATGACCAACGGCGAGGCCACGGAGCCGCAGCAGCCCTTCTACAGCAACCAGCAGTTGATGCCACAGCAACATCAAGAGCAACAGAAACAAGTTCGCTTCAGTAACGGCGACAGCACCGATGACCCTCGGAGAAACTCGTACGCCAACCAGAGCTTCCGGAAGGCCACTGGGCAGCAGGAACAGCTGCTGCAAAAAATGGCACCCGTCGTGCCGCCAAAACCCGGAGGCTCAAGGTCCACCAGTAGGGAGAGGCTCAAGGAGTCCTTGGAAGAAGTGGACAATCTGGACCAGGAGCTCAAGCACATCTTGCGCGGAAACGCCGTGACATCTTTAACGGCGTCCTCTACGTCGGCAACAGCAGGGCAGAGGCTGAGTGTAGGGGGCGGCACCCCGACGCTCCCGGCGCTCTCACCGGATCCTACTCCGGGCTCTTCACCCAGCAATAACAATAGCAAGCACACGAACAGTAATCGGCCAGATCTGTTGGAGACAGGCCAGAGGAGTAATAGCAAGAGTCAGCAGCAACAAAAGAGCAATCCCAGAGCCATAAGTTCCGGCATGAGGCGTTATCAGGACGAACTGACCTCACAGGTAAGTGCTGGATGAGTACGTAGCACTCTTGTCAATGCTTATCTCTGCAGAGAGTGCTGATAGCCAAGGCACGGGAGGCTGAGATAGTACTTACCCCCTATAAAGCTCGATTCTGTTGGACTTGCAAGGGCATGAACATGGCTGAAGTGCTGAATTTGGGCGGGACTTTGGGCCATGCTAATGGCTAAAAAATCATTCATATAAGGCATTTGCTTCTTACTCTATTCTATCTGCGTTAAAGCTTTTTTTGAGCAAGACATTTACAGGTTTAGGAGTAAGTTCTGTCTCATCACTTTTGGATGCTGTTACACACTGTTTGTCCATGCTTGACCAGCTGAGGGCATCTTGTACATTGGAATTAAGGTGAACACACGGAAATCTGTGTCTGTCTTCGACTGATTTTTTAAAGTCCTACAATATTTAACATTTTTTTAAAAGATAAAGTAGATATGAGATCATACGCCCATCTCTGTAAGGTATCTCTCTTGAGGTATTTCTGGTATTAGAAATTCTCACCATGAATTAAAATTTTTGGAGTCTACGTAGATTCTAGGCGCCACCTATAAACGGCCCCCTGTCCCACAGGTTACCCAATCATCAGCTGGAGGAATCACAGCCGACTTGGAAAGTGTCCTTGGCCTGCAGACCGACCTCACCTCCGACGAGTCGATCGACGTGGGAGACGCCGCGGCCATCCGCCGCCAGCTGGACGGACTTGAAGGCATGTATTCGGAAGTCCTCAAGCTGCTGGGGCTGCGGAAGTACGGGCGGGCGGCGCCAAACGGCTCGGCCACCCCGCTCGAGGGGATGAGGCGGCGAAAGCTTTATGGAAGCATGAGCTCTCTACCCAGCGTCAGCTCCATCGGCAGTCGTCACCTCTATAAGGACAGGTCTGGGGCAAGAGATAAGACAAAAAGACCCGGAAGTGGAGGCGGAAGCAGGGAGAAAAGTCATCAAAAGCGCTTCCAACGGCTGGAGTCGCACGTCGTGACGCTGGCGAGGAGTGTCGCTCACCTCAGCTCAGAGATCAGAGGCGCTCAGTCCCTGGCGCAGGAGGTGGAGGCCCTGAGGATGGAGGTGCAGCAGCTCAAGAGCAGCGGCAACCGGCCCCCCATAGCCGGGTACATGGATCCGGAGAGCTTCTTCGGGCAACAGAACACCGGCGCACACCACTTGCTCAACGGTGAGTCGCCCCGCGTCGACCGGTCGCAGGCGCGACGCGTGCGAAAGCTGACCAAGTTTTTTGGCGCTGAACCTCCATTGCTTCGACTCTTCCTCAAGGACCTGGGGTATGAGAAGTATGCCTCGGCCTTCGAGGAGGCCAAGATTGGACTGCTGGAGTTGCCCTACCTGTCCGAGGACAGATTGGACAGGTTGGGCGTGCCCATGGGTCCCAGAATGAGGATCCTACAAGAGGCCAGGGCCAAAATAGCGAGCGAACCCAATTACAACGTGTACATCTTATGAGAGAGGACATGACAGTTCAAACTGCATACCATGTACAGTGTAAACGTGCTGCCGTGAAGGAAAAGTGAATGCTTCGCATTCTATTTACTACAAGTACATTAACTATACCATGCACGCAACTTAGTTACCATGCTTTTTATTTTTCTTTCTGTTTTTTTTAATGTGACAGAATACACTTGCATATGCAGAAAATAATTCTCCTAATACACGTACTTATTTCCAGCACTTGTATATAATGAGTATACACGAATATGTAGTTTATCATATACGCGTACTTGTAATACCATCTGTTCTATTGTAAAAGCGAATCTAGTTGATGCACGGACGATTAGCAACGTAATGACGTTACTTTCATGATGTCTTTTTTATGTACTATCGAAACGTGAAAGCTTCATAGACCGGGCAGAAAGCTACGCATGACGACTCTTCAAGTCCTCGCTCACCTCCTCTGCTTGCTTTGTCGTATGGAAGATTCGCTTTTGCCATTTGTCCCAGCCTTTGGACCGTCTAGCTAGGGAGAGAATTCGCAAGATGTTCAGGGTGCGGACAACGATTTCACCCATTAAATGCGCTGCAAATTGTAGGAGTTTTTGTCTGTTCAACTGACCTAACGTGAAAAAGTGAAAGAGAAGATTCAGGCAGTTCACGACCAGGTCAAACATGTAAATTTTAAAAATCCTTTAGCATAAGTGTGAAAGAACAAAAAGCCTCTGCATTCCTAATCAATGGGGTGCGTCAATTTTTCGCTCCCTGGCAAAGCATTTGAATGTTTGACGCTTGTTGCTCGGGCCGAATCTGCTATTTGCTCTTTTTTTCTAACCCGCACAGACCTTGAACAAGGTGGACTCAAGAGACTTGATCTCATGTGGAAAACAGCGTCCCGGATCTTCTTAGTCCGCCCCGTGCATTGCGTTGCTGTCACTTACTCTTTGCGTAAAGTGTAAATGGGTTCTCCAATTTGTCGTCTCCCTGTTGTGTGACAGCAGAGGAGGCCTTTGAGGACTTGACTGAGGAGGACGATGACGGAATGAACGATGAGGAGGCGGAGTAAGACGGATCCTTTTCCAACATGGACAACCTATGGAAGGCACGTAGTACATGAGATACTTGAACGAGTATGCGGACAATTTGTCAAGTCAATTCCGCATGGACCTCACCATCGGGACGTCGTGGCTATTGGCTTCACCTTGTCACTGGCTGCACCTCCCATTGGAGGCGAGATTATCGCCATAGCCTGAGGGTAGGCCGTAGGCAAACCAAACGGCTTTAAAGACGTTGACGGCGACAACAGTTGCTGTTCATCACCAAGTTGCCGCTGTTGCTGTCGTTGCTCCTCTTGCTCCTGAAGACGTTCTAAGGTCTTCTTGTGGTGCTTCACGTAAGGGTCCCATAGAAACTGGTATAGAAAAGGCAGGTACACGCATTACGTGTCACAACAATAAAAACAGTGATAAAAATGATTGATGTTCTTCGTCGGTATCGCACGGTATCGGAAGCGAAAGAGGTTTGTTCCTTACCAAGTAGTAGAGGGAGAGTAATATGGCTACCATGCTGACCGTGAAGATGTAGCCAATGACGGTGGCCACTCGGAACAGCTTTTTGTTGGGCTTGGGCTCGTAGAGCTTGTCCATTGCACCGTCAGCGCAGGCCACAGAGACCGCGGCGTTTGTCTCTACACTAAATCGGGCAGCAGCGTTGGCAGGATATTTCACCTTAAGATGCAATCAAATCTTATTTATTATACAGGGTGTACTCAAAGTTCTGGAGACTCCCTGTCGTGAAACCTGAGATGTTGGTGCAGTCAAAAGTCTACAGTAGACTTTTGACTGCACCAACAGCACGAAGATTGCATCAAAGGGTGTCCAGAACTTTCTGTACGCCATGCAGACTTTCAGCTCACATCAAGTCCACAGAGATCATAGTATCCAAGACTTTCAGCAAACCCTACACAATCCATTGGAAACTTTAATTGTGGTTGAGTCTACACGGGTCAAGTTGCAGATTTCACCACTACAGAGCATGACATGAGCATGGCTATGCGTATAGAATGTCTCACGCCGAAAGTTAAAACCTCCTGAAAGTGACAAAAAGTATGCCAGTGTAAGGGCGCCCTATGGCACTCCTCGATGAAGAAACACCTCTCTTACCTCACCACCGCCTCCGCCGCCACTGTTGCTGGAGCCACCGCTGCCGCCGCCAGCACGCAGTCCGTTCATCATCATGCCTTCTGATTAGGAGCTTACATAATTCCACAAAAAGAGTTGAAGTCGTCGCACGACCATTGAGTTTAGCTGTGCTGGCGAAATTGGGCCAATCTGTCCCCCCTCGACTGCCAAGAATGACGCTCTCTCTGGCCTCTTGCTGGCGCTTAATGACATTAATGAGATTCAGCTCAGTTGGCACCAAAGGATCTGGATCTTTGTGTCTTTTCTTCGTCAGAACGAAGCCTCTTTTCTTAGAGCAAGAGCTCCTTTTTATGGTGAGGACCCATGGATAGCGGTGGGCTGTCTCCGCGCGTGCCAGCGTGCCAGTGCCAGCTCGTTTTTATTAAGCGGCGATGCTTTCTTCCTCGTCCTCGTCCTCCTCCAAGGCACAGCAGGACGTGACGTAAGCGGTTAAAGCTTTCTCAACACTACATGATATGCGTGTATTACTGTAGGACGCTCTCTCTTCTCTTCCCTCTCTCTGGGTGTTCCACTTTCTGCTGACACGATGCTCTCGTCAGGAGTCAACGTCCTAGTGCAGAAGATGACGTGTGTCTGGTTCATGCCTATGATACAGGTACACTTGCCCATCGATCCAGACTCATGTCCATGGTACAAGTACTAGAAACCTGTCAATGTCCAGTTCTGTATACTCATATCTATGGTAGATGTACTCTTACTTTCCCACATCCTAACTCACAACCTACGTCCACTCTGCTACATTCACATCCACAGAAGATGCGCATTGCCTCTGTTCAGTCTGTTGTACTCACATCCATAATACACGCAAAGCACATTTCTACGTCCAGTCCTGTGTACTCTTGAGTAGGTACATTAGACTCGTAAGGGGAACAGAGGCTTTACCTTTGTCGGCTCACCTAGTCGCCAAGCAGAAAAAACAGTTCAGTATATTATTCGATTTTAATCTTTTAGGGATTATTATGCGACATATAAACAAGAAAAGTTCTCAACAAACAAAACTCGGAGAGGAGGATAATCAAGAGCATAAATCCAACCATTGGATGTCGGCGGTAACTGCTTCCACCCTTTCCTATCGTTGAAGTTCACGTTTTCGGCATTAAGTATCGTAATTATACTAGAAATCCTCGACTCCGTCCTCTCTCCCGCAGATATAATTGGCTCGTGATACACTATTACGTTTTCCAGTCCTCAGATCACGTAGCTCTATTTCACTAGTTCCCGTTCTTGTTCTCCTGCTCATTAGCCGTGTCCTTCCTCGGTGGCATTCTCTCATTAGGCCTGTCCAGCCCCTTGGCCTCGGCGAAGGATGCGATCTTGTGGTCGGGGGAGAAGCCCTGGAGAGCGCTGTTCAGCGAGGCTTTGCCGCCAGAGAGCGCCCCTAGAGGCAACGCTCCTGTCGGGGTGAGCCCTTTCAATTGCAGCACCGACTCCGACTCCTCCCTGAGCACAGAGAAGACGCGCGCCATCTTGCCGATCGCACGAATCTTGTTCTTGATCACTTCCTTTTTGCGTTCGTTGGCTGCGGTCACTGCGGTGGTGGAATCCTCGGCGGCACCGTCAGCGTCTCCCTCGCCGTCCGAGGACATGAGCTCGTCATCGGAGCAGATGTTGAGCACGTTGACAAGCATCTCGGTGACTAGAGGACAAAGTGGAATCTGGAGACGACACGGTTAAGTGACAGTTGAACATGTCTATTTTACCTTTCTCGCCAACGAAGGGTAAGCTCCAGGTGAAAACATCCATGAAGTTTGGCAGCCAGTATGGATGCGGGCTGCAGTTGAACTGGCGGATGTTCATCACATTGTTCTCGTACTTGAGCACGGCCGCCTTGTTGTTGTACACGTCCAAATAGTTGGGCGCGGAGAAAATAGTGATCAGGGAAGGGAAGCCGGTCGCCTGACTCTTGCGGTACATGCGATAGCTGAAGGATATAGCCGTTGAAGTATGGAATGATCCCTTCCCCCACCCCCGTCTCTTCCAACTCACCCCGCATCCTGTGCCTCGTGGGCCCTGATGATGCTAAGCAGATTGTTCTGCCGAAGGAAGTCGCAGCTCGCTGCGTAGGAGAAGAAGTAGGAGCAGCCCCGGACAGAATTGTGCGAAAAGTGCTCAGTCGTGTTCTTCTCACTCCCGAAGTCCTCAAGCGGGTCTGACCAGAGCAAGTCGCACATGGGACCGAACGCGGGAGGTTCTTTAAAGCGGTCAAGCTGCAAGAGTGACGAAGACAAACATGTTGTGGATCACCGCAGACAAGGACAAGGACTTTACCTTTCGAATATCGTCTAAAGTATGAATCTCCGGAGAAAGTCCTCCATGAACGCAAAGGAACTGTTGATTCATAAGCGCAGCCAGCGGCAGGCAATCGAAGGCCTCCATACACGCGTCGTACACGCGTTCAGTGTATTTGATCTTGCCTGTGTGGGAAGAGAAGATTCAGCATCACCACGAAGTCCGCGTGCAGTGTGAGTCAAAAAAGAGTCTCCTTCTTTTGCGACTCGCACTATAGGGTACAAGATTTTGGCTCCCTACACTCTTGCTTGAAGGTGAAGTACTCAGTGAGGTGCCTGCACTCGTGGTTTCCCCTGAGTAGAAATAACGTTTCCGGGTAGGTGAGCTTGAGTGCCCACAGGTAGATGACGCACTCGATGCTGAAGTAGCCCCGGTCCACATAGTCGCCCAAGAAGAGATATCGCGTAGACGCCGGAGAGCCTCCGACCTCGAATAATTTCATGAGGTCGTAGAACTGGCCATGAATGTCTCCGCACACGGTCACAGGAGCCTGCGGGGAACGACGCGCTCAAGAGCGTGGACACGTCCGGACATGTGCAGATCTTAGGGTGCGTTTACGACGGCAAAATGGAGGAACCGTCCTCCTTTAAAGCAGCAGCTCCAAAACAATCCGTCTTCTGCCTTTCAGCGATGACGAAAATTTGATGTCATTGTTTTTACCTTCTCATGTCCCTGAGATTTTGATCAATGAATTTAAAAATGCTACATACTGCGTACACACATTGACGTATTTTAGAGATGCAGGACTTGAAGAATGATAACAAAACTTAAAAACAATATTACGCAGCTGTTTCTACGATTTGATCTGCACATCTTGACTTTCTACGTAGAAGTTTGGGTGTGACAGATACGTGTCAAAAAAGTATGACAGTGTAAGCGTAACTTTAGTACCGCATTGTCAATCTAAGAAATAATCTCTTCTCTTGCAAGTGATTTTCAGCCTTGGACCACAGTAATACCTCTATTTCCAGCACGTTAGGTTCGGCCCTCAGCAATGCGGCGCCCTCGTTGATGATCCTCAACGCTGCCGCCTCCTCGATCCGCCCCTCCAGCACCAGGTGCTGCTTGAGGGCGTCCGGCCGCGGCCGGCCCGTGCGGGCGTCGAACACCTCGGCCATCGTCAGCCGGTGCGACGGCGGGAACGGAACACTCTTCGTGACGCGCTCCGTCGTCGACGGCCTTGGGTTCTGGGCGGGCGGGACCTCCGCAGGGTCCTCGCCGCCGCCGGAGGAAGACATGGTCGGCGAGGGGCAATCGGGGCAACGTCACGGGGAACTCGGTGCGACCGACAGCGGCGCCTCTACGTTTCTTGGCTTCGACTCGCTCGCTCTACTTCGCCTCGCGAGTTTTATTTATATTTCTCGTTCCGAGCAGCTGGAGCTGGCCGAGGTCGCCTCGATGTCGTCGGAGCCCCTTGGTCCGGGCGAGCGAGCGGGGCCGATGCTCGGCCTGGGGACCCGGCCCGGCCCGAACTCTAAGTTGTCCGCCCGGTCGGACTAGCCGGGCCAGAGCAGAGCAGCAGCTAGGGAGAGAGCGACCGCGGAGAGAAATGGCCGCCCCATGCAGTGGCTGCTGATTCAGGCCTGGATGAAGGAGGTAAAGCACTCGGCGAGACGTCTGAAGACAGTCCGGATGGGTGCGGTGTTGAGTAGTCAGTTGGACATTGACTCCATTTTGCTCCTAGTGAGCTCATGGACCTGAAGAACAAGCAAGGGCGGAAACTTTTGTGTAACATATAAAACTTTATGGGTATTCAGCATTCCACGAATTTTTATGTTGGCGTGACTGTTTCATTGCAAATCTTGAATATATACGAAATGAAGATTTGTTTTTCGGGGCTCACTGTGTCCTGAGAGCAAATTTTCTTCACTCTTCCGCAGAGACGTCCTCAGAGATAAAACCACATCTCAGGACGTGCCGCTGATAAGGTCACTGTCAGGACAAGACAAACATGCAAAAAAGAAGAGTAGAGTGTGTAGCAGGCAGGCACAAAAATGACCTTCATGATTCTCAGTGCCGTGATTGCCGCGCTGGCATTCAAATATTCCTTGCCATGAATACTTTTAGTCCAGAGAACTCATTTGCATAAGCCGCACCGAACCGTCTTGGTGTGGAGTCTGCGCTTAGAGTTGGTCATTCAGACACGTAAGATCCAGCTGCGTGATCAACTTTGTGACAGCCTATTATGATCCTGGAACAAAGTGAGAAGATGCCCACTGCGCAGGTTCCTGCGCACTGATGAATTTCTCGGTTGCGTCCTCAGCCGGAGTTTGTCACGTAAGAGTTTTGCTTGAGACATTTAGTAGTCATAGTGAATGAGGACGATACAAAAGGGCCACCTCGGTGAGCAGCAAGAAAAGAGCTTGCTTATTGCCCAGAATTATGGTTATATCGATAGTTTTTGTATTGTCTAACATGTGAGAATGACATTGATTCCCCCAATAGACATTGATTCCTTGACTTTGATTCCCTACAGTGATAATTGATTCAGTGATCTGAATTGATCATTGATTCAGTGACCTGGATTGAGCATGTCCAATCCTGCATGAGTCGGATCTGGATTCGATTCAGTTTACTCCCGTTCCCATCCCAGCAAACTTTATAACCCAAACTACAATTTCGGTTTGTTATGTTTGTGATTGTAGGAAGAGGTTCATAGCCCCACAAGCAGCATGACCTCATCTTCACCCTCACGGCATCTATAACACACACACCCAGACATATATAGTTAAGGACGTTGCCTTAGATTTGCGTCTAATTTTGTTCCTTCTCCAGTCCCTATGGAAGTGTTACATCATGACCACGTGCTTACGTCACAGCCCCTCGCTCGCTCTCTTCCCCGTCAGCAACCCTGGAACGAGCAAGAGCGTCCGACAGGGGCTGCACCAGGGTCAGCGCCTAGCGCCTGTCCTGTCACTGTCATCAGCTGTGGCTCGGCCAGGCTGGGTGAGGAGTAGGGTGAGGGGCAATTGCAGGTGCTGCATGCATCAGATCGAGCATTTTCTCCCGTCTTTGCCATACGACGACGTCCACGAGCACAGTAACAACCGCCGTTCTCCTCCGGGTCGACGACGGGAAGGTCGCTGCCCCCCGGACAGCCCGCAGGCACGCCGATTGGGCGGGATAAAGTGTGGTCTCGCGAAGAAAGCCGGGGAAGAAAGCCGAGAAAGCTCTCTCGGCCAGCGAAGTCACGGTGTTCAGAGCTCCCCCGACCCCGAGGTCGTGGAGAGAAGGGAGATCGGTGCCGGCGGGCCAGCTCCCGGCTTTCTTCGGCCTTCAAAGCGGGGAGACCACATTGTTTGCTCGGAGCGACCTCCGGAAGGACCCGATTGATCAAACATCTCGTCCAACAAGTATCGCCACGCCGAGGTCCCTCCAGAGGATTGATCAAGCGAAGACACCACCTCGACAGAGAAGTCAATGACAGCTCGCTTGGCGAGCGCGAATCCCGGTCATGACGACGTACGTGTTCCGCTCTGACCCGTGCGGGTTGACGTGCCTGGTGTTGACTTACGCAGCCGTGCTATACGCAGACTACGTGGTAGTGAGATGGATTGTCATGCAGACACTGGCGGACAGCCTGTGGGGTGCGTTTCACGTCGTTCTCTTCAACACGGTGGTGTTCCTGCTACTCATGGCGCACACAAGGTGAGGAGAGCATAGCACGCATGCAATGATTAGCGTTGTTGCCGTCAGCAATCACTGCAGCCCTACAGATCTGTCAGCTCAGATCTGCTCTGCACGTCCGTGTCACATCGTCATTTATTGTGCATTTATTCCAGAGCCGTGTTCTCAGACCCCGGCATAGTCCCTCTACCCCAACACCGTGTGGACTTCTCTGACATCCACTCCAACGGCAAGGACATGGACCCTCCTCAGGAGGACTGGACCATTTGCACCAGGTAAGACAACGTGGACGACACGTGTAGGGGATATGCTCTGGGTCACAGTTGCTGCCACCATCTAGTCAGGATGACAGACAGGACTTTTTGCACGCAATCAAGTCGTTAAACGGTGCGGTACGATCACCATGCTCACGATGGCAATTGTAGGTGCGAGATGTACCGGCCTCCAAGAGCTCACCATTGTCGCATCTGCCAGCGTTGCATTCGTAAGATGGATCATCATTGTCCATGGATCAACAACTGCGTGGGCGAATGGAACCAGAAATACTTCCTGCAGTTCCTGCTCTACGTGGGCATCCTAGCCGTATACTCAGTGGCCCTCGTTGCCGGGAGCTGGTACGCAAAGTGCGAGGACTGCTCCAAAGACATCATGGTGAGGCGGTGCAAAAAATCCTGGACTATTTATTCCATTAAAAGTGCTTTCATTTTCACCGATCTTCAGGTCCGACAATCTCGCGTCCTGCACTCTGTGATTCTTGTTCTGGAGAGTGTGCTTTTCGGCATGTTTGTGATCGCCATCGGCTGCGACCAGTTCGAGGCCATCTTCACTGACGAGACTCTTGTTGAGCAAGCAAAGAAGTCGGGCCCATATAGGTGAGTTTCAGTCATTAGCACTAGGAACTGGGGACATGAGAATCACGTAGGAACAGGAGTTTTCAAATCTGGAGAAATCGAAGTAGTAGTAATCTCTTGGCCAGAGGCTTCAACTGATGATCTATCAACTTAGAGGGTTCCAAAGGCTCCTTATCAGCTCACAATGTGTACCAAAAATCTATATTTCTTAGTCCTTAGTACATGGAGTAAAGTCTGATGTGAACTTCATTATTAGTCTTCAATGCATCCTATGCAGTGGAAGACACTGTCAGGTTGTGCTTCGGTCCGGTTTTGAGTGAAGATGCTGTTCACCAGAGCTAACGATCATGCTGACTGATTTTGCAGTGCAGTCGGATCATATGATTTTGCAAATGTAAAGCTCAGTGATGTCACTCATTGCCTGTGGCCTTGACATCGCTCCCTTCTTGCATGGAACTGCGGAAAAATGACCTAGAAGCCAGGGAAAAAAGAACCCGAAGTCACAGACGTAGTCTTGAATTTTGATGCTTATATTCTTTGGATGGCAATCAGAGTGATGTTTACATCAGCTTTACAACATCCCATAAGTGGCCCGTCTGATTGGGACAGGGGATTTAGAGGGTTGTAAACGTCCAGTGCTTATATCCTGTGATGCTTCCATCCGTAATGCACTGTAAATCCTACGTGTACAGAGACGCGCAGGTAACTTGAGATGAAAGTCAAACCTCTCGACAGTAGTTGTTCTGACCACCTGACCTTTTCATGAAAGTGTGACATGAAGGATCCGTTTTGCCCCATGTCATCACCCTCAGCCTCCATGAAGGCCTCTAGGGTCCGCTTGAAGGCACGCACAGACCTGGATACATCTGCGGGATTTTACTTTTGTCTCAAATTATCTGCACATCTTTTCATGTGCGCATGCTAACAGCCATTGTTTTCGACCAGGCCAAGAAAGCCAAAGATGGCCCTGCTGGCCGAGGTGTGCGGACGCGGTCATGCCATCACCTGGTTGCTACCTTGTCACACGGTCCAAAGGACGGTGGAGCCCGCATCACACTACGAGGTCTGACACACGGCCAATGGCCGAGACGTAGAACAGCAGCAGCAACAACAACAGCAACAAGTTGGTGCTGGTGAAGCCTACTACCAGGCCTACCGCGTCTCAGCCTCGCAAGACACCGACTATGAGCAAGAGGACGAAGACGGAGACAATTCTGTGCAACACTCACAAGAGTCTGCGTCAGTTGTAATTGCAAGAGCTGACGTAGAAGGAGGTGACGCTAACGTCATCCCCGAAGCCCAGTTCCCTCGTCGTGATGAGGAGGCACCAGCGGAGCGTTTGCCTCGGGAACAAAGAGACACCTCAGCAGTGCATTTTGTATCAGAAAAAGCTGATGTCCTCTCAGAAGGAACCGATCAGGCAATCAGTAGTGACCCCGCGACACCTACGCCAGAGGTCCAACCTACCTCACCTGTTGAAGTGCCCACAGAGTCCAGTGGGCACGTACAATAGAACTAGCACAACTTGATTTCAAGCACTATAAAGTAATTGAGAGCTCAATTTAGAACCTTCAAGTTCAACGTGTGAAGTGAGTAACGAGAAAAGTTAGCCTGAGCTTCACCAAAGGGAATAGAACAGGACACCTACGTGCTTTACCCGCATTGACTTCATAATGACGTACACGAGCTGCTGTGTGGTTGTGATGAATATTTATTTACAGTATGTAGGAACACTCACATGCAGTACACCGCATAGGGAGCGCTGATCAGTCGGCCTGACCAGGTACTGGTCTGTGATTTCAAGGACGCAGTTGTGGAAACTTTTACTAAAATGCTCCCCCAGGCTAGAATTGGCTTTGTGCATTCTATTTTGACGATGCTGCTCCACTAGTTGTAAACCTTAACAGTCCCAAAGTACACTACAGTGCTGTCCTGTATGCTCTTTGTACGCGAATATAGCTAAGAACCTGTGATACCAACAATAAAGCGTGAGGGTTGTAATGTCAGGGAATGATTTCCTTCTAAGATGCTACTTACAGAACGATGACTGTTTACGGCCTTCATTCCCGGATCGTGGAGACTCTATTTGGGGCTTCCTGGAGTGATCAGGCTGTGACCTTCACGCTAGTTCGCCTCGGGTTGGCCTTCACCGTGTTCCAGATGGTCACAGTACTGTTACCAGCACCGTACGGTAGACACAGGGACGTCGCGCCAGCCATACTGAAGTGTACGTATTATCTGTTGTCACATTGCACTGTTGACCTGTTAAGAGGTATGATAACTCTGAATGAGGAGCATCAATTACTTAAGTTGCATCTGAACAGTCGCAACCTCATTCACTGTAAACAAACATCCTTTAAAAACAACATTAAAGTCACGAAATGAGAAAGTAGAGGCTGATTTCGGGCGTTTCGAGTGAATCAAGCAAATTTAGATTCCTGAACTGCATGAACACAGGTAGCGAAAAAGCAACACACATTCTAGCATTTCGTGGATTGCAAAAGATCTGACGCCGCCTGAACTTTTTAGAATATAGGACGCGCGTTATTCGCCGCCGCGGCCTATATTGAATTTGCAACTTTTTGCTGCGGCTCCTAATCAAGAGCGGCTCAATGGATGTGGTAACTAGATATTTTAGCAGATACAGGTAACTTTAATTTCTGACAACTTTGATAAATACGACGAGCGTATCACATGCCATAGTTCAAGATCTCTCTTGTTCCCCTACCTCATCCTCATCCCAAATCTTCCCCTCGTCCTCATCCCCATCAAGGAGCGGCTCCTGTTCGAGAGCGGCTTCTATACCTTAAAGTCCACTTTACAGTGCGGCCCCTATTCAAGAGCGGCGCCAAAAAGTGCGTGAATGTTAAGTCACTCAATGTGAGTTCGTGTATTTCCTGCTCTGGGCTAGTGTTTCCTATCAATACGTCACTTGCGTGGATTGTCCAAGAGAGTCCGTCCTTCTTCATCCCTTTGGCGCTCACGCTGGAAAAATGGAACAGCCTGAATCCAACGCAGGTCATGCTGTTGTCATGCTTCATAACACACTACTTTCACAGGTGGGTAACATTTACCCTCATTTGTGCCGTCTAAAGTGGGTACGATTTCGTACCCACTGGAACTCATTGGAAGCTTATTGACGACATGAATCCTCTTCAACAGGAGCTTTGTATTTCCTCTGTTGATTCGACCGAATAAAGGCGGCGTCCCCCTGATCACGTGCTCCATGGCGTTCGTGTTCTGCTGCTTCAATGGCTTCCTGCAAGCTCACGCTATTATCTACTCATCGGGTTTAGAGGAAGAGGAATATCTCAGCCCTAGATTCGTAGCTGGTAAGTCATTGCTATAATGAGTGAATGCAGTGTCTTCGTCGTTGGATGGTGCACCTCAGCACGCATTGTCAGCGCACACACAAATTCATTCATTTATATTTTACACTTGCGCTCATTTAACAATCAGCAAGGTGAAATTAAGCATTTGAGTCATCAGCAATAATGTCCCAGGTCTGTCTTTGTTTCTCCTGGGGATGCTTATCAACCAAGACTCGGACAGGCGGCTGCAAAGACTTCGCAGCGGCCGCGGCGAACGCGTTGACTATCTCATCCCTCACGGCGGCTTCTTCGAGCTGGTTTCCGCCGCAAACTACTTTGGCGAGATCTTGGAGTGGACGGGATTCTGGCTGGCGGGCAGGAATCAGGCTGGCTTCTTCTTTGCGACCTTCACTGCGATCTTTCTCGGGACCAGAGGGTTGCAACATCACAGGTGACGAACTGCTCTTACCTGACGTGTTGTACACCTTTTCCACTCTAATGTACGACAGGTTCTACCTGGAGAAATTCAAGGAGACTTATCCAAGCGATCGCAAAGCTGTCATTCCGTACTTTCTGTAATTTCTCACAAGAATAAAGTGCGTGGTATCACCTGTCATTCTTCTTTAATCGATAATGTGGTTAGAGGTTTTTTGAGCTGACGCATTTTATCGATTTTGGCATAGGATGGGCACGCTCAAAGCCCTCACCTTCGGGCAATGACGCAACCTTTTAAAAATATATTTCATCAAAAATGCTCACAATCAAAAACACACCAGATGACTTCATTCAGTAATCCAAAATTCAAGTATACCTGCCGCATTTCCAGGATTTCTGAGTATATAACGGTTTTTAAAAGACCTGTTATATTTGTGCTAACACTAAAGCGTTAGCACAAACGCTAAAGTGTTGGCACCCTGTGAGGAAGCTGGTGCCAGTTGCCATAGTTGTTAGAGGTCCGAGCAGCGGTTTCAGGTTAGACCACGAGAAAGCAACTGGAGGCAAGGTTGAAGTCTTAGTGCAGCAATGAGTTAAGCTAAACGGTCTTAAGCTTCTGGAGTAACTTTCCGATAAGAATCAAATCTTCAATCTGATTCCTTGGTTGAATTTTGGCTCTTGACAGTACCTACTTTATTATCGAAGTCATAATTCATACAAAAAAGAGTAATTTAAGAGTAGCCGCAGCAGACAACAGGAATCCCTCTTTCGTTAATCTTATGGTGCTTGTCGAATGGAACAAGTTCCACAACTAATTTACAGCATCTCGTATGAAGTGTTTTTCAGAACATATCAGTACGACATGGCTGGATGGACATAATTCTACGTGGAAAGCGTACAAGTGACCTTTGAGTTACTCTTTAAAGCTGTACAGTAATCAATTACATGAGAACCACTGAAGTAAATAATCAACGTACTGACGAATACTCTTTTCATGAGACGAGCTTGAGTTCACTCCTGAAAGGGAAAATTAAGGAACTTTAAGTGCTTCAGTGGCCAATGTATGTTATGCATTTGGACAGGTTGTCTCAGTTACGTCGAAACTCTTTTTTTAAAAAAAAATTATCAAGTAACGGAGGCAACCTGTTCTTTCAGCTCCACTTTCAATTCTTGTTACCTCCGAACGAGTAAAGGCAGGGAAGACACAAGTGAAGGACTCGGGCTCCTCGCCCTGCTTGACGGTGAAGATGACCGTGTTGTCCTCGTTGCGGTCGGTCGGATCCTTAACTAGGTACTCCTGCGCAATGCGTACAAAAAGCGCGGTGTAAGTTCAAACACCAGGATAAGTGCACTTTTCTCTCACCTTTGCCATCTTCAGCGACTCCTGCTTCTCCTCCTCGTCTGAGTTCTTGCCAACCCACACGTAGATCTCTGCTCCAGAGTCCAAAATCATCACATCAGCATCCACAAGATCCTGAAATGAGTGTTCATAAGTACATGGTGTACTTATATAGCGCGTGAATGTTAAACGTAGCATGCATGCACCCAACCTCTACCAACAGTAGACAGAAATCATATCGTACAACTTCCTAACTGCCTCACCTCCTGTTCAAAGTTGTTGATCTCCACGGCTCTGAAGCTGTCTGCTACCTTCCGACAGTGGAAGAGCCTTGGCTCCAGGATTGGCTTATCCAGATCAATCTCTGTGCAGTAGTCGTCCTGGCCTCCCAGGGCGGACCAGAAGTCGTCGGGCTCAGATCCCTCTTCGATCACAACCGGCGAGTCACGGTCGGGCGCAAAAACAGGGGCAAGACCAGCCGCAAGTTCTCGTTCCTCGGATGAAGATCCCTTAATATACAGGAGTGCTTTACATTGGACAAGACCCTGCTGCGAAAGTGCCGGTTGCTTACTCTTCCGTGCCAGATCCAGAGGTTATCCTTAGTCTCCAGAACGAAGACGTCCTCACTGCATAGTTTGCTAGAGACTTCTTCAACTTGCTCGGCTCGAGCGTCTTCGGGAGCGGCGGCGCGGACCCTGGGGAAAAACAATGACATAATCAAGACACTAAAGTATTTGACTTGGCTGTCTGACTTAAAAAAGTTGACAAAATGGAATTGTGAAGGGGGGTTCCCCAACTATTCCTACTGACATCCCTCCTCATCACTCGAACACCGTTCCAGTACCACCATAATGTACTTAGCAGTAAAATGTTAAATCCAGTTCTATGTGCATGGTATGTTATGAGTTCACAGAAATACGAAAAGTACCCTGACCTATGTCCTGTTGGACTGGAAAATGTCATGGAGGCAAAAAGTCAATATTGAGTCAACCTGAAATAGAATCACATTTTCGCCCTATGACTTGATCTAAAATAACTTTCTCCGCGATTTTCTAATACAGAATTTCAGAAAAGAATCGGACCGCTTGACCTGCACTTTCTCACCAGTTTCACCATGACGGTTGACGTCGTCAAGCACACAGCAATACCCAAACGTACTTCCTCAGTACATTCAATCACTTCAGCAGTCTCCGGTGTGTGGTGCAAGTGTGCCAGGTGGTGCAGGCATCGGCACGCCACTGACTGCTGATAGCGCACAAATGAACCAAGAGTGTCTCTAGACCTTTTGCTATGCAGTCTCCCGTGCACATAGGTTCCAGCACTTCCCCTCCATACCCTCGTGGAAATCCTGCCAGTGGCCCGCGTCTCTGGTCCGTTTCCTCCAGGTCTCCACCAATGACTGCGCCCTCTTTGGCCATGTTTACCCTTAGCATTGAAGCCCTTAATCCTGCAGATACCAATGCAAGTACTGGTCCGTGAATGGAGGTGACCAAGAACATACTGAATCATACTTGTGCATCTTAAAACCAAGGACAAGAGGCAACTGAGATTTGATGCATAAGATTCGAATGTAAGTGGAGAGTCCGACTTCATTGAATCATTCAAGAGTGACTTAAAAACACCAGCTATCAAGAAGAGGATCTTCCCCTTATCATTGAGAAAAAGCTGAGAAGGACAAAGTGCAAGAATCCCAGTGAGATGTGCATTAAGGACATACAAGGTGGGCATGATGCCCCTCCTAGATGATGCAGATTTTTTTCAGAACCTTCCAAGTGAAATAATTGATCATATCAACGAATTTTTAGACCCAAGTTCTAGATTAAGATTTTCTTCAACTAATCAAGGACACCGTGGATTCCTTAAAAAAGTAGCTATAGTAATTAATCAATCACATGTAGAGGAGGTAGTTGCAACCCTCCAAAGGAATCAGGAGGAATCAAATCAGAACTTTTTAAGTAAAGTTGAGGCAATTGCTTTGATCAGTAGCATTGACAGAAACAATATTTCAAAAGCACATCAACTCTTGGGCAAATTAGAAATTAAAAAAGCATCTTGTCAGCACTTCAATTCAGAGTCTGTAGGGGCCTTAGCTGCAGCTTTACCACATACTGAGGTCCAGGAATTGGATTTTATTTCCAACAGAATTGGTTCAGAAGGTGCTAAGGCCTTTGCTTCAGCTCTGCCAACTACAAAGATTTAGGAGCTGGATTTACATTGCAATGATATTGGTTCAGAAGGTGCAGAAGCCTTAGCTGCAGCTTTGCCTCGTACTAAGATCACAAAGCTGGATTTACGACTCAACAAAATTTGTTCAGAGGTTACTGTAGGGGCCGTTGCTGGAGCAGTCCCTTTTAATGATATGCTTCCCTAAAAGTAGACATTTTCGTGTAGAAGGAAATTTAAAATTCGTCACTCTGGGGCAGAGAAACAAAGCATTCCCTAGCCCAAGTCAACACTGCCTGATATGCCACTTATGATATTTCTTAAAGTTTTATTCACTCAAATTTAGTCAAGATGTCTGGGCGAACTTCTAAACCCAAGCTGCAAATATTTACTTCTAAATCGATATATTTTATTTGGGGCTCCCCCACGATCTGTCTAGCAAGCTCCTGTGAAGGCTTCATGAGTTAATTGCAAATCTGGTCTCACTGCCACCAAAACCCAGCTCGTTTCCTTGGGAAAGATCCGCAGTTAGTGAGGACAAATTTCGGGCTACAATTTATGTGTATAGTAGATAATGCAATGAAACTCATCTAGTCCCAAACTACCTGAAGAGCCTTGTGCCGTCCTCATCGTAGGAGTCCCTGTCGCGCACGTTCTTGAAGCCCGAGGCTTTCCCGCCGGAGAACACCACCAAGCGCCCAGAGAACATCTTAAGAAAATGACGAGGCTCTCGGCCCTGGGTTACGCGAACCTGCGTGGAAGGTCGAAGACGTTGTCAGCGTTGTCTCAGAATAACAAGGCCATGTTGGACAAGGAGTTGCACCTGCACGGCTTTTCCACCCAACTCGTCGTCCATCTTCACGGTCTGGATTGCAGACGCGGCTTTTTCGTCCTGACTACTCTGGTTTCCCTGCCAGAAGTAGATGACGTAACCCGGTCTGCCCTCCTTCTCGTACGAGTACTTGATCACGTAGGAGTCACCAGCGAAGAAGAAGCCGTGTGTGCTCTCATCCACGGGAACCTACAGTTATATTACAGGGTAGAACAAAGAAATTTGCAATCCATTCGGATGTTGGAAAACCACAGGAGCGAGTTTCAATTAACCTTGGTCATCCCTGTATGATGATAAGACTCTGCATTCAAGAGGCTCTAAGACCTCGTTCCTGTTCAATCCGAAGCACTGCTTACCAATTCCATGTCTTCCACCCTGTAGACCTCCTTCTGACCGCTGCTGTCGTCCGGCATGAACCCGACAGCGCTGCCTGCTGCGCGCGCCAATCTGCGCCGGTTCTCAGCGTGCAGCTCGGCGATGTCCCACTTGGCCACTGCAGAAGCCGGGTACACCCGGCCCAATCCCACGTGCGGACAGTCCTCCGCCTCGCGCCACCGGGTAAAGTACTGCTTGAAAATTGCAGTCTCGCCGCCGTCGACCACGCGTTCAACCTGAGGAAGGAGGCGCCGGTCACGAACATAAATCTTTGCATCTTTGGCAATCCATCATTTGCATCGTGTGCGAGAACTACGGGTATCTCATCGATCATCTTAACCTTGGAATTCCAGACAAAGATTTTAGGTTTGTTTGTTAAAGGGGTCTCTCGAGGGAAATGGGTATCCCAACAAGAGAAAGAAGTAACCCTGGGTTGGGTCACTATTTTAGGTTATTTAAAATATTGCATTTTAGATTCCGCATGTTTCATTGAACTATTATTATCGGATTTTTTTAGATTTATATTACTAATCTATACAAAGTTTTTTTATTTATATTACACAAAATTCCTTGAAATATTTTTCCTCTTTCTTTTTTCTAGATTCTTTAGTTTTAGTAGTTACCAAAATTTGGAACCTCATGTTGGGTCTTTCCCCAATTTTGTTCCATTTTTACTTAAGACTTCAAAGTCTACACGTAAATTTCCAGAAGACAACTCCATTTCTGGTCGAGATTTGCATTATGGTTGGAAAGAAGACACAGTATTGTCTCACCTTGGTCCACTTTGGCAGGTCGTTCTTGTCCAAGAAAGCCTCCGCAGCCTTAACGGCGTGAATCCTTTCTTCCTTGGTCGCCTCTTTACCAATCCAGGCAAAGATTCCATTGGTGGATCCGGTGTCCAGTATGTAACAATCCTTTTGGAGAAGTATAACATTTAGTCACAGGAAGTGACATTTTGGCGCCACTTGACATCGACGAATATGCGACGAAGATCCTCCTCTCCCTGTCGTACAGGGTGCGTGAAAAAATTAGGCTTACCAGGAATCTCGTTCAGACGTTTAATTGCGCACAAATAAAAGCATCTTTGGCAAGTTGCTGTAAGAGTTGTTAGATCTTCTATGCAACGAGCCCGGCAGCCACCAGAGAGCGTGATGCAACAAACCAGCCTTTAAAGAGTCATCATGCAACATCAATTGCGTCATCGCTCCTCTCCAACCCATTGCTGACTATCAGGGTGACGACGAACGCAGAAATGAGCAAACGTTTACTTTTTCTCGTCAAAGATCGACTCTCGCCAAGCAGTGCTTGGGCCAGGCTAGAGACCAAGGTCCATGTGACCATTTGACCCACCCTGTAGGACATGGCACCGCGACGCCAGTGGCCGTTCAAACATCTGGTTAGTCAAGAAGTGCTCCAAGTCCCCGGCCCCTCACCCCTTCCACCAGGGCCATCATGTTAGGCAGACAGTATCAGGAAGAAGAGCGAGAGGCTGGAGAAAACTACAACCAAACCAAAACGAACAAACCAAAAAAGAACCGAAAATATTCGACAACAGTTTCAGTTGGACAAACCAATCCAAAACCAGCGAGTTGAACTTCGGTCATTCACCTGTGACTGGAGGTCCTGGATCCGATCCAAAGGCAAAAGAAATAAACAACACAAGCTTTAATATTTAAGATCATGCATAGGTCACTAAAAATGTCTCACCTCTTGTTTCAGCATTCCCTGGTTGAGAGGTCTAGGACTGATTTCCGTGACCTCCATTTCTCCACCAGCATCCGAAACCTTGTACAGTGTGACTCCCCTGACAATGTTCGAAAAACGTCATACGCAGTTTTAGATTGTGGACATACTTGTATCACACATTCACATTTAGCGCTAAAAATTACCTGTTGTTGGCGTTTTCAGCTTCGAGGTCATCCTCGCTGGAGTCAGGAATCTCGTCCACGGACCCTGAACCCAGTTCTTCGAAGAAGCGTTCCTGGTTGTCGCTGAACTCATCAATGATGGTTACAGTGGCATCTCCGGCGTGGTCCTCGTCTCTGATCTCGTTGGCGGCCTGAGTGGCACGAAACTTCTCCATCGTGCGAGCGCCGGGAGGCATGAACACGAGGAGCTCGTGGCCTTTTCCCAAGTCCTGTCAGTACCGTGCACATCCGTTGCATGTGGACTACAAAACTTTTCTCTTGACTCACCAGAATGAAGCAGTCGGTCTTGTTCATGGAGGCAGCGGACAGCTCAACTTCCTTCACCTTGATGTTTCGCTTGCCCTTGACCTAGGCGTAGATGAGCAAGACAGGTTAGTTTTAGATGCATTTGTTAGTTACCAGATCTTCTCCACCTGAAACAATCTCTTTTCTACTGCGTCAGGGTCCACATGGCGGAATCCGGACTTGACTCCACCAGGCAGATACTTAATCCCTGCAAATCAAGTGTGATTTTTGGCATTTAATAAGTATTAAATTGCCGTATCATTGGTCCATGATATCGCATTCACTCTAACAATCCACAATGGCAGAAACTGCCGTTATTATGGGTCTGCCGGTCATTTTGGGGCGATGCATACATTACAGAGTCAATGGGACAACAGTCAATAGGACTTCTGCAAAGATTTGAAATTTTCTAAATTTCCTCGGACCCCTCGCACCGGGCGGCACTCGTATTAGTCCAGGTTGGCGGATCATTGGAGTAATACGGCAAGTTTCCGCAACTTCGTTAGGCCAGTGTATTACTCTACCAGACAATGTTCGGCTGTTGACGAAAAACTTCTTAGCAGAGAGATGCTTATTTGTTCAAATCTCTTGTCTGATGAGAAAATACCCCCTTCTGGAAAGCTTTCCGAGCAATTAAAGAGCAGCTCAGTGAGTAAAATGCCAGCAGTAAAGAGGAAAACGTCGTGCGTGAAGTCTTTGCAGCATTTAACTCTTGACTTTTCCAGCCTGTGAGCACCGGTACAAGATGCAAATTGAGACGAGGGAGAAAAAATTACCGGCTCAGCATTAAAAATTCCATTGGGCCACGCGATACTTGAAGATAACCTTTCACCCTGTTAATTTCTTGAAAATTTTCATTAGTTCCTCGTGTAGTAAGAGTGCATTGACGATGAAAAAGCATCCTTGAGTCAGCTGCACGCGCACACATTGTGACGAGGAGCGCGTGCGTGCACAGGTAGAGCGAGGCAACTTATCCAAGCGTGAACGAGGGGCAAAACAAGCTGTGTTCCTTCGATGACTTTGGACAGAATTATGGACTCATGACGGCTTCTGTACACGTATGGATGAGTAGAGTTTCTAAGCAGCCATGAGAAACGCACTTTTAGTTACATGTCTTAACAGCATTTAGGGCACTAGCACGTAGTGCCAGATGTTCTCTGGTCCATTCGCAATATAAAATCAGGCTGCCTCGGTTGAAAATAACATTTATAAAATTTTATGCTGAACAGGGATATAATGAAAAGTCCGGGCCGCATTCCCAGTTACAACTCGACCTATTTAGCAATGTTTGTTGCAGAGGCGCAAAATGCACTGATGTTCTCAACACAATTTAATGTTTTTCTCCTTTAGCATGAGGAATTTCAACAAAACAGAGTAATTGAAGTTGTAGTGAAAGTTAAAATTTCCAATTTCCAACAATAGCGAAGTATGAAAAAACGTTAAAAAAGTGTCGAAGTTTTTTCTGCCAGGGTATCATAAAACTTACACATTGTGGATCAAAATATTGCGTAAGAAACGGACTCTGGCAAAAAGCGTAGTAAGAACATTTATATATTTTGTACCGCAGCTAAGAAGAAAAGTCACCTTTTCTGAAGTAACTTTGAAAGAGCGTCGACTCGTGATCTTGGACCTCTCGGTGCTGCACGGGAATCCCGCCCAGAGAGTCGTCGAGCTCGACCGACTTGATGGCGGCGGTGCCGGACTCGTCCTGAGAGGTCTCCGAGCCCAGCCAGAAGTGGAGGTCCCACGTCAGGCGGCTCCCGCGCTCATTGGTCTAGTGAGAAGAAAAGAGAAAACATTTTTCTTAAGAAACATACAAAAATGTGTCATTTCTAACGCACAGATGTCAAGGACAACAGCGTCGGTAGCACATGAGAGTCACTTCCTTCGAAAATTATCAGTCATTTTAGCAAGGCAGACTTGCCTTGAGCACGATGTAAGAGTCTCCAGTGTGAAATTTGCCATAGCTCGCCTGGTCGTACGGCACCGCCTCGAAATCCTGTACAGGGACGTACAAAAATTGACAAATGCTTGGCTAAAACCTCATCTGTCGTCCTCACCTCGACCCTCCAGATCTCCAGTCCAGCTGCTTGACCAGCACCCTCGAAGGACATGTTGACAAGTCTGGAGAAGATCCCAAAGTTAACATTACTGTCAGGAGCACACGTCCATTCAGTACAAGAAGGTCAAACGATATCCGCAATGCTGCTTTCCAAGACACTTGCAAATATCTCTCGTCCATCCTGCAGGCTGCACAAGGGCAAGAGAGGCACGATCACGTTCTTCGTGCCTGGCGTGACTCTTTAGCAGCGTTTGCTCAACCTCTGTCAAACTTGTGCACCTGTCGATGCTAAATTCTATTGTACTTGTATGTTGTTGATGCCCTTACCTACACTTCAACTGCGTCGAGTGGACGTCGAAAAATGACTGGAGAGGGCGGGGTGGGGATTTTCGCAACAACGGCAGTAGAGGAGAGAGTGAGGAAGAGACAAGGGGATAGGGATGGAGTCGAGCTGAGCCCGAGATTTTTTTTCACCACCAATCTCTTGCATCAAGTATGCAAGTTCAGAATATAACAAGATGTTCAGATGTGGACGGCCGTGGGGCAGAGAAAAACACACTTAGCTTTCAACAGAGCAATAGTTTAATAGCATTTGGAAAGTAACTAAGGTCAAATTTGAATTGTTGATGGAACATCCTTATTTGTTGCGTCTACAAGACTGAGAAGGGACAGAGGGGGGCAGAATCGATTAATTCCTCATCCACTTGATGACAATGTCTTGCAATAAATATAAAGAAGATTAAACTTTCTGATCTAGCCAATATGTTCGTATGTCTAAGAATGGAATCGAGCTTTGGCCCAAGCCCAAAACTTTTTTTGAGCCCGACAAGCTCCAAGCCGACTTTCTTGAGCCCGTCCCATCCCTTCAGTGGAGGCTCGTCGCCCTCCTCGTAGGCGATGCAGCAGAGCAGAGCAATAACAAGACTGGAGAAAAGAGCTTCGCCGGCCGGCTGCATCTCTCTGTGACCAGCCAAGAGAGGCATCAAATCACTTGGTGGGTTTTTTTCCCCAAAAAAGTGAAGGACGACCTTACCTGGGTAGGCGACGAACAGGGTCTCGTTTCAGTCCAGCAATGGAGACGTAGAAATCGGCCAAAGTCCTGCAGGTGTCTCTGCCATGGACTCCTATTAAACAGCTGCTGCCTCTTAGGAGTCCACGACTGCTCGCAGGCATGAGACAGGGCATGGGCATGACTGGCGATGACTCATCAGCCTTGTGTGAGGCCTGAGGTAGGCAGACAAGCGGAAATGCACGGTAGTGATGTCAGTAAGTCAAAAAAGTTGCCTTCAAGTTTAGCTGATTCGAGCTCCTCCACATGAGAATCGAGCTTGCGAGCCGAGCTTGGGGGAGACGGCTGGGCTAGACATCAAGTTCGAGTCGAGTCACGTCAGAAAACTGCATTCGGGTCTCGTCAGGCCCTGACGAGACTCAACTCGCTGACATCACTAATGCACAGTGCGCTTCAGAATCTCTCCTTCCTGGGCTGAGTATGTTTTGCATAAGCAGAAAATTGTTTTACAAACGTCAAAAAGAAACTTTTCCAATGTCTACGGCTGTAACCATCGTACGTACTACGGTACGCACGTATTACCCTGTAGTGACTGCAGTATCAGCTTCTGTAAGAATGGTCACCATCAGTAAGACCATCAAGATCAATCAGGAGGGTAAGATTCACTCAGGTCTGGAAACTTATCCCGTTGCTGAAGTTGTGCTGGAGTGAAACTAATGAGCGAAATTTTGCCAAAATACAGTTTTTTACGCAATGCCCAAAATCGAACTTGTTACGTGGGTACTTAGATTGTCTCACTTGAGCGAGCAAGCCAAGATTTTTACGCTTATTCGATTCAGACGTGATGCAAAACCATTTCAAATCATGGCCACATAAGGAGGCGTCATAGGTCAGAATTCGAAATTATTCAGTGGGTTTTGATGTTTGACAACACTTTTTCGTCATGAGTGATCCAGTGACACCAAGCTAGTCTTCCACAACAATGAAGGCCAGTCCCACAAGGCCTCCTTTTTCCTGAAAAGTCAGTCAATACAGCTCCGATACTCAATACAGCTCAGGATACCAGAAATAATGATTTGAAGGTGAGCAGCTTCGCCAAAGAAGGCGAAAATTGTTGCGAGGGTGAATTTTGCTTTCATACGGCATGATTTATCCTGAAGAAGTGTCTGGAGATGTGGGGAGACTATGTTGAAAAAACCTTCTTTTAAAAAAATCCGAGTTACCACCAATCCAGATCTTGACCTCACAAGCCTTTGGCAACGTAAATGTGTGAGCCAACAACAACTTTACGTAGAACTTGGTCGACAGTGACATGAGCAAGACCTGGATCATCCCGTACAATTCTGATTGCTCATTTTTGTTTTTTTTTCTCGTCTTGACAACATTTCAGCAGACAATGATATATTGAGATCTTCAAATTTATGCCAAATGGACAAAAGCTTTGGGGCATTTTAACAAATCTATGATGATCAAAGATGAAACGAGCAAAAGTTACCACACAAGTGAGTCTTTGGAAATGAGGTATCATAAATCAATGACTGAGCCTCAATGAAGAACGGGAAAATAGTTGCTTGCCTCAAATGTAATTGAAAGTTGTTATCTTAGTGACAGTAGTATTTTTTCACGGTGTGTCTGTGTGAGGCAAGAATATTTCTCATGCCTACGTGAGTAGGTGCGTGGATGTGTGCAGCTCGCGACCCTCGCAAAAGTCTACTTCCGGTTGTGGAAGTTGTTGGTCCTCCCGAGCCGTCTCCGCAACTTGACCATGGCCATGATGAACAAGTCAAACAGTCCAACGACGCTGCTGCCCAACAGCAACCCCAGGTATCCCCCGATTTCGGCCGCGAGGGTGAAAATGTCGTAGTTTTCGTACTCTTCCTCCACTGGGACGGACTTTTGGATGATGCGCAAGAACAAGTCCAGTTTGTTGCCAGAGCCAGGTGGGAGAGATTTCATTAGCTTTAATTTTTGTTCAGGTCAACGATTGAAGGAGGCTGATTTGACCGACGAACTGAAAACTAACCTACTCCAGTAGTGTGTCGGCATTCGGTATTTCAGAAGACCTCGGTAATCGTCGGTATCACGATAATTATCGTCAATCGGTAGTCGGTAAAAGTCGGTACTTCGTAAAATCTTCCTTATCAAGCTACTTTATTCAGGGCACAACTGTTTACATATTGAGTAATATAAGATCTTTGTTCAAGACAATGATCATGGCAACGACAAGCCAAAACAGATTAGTAGAATGAAGATCCACTTCTAAGCGTGACGATGTATACCGAGTTGATGATAGTGCCGTCCCTGATGATAATATCGACTTTGACGACAATGCCGAGCGTACGACAAACTGAATAACGACCTAGACCTGGGCCACTCCTTACGCTGCAACCCAGTCAATGTTCACTACCGGGTGGCTCAAGCTATCGAAAAGGGGAACAAATCAGCCTCCTGATATTTCTTTGCTCCTTCAAATCTTCCAGGACTCGATGTCTGTGTATGTGGAACTCACAGTTCCTCTTACACCCGGTTTCCGCCAGAATGGTGTTGAGCGATGCCGAGTGGAAGAATTCGTAGAACTGCGCAAACGATTTGTTGCTGCCTCCGTCGCAAAAAGGGGTCAGTGACTGAAAAGAAATCGTTCTTTTCCAATCGTCACCGGGCTCGGGTGGGACCAGGTAAAGGGTGGGTCAAAAACTTTGCATGTTTTTGCGCAAGAAACTTCTGCATCAAACATTGCGGCTGAGACGAATTGTACGTGGACGAGTGTCTTGAGTGCTTCTGAGACTCGTCGAATACAACGAGGTTAGCACAGATCGAAATTCTCTTGCAGCCAAAGAATTTTATGCATGGCCTCAGCAATTGCTATGTTGCGTCGAGGGAGTTGGTTGACTTTGTTTTTATCAACTGTTATTGATTGCGCACTGCTCCAAATGCTTCTGCGTCCTTTGGGATCTCACTGACGCTGGTGGTGGCCAGGGCAGCACTTCATGTTGACATGATGTTCCAAGTCCCAAACAACGACGTCCCCCCAAATGGACGTCTCACCTGCCTTGTTCTCACCTGAAAACTGTCTCTCATGGGATAGTGACACCCCTGTCTGATCGTGTACTCCTGCAGGCAGGCGTCCAAGCTCTGCTGGTTGCTTGGATCGCACTCTCTGCCGCTGCCCCGACCCATGTTCAGCATAACTTTGCGCTTTCTCTCGATCTTGTATGACGCATAGTAGAGGGAATCCTTCCCCGTCACTTGGTCCACGTTGATGACGAGGACGTGTTCACCCAGCGGAAGGCCTTGGTTCAGTAAGTACTGACCCTTGTCATGTATCAAAAGAAATACTTGTTTCATCGACTTCGTCACCGATAAACGCATGTGGACCTAGAGCAGCCGATGGTCAATGTTTTTTCAGCCTCTCTCTATCTTTTTTCTACTGTACCCACCATGTCATAGCTGGTATTTGTAGAAGGGGTCAAAATTGAGGTCTCCAGATCGAACCACTTAAAAATCTCTCCTTTCTTCCCGGGAGCGACATATCGTTCCTTCCAATGACTGCGACCAAGTTGGAACCTGTAAAAGTATTACTTTTCTGTCAAGGGCACGGGGATGCAGAGCAAAAACAGACAGGGGAACCCCATCAGTCTCCCTCACACGGGGACGATGATCTGGGCGCTCGAGAAGTGCGAGCACTGAACTAACCTGCGGCTTCATTCGTCACAAGTTTTACATTGCGCCAGACTCATCCGTCGTGTTCAAAAAACTGGGTACTCTGGTCACCTCTTGTTCAAGCTACAAACAAGATTTCGGTGCCAGACTGGACTAGTTCAAAGGGAACTGAGGTGTTGTCGACCTCGTTGAAGTCACTGTCCTTTGTCTTCCCCATATTCTTAGTCCTGTCTCCTCTTGTTCAAGCTGTTAGACCTCATCCAGAGAAATAGACCTTCAACCTCTCTCACTTAACCAGTTTAAAGGGAATTGAGGTATCGTTGGACTGAGCCCGTTTTGATCCCTCCAGCAGGGTTTCTTCCTGATCTATATGGGAGGGCATTGGGAAATTTGGGTACAAAGTGCAGGCCAGCACATGGTCCTTGAGCACCTAAAAGGGGTTCCACTGTACCATAACCGCACTTACCATCCTCGATCATCCAGTGCTTTTGCTTCTTCAACGATCTCATCCAATGACTGATTCTGCTGGGGAAGGATGCACAGACTTATGCTAGGGAACGGCCTCCCCTCCTTGGAAGGCCTGATGCCAATGGACATTTCCCTGGCACAAAACTTTTTTATTGAGTGGTACGAAACCCGCAGGAAAATGGCCGCCAATGACAATGACACAAGGTACCGGATCGTTCTTCGTCCCGGTGTCATCGTAGTCAAACAATTGTGCGCAATTCTTAAAAAAGGGTACAACTTCGTAGATGTCGACCGTGACTTTCTGAAGTAGCCGATCAAGTCGGCTCTTGTAGAGTTCATAGTTTGTTTGTCGACTGGGCGAAGCAGCTATTTCTCTTTATTTACTAAGGCACCGTTAAATGACGTAATATACAATTATCGGAAAAAGTATTTCTCACCTTTATAAGAACATGGTCATGACATAATTAAGTTTCGCTATTTTGTGTCAGACCAGTACTTCTTCAGCAGCAGTAAGAAGTTCTTCTTTGTGGCCATGATCCTCGCCCTCACGTTCTGGCACTGGTCGTACAAGCCCAAGATGCTAGCACCCAGCAGCATTCCGAGGGACCCACCAATGTCCGCCACCAAGTTGTTGAGGCCGTAGATAGGTACTTCCTTCTCGAAAGGTATGAACGACTGAGTGGTGAAGACCCGGATCGCACCGAATGAGCCGTTCTCTGACCAGTCTGCCTTCGTCGAGAACTCGCGCAAGGTATGCTTGTTCCACCGACAGTTCCTCAGACAGCCCAACGAGGTCAAGATCCTATCCAAGGGCATGAAGCTCAGGAAGTATTTCTCAACAAAGTCCCGAACGGCCTCCGCCTGGGCAGCGTCCCTTTTGTCGCACATCACCTCCTGAGGAGAAGATTTATCTGCATGACAACATCACTCGGGTGCCCAGATACTACTGTACTACGTGCCTGTGTCCCCGTCTGGCGCTGCGTCGCACAGCCGACGACCTCCTCCATGCGCTCTGCAATGCACTGGGTCACCATCTGACCGTTGTCCTCGTCGCACTCGATGCCTCCAGCTTCCGGATCCCGCACCCGGTCCTCCAAGCTTGTCCGAGTGAACTCCACCACGCTTAGTCCTCCCACCTTGACCACGTCTGTCACTGAGAGAGTCCCGGTGCCGAGCGACTCCACGGGACTCAAGAGAAACTGACCGTGGTCGTGCACGCACACGAAGGCAAGTACTAAAGACTTCAACACGGATGCATCAGGACGGCCGGTCATGGTGAAGGTCATCAAGAACTGAAAGATGCTGTACTCTACGTTCTTTCCACAGACGCAGTAATGGGGCCTCACAGGCGGGCCAGGCAAAACCTTTTAATTTATATCGCAAAACAGATCCGGTACTTTTTCAACAAAAAGTATCGCGATACTTTTTGTATCAACAGACCCAACAACAGGTGAAACTTGATGCGAGATGCTGACACTACAGTAACAGTATCTATGGCATTACTATAGTATATTTCATTCCAGTAAAATTGGCTTCATCGTGCGTTTTCGACTTTGCAGTGAGGTTAAGGGAGCCCAGGCCTCATGGAACGTGCCCATCCTTTGCATCAATTGTCCAATCGCATTTACTTATGTAGCTCTGCGGTGCAGTAGGACTGACTTTTTCTCTGTTATAAGTGTGTCTGATTGATGGCATATGTGCAGCGAGTCTTTCTCCATATGCCTCCTCTCAACGTTAGCTTCGAAGATTTGAATTCCATCAGACGTACTTTTAATGCTATGTTTTTAAGGCTTGCTAGCTACATCAGACATTTGGACACTCTCATTCCATGCGAAAATTCCACTCAAAAACGACTCCACCCAGCCGATGCACTACGTTTCTCCTCACTGAATATACTTACGCCAAGGTTTGCTTATCATTGTTGATCGCTGCATTCATTCTCATCCTGTCTGAGTGACTCTGACCCAATGTTAAGCCCATAGGAAGTCACATTTCCCAGCTCAATGTGAATGCCCAGAAATCGCTCATTTACATACTTGCGTAGCAAACTGAGACGCAGTGCAAATTGCGAAGTACCGTCAGACACGATATTTTGACCTCTAATACTCGTTGCTGAAAGTATCAAGTTCTTCAGCCTTGGGTTGAAACAACATACTCAAAAGGCATCGAGCTACGGTGTCGTATCGGCTGTATCTCAATACCATTATGCCCTGCTCAGGGTTATGGCGAGAAGGATGGACTTAAGAAACGATCAAGCTTCCAGATTCGACCTTGATCTAAGAACGTGCGGTCCGATATATCCCTACTGCCTACTCCTCAGCATCACTTTACCAGCATAGAGACGTCGCTTGCAGAGAAGTCCTCATTGTTTTTGATAGAGACGGTCAAGTATCGGAGCTCTGTCCGGTTGTCGAACCAGTGGTTCTCCCTTACGGTGACGTGTGGCGGAGGTGAGTCCACAGGAAATCTGGCACCAGAGGGCAGAAGACACATCTTAGTGCTTGTCTATTCGGGTCTGCCAGCACTTATACTTACGCCTCTCTTTGAAGGTGAATCTCCATTGGGATCTCTTGACGCCAGAAGTTTTTGGTCGGCTAAAAAAGAGTGCGAACGACTTTCTATACTGCCTTTCCTTGATGAGTACTTTGAAAACTGCCTTTCCTTGGAATGCTTAGAGTTTAGCATAAGGACCAGCGTCACGTCCGTACTGGTGACATCGGATGTTGTCAGTGTTGAGAACACCTTGGTCACTTTATTGCTGTTAAGTTTCTCCAGCGACCTGGACAAGTTCGCGGCTGTTGAGGCAAGAGTTAAGCTAAGCTTTTTGGCAACTGACCTGATCGAGATGAATAGGAACAGACACAACATGCACACGGAAAGGATACAACGAAAGCCATCGACTACATTTGAAGTCATTATAGCCGACCCACTTCACGAACTTCAGTTACTGTCCGACCGCGCTTGGCTCTTTAGTGTTGAGACTGTCATGGTGTAAACATGCTAGGGAGTCTCTACCGTATTGAACACTTTGAACTGGGCGGCACCATATAATTCTGCCTCAGCCGTAACTCCCCTCGAAAGTCATACAGTGCAGCAAAGTAGGACCTGCTTATAACGACGTCATTGGGCCCATCCACAATGTCGGAATATACTGATGTCAAATGAACGCGGACGACACTGCTACACTGTACAGTATGGCTGTTAAAGAATTATAGGATAGGTAAAACAGAATGGTACATTGAGGGAGTTTGGATTTTCAGGCCTATTTTCGGCTCAGAAATTGTCTCTTCCTTTGTGGAAAATGTAAAAGCTTGTAATCTTGCCCAATAGGAGTCAAACGGCCACCCAAGCGTTTCTAGTCGAGTCCGCTACAGTGCACTTTTTTGCAGTAGCGCAGGACCTGGAGACAACCAATTGGCGCAATGTCCAAGTGCTCCAAGACATGACAAGATATCCGAATGAGTGCATTAAATTGAGCTCAACAGCCCATTTTAAGTCTCCTGAATTTGGTGGTCGACGTTGACCACATAATGAGCAATGTTTTGAATGAATGAGCACTTGTCAACCGGATTCAACTGACTGAACACAAGTGAGTTGGCAAAGGAGAATAACAAGCTTTATTTGTGTAACGTAATCTCAAAAAATAGCTTATTTGTCGTCGTCTTACGCTGTGGTAATAGTTTTGGCTCTTTACTTAGGTGCATGCAAACTGTGGGACCTCGACGTTGGTCGGTTCTTCAGCTTATTCCAGATCCGTAAGACTGCATCGTAGAGTCCAAGTATGCTCCCTCCCAGTAGAAGCCCCAAGTAGCCCCCAACATCTGCCAGGAAATGATCGGTGTCGTAAGTGAGAATCTCTCGCTCTACAAGAATCTCGTCCTGTGCTGTGAAGATGCAGAATTGGAACTTCTTCCGTTGTGTCGCAGGCCTCTTTACGTCATGAGGAGAAAGTTCATATCGGTTGGAGCGACAGTTCATCTGGCAGCCCGTCTGCTCCAGTATTGTTGTGGCTCTGGTGGTAACCAGGGTAAGGCTGAACGCCTCGTGTTTAGCCAGGGTGTTCGGGTCGCTCCAGTTGCACGGGTTCTACCGAATGCACGAGCGTTTGACGGTGCCATTTATTTAGATTCAGTTAGTTTGGGGCCGTGAGTTGGTGAACTTGACCATGAACCCACTATGAAAGTTTGCATCTGGTACGTAGAATTTTTATGAACAGGGTCAACTTTTTGCCGGGAAAATCACGTTCGTCGTCATCGTGATTCCCCAAGCCCAAGCCATTTACCTGCTTCCGATCAAGTCAGAGGTCTCAAAAAGTGTGTTTTACCCATCCAACTGTGACAAGTCCAAAAAAGTGACTTGCCAGAGCTCTCGCAAACATTTTGCCCTATTCTTCTTTCGTACGTTAGTACATAACAACATCAATGACTGCCGGACTAAAGGAGAGAACCCCTCAGCTGTGGCAGCACTAAAAGCTCGACTCCTGAGCTTCTTCTATCACAGGTACGCGCAACCCCTTTAGCTCACCTCATAAGATGAGTGCCGTATCCAAGGAAGGCGACATCCCAGTTCACTTTGAAGATGCTCATGGAGGCAGTCACCAGGCAGCTGTTGATTCAGGGGGTCGCATCGCCAGTCCGGCAAAAGTTCCTCCTGTGTAACTTGGTACATGACATTCATTTTGAGGGAACGTTGCTTCTCCCACCCAAAGGGCCAAACTGCCGTGCCAGGCAGATGTTGCACAGCGTTGACAAGTTGACCACGTTCGTGAATTGCCATGTACGCCAATGAGACTTCGCCTATTGGCCACCCAGACTCGTTGTGGGGTATTACGAGGTTGGTCTGCAATTTCATGACTGAGTGAGCCAATTTATCATCAAGAAACGATTTGAGCATACCTGATCCATCACTGAGATATTTGGATTTCTCTCTCGGTCGTTGTGGTCAATGGTTAGGCAATAGTTTGTCATATCAGGTCTGGGATACCAAACTTCAGTCACCATGATTTCTTCATTGTCTTCTCCCCGACTGAAGTCATATCTGGAAGAGGAACGTTGTCAGTGCCGACTGCCTGTAAACTATCATTCTCAACTTCGTGGTCGAACTCGATAACTTGTCCTTCTATGACTGAGAAAATGTTCGGCTGGACGTAGGTTCGCCAGAAGTCATGCACAATCTCTCCCTCCACGGGGTCACCGGAGATGCAGAAAGTAACGGATGGAATGGAGAGTTTGGTCGCGTCCATAGACGAGAACGTTTTGGTCTTCTGTCTGTTGATCAAGTCAACAAAGGCCAAGACGCAAGCCCCCATGAAGAGACCCACCAAGGCGCAGACCAAGACGAGGCGCAAGGTGTCCTTGGGCCACCCGAGTGAAAGAGTCGTGGTCTTAAGCTTCTCCATCTTGTGGCGTCTCGAGGTCCTCGACAGGTCGTTCCACTTTTGTAACTGTTCGTAAACTGTTATCTGACGTCACTTCAGCGTTCTTAACACGACACCCACAAGGGGCTTTTTCGTCATGCAGTGCAGTGGTAGAGTTGTGTTGCTTGAACTATATCAAGGGCGCATCTGACTTGACTTTGACATTTTTTTTTGCTATTGCCCTGGGTTTTTTTTGCCTGGACAGATGGTTCAGCTGACCTCATGCGTGTTCATCGCAATTCGACAAAAACGTCGTGATTTTAGTCCAGCCACAGCCTTAGTAGTTACACCCAGATCTCCAGAGTGGCAGAGCCATCTATTGGATCCCTGATAGGCAGCTTGGAGGCCGAATGACAGCTTGACGGGAGGGAGGAGAAGGAGGGGTGAGCAATAGGGATGCATGCAAGTAGTCCATGGTAGAGATGAG
>JAAUXU010054077.1_pt1 | contig 39399 bp, 38 predicted proteins | sample 7278151 | NCBI WGS metagenome assembly JAAUXU01 (sample SAMN14350113, study PRJNA611818) | marine sediment metagenome | isolation source: surface marine sediment (1.8m) | place: French Polynesia: Moorea | collected 2018-08 | reverse complement strand
GTGTGTGTGTGTGTGTGTGTGCGTAAGGGAGAGAGAGAGAAATACGACTTCTTCTCCACTCACAATGAAGAAATTTCCACCAAAAGCTAAACTGCAAATAATTCTGCCCTTTTCCAGCTTGACTCTTGTTAGAAAAAACCCCAAGTTTCTGGAACCCAATGAGGGGGGGATGGGGGAAAGTTTGCGTGCCGGTTTCTTTGTACAAGTCTCCTTCTTCAGCGGGCGGAAAAGTGCCAAAAAGTGACCAAACTTTTGGCATTGTTAGTGTCAAATTGAGTTCCTAAAAGAGATAAGAATAAGAAATCAAACGAACGAGACTTTTAGTGCTTAAGGACTGCCTTTCCATGTCTAAATCTAACTGTACAACTTCTAACACGACAGCAGTGGAGTGGGGAAAATACTGACAGTAACTCGTCGCTTCTTGTTCAGCGAGTCTTGCTTTAAAGGCTTTCAGTCTTTGGTGGTAACCCTGATTGTGCAATTGGGTCTTCAGCTTTGCCTTGTGCAACCGGGTCTTCAGCTTTGTCTTGTGCAACCGGGTCTTCAACAAGTCCCCCCCCCCCTTTCCATTTGTAGCATTCTAGTTCCCTTAAAATGTTTTATTTTTCCTCCCTTTCTGGCTTCCGCCGTAAAATCCCCCCCTTGTTGTTGGATTAGTGTGGGGGTGAAAAGGTGTGCGAGTTATTGGGATTAACAGCGAAGCAAAGGGTTTCTTCCCTCCACCAGACGCGGCTGCCCAGCGTTGCCAACCTGTACCACATGGTCATCATTAAGAGGAAGCCTCAGCATTAGCACTTGTAGTCGTTTCATGTCAGAGAATTCTGCACCTGATGTATAAAGTTTTGTGATTTTTTCTTCCACCTGCTGCTGTCGGTGCTGAGGAGTGAGGGGTTGGCACGTGTCAAGGTATTGACTCAACCCCATTCTGCACTGCGCCGCACTGCACTGCCCCTGTCTACCCTCAATTTGCCCTGACTGACTGTGTACTAATGGCATTTGCACACGGCAAAAAAGTCCTCAAACCTCTGGAGGGCAATAAATTAAATGGCCCCACTCACCTGAGCAGGTAGGAGGAAGAAGAAATTTTCCACAGGCTGACTTCAAACGAGAGTTATGCAAAAGGAGAAAAATGCATGGCTTCAACTCAAGCTGAGAAAATAACTTGCAATTTGGCAAGGACTTGATATCATTTTTGGAAGATCTTAGGAAGAAAGAAAAAAAAAGGAAAATTTTCTCCCCCGAAAATCGAGGCAAAGGCCAAAGACAAGACAGGTTCGAGGTCATGGCTGTTGGCCATGAATAGAAATCGGAATCATGTTTGAAGAAAATCCTAAAAAGTGTCCAAAATATGAAAATGTTGGGAAATTTTTGCTACAATAGGTAATGAAGAAGAGCCCTGCAATTCTTTGTCACCTAAAATTCCCAACTCTGGCCATAAAACACCACAAAATCATCGAGGTCTTCGTTGTAATGAGCTCGTTTTTCTCTTTTTTCTGCATTAACTCTTGTACGTACAATATTTCCCATATCCTCTCTCCTCTCTCTCTGCTGGCAGGTGGTAATTAATGGGCCATGGGGAAGCTGAAGCCGGAGCTGAAGCTGAGGGTTGGCTTCGCTCAGTGCAAAGAGGGAGGGAGGGAAGAGACTTGAAGAAGAAATATAAGGAGAGACATCTGACTGATTCTCCCTCTCAGCACCCAACAGTGATGGCTTGCATACAAATGTTCTCCTTTTGTCCGCCAGAAGTGCTCGGTTTCTGAAGACAGACAAATTCCTGCTCGGACCTGCACCAACATGATCTGTACTTGAGGTCTTCTTTGGTGGCCTCGCAGGTGTGGGATCTTAATTGCACAGACCGAGAGAGAGAAAAGTGATGCATCATCATCTTTGGAGGCAAGCAAATGCAGAAAAAGACCCTCTGGGGCAGGGGAGTTCAACCCTTTTTCCCCCTCTCAGGAATGAATTAGTCACTCTTGCAGAACGTTTCCGTGCAGTGCATTTCAGTGCAGTGACTGATCTGCATCCCCCCCCCCCGTCAATCACTCGCTGACACAGTGTGATGCAGTGCGGTAGTGCCTTCGGATCCGTGCAGTTGTTGCTCATACGTACGTCCTTCCACGTGCAGCACTCTCTGCACGATACAGCGCTGCACCGTGCAGTACTGTTCAGCACCGAGCCACGCAGCGCAGTGTAGTACAGCGCGGTGCAGGGCACAACATAGATTGCACGGCACTTTTTAGCGCAATGCACGGTGGAATTGATGCAGTGCAGGACACGGCGCAGCGCGTGCAGTGCAGTGCAGCACTTTTCTTCCCCGAGGATTGAATCATCAGCATGGCCATCATCATTGAGCAGCGAGGAACGGACTCGTAAATCAGTGCAGAGCTGTGCACGATTAGTTCCTGGCAGCCCCCACTGTAGCCGAGGGACCGTGAGGAAGTCGGCCTTTTTTCTGCAGCACCCTGTGTGTGCGTCTTGCCCACGGCTCTGCCAAGGTGTCTGGCCGCTTTGTTCGACAGCAGCAGCCAGAGAATCCGTCATAGCTTGGAAGATGTTACATGGAACAAGACACATGACCCCCTTCTTGTTTGCCCATAAATTATCCTTAGCCTCCGACCCAAAATGCCCCACTTTAGGCACGCTCAATCAATTTCCTCCCTTCGAAAAATCCTCATTATGCACGCGCATGCATGAGCGAAATGGATTCCAGCACCGTTATTTCGCGCATTTTCCATTCTTTTTTGCATATGGACGGGTTTGCCACGTTTTCGGGCATTCCCATCTCAACCCCACCAACCCCAACCTTAACCCTCGCAATTTCGATAGGTACAAAGAGAGAGAAATGCGATAGAAAGACCGTAATCACCAGGCCACATCTTGACAAATTGCTCCAGTTAGAGCGCAAATTACCCCCCCTCTCCTCCATTAATACAGGGTTGCTCTTTCCTGTAATTGTTGACTCCTCATCCAAAAGTCTTGTTCGAAGCCTCCCAAGCTTATTTACGACTCTGGTTGACAGGCAGAAGGCAGCTGCAGCATGTGGGAAAACTTTATCATTCCATTTCCTACTCGCATTTTCATCCCCCCCCCCTTGTTGTCAACGACGGGATTTCTCTCCTTAAATCCATTTAACTCAGTTCAGTGCTAAAGAACAGTCAAGTCTTGAGCTACAGAGTGGACAAAATCATCATCATCTGTCCACTTCTCTATGGCAAAGCTGGAAGAACATCCGTTTAATGAATCTCTTACTAATTCAGTTGACACGAGCTGTTAAATATTCATCATGCTTAATGACTCATTATTAGAGGACGGCAAAAAGGGTCCCCGCGCAGAACGTCTGGTGTAATTTCCTGTTCTTAGCCCAGTTCATAACGTGGGGTTTTTTTTGCATTTCAACCATAACTTTGCACACAAGTGTGCATGGCCAAAAATCCTCTGGCCAAAAATACACATTGCTGCGCAACTGTATATTATTCATATTCTAATGCTTCGTGTCAATGCTGCCTCCACCTGTAGAGTTGTTTTCCCATTATCGACCTCATGCTAATTTGTGTCCACCCTGTACGAGACCAACAGGTGCCAACAGGTGTGTGCGGGGGAACGAGTGAGGAGAGCAAAGCCTTTTTTGCACGGACATTTCTGTCCTTTTTCCTGGTCTGGCTGAATTACAGGAAAAGTACATTAAAACACAACTACAATCTCGACTGAATCTGAATTAGTTAAAAATTACTGTGCACGATTGATCGCAATTGCGTTTGCACAACACGCAGATAAGTGTTGCTTCTGTCTATTCACTTGAATTGCTTTTACTTCTACGACAACATTGATTATCTACTGATGTCCTAGATGTCACTAAACACAATTAAATCTGCCTGCCCTTGTACTTTCTGCCCAAATGTCTTCTGTCGTAGGCCAACTCCGCCAGCAGCTGCGTCATTTGTGAAAAAGTGTTTTTGGGCACCTCCGGCCCCAAAGACATCTGCCCAAGGTCTCAGCTCCTGGCTCGTCCATGCATTGGGCGCAGGCTGGATAAGTGAAGAAATATCCTTATGACGGAGTGACGAACTTTCGACGTGTCACCAATGTTTGCCTTGCCATTTTCATGTTAAAGACGCTCCCGCTCAGTCCAATGCTTGTCTTCCAGCTCAAGTAGGAGACTTTTGCGCGTTGTCATCGCCTCACCTGATTATGTCCAAGAGCAGAAGTCAATTGTCAGGATCTTCACAGGACCAAAACAACAGGAACTTGCGGAGACGCTCTTAAAAGGCATTTGGTTTGGCTACACATTCAAACGTAACTTTTTTTTGTGCAACCTCATGGGTTGTTCGGACTCTGGAGGAAGACACCACTTGAGCTGCTCGTCTTGGTGGCCTCTGTGGACATGGTGGAGCAGGAGCAGTGCTCGGTCGGGGAGAGGAGGTCAGGCACCACCCCAGAGTCCAAGGTTGCCAGGGTCCATTTCCAGGACTTTGACAGTACTTACAAATGTCAGGTTACCCTCTTTGCCAGGAGGACAGCACAGGTGGTTCTGTACATCCATAGGCTCACAATGACTGTGATCTGTGCTGGACACACCTTCCTTTAGGAGCTGTACTTTCACAATCACGGTGCTGAGAAGTGTTATATTAATCACTCTGAACACTGGGAGTTCCAAAAGCTCTTTCTGTCGATTGTTTTGTAGATCTTTCTGTCGGATAAAAAGGTTGTTCCCTAAGAGTCGTCCAAAAGACGGTCTCATAAGCACGTTGTCCAATTGGTTTGTAATCACCGTGCTTAGGAGTTTCATATAAAACACGTAAAAGTTCTATAGGTGGATCAAGTTGGAATCCTTCTGTGTTGAATTGATTTGTTCTACACAAAAGATCTTCCCTAAGGTTTTATTTCACGAGCGAGTTCGTCTTGCCTGGGTCTTGTATGAAAAAAAAATAAGATGGATGACGATTTTCCTGGATCGAGAGACCCTAATAATAATCGTACCGAGCCCAGACCTAACTTGGGTCGTCATTAGAGCACCTGGAAAAAAGGCAATTAGCAATTTCATACAGGTAACAGCAGCTCTGGGAGAGGCAACCGAGGCTGAAAATCTGCGCAGGCTTTAAACATCTCCAAGATGTTTTGGGACTGAAGCTCTTTATGGCCACTGTTACCAGTTGTTTTCTCCTCTTTTTGCGCACTTTCTGGCTAAAAGATTTCCTTTGTGGGTCACCCAACATGCAAGCTGGACCCATTTTTGGCTGGACACCCGTGCAATGCATCCATAACCAACGAGTCTTTTGTGCATTTGTGTCTGCAGGCGTGCAAATTGCAGCTGAATTGAGTTTCTTCACAATCTACTATTTTCTACTTTCACTTTTGATGTTATGCATAGAATTTTTACGTAAGTCCGTTCTGTTCACGCCTGTTGAAAGGGAAAAAAAAGAAGGGGGGAGAGACAAGAGGCTCCAATTGCACAGCATTGGACTCTCCTCTGATACAGGGTGGCCCGGCTAAATCTCAACAAGGTCTCCCTCCACTGGAGCTACGGGGTGGATAACGTTTCTCCGGAAGTACAGGGTGGGACAAAGTCTCTCCTCTGGACAAAGTTTGGGCCGCTGTGGATCTCGACAGACGTGAGACAGACTTGGCAGCTGGTCCAGCACACCCTGTACCGACAGATCAGTGCCCGACTGAGCAGAGACTTTTTTCCCCGGGCACCCTGTACCTCCCCGCCGGAAAGATGCTGCCATGACGCACTCAGGCTCTGTCTGTTCCACACTAAGCACACAGAGGGGCTCAATTGCTCGTCTCTTCCCATTAAAACTGGTTTTCGTTGCCTGAATTTCCCCCTGTTGCCCTTCACCATAATCGTGTCTTAAGGCTGCAATCTCACAAAGTGCTTTTTGTGGGAAGTGACAGACGACAAAAAATGCCCAAAGTCATGCGCTCTTTCTTCATGCGTATCCTTGATGACGATGAGTTTGTCAAAGTTATTTCGCCCACAGCTAAAGTCTCACATTCATAATTTTGTGGCTGGGCAAAGCTTTTAGGGGGGAACTGAAACATGCACGGCTTCAGTGCAGGAGGAAGAAGGGGGGAAAAAAGTCAAACTGGATTTTGTAATAAGTAGGTACCGGAAAAATATGTCAATTTTGGCCGAAATATGTTGAAAAAGGTGTGCTAACTTTGCACAAAGTTTGGGTTGAAGGAGACCAGCAAATTGTAACATATAGGGTTTTTTTTTCCTCTCTCTCTCTCTTGTAATAAGTTTAGCTGCCTGCGAACAATTCAGCCCTGGCCGTTGCTTCAGTTTGACAGAATTTATTTAGAGGCGAGGCAAAAAAAATCCTCCTCCTCGTCATCATCATCATCATCATCCAGGGGCGAGGCCCACAACAAGGCCTACAATATAGAGTGGAAAAATTTGCATCGCAGTGACCAGGAAGTGAGTGAAGTGACCTCACCTATTTGGTGACGACGCCTCTGACGGACGACAGAGCGGAACTCGGTGCTGGAGTGTAGGGATCACCCGACTCGGGTCAGTCGAGCCTCGAGCCCGGAACAGGGCCTCACACAAGGGGGCGAGAGGGATGGTGATGACTGCATTTCAAGTCGAGTCGAGCCCGACAAAGCAACAACCCTGTTCGGGCCTTTGGGGGGTGGGGGGATGTTCGACTCGCCAACAAGCCTAATTTCTTGTACTCCATTGTTTGAATTCGAGTCGAGTTGAAGCTCACAACAAGAGTTTCTGTCCTGTTTCTTTTGGCGGATATTGGGAATTTGGGACTCATCAGCAAACCTAATTTGTTGCGCGCTTTGTTTGAGCTCGAGTGAAGTCCCAAGGCTGGGAACAAACGTTTCTTCACTCCCTTCCACTTTTTTTTGGTGGTTTGGGGCGAATTTTGAACTTTTTACAAGTCTACTTTGTTTGTCAAATGAGCTCTTGCTTGAGGCAGTTGGAGGCTGAGACCGCAGACATGATCGGTCTGGTGACTTTTTGTCCGCCCCAAGTGGTCACAGCGTCAATATCCCCCCCCCTTCCCCTAAAAAATCTCTGGTCTGACTCAGTTTCCGGCGCCTCTTGGCCCAGCTCGGTTAAGAACGTCTCTGTCGACGCCGTGAGCGCGAACGCAATTTTGGCACACCTCAACCTGGCCAGATTGGTGTGCAGCGCGAGATGACAGCCCAGTGTGGGTGTCTGAGGACAAGCGAGCCCATTATTGGCGTCCCCAAGAAGCTTCCACGCACTTTCACGCTCTAATAAGGGTGAGAGAAGTCGCCCATTCTTGGTGACTGCGCCCATTTCTTCACTCACACAAGGATCTGTGTAAGAATTCGTGTTATCTCGGGGGCCAAAACACCTTCACTGTTGTCGTGATCAGCAGCAGGAAAACCCTTTGTGGATTCTCCTTATCTCTCGCCTTCTGCCTAAACTTTTGTTTGGAGTCCATTGGCCCGGACTCCCAAAACCCCCCCCACACGAACGCCCCCCCCCCCCCACAAAAAAAAAAAAAAAAAAATTGAGCAGCCTCGTCCACATACGATTTGATCGCAGGTACACACAAGAAGGTGCATTGGCCATCAACAGAGTTCGCTCGGTCCAGCTTACTTCACATCTACGTGCAAGTTATCTAAGTGTGAGCGCACCCTTAGAATCTCTGCACTGCCTGCTTTTTTGGTTCTGCGGCAGCCACCACTGAGAGGACGAGCAGCAAAAAGTGTAATTAAACGAAAAATAATCTTCTTTGTGTGACTGAAGAGCAGAAAAAGTGACCTCACAATTTGTTATCTCTCTCTCCGTCCTGGCCAGTGCTGCCCAGTAGTCAGTGCAGCACCATTGTCAACGCTGCACAAGAGTCAGCACTGCACTATGCTCAATGCTGCACTACAGTCAGTGCCAGTTCAAAGCATGAAGTCCTGCGGAGTCCTGCAATCCTGCACTACTTAGTCCTGCTGGCTACAGTCAGTGCTGCTCACTGCGTAGTTGGTGTGGGACAGCCAAGAGCTCCATCATTTTCCAATTGTCACTACAAGGAGAGGAGGAAATTGTGCCCTAGTCATTGCCTGCTCATTGTGTGTGTGTAGGGAGCTGGGGAAGAAAAAAGTTGGGCTCGATGTGACCCTTTAGTGACCTTTCTTGACTAATCCAATAAATCAGAATGACTCCCCAAAGAGTCTCAGCTTGGCCACGACCGAGGGTGTCAAGGGGACCAACAGCGAGGCCGTCCACAGCTCCAGCGATCCCAGCAGACAGTTTGTGGACGAGGCTTCATTTGGCGTCCCTAACAAGACAACGACAACAAAAAACAGATTAGAGCCCATTAAAGACTTTGCCCAGCAAATTAAATGCCGCCCACACATGCACAAAATATTTGTGGACGGAGTTAAGCAGCTTGTGGCAACTCCTCTTTTTTGTCGGGGTCAAAATGATCATGCTAAGTGACGCAAATTGCGTACTGAGGCCTCTGCTCCGAGATGCTGAAGTCCGCCAACATGAAGCAAAAACAATCATTACATAACAATCTGGAGCTTTGGAGGGTGCAATGATGAACAGAGACGACTTCTTCGTACTTGCAGACAAACGATCCAACGGAGAGAACGAGGACTTGGACAGGAGCCTCCTGGAGAATTCGTCTCTCAACAACACGTCCTTCTCGTCCACCAGGGGCGCCACAACCACTGGATTGGCGCCAATCGCGCAAGACGAAGATCTGGACTCTTGTCTCAACGAGCCCGTTGGAGGTGAGAATGGAACTGTCCTTCAACACTTTTGGTCAGGAGTCAACAATTGGGAGTCAATTTCCCTATGGGGGGGTTCCGTGGCTGCGGCCTCTACAGAGGTGACACGAGCGAGCCTTTTCGTGAACTTGGGCAGCCTTGGGCTTAAGTCGACTTTGAAGCCTTTACGTGACCTTAGGCATCCTGAGGCCTCAAACCAACCTACGAAGCCTTTACGTGAACCTAGGCATCCTCAGGCCTCGGGCCAGCCTACCAATTTAGGTATCCTAAGGCCTCAGACCGGCCCAAGAAGCCTTTGCGTGAACTTTGCCACCCTCTTTTAAGCCCATCTACAAACCTTTTTACGATGTTTATGCATGGTCCATGAAAGCAGACTGGCACTGAACTAGTGTACGATATTCAAACTCGGTCATTTCTCATACTTCTTTGTCACTTTTTCTGTTGGGCCCCAACTTCTGGGCTCGCAACATCACTACTGTGGGGTGGGGGCACAACAAAGGTTGGTTACCTTTTTGGTCGGGGCCTCCCCGTTGGCCGCCCGCACACCTACGCAGACGCGCACGTCAGGCGTCTCTTCATAAGGTTTCATCCAAACCTTTTTTTGCCCAGCTCCATCATCATCATCTGAAAGTGCTGAAAGCCCGTTTAAACTGGTAGATTTTTTCCTTCCTTTAAGTATAGAGTTAATCCTCTTCAGGGTGCTCGTAGTTGTTGACAAGTGCGTCGTGCCAAAGATGCCAAAATGTGCCAATGCTAAGTGCCAACTTAAGCTAGCAGCGGATCACCCTTTTTTGCTGCTGCCAAACAGAGATTGGCAATTTGCCATGGAAGCGAGCTCGTGCAGTGTCAGGTCTCTCAAGGGCCCTCCTTTAGGCCTCCTTTAGGCCTCTCGAGCATGCCTGACTTGGTTTTTATCTGATGCCTGATAAACTTTTTAATGGGAAACTAAGTGATGTCCAGCACGGACATGCAAAAGTGATTTTTTTTTGTTTCTCTAAGGTCTGACAGGGCGGAATTGGCCATTCACATGCTGATCACCCTCGTAACCCTTTTTTTTTATTATCCTTCAAAGCCTCAATGGAGGAGGAGATCTGTTGTTGCCGTTGTTCTTGCTGCCGCTGTTGTTGTAGCTGACGTCTTTGCTGTAGATGACGACGAAGAGGACGAAGACACAGCCACGGAGGAACAGAATGACGCCGACGTCGTCGAGTTGTCCGTGAGGAAGACGAAGAACCTGCGCCGCAGCAGCACCCCGAACAACTCGAAGAACAAGAAGAACAGCCTCAACGAGTCTCGCCGTCGCAGCTCGCTGCCTCACCAGTCAATCCTGGACTCGGCCAAGCTGCTGCTCAGCTCCAACTCCGGCAAGAGCGTCTCCAGGAAGCTCCTGCTGGAGGGACAGGAGGACCAGGAGGAAGAAGAGGGATTCTGGGGCTCAGGTGAGGCCGATGCATACAGAGTTTAATGACTGTCACTTAGTACACTATTTCTTTTATGTCATCAGAGAGTCATGTTAGAACAGACAACAGTCTCATTCATAGATCGAAATCTTATATGTCTGATATAGTTCGCTAGTATATAATCTGAATATCTGGTGCAAATCGAACAGCAAATAAGTCAGTCTGACTTATCACAGATGTAAACGTCCAATGGAACATATCTCCAACAATACCTAACGTTAGATATACGTAGTTTTTTGTCCCCCCCCCCTGTAACCGTGTGTATCTCCCCTACCCAACACTACCTCATGAGCCTCAACGGATGGTTGAGATCAGCTGTTGTTGGTCATCTTGTCAACTCTTGTCCACTGTTCCAGATCTGGAGGAGGAGCTGCAGAATGGAGATGAGGAGGCCTCCAACGCTGCTCCCGCAGCTGCCGCAGCAGGCGCAGGAGAAGCCTTTGAGTCCTTTTCAGAGGACGAAGACGCAGGAGCCAACTTGAACAATGCAGAAAAGCAGCCACAGACAAATGGGTGAGTGAGTTTTTTTCTTCTCTGCCATTCTGACTTTGCGTGAGTTTTGCCAGCCTCTGTTGAAGCCAGGGCAATTTGTGGTCTCAAACAGGTTCTTGACAAAAATGCCACAGTCATCATCATTCAGTTTGCTCGTGATTCTGAGCAAGCAGTTGCCAAAAAAATTCCTCCCCGGAGCCAAGTGACCTCTCGGGTATCGATGGTGGAAGAAAAACAGTCGGGCCAATTTGTTTTTCTCGTCCATCGTCTGATCATCATCGATGAAGGCTCCAAAGGATCGATCGATCCTCATGGGGAGGTCAGAGAGAGATGAAATGACCATGACAAACAAGTCTTGAACTTTCCGACCCGTGGAGAAGAACTTTCCACGCGTGTCTTGGACACTTTGCAATTTTTTGCAACGTGTACTCACGTCTTTTCGCAGATTGCGGAAGATGAGAATTGATATTCCTAACACAATTAGAGATGATTAAGTTGTTCAGATGACGAAAATTGATCTGAAATGGAACAGCTATCATTTCATCAAACATTTGGGCCATGAAGACAACTTCACCGAGCCACCCTGTAGCATTGCAATGAAGGCAACCTGCACCTGTTGCACGCTTTGCAATGCAGCAACTTTCCCGAGCCAACCTGTATTTTGAGGCTGACTCCACCGCCTTCGACAAAGGGTAAAAAGTGGAGGCAAGAACTGATCGAACAACTACAATGCTACTGTGTGAGCCAAAGAAGAGTGCATGATTTTCCACCCATCCCAAACCAAGCCTCCTTTTGTCGTATTGACTTACAGATAATTCTCTTTATCATTGGGGCTCCCCCCCCCTTTAACCCCACCCCCCTCCGGGGTCGGAATCGACGCCAATAATTTTTTGTCGATACTTGCGAGTCACTCTGTAGCGTGACTGGCGTAAACTTGCCCTTGGCTGCTGCAAAGATGGTCGCCAACGATGCTGTTGCCGCTGTAGCTGCTGGCACCAATTGAAGATTAGACAATGTTGCTGCTGACCTTCCTTGGACACGCTTGAGTGTGAACAAATTAGCATGGAATTGGTTACACAATCACTGCTATTGATACAGGGTGGAGCGGAGAGGCTGAGAAGTTTTTCCTCTGACCTAAGCAAACTTTATTTTTGCATAGCTCTTTAACACACTTGTTGTGTCCACAGGAGCTGTTGTGGCCTTGAGGTGAGCGCAAGTGAGATTTGAGTATTCTCTGTTATTAGTTGTTCATAAACGTCATGTATGTTGTATCGTAAAGTGTGACACGAACAGACGTGGAACATACGAGCAAAAGATACAGTAAAATACTATGATTCTTTTGGAAACTACATCCACTCATATAATTGAGTCTTAAGCTTCATTTTGTCTTGTGTTCTCAGTATAATTAAAATTCTGTTTTCCTTGCTCGCTACAGAGCAATAATTGAATTTTTGTACAGTGCACATAGTACAGCTTCACTTTTTACACACGCGTGACGTACGTGTTACTATTTTTTTAATCAATCAAGCGTCCAATGGTGGTTCCACTGTTATGATACCTGGACTTTCCAGACATTGTGTGCATAGATGAATATTTTTTATGTGGATGACGATGTAATTGCAGCCCCAAGTCGAGAAATCACTTTTCTGCCTGTGTATGTAGCAGACACCAGCACGCGAATGGGCTCATTTGAAAGGGGGGGGGGGAAATTCAAATTTTTTATTCAATAATTACAGTGCTCTCCGCTTATAAGGTCAGTGTCCGGACCAGGCAGTTTTGACCTTTGGAGCGGGGAGGTCATATTGGGTCAAGAGACAGGTAAACAGAGTCACTTTCGACTGGATTATTCATTGTTCTCCAAGAACTGATCCCACACCCACAGCAGCTCCAGAGTCCCCATTTACAGTCTTGCCAATAAAGTAAAAGTCACGTTTGGCAGTCGAAATCCTGGCTTGTGTTTGACCTTAAAAGGTCATCAGAGACTCCGGCGATGACGGAGAAAATTACGTGGAAAACATGCATTTGGAATCGGGACTTTGGATCTCTTGACCTTTTATAGTAGGCGGAGACCACTGTTACAAGAGTGTTATTAAGGCCTCCAAAGTAGCTTACAGGGCTGAGAGAAAAAAAAAGTCATTGGGTATGCAAAGTGAGGGGGGGAAACTGATGTTTGTACGTTCTACACAGGATGAGCAAACAGGTTTTTGTCCACCCTGTGTTTCCTGTTGGCGTTTCTGCCTTGGCTGATCCGTCTTGAATAGACAATACTCATTAAACTCATTCATATTCAAATTTCCCCCTCCACTGGATTCGTAAATGCCTGGTGACGTCACAACTGATCGCAAATACCTTGTCCACCCTGTAGAATGGTACAGTCTGCACTGCCAGTGCTGTGTGTACGCACGTACAGGGTGGCATTTCTGGGTCTGAATAGCATGACGAATTCTTCCTCCGAGCACGATGTGAGGACGTCATTAAACTCTTCGATGTGAGACACGAGGAGGTATTTTTTCTTTTCTGGCTCGCACGACCAAGTTGACGCACAAAATTGCGTCACAAGAGGGGACGTCGGAATTTTTGGTGACGAAAATCGCATCGTTTGGGCATTGCCAAGCGTCTCCAGACGACGACAGTGAGCAGCGCACTTGGGGACCACTTTTCTTCGGCCAAATCTACTTTTCCACCTAAAATTCCGACGTCTCGTCCTTAAGAGTCTTTCGTAAGCGACACATTATTAACATCTCACAAAATGTCAAGCGTCTTGAAAGGAGCTTAAGTCGTTGAAGTCGCAGTCAAGCTGGCAAAAAGAGTGTCTCGAGCAGCCACAAACAGTACTTGAGTACTTCAGTACTGCTGAGAACAAGTATGAGCAGTTTGGCGCGTGCAAGAAGCTGCGATTCTTATGCAAATCTGCAGCAGAAACTTGCCAGTAGCAGCTGAAGGCTCCTCCTGCGTTCTTCTCACCTCCCCTCCCTTGGCAGCCAAAAAAAAAGTGAGCACAAAAAAACTTACGTAATCGCTGTTCCTTTTTTTTTTTTACAGTGCGTCACATTAAAAAGTGTGTTAAAATACGTTGACCTAGACCTTTTTGACGGGCCTCTCGTTCATTTGTCAGCACAAATTGCACTCTCACATGTGCGGGGCAGAGAAAACAGCTGATTGAAGGAGTAAATACACAAGCTATTGTGAACCTTTTCGTGACATTGGACTTTGGGGCCTCTTAGCATTATTACTATTATCATTATTGGTCTCTTAGAGCTCTGTGACCCCGAGGAGGTGGATTAAGGGAAGATCACGCTTGGACACCCACAGAAAGGACTTAATAACTGCGCTCTCGATGATGATTTTAAGAATAATAATGAATCCTTGGCTGAATCAATGTTGTTAACAAAGAGTCTCAAAGCAAGTCTTTAGGCTCGATTCAACCAACAGTGGCCATTTGGTGTAGTTCAACAGCCAGGACAGAACGATGATGAAGTCATCGTCAGGATGTTATGAGAAACTAGGGATTAAAACTAACATCAGTCAGTTCTATGAAAAATATTTAAAGTTTAACCACAACATGTTTCTAAGGTGGAAATGAAATCAAGGCCAAAGTCATTAGGTGATCAAGCCTTGCAAACGGGGATTTAATCACAGCTTGAGTGAAAATAACACTGCTTAATCGAGCCTCTAACTTGTTTTTGCTTCTTAATTCTATTTCACAATTGTTGTTGTTGCTGCTGTTTTGTCTTCACGCGCGCCAACATTAATCAAGCTGTACAAAAGGTTAACCTGAAAACCACCTCTTCCTGTCAACATCCTGAACAAAATTCTGGCTCATTCTTGAACAAAAGCTCACTCTTAAACGCTAAAAATGTTGCTCAGCTTCGAAATAAAACCAGTCCTTACAGGGTGTCCCAGATCGATCAGTCAGTTTGGCACAGCACCAAGGGTTCACAAGTTGTACCGGGTGCACCTGGCAAATTTAGCAAGCTATATTCAACGATGTGCTCTAGTGCATAAGAGGTGTACTCAAGAAAGAAGGGGATACATTGAAAGATGCACTCGAGTTAGTGACGGATATATCCAGAGATGCACTCGAGTTAGTGACGGATATAACTCGAGTTAGAGAGAAATTCTTTATCGTTCACAGAGATTTCGGGGCAAAGTGCAACCGCTGAGCTATTCTGCATCCCTATTTTTAAAATCAATTTAGCTGCCCAACCTGACGAAACTTGACCTTTACAGGGCGTCCCGGATGAATGAGGTCAGGGTTTGAGACGACCTGAGAGCACTTTTTGCCCATCCGCCACTTTGACAGGGTGGTGCCCACGCGAGACAACATCTCCCCATCTGAGACACCCTGTGCAACCATATATTTTCATCGATTTTTGCTTCCTCTGGAAAGATCAGTCAATTCAGGCTCTCCTCTTCTTATTCGTACGCACCAAAAATATTCTGGATGTCTCACGTAGCCAAAATTTGCGAGCGTGACGAGAAAAAGAAAAAAAAAATGCACGAGATTTGATTCTGGCAGAAAACTGCAAATGAATGAATGAAAATTGCAAGGCTTTTTCGTGACCAATGAAAATTACCTCAGTAAGTGCTCGGGGTTTTTTTTAGCCCTTATTATAGTTATTATGAATATTTTCGTCCAGTGAGGCTGTTTCTCCTTGTTTGAGAGGTGGCAAAAAAAAACCCAGCCCAGAACAACAAACTGACTTCTATCCAGAGGTTTAATCCCTGTAATTAGACCTTTTAACTGATTTATGTGGAAACATTTTTCTTCTTTGCTCAGGCAACTTTTTTGTTGTTGTTTAGAGCTCCCTCATTACTGAGAATTGCTTTCCGTTCAAATCGATCTAAGAGCAGGTGGGAGCACAGGAGGGGCGTCGGGGGTATCTTCCCCTTCCCCTACCTCCAGGGATGAATGAATCAATGGGGGTAAGAGTCTGAATGTGCGAGGGGGCCCCAGTATCTCTTGTCTTCGACACCCTGTCCTTGGCCACAGCTTCTCCAGACCCGCACTTGGCCACCCTGTACCTGTGGGGGAGGGACCGTAGGACAGGAGGCAGTCATGATGCAGCCATCACTGTGGTAGCTGCTTTGCCTGCCCCAAACGGTTCTGGTGACATCGACTCTTTTTGCTCGTTCAGCCATTTTTTTAACTTTGTAAGCTTGTTTTCCCTTCATAAGACTGACAGAAACAGCTCTATTCCTTTATCAAGGCTCTCGTCAATGTTTTACGATCGAGACTTTTTTGCAAAGGAAACCCCAGAAGCGAGACGATCGTGAGCGGGTCCACGTGGCAGCAGCAACGATGGCGCAGCTGGAGTCATCGACGAGCAAGCAGTGACTGCTGGTGCGCAATTCACCGCTTGGCACGGACTCGGCCTATTTTGCTGTCGCACAAATTGCACATTTTCAAAATTATCTGGGCCTTTCTTTTGACGAGAAGAAAATTTCATTTTTCCCCATTTTCTTTGTCTAATAAATTTTTCTCTCTCCTTTCGGACTTTTTCTTTCTCAGTTTCATTCTTTTTCTTTCTCTGTTTCTTGCTTTTCTTTCTTTGTTTCTTACTTTTCTTTCTTTGTTTCTTACTTTTCTTTCTTTGTTTCTTACTTTTCTTCAGCTTGACTTTTTCTTTCTCATCTTACTTTTCTTTCTCAGTTTCTTACATCTTCTCAGTTTCTTACAGTTTCTCAGTTTCTGACTTCTCCTTCTTTGTTTCTTACTTTTCTTCAGCTTGACTTTTTCTTTCTCATCTTCTTACTTTTCTTTCTTTGTTTCTTACTCTTCGCTCTCAGCCTCCTTCTGTGCGGTGCAAAGTGGGTTTATGGTTGTTACAATGACAAAAACGCCCTCTCAAAGAGATGAAAAAGGTCGTCGTTTGAGGTCGAAGCAGATAGACAGAGACGAGCATATCTTTACTGCACACAAATTGACAAAGACTTTTTGGGCTGCCCATTTTTCCATCCATGTAGATAGAAAAAATGGGCATTCACTTATTCCGTCAATATTCCAGCAATGTTGGTCTCCTTGAGCTCTCCTCTTCTTGAGTGGCGGAAGCTTGAGCTGTGTGCGTGCTGAGCGAGCTGCAGAATCGCATCAGAGCCTCTCACGACCTCCCCAATCATCATAATTTTGCCATCTTTTAATGGGGGACGAAGGGCAAAGACCACACACATCTGAGGGCGGAGAAGAAATTGGCTGCAGCCGCCGGATAAATGAAGCTCTTTGCTAAGTAGGTTAATAGGGACGGGCTTTTAAGGCCTAATACGGGCCCGCCTGACTTGGGAAATTGCGGATTTTTTCAGCCAAAACCTGTTCCTGCTGCAAAGAAATTTCCTTTGGCGGGAAATTTGATCGGCGAAAAGACTTCCTCTGCGCAGCAGCTTCACAGACGAGATGACACCTGTGAGGAGGACTTGGCAAGGTTGAAAGGCTAACCTGAGGTGGCAGTTGGCAAAAATGACGGAAACAGAGGCCAAAAAGGCTCCTTTGGCGGCCAATTTCTCTCTCCTCAACCTCGTGGAGGCCAAATTGTGGGAGTCGTGGAGGAGCAGCCCCAGTGCTCCAGGACCAGGAACGTCACGCACCACCTCAGCCCATGTTCTGGCAAATGCTTGTGGTTGTAGAGGCTGAAAACTAAGCGCCGTTGGAGCCAAATCTGACGCTTTTAGCGTATTGGGCTGCAGTGGAAGCATTCGCAACTCTTTGCACGTGATCTTCGGGAAGTTGGGGAAGGACCTGTACTGAAGTACTGGTCTCTCTGCAACTCCAGACCTTTGGTGACCAAATGTCAGGTTGGTCAAGTCCTGACGCTGCTGTCATCTCCAGACTCACGGCTCAGGTGCAACAGGTGTTGGCAGACAATTTTCAGAGCTGACGTCTGAGATGTTGACCCCGGTCAGGTGCGTCCCCTGCCTGCCCACCGAGCACAGGCAGCCGAGCCCGGAATGCGTGCACTGATTGATGCGCCCAATCCGGGTTTCGGGTGGACCCGCCTAAAAGAGTGGCCGAGGTTTCGAGTGTCTCGAGCTCTCCTCCAATTGGAAGTGACAAGCAACAGGTTTTGTGGGGTAGGAAACAGATAAGATTCCCGCCAAGACTTTGCTGCAATTGCCCGGGCCAGAAAAAAGGGTCTGTTGATAACTAATTGAAAATGCTTTGCTGTCAATTGGGCCTAATGATGGCCTTCATCACTGGCCTAATGACAGCCAATTGACCCACTTAGCAGCCAAGGTGTCATTTTCTCCATGCAGGAGAGAAATCATGCGATTGTAATTGCATAAAAGTGACCATTGGGGAGTTGCTGTTGCTCTGCCGGCCACACGTGAGGGCCCAGCTTGATCCTGCCCACGTCTGACATGGCGTAAGAGTGAATGGGAGAAATCTGAGCCAGTTATTACGATAGCAGGAGGAGGAGGAGGCACGAAAAACTAATTTCTAGCTGGAGGAGGAGGGCATTAGACAGCTTAGACACGCTTAAACCACTCGTTCTCAATGGAAAGTTCCACTCATTTCACGATAAAGAGCAGTTGCTTTTTTTTATTCATTTATTAACAGTGGACGCCGCTTATGCGGAGAGCCCAGAAGTGGGTGGCAACTGTTAACCATTTAGATTCCCTCTCTTCTGTACTCAGTTGTGGGCAAACTCACAGGAAGGAAATACTTTCTGCATATATGTATATATATATATATATATATATGATAGTAAAAATATGATCCATTTCCCCGCCCGCCACTGCCATCACTTTCACCTGTTGGCGACAGACAAAGAATAGCAGAGGAGCCTCGATTTAGGTGCGAGTCTCTGTCAACTCTGACAAAACTCAGCTCGAGTAACGACTCAAGCTGTTGTTATTCTTGGCTGGGGGATCGATTTCGGCGTCGCCACCCAAAAGGTGGATGCACCAAATGTGAGTGGTCAAGTTGATATCGACACCGATATCGTCCATTGATATTGATATCGTCACTCGAACCCGAGAGCGGCAGTTTAAGCCTGGATCACTTGAATGATTTTGAGCTGCTTCGACTTGCAGAAACTGGAGACAAATTGCGGATTAGAAGTGTAGCAAAGCGGAAAACACCTGTTCCCCCCCCCCCCCCTCTTTCCTCTTATCTTCTCTTCAGTCATTTATTTTTCGTACTGTAAACGTTTTACGTGCGCATAAAGCAGCAGAAATGCGACAAGTTCGAACTTGTTTCCATCTGTCAAGTCCTGACATGAAGACCTGTCCTTAGCATTTTATCGACTCCTCAGTTGTTGTTTTTTTGTGCGCGTCCCTGTAAAAGTCTTATTTTCCTGGCCGAGAAACATCAGAAGTGATCATTTTAAGCTTGGCCAACCCGCAGAAACGACGGTCCCTGATTGCCCAGTGGAAGATTCCAGCTGAAGCACGCCTACATTTATTTCTGTCCACCTGACACCGTGGGCCTGACGCTCTAGGCCTGACACCGTGGGCCTGACCACCTGGTTGCGTTTGTCAAGTGTTGCCACATGATGGGCTTGCCCGCTGCCTCTGGTGTCTCTGCATCCACTTTTTTGCTCCGATTATTCACGTGTCCAGAGGAGAGAAGAAATTCCGACCAAGGGTCATGATTAGAGCCATCATCATCAGAGCCAGATTTATCTCAACCTCCTTAAGCTGCTCAGAAATGTGTCTGGAGGTGAAGCTTCTTCATTCGTCCAGTCTCTCGTCCTCACTCCAATGAAGCGAGATCATCAGAGACGACGTCGACTGCGGGCTCTTCGTCTCCGTCGTCGTCGTCGTCGTCGTCGTCGTCGTCGCCGTCGCCCGCTCCTTCCCTTCACCCCGAGGGGTTATTTTTGGTAAATGTTGCACTCAGCATGGCAAAGACGCGTCCATTAGGAGGCCCTGGTTGAGCTCTGTGTTTGCACCAAGCTCTTCGTGCGCATGTTCAAGCTCTCGGTGCGGTTCTTCTCTTTGCATGCTTGTTTGTATCAATGTGTACGGAACTCCATGTCCTTAATACTCTGGTTGGGTCAAGTCCAGAGTGTTTGGAAAGCTCTTAGTTTGTATGAAGCTCTTAGTTTGTATGAAGCTCTTAGTTTGTACGAAGCTCTTAGTTTGTATGAAGCTCTTAGTTTGTATGAAGCTCTTAGTTTGTATGAAGCTCTGTGAGTATAGCTCTGAAGCTCTATAAGCACAGTAGCTCAGAAGTTTTATATGCACAGCTCTGAAGCTCTATAAGCACAGCTCTGAAGCTCTATAAGCATAGCTCTGTAAACACAGCTCTGAAGCTCTATAAGCATAGCTCTGTAAACACAGCTCTGAAGCTCTATAAACACAGCCCTGAAGCTCTATTAGCACAGCTTTGTAAGCACAGCTCTGGAGCTCTATAAGCACGGCTTTGTAAGCACAGCTTTGTAAGCACAGCTCTGGAGCTCTATAAGCACAGCTTTGTAAGCACAGCTCTGGAGCTTTGAGTCTGTCTGTCCGTCTGTCTGCATGTCCGTCTGTGTGTTCGGGCTGGACATTGGTCGCGTGTGTGAATGAGCGTGAGCATCCCTGTCTTTTTCTCCAGCTGCTGTCCCTGCTTGGTCATGTGAAGCTCTGTGATCGCCCCGAGGTGGTGAAGCCCTGTTCGCGGTCCGTCCACTGGTGCGTGCGTGTACAAATGATTGCTAATTCGTTAAGAGCTGTGTGTGTGTGTGTGTGAAAGTCCGATGCTGTCACGCCTCCCGGTGAAGAAACGTGTTGTCCAAATTAGAGAAATCTTCCGTGAAAGTTGATGTATACGAGCGAAATGAGTGGGTGATTCATCCTCTGTCCAATCTGAGGCCTCCTGAGGAAAGTAAAGGCTTGTTTCTCCTCTCTCTGCTCCGATAGCATCAAAAAATGCCTCGGAGGAAAATCCTTCATTTTGTTGAGGGGAGAAAAGTCAATCAGATTTTTTCTTCACTTGCAAAAATTAGGGGAGATGAAGAGAAAAAAGTTCCACTAAAATTCCTCGCGTGTCTGTTGAGAAAAAGTTTTTCGGGATGGAGAAACTTTTTGGGGGGGTGAAGAAGTGAGTTGAGGTTGGGGGAGGGAGAATTTCCAGAATGGAGGAGTTCCTATAATTTTTTCCCCCCTCTCTCATCAGCAGACCCGGGAAATTTAGGAGAATTATATCCTCTTGATTGTTTTTTATTATTTCTAATAATCTTCCCCAAAATTTTGCACGTTCTTCATGATTTTTTTCGTACCCCCCCCCCAAAAAAAAAATTATGGGCATTTCAGGTACTTTCTGGGCTTCAGCCCGGAATTCCTGAGCCTGACGCAGCTGCTCTGCCAGACAGTTGACGACGTGACAACTTTCATTTTCTGTCATCATGAAATCCGTGCAAATGACGTCAACTGATCATACTTTGAAGAATATTTCACACTTAAACTGTTTAAGCACAAATATGTGTGGCAATGAAGAATGAAGGCGAACACTCCAAAGTCAGTTATGGCGGTGGAGCAGTTGTTTCACTTGGTGACGTGTGAAGCACAAAAAATGCGCCATGGCCTTGATGACGTATGAATCGCAAACAAAGAGCCCAACTAATACTGCACCGCTTCTGTAGACTCACGAAGCAACGTGTGAAGCGCAAACCCCGCTGCACAATAGACTTAATGACGTATGAATCGCAAAAAAGCCTGTCCAATCAACTCGCTTAATGACGAATGAATGGCAAAGGTGGAGGAATTACTTGATTGATAACGTATGAGTCGCAAAGACAGGCAAACAGTATAGCACAGAATTGGTGGCCTGACTCGACGACGTATGAGTCGCAAAGAGGTCTAGTCTCACTTGCCAACGTGTGAGGCGCAAAAAAAAGGCAGAAGAGAGCGCGTGAAGGTCTGGGTGATGTGATTTAGATTTCGTTTTCAGATACACGACTGTAAAGCATCTTGTGTGAAATATTTTTCTGCCAAGGTGAGAGAAAAAATGCTAATGATCCATGCCTCCTCACATGGGTGGGCGTGTTTGGCCGGGAAAGGGGGTCCCGAAGGGGTTGTTTTGGTGCCGAGATCTGAATCTCTGCGTACAAACACGAGTCATTGGCGAGGCGAAGCAGACGCGGAGGAAAAGTACGACCCTTTTTTGCGCGTTTCTCTCTGTGGATACGCGAAATGTGTTTGAAAAGAGATGAAAAACTTCCTCCTCCCCCCTCGTGTCCCACTTTTGGGTCACCCCGTACAAACTTTCGTGCACAAAAGCGTGCAAAAACAAACAAAAAAGGCTTCATCTGTCTTTTTTTCCGGGGAAAATGACGATGAATGAGAGATGTTTAGGGGTTGGTTTTTTTTCAATCTTTTGTTTCACAATCTCGCATTGTTGGCCAAACATGCGTGCAGTGGGTGTACTAATGATTTTAACCCTCATCCTCTCATCCCCCCTCGGAGGGGGGGGGTGACGGGGAAAGAGAGGTTTCTTTTTGTTTCATTGCTTCTCCGTGTCTTGTCCGGGGTTAATTGGTCTGCGGGCATTCCCCGTCCGACCCCGACCCCGTCGACGTCTTCGCCGACGTCGTCGTCGTCGCCGGCGCCACCGCCGGCGCCACCGTCGAGGCCCAAAGCGTCCATCAATGGCAAAAAAAGTGTGTCGGTCGACGAACCCAGGTAGTCCCAGCCCAAGAACGGGGGGAGAGAGAGAAAGTGGGCTTCAACTTTTATGTTTCAGTAAAAAGGTGAGGCAAAAAAACCAAAGGGGGGGGGTTGAGGCAGTCTTTGTGATTGCTTAATTTTAAATTCATCATTCGATGATAACTTTGCACATGGTTTTTTCATCAGTCAGTACTAAGAGAGAGCAAAAAAAGAGCAACAATTCATCGGGGGTGAAATAAGGCCGGGCATGTTGCCCCCCACTGTGTGGAATAATGAGTGGACTTGAGGGGAGGGGGATGCTTGTTCGTAATAATCGGTTTTGGGGGCCCCCATGTGGGAAAAAAAGGTTGCCAAGTCCCAGTGTGTCCGTCCAGAGAGCCTTGTTTTCTTTCTGACTCACACTGTTTGCTCCTTTTTTGTGCTGGGTGAAATACTTTTCTTCATCCCTGACAAGACACGTTTCTGCCATGATTTCTTCTTCTGCTTCCACCCCTGCAGTTTTTTTATGCTTGCCTGAGCTGCAAAAGGGTTGGGTGTTTTTTTTTTTTTAAAAGGATATCCAAATCGCGTTTCTGCACCAGCTGCGTTTGGTCATGAGTACAATGAAGTCTCGATTTAACGGTTGTGAGTTGCGCACGAGCCACGACTCCGGAGGTATCGACACGCCCGGAGATCCGGACAATGCTGGCATCGCCCAAGTGCCCGGCGGCCTCTTGAGGCAGGCCAGATCCACCAGATTGATCAGGAGGTCCGCAGAGGAGGAAATATTCTTCAAATATCTATAAAGAATTTGGGAGACATCACTTTATGTAGACACTCTTTTGGACTTGAGAAAATTGTCAGGAGACCACTGCAATGAGACTAAATAGCAACTGTATTTATCACCAGTCTCGACTTAGAGACTTCATGTCAAAGCTTGGGGCAAAGACAACAGCTTCTGGACTGTGCAGAATGTGGTTAAATGACGACTTCACTGTACTCATGCTGATTCCCCTTAAAAAAAGTGTTGATGGCAGCCACCATTTATAGCTCGTCGATAAAAACATCGATTTTGTAAGGTTGTGAAGGCCAAAAGTTTCTTTTTATACTTTAAGGCCCCTGGTGAAGCAGAGAGGAAAAAAATCCGCCAACCTTGGGTTGGTGACTTCAACGAGCGACGACTGTATCGGAACTCCCGTCGAGACTCCTTTCAGATAAACAGTGTTTTACAACTGCGACATTTTTGTTTGTTCTCACCCTATCTTATCCGCGATAGCCAAACTAAGGTTCATATTTCGAGCCACAAACACACTTAAGAGTCTTTCAAATCGACTTCAGTAGGAAAAATAAGCCCGACGCCTTGCACATATATGTATATCATTAGACAGCTTCACACACACATGCTTGAAAGCTGTTGCAGCAGCTGCAGCAGCTGCTGCCGCTGCTGCCGCTAATCTCGCCTTCTACTTCCTCTCTGAACGCGCCATTTCGCATATTTTCCGCCGAAACAAACAAAAAAAAGCGCCCGATAAGAGGAAGCCACGGCCAAGTCTGTGGAGTAGTGATGTGGCGAGCCGGACAGGCTCGGCTCGGGCATCTTCAGGCCCAGTACAAGGCTGCCAGAGATAAACATTGATTATGGCCAAAGCAGACACGTTCTCAACTGTCCTGAGCTCGACGTTGACGCATTTTTGGTCTGAACCAACGTGCGTGTCTCCCCCCCCCCACACACACATGCAGCTGAACAATGACATTTCCATCGTGGTCACTACCCAAAAGGAGATCATCAGACGTGACATCTGTTTGACTCATTTCTGTCATCTGTCCACCAAGATGACACAATCAGCGCTCTCCGTCAGGCTTGCCGAGCTCGCGGCCCGCCACATCACTACTCTGCAGAGCTGAGAGGGGGGTGGAAACACCGACAAAAAGAGAAAAAAAATAATCACGTACGTTCATGTCAGGATTGACATGTTTTGGTGCTCGTTGGCATGCACGAATTAAGGACTTGAAGGCTTCAAGCACGCACCAGATTTGTGAAGTCACCGTCTTGGACAAGAAGCAGAAAAAAACAAACCTCTTGAAATTTGCATCTAAAGGACTCCCATTTCTGCACGTTTTCAGACATCTGAAAGAAAGAAAAATATTGCTCTGATGACGGCAAAAAGTTGGGAGGTGCGAGTAACTTTTCCGTTGCTTCTTCTTCTCTCAGTGATGACTCATCCACATGGAGCGAAAAACGAATGGGATCCCTTGTTTTTCTTTAAAAAAAAAAGCTCCAGCAGCTACAGAGAGGATGAGAGAGAGGGAGAGATTGTATTGTATAATAAAGCTTGTTTGGACAACAGTGACTTTTTCAACCTTTCCATCGAATCCTCCTGTCTGCTTCGCTGATGCAGTGAAAAAAAACACCTGTACAAACGGTGCAACTTTCTTTACGCCTCACAGACACAAGGTAGCGTTTTCAATGCCGCCGCCAGCTCCTCTTCCAAAAAGTTACCTGCCACTCATAGAGCAGCAGCAGCAGCAGCAGCAGCAGCAGCAGCAACCTGGCCAAGAATGCCACCGTCGTCCAGTAGAAGGATATGTGTGGAAACAGCTGCCGCCGCCGCAGCAACACAGCAAAGTTGTGCAATGTTCTTAAGAACGACTTGTTGTGATACGATTGCGAGTGCAGGGAGAGCTTCCGCGGGTCCGTCCGCCACCACAACATGTACCGCCTGCTCTCGGAGGAGGAGCAGCAGCTCTGGCCGGAGCCCTCCAGGAGGTTCGTTGCCTGCTCGCCTGGCTCCGCCTCGGCCCCGTTGTTGTCATTGGGCCACCTGTGCAAGATCGTCGCACAAACGATCAAAGTGTTGCCAGAAATCCTCCTCAACTTGATTGCAACAGCAACGACTGGGGGAAAACGGTTCTGCTACGGTCAGCCTGGATCATTGGCAACTCTGATCGGTGAAATTCGTGCACCAGAGCAGACTGGACAAACAGCCATGACTGATCAAGTGTCCAAGAACCGGCAATTTTGGGTCACACTGTAGATTTGGGCAGGTTTTCTTTTTCAATTCGCCTTCCACACAAGGGGTGCAAAAAGTGGAGCGAAATCTGGCTCAATTGCAAAACTATTTTAGCCCTTCTTAGTGTGTAGGCAACAGAGAGACTGACGGGCATTAGTAAACAGAGTTAACGGTGCTGACTGATGTCAAAGTTCATCGTGTTTGACAACAGAGATTTCCTTCAACTCTTTCATCTTTCATCTCCTCTATCTTTCTTTTTTATTGCAGGACGCAGTCGTCGTCCTCCCACGAGGACTCCTCGTCCAAGTCCCTGACGTTCAAGACCAAGTCCCTGCTGCGGGACAAGCTGCGGGACTCCAAGAACTGGGGCCTGCGCAGGTCGTCCGCCGAGAAGGAGATCACCTCGCCCAACAGCAGCAACAACAACTACTACAACAACAACTCGTCCGGCATCCCCAGCAACTCCAGCTCTCCGTCGCTGTTGTCGTCGCCGCCGGATGGCTGCAACAACAGCAGCAACAGCAGCTCCCACCCATCCCCGTCGGAGGGGAGGCTCTCCAGGCTCTTCTCGCTCAGGAGGTCCAACGGGACGGGTCAGTTCAACGTGGACTTCTTTGTCGTCAACTCGATTAATAGAGATCTTGTGCAAAAAAAAGAAAGAAAGAGAAACAGGCTGTGCGCGCGCGCAGCCCGTGTGTGCGCGCGTGCGTGTCATCACGCGCACAACACTTTGGACTGTGTCAAGCACTGCCAAATCCGGTTTTCTTCCTCCTTCTCCTCCTTCCTTCACGGTCATAATTTTTTTTAAGTCAGTTAAGTCCTTAGACTAAAAAGTTACACATAAGCATTCATTAAGACTGATTTTTTTACCACCTCAGGCTCTCTGGACTCGGCCTCGTCCTCCTCCATCGGCGGGCACGCCCCCGTCACGCCCACCAACTCCTCCAGCTCACTCTCTTCTATGCCCAGATTGGCAGAGGAAGAAGAACAGGTATGGAAATAATTGATACAGTGGCCTCCGGATGTGCCGACCCCTTCGGGACCGGAGGAAATGGTCGGCACATCCGGAGAATGCTGACAGCAGCATCACCACACTGCTTCTGGAGGCAGGGCGGCCCACCTCCTGATCCACCAGATTGATCAGGAGGTCTACAGAGCAGTCGTCGGGGAGGGAGGATATATTCTTTAAATATAAAGAATTGGGCGTAGTAAATCAGCCTTGCGTTCAGAAAATGGGGGTATGACTGGGGGCAAAACAAGGGTAACATTTTATGCTGAGCACTTTATAACAACAACATCGGTATGAGCGGATCCCACTGTACTGACTTGGCAACCCCTTTTTTACTGGGTCTTGTTCCTTGGTGCAGATGCTGATGCTGGGAGGTTCGTCTTCTAAGACATGTCCCCCACTTACCCAGCGGAATCCACCCCCGCCACACCTGCCGCCTCCGGGCGGTGGACCCGGTTCGATCCTCGGGGGCTACGAGATAGGATACGGAAGCAACAGTCACCTGAACCCGGAGCGTATGAAGAGGCGCCACATCATCTCCTCGCTCGTGCACAGCGAGAACAACTACGTGGCCACCTTGCAGAGACTCGTCAACGTGAGTAATATGCTTCTGTTGCTTGCGACCACAGCGCCATCTCTTCACAACTAAATCCTTCACAGGACTACAAGAAGCCTCTGGAGGAGAGCAACCCGCCCATCTTGAGCGCCTCCAAGGTCCAGACCCTCTTCCACAGGGTGCCCGAGATCCTTCAGTGTCACCTGCTGTTCAGGTTGGTGCAGCATCAATCGCACTCAGTGCATGTTTGTATCTACGAGATCATTATACGCTCAACGTTCATTATCCTCATTATTTAATGACCATGACATGACATCGTGCACTTGTTCAGGATCGCTCTGACCGAGGCCATCAAGAACTGGGACGCTGAGGAAAAGATCGGTGACGTCTTCGTCGCCTCCTTTTCCAAGGCTGTCGTCCTCGAAATCTACTCAGACTTTATCAACAACTTCTCCCTGGCCATGGAGTGCGCAAAGCAGGTGAGGAAGAAGCAAGAGAAGAGTCTGGTGCATTTACTACTAATGTAATGTATCTAACAAACTTCACAACACTTTCACATGCGTCTGCCTTCAGGAGTCCAAACGTAAGAGTGCCTTGGCTGACTTCCTCAAGGTGAAGCAGATCACCGCCCACGACAGAGTCTCCTTCTTCGGCCTCATGGTCAAGCCTGTGCAGAGGTTCCCTCAGTTCATCCTCCTCCTGCAGGACCTTCTCAAAGAAACCCCTCCAGGTTCGTTTGGCAACCCTGACAAGCACAAGTTCAACTGGATGTACTCCTACTGCGCGTCGTGCAACTACGATCATTGAAAAATCTTCCCTATCTAGGCCACCCTGACCGCATGGCCTTGCAGTTGGCCTTGACGACGCTGGAGTCCCTGGCCGAGATGCTGAACGAGCGCAAGCGCGAGGCCGAACAGTTCGCAGCCTTTAGGGACAAGATCAGGAACATCTCGGGCAGCAAATTCGGCAAGGACGGCTGCTCCAGGTTCCTGCTCAAGGAGGACGACGTCACGCAACTCGTAAGTGAGGTCACGGACACAGTACAACGCCTGCTACGTGCTCAGGGCGAACTAGGACTGTTCTACTTAGCACACCCTGTATTTGCCAGTACAGAGCAGCATGCGTAGTTTTTGTACGTGTCTCAATACGATCATTTATTTGCACGAATGAATCTGTTCAGGAGTTCCACTCCTCGGGTCACATCTCCCGGTCGAAGCAGCGCAGATTGCTCTTGCTGAACGACCTCCTGCTCTGCGTGTCCGTCAACGGCAGAAGCTCCGAGGTCGACTTCAACGCCTCCGCCAACGAGAGACTCAGTCTCAAGTGGGCCGTGCCCGTGGGAGAGGTCGAAATCATTGGTACTTAAATGAAACTTTGTCGCGGCTCAAGTGTAAACTCTGCTATAACTCTCTCTCTTTCCTGCCGTAGATGGCACCGCTGGCGGTACTCTGGCCCGTCTCCTGGCACCAAGTACCAGCGGACTCGGCACCTTGGCTGCCATGGGCAAAAGGGCCTCCCTCGGGCGGGGTTCGAACCCGGGATCGCTTGATCACGGCTCCTCACCGAGCGGGTTGGGAGGAGGACAGGCGGAAAACCTTGCACAGGTAAGGGAGATGATGATCATGATGACAGCAGCACCGTCTGTCCACATGATCGTTCTGCACTAAAACCCTCCAACGCAATCGCAGGACATGGCTGATCTCATGCACGACTTTGACGTGGTTTCGCGGATTTCCTCCATGATTGGCAGCCTCAGGTCCTCCTACGACGGCCTCAACACCGAAGTTACTAGTCAAATCATGGGAGAGATTCAGAAGGCTATCCGGTAATGATTGTTGATGACAGAATAATCCCGATAATTTCTTTGGATGACGTCAATCCTAATGACACTCGTACAGGCAAAAAGACGAGGAGATGAGCTTCATGGACGCCTGCTGCTTGCAGCTGTCCCTCAAGAGCAGGGGCTCCAAGGACAAGCCTGAGATGTTCACCTTTCAAACCAGAGATCCCAATGTCAAGAAGGAGTGGATAGTTGGTACGTGAAAGTTCCACGATTGTTCTTTCTGGCTTTCGCCATCACACTGTAATGCTTCATGAATGATCGATGACGATAACGGATACCCGAACTTCACCACGCAGAAATCCGACTTGCCCAACTGGCCCTGGATCCCAATAACTCCCCTGGTTGGGACGTCTTAGAACAGGAACGCTCCATCTCCACGAAGATGCCCCTGTTCGTCAAGTCCTTGCCAGTATTCCACGAGATCTCGCTGCAGACGGAGGTCACCTGCGGGACGTCGTACTCCCTAATGGTGCCCACGCCCACCAGGACTCGCAGAAAGCAGACGTAGGACGACGTGCACTCAATGAATGTTCACCTTGGTAATGATGATGTCCTTACAGATATGTGTGGACCAATGCAAGTAGGGTCGCAGTTCCGTACTCCTTGTCCTCGTCGGACAACTCCTACTCCTCCTACCTGAGGATCTTCAGCGTTTCAAACCACCACACCGGACTGAAGGAGCTGGGCACGATAGAGCTGCCGGAGACGCAAGTTCGGGCTGTCCAGTACGTACCGGGTCTTGAGAACACCCACCCCACCACACTCTGCCATTACATGGAGGACCCGTTGAGGTCCGACCTCGTGTGGGTGGGGACTGACCACCAGACGTGAGTAGCAAGTGGACCTAGAAGTCTTGTTGAACAAGTTCACTTCCATTTCTCCCTCCCCTCCCTCCAGGCTGATCCTATATAGCGCTCGCGACCCTGAGCGCGGCGTGGAAGTGGCGCGGACCCCGCCCCTGCCGGCGCAAGTAACGGCACTGGCACATCATTGCGGCGCTGTCTGGGTGGGCTTGGCCAACGGCACCCTAGCCATCTTTAGACGAGACCAGCAGGTACGACCATACCTTCAAAACATAGTACTTGTCCAAGGTCATCTATAACGTGCTCGTGTGTGTGTGTCTTCCAGACGTTCTCTTGGGATCTCTCCAGCCCCCAGCTGACTCCTCTGTCTGGAGAGGGCGACGAAGAGGGCGAGGACGGCGAAGTCGGCGCGCAACCTGTGTCGTGCATATTTCCAGTATCCTCTGGCGGGCTGTACGCGGCTTGTGGAAAGAGGGTCTGGGTCATTGACGGCTTCACTGGAGAGCAAGTGGTCAGTGACTTGTCAAGCACGAGCAACTGCTGCTACCACGGCTATATTCACTTTCATTTCATATTGCCCTTTTAGAAAAGCTTTCTGGTTCAGCCTCGACCTCCTTGCACCAGCTACACTGACAAATCTTCACCTTCCTCGGTGCTCGGGTCTAGGGCTACTTTGGCGTCGTCTGCGTCCTCCTCCATCATATCTGCCGGTTCGGTTCACCAAATGGCGCAGTCTGGCGTCGGCCTGTGGGTGGCGCTCAAGAACTCGGCCACCATCTGCTTGTACCACACGGAGACCTTCAGGCACTTGCAGGACATCAACATTGCGTCGAACGTGTCCCGCGTGCTGACGGCGCGCGACGTCTCGCAGCCTCAGCGGCCCATACACGTCACCGCCCTCATGGCTTCCAGAGGCCTCCTGTGGGTGGGCACCAACGTGGGCATAGCCCTCACGGTGCCGTTGCCCCGACTGGAGGGTGTGCCAATCATTAGGTGATTGTTATGACCGCACCAGTAGTAGTAACGACGACAAAGTCATTGACTTTTTCGTGTCTTGCTTGCTCTTGCAGCGGCCGCGCCAACATCAGCTACCACGCACACTTCGGCCCCGTCACCTTCTTTCTCAACCTCCAGCCCAAGGTCATTACCGCCGTCGTCGAGGATGTCAACGACCTCGCCTCTCAAGGCCCTCAAGGCCAGGAAGAGAATTGCATCAGAGAAGAACCAGAGACGAGTCAGGAAGATGAAGCAGAAGAGAGAGACAAAAAGAGCTTGCCCTTGACTCACGATGGCGAAAAGGCCTCCGGGTCGAACTCGCAATCCTCGGGTTCTGAGAAGGTAAGAATGCGGAGAATAGTAACAACTACTGTACGTGTTAAGTTGTCATAACTGTTCAAACACGTTAAGTTTCCTATCTATCATGACTGCTGTGTCCTCCAGCTGCTCGACCACAGCGAAGTTCGCCTGCGCCACCATCTACATCACCAATCTCCACCCTCCGACTCTTCCGTCCCGGCGGCCCACACCGTGTCCGGCCCCATCTCCTTCCGGCGGCGCTCCAGGGCTGACGTGTCGCATCAGATGTCCTTCGGCGCCAGGCGCGCCAGCAAGACGCTGCCTAGAGGCTTCTCTCTGGCGCAACACGCGAATGGCGCTGACGGGCCAGGTTCCGGCAACGACGCCAACTTCGACTGCGACGTCTTCGGCCTGTACGGCGAGCTCCTTAACGTCAGAGACTACGACTGTGACTCCGGAGAGATCGCCAGACAGGTGAGACGACTCTTGATATGTGTCATACATGAACATCATGTGTAATGTGCACGGTCAGGGTACTGACTGCAGCACTGATATGTGTACAGGGTGTCCTTTGCAAACTAGCCCAACATTTGCCGTTACTTCCAGTGCTCTGACGACCTGCGCAAGTCCGACCCGGAGCTGTCCACGATCCCGTACAGGGTGTCAACGCTTGACCGTCGAGTCCGCATGAAGACCTCTCGACCGAGGAGCGCAGACATGTCCTCCTCGTGGAGCGTGGAGAGCAGGGCCAGCTCCTCGGCCGCGACAAACACCAGCTCGTCTTCAGAGGCCAGTGGCAGCGAGAGACCCTCGCCTTCAGTCAGCAGGTGAGCACAAATGACTGTTGCGTACTGCGACGTCCACAGTGTGACGCAGCACAACTCGGACTGAAAGTACATATACAGGGTGCCATTTATATTCGCACCTCAAGAAGTCCCTCATGAGCAGCATCAAAACAGAAAAAAGTCAACTTCTCGCACTTGTTCGTCGCCATCGAGATTCCCGAAGTCAAGCCCACGTGTGTGTGTGTGTGTGGGGGGGGAGGGGGAGGGGGGATTGACCCGAGACGGTGGAAGAACGCGCTTGAAAAGTTGCGTGTTTGACATGTCCAAGTGGAACAGGTCCATCCAGGTGACTTGCAACAACTCATCCAAACATTTCGGACACTTTGTCCCACGACTTCCCCCTCCTCATGTGCGTGCACCCGTACGTTGTAGCACATGAGCGACTAAAGCTCTGTCAAAATGGCCCCTGCCGACCGCCATCTGTCACGGCATCTGCAGCAAGTAGTACAACCACCTTTCCCCGTGTTCCAGGAACGCTTCCTTCCAGTCCACCGTGTCCACAGCGTCCTCCACCAACGGCGGACAGACGCAACACATCCAGCAACCGGAGTCCTCCAGTAGCGCGGCTACGCCGACCGCCGCGGCGGCTGCGGCGGCCGCGGCTGCTGCTGCGGCCGCCACAAGCTCTAGTAGTCATGCAAGCAAGGAGACGACGACGACGACATCGGCGGCTACGTCATCGACATCCAACGGCCGCTCGGCTGCGACCGCCGCGACCACTTCAAGCAAGAAGTCGGACGCTCCTCGGACTGTCATCACCCTGATGGGCGGCCGCGGCTACATCAACTGGCGCAGGGCGACGTTAGAGTCCAAGAAGTTCGGCCTCTCCAGCAACATCAACAACTGCGACGCCTTCCTCGTCATATGGGAAATGAAGTTATGATCTTTCTCGACGTCAAACAAGCTTCCCCTAAAGACTCCGATATTCATATGCAAGCGATTATCATCATGATCTATCGAAGCTGTGATATTTTTATTATCCTTTATAGTAGATTGCGAATTGTATGCACTGCTTAAGTATGTGTGTGTGTATTTTTGAAGTAGGGAAAGCACTTAGTACACACTGTACGTACGTACGAAGACGATTTCTAGGATAGCGATGCATTCGTGTGTCTTCCTTTGCAAAAGGAAACCAGTTGTCTCCTATCTTGGACCTCTTCACTCTTCCATTACAAACGATGCCAAAATAAATGATAGGAATACCTTAAATCTTATGCTTACTTATACTTCCCATGTTGGCTAGGGATGGCGATCGACTCGAATCGGCGGGCTCAACCTTTGTTGGGACCACGTGAAAGTTTAAGTCTATAACAGCCAACTCACCCACTACACAGCTACAGGGTGCTTCTTTAACAAGTTTTGGACCCACTTGACCGCGTCAACGTGTGTGTTTCTGGGCAAAATATCCATTCCATTGAATTCGGTCAAGACAGCTTTGCCACTGTTCATCGTTATTTTCTGCAGCGATGACCTCGTGTCCAAGCTGTCGGACTCGAGTCCTCAGGACTTTTGGACTTGGTCACGAGTAGACAAGGCCAAGCTTTGCTGGACATCTCTGGTTGCTCCCCTCTTCCAGACCCGGCTTGGGACCTCCTCGCCAGCGTTCTTCCTCATCCTTGAGCAGGCATGTTCAGGACGCTGATGCTAAGATCAGGAGGCTTCACTGTTCGAGAAGGAGCTGGCGATTCTTTCCAGCTTTAAGCTGAGTTTCCAAGCTCCATCTTGATGTGCGTGATGACTTGGACAGTTGGGGACGTTCACCAGGTCCACATTTCCATATTGCAGCTCCAATGACTGCTCCTCGGTGACTTTTGGCATCTCGCTTGGAGAGTATGATCCGTCCGAGAGCTGGTGGACCAGAGCATGAAGCTCTTCCTTTATTGCTAAAACGCTCTGCAATGTCCTTAATAGAGCGTAATAGACCAAACAGAAAAAATCCCGCAAAGAAATCCCAAAGACCAGTGGAATAGGTGTTCCATCAACTGGGCGGGATATTTTAGGACATTTCCAACCCTGCCAAGGTTGGCAAGTGCCTACACCAAACAGAATGAAATCGGACAAGTTATAACTGAAGCCCGCAAATTTTGAAAAAAAAAAAAAAAAGATCTCCTGGGGTAAATGACTTAAAATGGTTTTTCTCAAAAGGACGCATAATTATTATTCTTAACAATGCGCTGCACAGAGTACCCTAAGATTGCTTGACCTTTTCATCTGTTCATAGTTTGGATAGTACGAGTTATAGCACCAAGTTTATCGTCACTATTTTGCAATTCTTCCGGAGACAGCACAGCTTCTTCAAACTTCCCACAAATCTGCCGCGGAAGATCTGCAAAATGTAGTATTTTTGCAAGGAAACCTGGCAACTCTACCTTGGGGCCCTCTGACTCACTGATTCTTCAGTTTTATGTTGCAATTTTAGGCAAAATAAAGTTGCAACCGACGCGGCGACCGAAAACATAGAGGTGAGGTCAGGCGGTGATCTGACGTGAATGAATATCAATCCTATCAGTGATCTGACCTCTCTGGACAGACCTTCAAGTGTTCAAAGCAAGATCATTGATAGAAAAGTGATCAAAAATCTGGTCAAAAGTGGTCAAAGTCTTCATGTTCAAGGTCATTCATTGATCGTCAATAGCCTGAATATTTGAGCACATTCCGATGCTGTTCTTCATGTCAATATAAACAAAGAAAAGATCGCATAGACTCGAATCAACTGTTCAAAATGACTCTCAACTTTGGGGGGCCAGCCATAACTGGCTTGATTTTGATTTAAGACGATTTTTTCCGCATCTCTCTACTCTCTACCAGTCCAGTAGTCCATGCAGTTGTTCACCCCCATAGCCTGTGAGGCGATCTTCAAGCCTGAGACGGGCAGGAAAGCTTTGAGCTGGACCATGTACTTGACGAACCAGGGCAAGAGCAGCATCTCCGTGTCGGTGAGAATGGCCTGCACCGTCTGCTCGGCCACGTCCTCAGGCTCAAGGATGGGGAGGACCTTGGATGTGGCTCCTTTGAAGAGCGGCGTCTTGATGAAGAACGGGCAGATCACGGTGGTCTTGATGCAGTCGCTGAGACCGTTCCTGTCCAGCTCATTGGACAGAGAGTCCATGAGGCCGACGGCGGCGAATTTGGACGAGCAGTAGTCCACGAGTTGACTGCGTGACCGTACAGGAAGTGTTATTATCTATCACGGGAGTCTTTGGACTCATTTTCTGTGCAGACGCATATTGTAAGCATATATAATGAATAATGTGCATGATTGCTTTTTGCGTAATGAGTTGGTATCATCACCTGGAGCCGGATAGTCCTGCCAGCGAGGCGATGCTGACAATGTGACCCTTCCTCTGCCTGATCATGCCTGGCATGAAGGCCTTCAGCGTCCAAAAGTGGGCCAGCACATTGACCTTGAACGTCAGCTCAATCCTATCTGCAACGGCGGTTTTTGCAAGTGCAAATGCTGTCGTCCATGTATAGTATATGTAAGTACCGTCTGGTGTATCGAGCAAGTTCTTTCCCGACACGACGCCGGCGTTGTTGATGAGGATGACGACCTTGCCCACTTCGGCCTCCACCTTCTCGGCCAGGGCGTAGACGGCAGACTTGTCACCGACGTCGCACGTGTACGCGTGGGCTTTGCCGCCGCTGGCACGAATTTCTCTGTCAAATGTGAAACGTGTGTGTCACATATTATACATTTCTTTTTCTATGTACTCATGGTCACTGTTGCAGTCAGCATACAGCGATGGCGCGTAGAAAACACTCACTTGACGGTCTCCTCGTTCCACTTCTCGTTGAGGTCGACTGAGACGACGACAGCGCCCAAGGCCGCCAGCTTCTTGGCCATGATCTTGCCAATGCCGGCGCCTCCGCCAGTGACCAGGACGATGTCGCCCGCGACGCTCTTGAAGAAGGAACTGGGGAACAGCCATTTGACGAGGTTGATGACGCCGATCCCGATGCTTATCACGATGGAGTACAAGAGTTCAAGGAGGAATTGCAGCGTGACAATCATGGTGATGGCTTCTAGGTCGCTGTCACTGCAACGTTTGCATACATGTATATTTGATTGTCCATCACCCAGCTTAAAGAAATAATCCACACCGCAACACTATTCGTCCAGCTTACATTCTAAAAATCCTTGCAATTCTCCACTGTAGATTAATAGGAAAAATGTGCGTTACATTTATTAAAGATGTGTCAGCCAGAGCCTCAGCCACGCTCACCTCTTGATTTCTCACCTGGGGAAGCTGTTGCCAATAGTGTACAGGTAAACTAATCCGCTCAGAGCAGCTGCGCTAGCTTTTCTAATCTGAAGCTGTCCTTGTCAATGAGCGCAGAAAAAAAGTGGGCCGCCCAAAAGGTCACGGAGTGGAAATGGGCTGCCAAGTCTTTCTCTCTCCGAGCGCGTGCGTTTTTGCCCGCTCATACGTCAGTGTGTTTAGGTGCATTCTGTACTTACAAGCACTGACTGTGCTCTGACGTCACATTTTGGGTGTCCTTCTCAAATCTTAAAGTTCTTTTATTCCTCAAAGATTAATCTAACGTTAATAATTTCTTCAACGTTCGGACTGCAAAAAGCACCAGGTTTAAATTTGGAAGTTGGGTTGGTCTGAATGAGGAGGCCACTAGACAGAACAGTACTGCAGCTTATATTATTATTCTGGCAATAATACTAAGCATTAGGCTAGGTTGAAAATTGGGATTCCCCATGGGTGTCCAAAATTTGTCACCCCCTACCATTTGAAGACTTTGCAGTCAAATGAAAGTGAAAGAAGGAGTTTTAGCTATATCCAAATGCATTTAAAGTTGCATAATACTTTAAAATAAGTTGTATTTTTTTTCTTCAGGACTTGCTGCAAAATATTTTCCTGACAAACTGGAGCAAGTCAGCATTTTGGTGAGTGATTTTCACCCACTTTGGCAGCTTCTGACAGCCGCCAGAGCTGAAATCTACTTTCACTGCAAATTTACTACGATAGCTTACTACATAAATTTCAAATCAAGTTGGGCAGACATAAATACAGTTTTTTTTTCCTAAAGTATTTGACTACGTCTTCAACTTTTGACCCCATGTAACAAAGCCCAGATGCCATCAGTGAATTTTCAAAGTTGACCCCTTTTCGACCTAGCCTACTATGTAGTGCAACTTCTACCAAGATAGACTTAATTACCAGAACAACGCAGTTTCTTCACTTGTCGCAGAGAACATATTTCTCGGGCCAATTCTTTTTGTAAAGAAGATGTAGCCTTTGCTTCTTGTGCCACAAGTGTGGCTGTTGTACCCGTCCAGAACACTTCTTGGTGGTGACCTCGTATGCCTGCTCCGGGTCCGTGAACAGAAGATCCAGGTAGCTCTGGTAGCTCTCGAATTGGCCAACACTTGGTCTGGCCTCCGGGGTAAAACGCCCACTCGGGCGTGATGAATCGGGTGGACGCACACAGACCCATTGGCCCGGATTTTTCCAAGTCCAAGAATGCCTCCTGTAGCCGTGGTCGTGAAGTCCGGCGTCCCCGGAGGCCACAGCTGGGGCATAGATGATGTGATAACGTTAGGCAGACTTCGGTCTCATCAAGGTCCTTGATTCTACCCACTGAGTACAGACAAGACTGTGGTTTTGGCTGGCAATCTTGCTTTCGCAACCGGACGAGCAATAGCTTCCGTCCCAAAACCAAAAGTATGCTTTGGACTGGCGCGAAAGCCGCAGAATTGTCCCCACTCAGGGTGTTCCACAAGAGTGTTCCAAGATTTAGCCTTTTTGCTTAAGCCCACAGGAATAGCATAAGAGGAGCTACCTCGTTCCTTAACAGGTGTCTCAGTCACTGGGTCACGGTTCGGGCCTTCCACAGCCTCGTGCTGGAGACGTCGTCCGGGCGTTCCAGGATCCGGTTCGGGCCAGCATTTGTGTTCCCCCGAAGGGCCCTTCTCCTCCTCCTCGCTGATCGACAGTACTAGCTCATCGTCTGGATAGTCCGAGTGACCGGGTGAAAGGCAAGTGGCTGCCTCCACCGCCTTGTCCATGGCCTTCCAGGCGAGCCCGATGGTACTGGTCTCGCTGTCGTCCTCATTCTCCGTCGGACCCTTTGGCAATGGACATAGTCACAATCATGAACAGCTCTTTTTCAAATTACTTTGGTCATGATCGTCGCTATTCTACCTTTGAAGATCTTTTCAGCCAGTGCCTTCAGGCTTCACAATGTCCCAAAGTCTGAATGACGTAGCATATTGTGTCTGACGTCTCTTTCGTCGTCCTTTGGTTGGACAAGCCAAGGCGCACGTCCTCCCCGGGCACCTTTGTGACCATTGCCAATACTCAGGTGTTCAATCTTCAACTGTGATGGCGCAAACTCAGCGACGGAGTGAGTAGGAGCAGTCCAAGTAGCACTGACGTCTGACCTGTTCGGTCAGTTCAGACTCCATCAGATCAAAAATTGGACTCAGCCAGACAAAGTCCATGACATTTCCTCTGTTTCCTGCAGCTTCCACCAGACCTTGGAGGGCGCCCGGAAGCTCAGTCATATCCTGTAGAGTTTGAAGTGAGAGATCGCTCGCTCCACAGGCTGGCAGACATTCACTGCCTGACCCCTCCGAAGGTCTGTTCCAAGATCTCAAAGGCTTGTGCGTGGCCTTCATGCCGATGTGTGAAGTGTAGTCAACGTACGACTGATAGAAGTCTGAAAGGGACCCTGGACCAGCTGCGGGGGTCCCCAAACCTGGTGATCTTCGGGGTGTCCCTGCAGCCGTAATCCAGGCTTGGTGTCGCCGGGCTCGGACTGCAAAGATCGCCAGGTTTAACATCTAACAGCTGGGTTGGTTTGGATGAAGAGGCGACTCGAGTATTCTGGCCCACATTACTAATACGGTACTTAGACAAAGACATTGAGATACTGAGCGCGATCAGATCATGACCAAGAGCTGGATCTTTGCGTATTGAAGTGTGCTCAAGAATGGATGTGTACCTTTGTGGGGTCGGACGTCACACGAGACATCGGAGTTCGCTGAGGTGATGGAAAAGTCTTTGGCACCTCTTCCTCTGGCACTCAGATCCGGACTGGAACGGCTCGGACCTGACAGCTGTCAAGTCAAAGATGGGCAAGTTCATCCACAAATAGCTGGCAGGGTAACCACTCAACTAGTTCTGGAGATGCTTCGAGCCGGACTTTTTACGGACCGCCAAGAAGGATAAAAAATTCCTAATTCCCCATCAACCTTGCTGTTTGGGGCCCCATAACTCGTGCCAACTTGGCCAAATTGGCAACATCGGTTGAAACTGGCTTGACAACATCACACTCGATTGTGACCAATTGTGTAATGTTGCGGCTTCAAACGCTTGCAAGCCTAAGATGCGAGAGAGTTGAGCTCGGCAGAAGGACATTCGGGCCTACGGGCTCGAGCCAGGCTCGCATGCATCCCTAGGGATGTGAAGAGTGTCCGGATCAGGCAGTTTCCATAGTAAAAACAAAATGGATCCGATCCGGGTGCGGTTGGACGACACGGAGTGCACGGTGGGTGTGAAGTGCGAGGTCAGCTTCGTGTTGAGCACGAAGTGCGTGTTCGGCAGTCCCGAAGTGAGAAGACTCCCCACAAAGCGGGTCGTATCCGCTATTTTTACTGTGTAGATATGCGAACTGTATTGTTTTGTGGTGCATGTACAGTCCTTGGCGTAAAGATTAGCCACGGGCATGACCACACCTCATGCGCTACACTGGGACATTTTCAGTAGGGATTTTGATGTGGAACATGTACATGTGATACTCAGGCAGTGTTCAGTACAGAGCTTCATTGTCAGGGCTGCCCATTTTGGTG
>JAAUXU010052854.1_pt1 | contig 39425 bp, 34 predicted proteins | sample 7278151 | NCBI WGS metagenome assembly JAAUXU01 (sample SAMN14350113, study PRJNA611818) | marine sediment metagenome | isolation source: surface marine sediment (1.8m) | place: French Polynesia: Moorea | collected 2018-08 | reverse complement strand
CTGAAACTGCAAAGCAGTGAGAGGGAGGGATCCTCAATACAACATGCATGAAAAAGATTACTTTGCCAGCTCAAAGAATAGAAATATTCTTTTAAACATGGGGGCAGAGTACAGCATTTTCACCTAAAAGCTTCAACTGCTTATAACTCAATTGGATGTCATGATTGAGGTCTGGTTTTTGGATGTTACTCCTGACATCACCTAGTACCAGAATCAAGTGAATTTGGAGATGGGTTTTGTCACGTCAAAATCGACGGAAAATATAGTGCTCTGGCAACACTGTGCACGAGGTGCTTGCGAAGGGGGTGATCCCGAATGGACCTTCAGTGTCCGTCCGCAATGAACATCTGCAAACTATTGGAGTTGACATGGCTGTACAGCTATGGAAGGATTGCTCATCAACCCCTAGCCTACTGGATGACGACATTCAACTGCGACGTCGTCACCAATTACTTGCAGTGGACGACAAGAACACCAGAGTCCTGCATGGCGTTCGTCATCGAATTCTTGCGGACCCCCCGCGAGGGGGTCATCACAATCGAGACTCTGGAACAAATTGAGGCAGAAAATCCTTTGCTGTCCGATTGATCCTTATTTTGTCATTTGTCATCTTTTTTTTCGTGTGCTAGTGGTCAGAAATTGTTAGTGTAACTGCAAATTAGACTGTGACTGCAAATTGAACAGTGCCTGTAAAAGAGGCACGGGTGGACCGTGAGGCACCACTATCTAATTGCTGTCACTGATACTTGGACGTCATTGTCTGTTTTGAGCAAGGGAACTTAGATGTTGTTCAAAGGTCACAGTTGTGTTGTCACCCCTTGTGAGTTGAATCCGTGTGTTTGAGTAAGGTATATTGTGGGAAAATATAATGCTGCTTTAACACGTCCATGGAATTGAGAAGTTAAGAGAAAGAAAAAAGAGAAAATACCTTGTACCCAGTAACTAACAATGGGTTAGACCCAGTAACTTCATGGTTCCTATACTATGCTTTAAGTGATCAGAATTGTCTGGAGACTCAGTAGCACGAGATCGAAGGTTCTTCTGTGACCCTGTCGAGATGGATTGATCTCTGGTATCATAGTCCACCAACGCAGCCCAGTAGCTGGTTGAATCGAGTGGGCAAGTGGAGCCGATACCAATAGGGACTGTCCGTGGCTCACACCCTTGGCCAGAGGTGAAGGCCATCGGTTAACATTGCTGAATCCCAGGAGCGAGTCAAGGTCTCATTTTGCGTACAGGTCTTAGCCCTTTTAACTGAACTTTCCCGCCAAGGGGCGCTGGATCCGGTGATCAGCGCCAAAGGCGTAGACTCGGACTGGCTAAATAATAAGTAGGGATTCGAGGTTGAACTCATTGAGCAACTGCTGCGTGGGGCATCTGGATACCGAAGATCCATCTAGTGTAGAGACGGGCTCCTCCAGTTAGCCGAGGTAAACCGGGTAAAACACGAACTCAACCAATTAGTATGGACAGATTTCAGCAAATAGCTAGGTCATCTGCTATCCACCATCCTTGGTGAATTTCCCAATCCCAGTAATATCCCTACACCTTGTGCACTAAAAGTGACGTCTCACACTCTCAGTCACACATTTCACAGCCAAATTTCGCTTGGAAACCTCCCCAGTCACCATCTGACGGCGATATGTAGTAGGCGACATGATTGACGCCAAGCATTGTACATAAGTGCAAAATGTGATGTACCTCGCTTTCACCAGGTTCGTCGATTCTATGGGTGCTGACACTGTCGTGGGTCACATGAGGAGGTTCGAGCAAGTCTACGGAGCTGCCTTCACGCCTTGCCGCATGCTCACGGAGATGGCTCAGAGCGGAAAGAAATTCCACGCCAAGTAAACATCCTTGCATATTTATCAGTTGTCACATTATAAAAGAGAAGGAATAAAGTGATTAACATTTATCCTGTGGTTCTATTTAGCTGCCATTGTGACGTCCTTTGTGACTAGTAAATGTAATCGGAGTCTTTGGCTACGTTAGTGTCGGGCACGTTGAACTAACGCATTTCCTGTGAACCTGTATCATACTGGTCGCATTTGTCGATTTCGAAATGCCAGCCTGCCTCCACTCCCGGGTCTTGCACACGTGATACAGGCGCACGGAAAAAGTCCTGCGCTTGCGTCACCTTATAATCTGGTACCAAACTTTGGCTTTGGTAATGGTTGAGACTGTTGCTTCGGTGGATTCGAAGTGCCTTCTACGAAGCTGTATCTCTCCCAGCGCATGGACGTGTCAACAACAGTGTTGCGGTCTAACTTGAAGGTCGGATATTCCATAAATGCAGAGTTGGGAGAGGCGAACGAGTGACGCACTGTCGGATCTGTAGTGAGGATGATGTCTGCTTGGACCATGAAGTCATTATTCATAAGCAATTTACCTTTCAATGAATCGTAAAGATCTTTCTCTTCTTCAAGGTACCCCGCCTCCATGGGATTTTTATTTTCATTGATAGACTCATTTTGGGCTGCTAGGCTGCTGATGTTCAAGGCTCTCATCCTGTTGCCGCTGGTAACGTTATGGTTTGTTCCCAACTCCTCGTTTGAGGACGACCCTGCTGTTAGAGTTGTAGAACCTGCCACGGAGAGGTTGAGGCGTTGCATTGAGGACGGATGTCGCAAGTGATGATTCTCCATCAACACGTCATCGGTGCTGTTGCTGTTGATCCCCCTGAGGTGATGGAGACTCTTGGTAACAGAAGGGGGAGGCATCGTGACTGGGCGGTGAAAACTTAAGCGCTGACTGGAAAAATCTGTTGGAGCGCTCATCAAGTAGCACTAGCAAAAAAAAATTATTGTCATCATCACGTAGCATAGCATCATCCTTCCCTTCACATGTGGTTTCAAGTGCATTAAATGCAACGCATGGGTATAATGCATACTTGAGCCTCACATGTGAATCCTGTTACCTTTGGCACAAAGATGACAAGCAGCAGAGTCGACGGCACGGCGATGATGCCGAAGCAGACGGCCAAGTCGAACAAGTATCGTTTGTTTGACCACGTCGTGGGCACTGTGACGAGGTAGGGCACCGTCCATCCCAACCACAACAGCAGCGATGCCACCCCGCCCAGAGCCAAGAGGGCGCCCTCGCGATAGTTTCTTCTCGATGACACGATGAAAGGCGAGATGAGCAACTGCAGGCCTATCAACACCATTGGGTAGGAGAGGCGGAAAAGGAACTTGACGCCAGTGTCCACGCACAGCTTCTCCCGATTAAGGTCAATCACCGCCTCGTAGAAGAGCGGTTCGTCCTTGCGTAAAAACCATTCTTGTAATGAAAGTGCCACTTGTACGCTGGCCAATAAGACAAAGAGCGCCGCTTGCAGGAGGCCACTAATGTGCCCAGGGAGCCCATCTGTGTCGGTGGTCGCCAGCATGAGCGACCGGGCCAGCATCGCGGAGTACAACACCGCGTAGGCGAAAGCCGTGGCGTGAGTCCTCGCGAAGCAGACCAATCTGTCAGGCTGCAGTGAAAATAGCGCCAAGCAACTGTAGATGAGCCCCAACGCCGCGAGAATGAGCAGGGAGAATGCCTGCGATCCGTCGGTGACGTCCTCGCACGACTTGCATAGCAAGTAAACGAAGAAGATGACGCAGCACAGGACAGCGATGGCGCCAGCCGTGAGGTAGACAGCGGCAGGAATTGAATTGTCCCTTCGCAAAGTCGGCGGCAAAAAGGTAAAGGGCGGTGTTTCCAAGGCGCAAGTCTCAAGTCTTTGCCCATTTTGAGCCAGAGAATTCAGCAGGATTGCAGAATCATTATGGTCATCTTCTCTTAGCCTCAATTTTTCATCCTTGAAATCTGCTATGCGAATGGATGAGTTGCTGCTCGTCACCTGAATGATGAAGTGGTCTGGTTCACTGCCGAGGTCAAGTATTTTCTCTATTGAAGCATTTTTTCTTGGATCTTCAGGGCCCTGATCTTGTTGCTTGCTGCAATTGGTACGCCTCTGTAAAGTGTCAAGGACCAAGTGGGCAGTCCGCATGATGACACAGCGAGTTATGTAGTCGTCTGCACCGTCAGCGTAGGCCGGCGTGTTAAGGAAGTTCTTTTCCACTGTAAGAACGACATCGTCTCCTTTGCCTGGTGAACGTTGGAGAGAAGATATGAGCGGTTGCGACCGATTCAAGAAGTACCAAAGAACACGACTAACGTAGTACGGTACTCTAGAATGTGTTCATATGTACATACGTTGATCTTGTGCAAGAACACTTACGTCTTTCTTTCACTTCCTGGGTAAGTTTTGATGAAGCAATGACAACGAATGTTCTTCCGCCATCTGGAGAAAGGTCGAACATGTTCGACACGTTGCTTTCGTCGTCGCCTATCACGAGCACATTGCTCGAGGCCTCCAGCCCGCCGCTCAATAGACTTCCTCCTCCGTGACCATCGTCGACAGACGACAAGTTAGACGAGTGGCTGTCGCCTCTGTAAAAAACACACGGGTACCATTTACACTACGTAGTACATTAAAGCTAACGTTACGTGCAGCTGTGTGCAATAATGCAATACTCGGTTAAGAGGTCCTACTCTGTAGGATGCTGAACGTACATTAAAGCGTACTTTGTATGTGCCGCGTGAATCATGGAAGAAATGGCCGATAGCGAAAAGAAGTGGAGAAGGAACAGGGGCGGGATCTTGCAAGACGCAATGAGCAGGAGCATGAAGGTGAGTGCGGAGATGAAAGAGGTGTCAGAAGCAGAGTAGACGGGATAAAAGAGCTGCAAGCAAAAGGACATCGATCATTTCTTTGATTCACCCTGTACTGTAGGTGTACTATACGTACAGCAGACAGACAGATCGGCGGGCATACATACAGGGCAAAAGAACAAAGTCTACCTACTACGTGCAAATTTCCCTCGTGGGTACCTTGAATCAAGCAGTAGCTCCCCAACGAGGCAGATGTTCTCTCCCAGTGCAGCCTCTCGCACCAACTCGACGATCTCCTTCTCTTGAGCAGCCACAATAAATTTCCTCCACTTTAACCTCCTCATGAGGGCAAAGGCTGCTCGCAGGGACGCGGGATCGACCTCGCAAATCCCCGACGGCAAAGTCACGACCGGACGCGAGAGGGTTGATGTCAGCCAGGAAGATCCAGGCAGTGGCACGGAGAGTGATGAAAACAGGATGCCTGAAAGCGTTGTTGCATGCGCCAGTGCACAAGTGGCATTGCGAACATGGTGGGTGCCCAGCACCGCTGTACCTGCGAAAGCATCCGAGTCGTTGCATTTGCTGGAGCTCTTCTGGAACAACTTCCTTTCGGCGGCAAGATTCAGCAGTTTGGATGCAGTCACCTCCATGTCTGCACAAGTATCCTCGAGTTGCAATTCTAAGCAACAGAAAAAAGTTACATCAACAAACCTGATTGGAAGTACTTCTAACCATCACAATGCCTAGTGGTCATCCTGTACCGGTACACGTACTGCACATGAGCGTACTTTGCCAGGGAGCTTTTGGCTGTTGCGGTTCACAATGAATGCTTATTTTCTGCTGCTGTTGCCAGAGGCTAAGTGGTATGTAACGCATTTCAGTGGATAAAATTATACTCCTGGCTGAAGCCGCTGTCTGCATTTCGTTGCGCCGACTTTACCGACTGTGGCATTGGTGCGTTCACGTATCCTCTGCACGGTCCATTCCACAGCCTTCTGGAGGCCGATTGTCTTCTCCTTTTTGTGAAGAGTCGTTCCTTTAGGACATGTCTCGTCCTGACCGAGATCAAAGAAGGCCGCCAAAGTTGTCGTTGAAGCGACCGCCTCCGCCTTCGCCGCCGCAGCCACCGCAGCCTTAGCCTCAGCCTCAGCCTCAGCCTTAGCCTTAGCCTTAGCCTCAGCTTCAGCTTCAGCTTCAGCCGCAGCCGCAGCCGCAGCCGCAGCCGCAGCTCCCAGTCCCCACAGGCAGTAGCAGAGCCAGAAGGTTTTCATCGCGATGTCCAAAAACTCATGCTAACACTTCTTGTCTGAATGAAAACACGGCCGGAGGGAGTTCGGCAGTGATGTTTTTCTTCTCTCCTCGCTCTTGACGGACAAAACAGGGACAGCCGACCTCACAGGTGTAAGGTTTCCCAATAGCACATACCGTACACCTGCTGGCCTCTGCTTGCTCGAGGGAGTGCGCTCTCCGTGGTAAAGAGGCAGAGCCAGGGGAGAGAGAGCAAGGAGCTTTTTTTTTGCTCACTCATCAAGCGACAGTGGCGGTGGCTGACGCGATCGCGGCGTTTGGCAGACTCATCTGAAAGAGCCATTTCAACGTCTATTAAAGAAATAAGCATGTACACGTACCGTACGTACTAGACAGCGCAGGATCTGTGGGGGCATCTTCGTGAACCTGGCCGCGCACATGTATTATTTGACGCAGTCCTGCACGTCGATCACTACTGTACTCATTATTGTACGTACACGAGGGACGTTGTGCGAGGAGCAGGAAGAAGAAGTTTTCCTTCTGCTCGCACGCTGCACCGCAACCTATAGTGGTGCAGCACCACAGTACGCAGGCACACGTACGAGAGCATGAGTAAGCGTATACCTTGCACAGTACGTGCGTATGTCCACAGGTAGATACTCCGTATCTTCTGCTTCGATTTGCACGTTGGCACAACGTTTTGCTCACGTACTCACTTTTTTTTCTGCCATTCTCAGCAAAAATGACAATTCTAATTCTCACTCATGCACACTTCATGTGCAAATTTATGGCTTCCGCAAGGTGTTAATCTCCAATCTTACTCAGCGTTCGCGAATTTACACAAAGGCGCACGAGCGCGCAGGCTAAAAAGATAGTTTATTTGCCCTCAACCGTCTCTTTTTGGAGGAGAAACCTTTTGTTGGCAGAGATGCTCACAGATCTATTACAGATGGGTTACAGAAGTGCGATGATACCAAAAGCCAGTTTCTCCTTAACGGTATCACTCTGAGCAGCGGACGCGGGCACGCACACATGACAATTAGTCAGGAGCCAGAGAGACCAAGTGATCTTTTCTTTTAGAAATCAACACGGTTTTTTCAGACTTTCTCCTCAAAAGACTCGTTAAATATTTCCCCAGTGTTCTCTACCTTCTTCTCTAGTCCTCATAAATCATGATAATGCCGTCTTTTCTGTTGCAGATGTTGCCATTGTGTTTCTCGGTGGCAGCAGAAGAAGGTTTTTTTTAGTAAAAAAGCCAAGAAAATATTGCCTCTCTTGTGGCGTGGAAGGCAGAAAGAGAGATTTATTACTTCTCCCAATTAAACTGCAGTGGTAGTTCTTCATTTTAGGCAGGTAGCAATTAAGCAATTTGACTCTTCGAGTCCATCACAGGTATGACAGATTCAGGCTACTTCAGCTGATTGCTCAGTAGTTCCGTGGGATGCAAGCATTTTCCGCCCTTCTGACTGCGACAATTGGAGCAAACTTCTTCGAATTTTTTCTCTCTCTGCTATTCTTTTCATTTCTACTACTGCAGCACATGTAAACTTTCAACTGACTCAGCCCATGCATTTCCTTTCCTATGTTGACATTTGGAAGGGACTGGAAATGACGGTGTTGTCGGCCCCGTTTGTCGTAACTTCGTTATATTAAAGTGCACAGAACGTTCGTACGTCCGTGTAGTATGCTTAGCATACGTGGGACGGGCATGCTCCACGCATGATAGTACTGAGAGGCGGTCATACACATCGCCAGTCAAACCCGCTGTAACCTCATCGTAAGGCAAAAAGTTTCTGCAGAAGGCTTCACTTCGGGGCCCCAAGGAGCAGCTCACTTTGCTACATACGTATGCAAATGCGTAGGAGGTTTCTTATTGCTAGATAAGTTTTACTAAATGGCTGAGTTTCGCCGAGTTTCTTCGGCCAGTGTTTGTAGGAGAAAGTGAAGTAGTGACCCGTAATGATTGTTTTTGGAGCCAAGGTATGTAATATCTACTATATAAGGACGTCTTAAAGGGGCACCCATAGTTGACACGATGGGGAGGAGAAGGTCTCATCCCCTCTAATAAGCTTGTTGCAATGGCCTCGAAGGAGACGCGTACCAGGCAGACAAATAAGGCATATGATTCATATCAATATCACGTTTTGAAGGTTAGCAACCTAAGGAAAGTAAGGGTTCTCTTTAAGTGCAAACGCAACGTTCAGGTATTAGTACATGCTACACCATACCTAAAAAGTGGGTACGCCTGCTTGACGACGTGCGGGTTGCCATCTAAACAGAAAATAGCCACGTTCATATTGATTTTCTTAAGAGTTTGGCAGCCAAATAGTGACGCATTGTGAGTAGGCATGAGCGTCACAACACATTCATTTGCATTGGCCTGCATTTGTACACTGACGAAATGTGTCTTCCACCAATGCAGCACAGTGTGTGTGCCACTGTTATCCTTCTTACCTCTAGAAATGATGTGAGATGACGGCGAAGCCTCACTTTCCCCCGTCCTCCTCGAAAGTGCTGTATTGTACAATCTTCAGCTATGTGATGGTAATGCCAAAAAGTTTCTCTAGCCCGCGCCCACACTAGGTAGTAGCAAGGAATCAACACATTCTCTCACGCAAGAAGAAGAAGGTGGAGGACTGAGCGCTCTCACGTGCTTATGTCGGAGTGCGCGTATCGGTGATCTTGGCAAATCGTGGCAGCCGAAGCCGCAGACGATAATAGCGACTTTATTGTGCTGCCTCCTCCATTGCTGCCTTGGCCGCCACGGGGCACAACAACAGCGGGAACAACATTTGCCCCGAAGGAGCCTCCAGAGGGTTTCACTTCTCCTGGTCGTTCTGATTTGTTCGCTGGCTTAAAACCACCCGAAACGGTCGGGATTACGGTGGTATCAGCGCACACATTCGTTGACTAAGGGAAGAGGGGGAGGGTGACTACGTACACTGCTCGTACGAAGCCTGTGTACGTGTGCAAGGAGCGGAACACTGCAGCCTGAATGGGAGAAAGAGAGGCGGGGGCCGCCAGGTATTGAAGAGGATTGAGACCAACTGCTCGTGTCTCAGCGTTGTTACATACGCGTGCTGCCTCATTCACGTCCCACTACTGCTCCGCGTGTACTGACTAGGCTTAAGTACAAGTTGTATGTACAGAGCGAGGCCTTCGTCTTCTATCGAACCAGCCAGGAAAGACGAAGAAAGCAGCTTCGGGAAGGGGAAAGTTTGATCTGTGGGTGGGGGAATAATTTTTTGCGATGTTGGAGTGCTGTGACTACTGCACAGACAGACATAATTATGTATTTCATGCTTCTCCACGTCCCCATGTACATGGCACATCAGGTACCTGAGGTTGAAGAGAACTCATCCCAGTACGTAGCACTACGCTGTACGCATAAACTTACTTCTATTAACTATGTATGCACAGCATACTAAAGAAGAAGGAAAGCTTTCCAGCAAAGAGTGAATTCTTCTTCTGGGGGAATTCCTTTATTGATTTCCATGCCTCAGACTTCACTTTTTTTTTCGTAACAAAATAATTTCGGCATCGTCTGAAGGAGCCACGGTCTCCACAGCTGCTCTAATCCCTTCCTTCAGTACACGACTTGATGGGTAGCAGTTTTGCTGTTACGGCTGCTCTCTACATAGTGGTTGGTATTGTTGTGATCCAGCGATACCAACGATAAATTCTTCCCACTTTCCGTCGTCACAAAGCCCATGAGGGTGACCGCAGAAGTCGATAACAGTATATGGAGACCAGGTTGAGGCTACTAGATTGGTTGCGGCCAAATAAAATATTTACGTGCGTACGAACCAATATGACAAAGACTTGTTGTCACACTTGAACGAATTAAACAAAGAAGCAAACAACGGCAGTGAAGTGCGTGTGGGTACATAGCGCATGTGAGTGTAACCTACGCTCTGCACACTAGCGGCGCACATGGTGCAATGCAGTTAGCAGCGCGCGTATCTCCATGTGTGCCGATATATGGTCATTTTCAGGGTCATGGGGCAGACCCAAGAAGTTATAACTCAACTGTGTCATGCACTACCAATGACGACACCGCGCGCGTCTGGAGTCAGTTCTGAGCCAACTCAGAGCCAATTGATAGACTTCTCAAGTCCTTATGTACTCGTACATCTACGTGTTGCTGCTGCAGAGCAGGTGGGGGGCCAACACTGAGGGTCTTCCCATCAGTTATGCAAATTCTCGTAAGATATGTATTGAGCAAGAAGTCGCCCATTCACTACTCGCTGAGGTATGGATAGCACAACAAAGCGGTAGCAAAACGAAGGAAATATAATAAAACACAAGAACTCATTCCCTCAATAACTGCATCTATTACCCCATGGCACAAACAAATCTCGCATATGGACACTGGAGAAATAAGATTTTAAAAATGGCGATAAATCGAGCTAGAATCCTTCCTCTTGACAAGACTTAGGTGGAGAATCTAGAAATAGTTAGAACTATATTTAACGGAAAGTAAGCCTGAATTCAGTCCTTTTTAGTCTCGACGTGGACTTCGAGCATACACAGTATGTAAATAGACCTGAGGCACTGAGGTTTGACCTCAGCTAGAACACAAGCAGTCCTGCAACATTGCACTCTTGGTTTCAATGGATATGGTCAGCACTTGATGGAGCTTCTCAAGGTTGGAAGTCCTCTAACCAACACATTCAAAGAGTTTAAATTCGGTTGTGAGGAAGTCGATTCCTTGACTGCTCATTGACGAGCACTGTCCAAACCAATCTCACAGTCTGAGTCATCGGCGTCTCCCTTCTTCTTGTCAGGATGGAGCCTTGAAGAGACCTTAGGGTGTCTTGATCAGACTGGCACAAGTTGGCATGTCAAAGAACTGATCACTGGCACTCTGAGACAGAGCCGATGGATTGTAAAGGCACTTAATGAGAGACACAGGGTTGTCCTTTCTCTTCTCTTTAATCCTTGCCTTCAAAGTTTCCAGAATATCAGAGCTGACTGACTTACTCCCGAGTTCTTTGAAGATAAGTTTGAAAATGACAGCAGATAAGCATCTTCCTCCCCGTGCCTTCAAAGCTTTATTCATAGGCTTAAGGACTGACTCTAAAAAAGTTAGAAGCTTGATGTCTTCCTCAATGACACCATTTGGAAGTTGCAAACCAATGGGACTTGCTGACCGACTTTCTGATCTTTAGGAACCTTTCAAGCATCCTGACTAAGCTGCTCCTTGTGATGTGACAATCTAGCATCAGTTCTTTCCGATGCTCCTCTTGAATGTACCGTTGAGAGACCTTTTTTCACGGGAGAGTTTTTAAAAAGCTTAGTCAGCCTTCTCACCTTTTGAACGGGCCGACTGAGAGCTTCCTGCATTTCTTTTACTGTGTCACTGTCATAGTCCTCAGATTGCTTGAGGAAGCAGCACCTGGAGACCCTTTCCTGGAGCTTGAATGTGCTTAACTTCTTCACTCGAGTGGACGGATCTGACGTCTATTGAGGAATGGCATGTGTGAATCACACATGCCATTCCATCACCACAAAATGAGGGTCCAAATGGGACCATCTCAATGGTCGTATCGGTGTTCCTGGTAAAAGCATTTCCCTCCTGATTGATGCCGAACTCTGCCAGGTTGTCATGCTCCAGCCCACAGAGCCCCTCATCCGGAAAGTTGCCCTTCATTGGCACCTAGTCGAGGTTCCAGTGCTTTTCTACATGGTGAAGGTGAAGAGTCAGGTATCTTCTGTTCTTGCAATCGCTATACATTCATGTGTTCTGAGACTGGTCCTGTGGCGCCTTCAGAAAAAGTTAAGCATGTTCAAGCTCTGTGAATGGGTTCAGTGTCGACATTCATGACCACTTCAATGCAGTACTTTCAGACGAGCTTCATGACTAGGAGGCGGATTTGAAGTATTTTTGTCACGAACTGCCTATAACAACATGTTGTCCAGTCTGACATCAATGGATTTGACTCAATGCGGTGTCGTAAGCAGTCTGTGACAAAATCATTTAAAGTTGCTCCATTTGATGAACTTCGCTGGATTACAGGCCAGAGAAAAGTCCTTCCCCCGCAGAGACACACGAAGTAATAGGCTCTATTTAGTGGCTCTTAGCGAGAACGCATTCCGAGCTCCAACCTTGCCACTTTTTCTAACGAGGACATTTTCTTCGGTCTAACAACTCCTTCTTTCTCAAGGCCTCTTTGATGCCCAACTGGCACAGTTTCTTCTTTGGAGGCCCTCCTGGCTGAGCATCATCCTTACTTTCTGTAGATGGGCCTGACTGTACTATTGTGTTTCTCTCCCAGGAGGTAGATGATGCAACTAGCGGAGGAGGTGGGGCAAGCTATCACAGCTTGACAGTTGTTGCATGTGACCTTCTGGAATACGTCCTAAGACAAGCTGAAGCGCTCCCAGGCAAAGGAGAAGACATCCTTGGTTCTGAGGGACTGCAAACAGTTCCCGCATCGCCTTGGTGATGAAGTCTTCTTCATTATCCTGATGGCCTTTGTTGTACAATCATATGCTGATATATGCATCGCCGTGAATAAACGTCAGATGCTTATGCGCATCAATTTCTCTCTGAACCCTTTTTATAACGAAATCGCGATGCTTGTAGTATCATAGACGATTACACTATGGAACAACAGTTTAGCCAGGGTAACGCGATCAACTCGATTATTGCATCAACCACAGTTTTCACTGTTACGTCGGTTCCTTTGACACCAAAATAGCCTCAACATGTCCATCATGAAGGGAGTCTTGGAGTGCAATGACAAACTGCCAAGAGTAAGATTCTGCTACATGTTTTGCACCAAAAATTGTCGACACATGGTTTCTCTTTCTGTGGGTTTTGACGATTGCCTCAGAGACTGATTGATAGGTTCTTTTCCGCAGTCATAAAGGAATAAAAGTGGTCACGTCTCCACATAGCTATTACGTTCAACCCTTCAACGTACTTAATGGACTGTTATAGACACTATGGATAACTGGATTAGATGCTTACATGCATCAACACTTGCGGGATCAAAGTGATGCGTATTTTAGCGTTTGACGGTTTTGTTAAGATCCAAAATAATGCGTTTATAATTGTTCCAACCAGCTAATGTCATACAAAATAATATTTTCTCTTAGGGATTTCTTGGCCAGACTTCGAAGAATCATACATGAAATCTTCTCGCTGGCGAACCCCTTGTATACGTCTACTTTCACCCATCGGACATGCATACGTGTACGCACCCATGTGACTCGCAAAAGACATATATGTCTTTTAAACTTTGAAGTAGTGGCAGAAATTATAATCTATGGGTACAAGAGATTGATGATGAGAGATGAGAAGGGAAGTCCAAATCTAGAAATAAACTTTTGGAGCGAAACTACCTTTATGCACAACCTTATTCGTTCTCTTTCAGCCTGTTTCCAGCGCATCTGACGTTTTCCTGACCCGATTCAGGCTAGACTCATTTTACAACATGAGCAGCGCGTCGGCCTAGAGAACATGGAGTCCGTGAGTACAGTCCTGGCCGAAAGTCATCGCATCGGGCATGACGGCACCTCCTATGCTGTACTGAAACGTGTTGAAGTGGAATTTTGATGTGGAACGTGTAGATGTGATCTTTGGACATAATGTTGAGTACACAGGGCCAATGTCGAGGCGGCCCATTTTGGTACCAGAGTGCTCAAAACGAAGACAACTACAGGGGGGCCATGCCAAACAGGACTGAAAATTGGCTTTTTCACGAGGTAAACACGGATGAAATTGGCTGAAATTTTTACAGAAGAATCGAGACCCCCTGGCCCACCATTTCCACCGGGATTCACTCCCCAGGCCCTCCTGTGCCATGAGCAAGCATGCAAAAACCCCACGTCCGGGTTGAGAGGTTGCTACATTCTGTGAAGGTGCAAAAAGAGAGCGACTGGGTGACACTTTGACAGGTTAACAAAACTCATCGACGACAGTCGGGAAATCTCGATCTGGACTGCCACGTTCTCTCCTGCTGAGGATGATCTGGACTGTCTTCTCTCGCTTCTTCTGAGTCTGATTAGGACTACCTTCTCTCGCTACTGCTGGGGACGATCTGTCGATGAGTTTTGTATACGTGTCTCTATATTCCATGCAAATTCTCTACAAATATTCCATGCAAATTCGCTACAAATATTCCACACAAACTCTCTATAATCTTCGCAAACTTTCCGTATTCCACATGAACTCTTCAATTTGCATGAAATATTGGGTTTTCGCATTTCACGCATTCAGTGCATAGTCGAGAATCCTTTTTGCTTTGCCTCGTGGTAATGAGAATATGGCATTAGAAGAGTAATTTTTGTGCATACTTCTATGCATTTGTAGCCTTTATTATTTCTCCTTCTTTTTGGGGGGCTTTTTGACCCTCGTCGTACCAGATCTGGACACCCCTACCGGTGACATCACTCAACTTAGGCATAGCAGAATTTCCCATCCACACATTAGGTTGCTTTTTCCGCGTAGTGGCGCTCTTTTGGGCTCACGCAGTGCTGTACGCACGTCCATGAACCATGTCCAGGTAGACCTCGATGTGAGGTATCCCAGAAGAAGTACGTGCAGTTGTTGCTCATTCTGCGTTCTGTTCGTGTTCGAACATTAGATATGTACAGCTCATCACATAGCATACACGCGCGTACTTATGTTGCATTATACATACTGTGTGACTCAAAGAGGATGCACCTACCTTAAACGTTTCTTGACTCTCTCCCACTTTTCTTCTGACATTCATGCCCACCCTCCTGCCAAGCATCTCGTGCTTGCTCTTTATCATCTCATCAGACATGCTTTTTTGACTGACACAGCGCGTACCTCATACCGCACTGTACATGCGTTGTGTGCATCAAATCACAGTAGCTGACAAATCAAAGTCCATCAGGTGTGGCTATCGCGACCTTTCTTCGGCGCCTTCTTCGCCTTCTCCTCCTTCTTCCTCATCCGGGCGTTGTGCTCGTACAGGTACGCGCTGAGGTCCTTTGGATGCACTATGGCGACCTTCCCGGCGGCCGCAGCCGCCAGCTTCTCCGCTTGGTGTCTCGATCTGACCTCTGCTTGATGGTGCTGCGAAGAGCTCACCAGGATCTTCTGCACAGCGTAAAGCATGGCTGAGCCGATCGACAGCACCACTACCATGATGGCGATACCCAATAACACATTGAACGTCAAGCTGTCACGAATGTCTTGATCGCCACTTTCGTCGTTTTCTATGCCATCCCTGCTTTTCTTTTCCAAATCTCCCCTCTGGGTACTATCTGACACTTTCGACTTGCCCCCGATCTCCTTCTCAATTCTTTCTCTACATTCTCCCCCTGCAGATGGGATCTTCTTAGCTGCTGTAGCTGACGCTTCATTGTTTTCTATCGAAGTGGTCGACGTTCGTGGAGGCAACGGAGGTGACGGACTTGAGGGCTCAAATCGGCCATCTTCCTGCAGCTGAGGCGAAAAGTGAGGCTGCAGGATTTTATAGAAGGATGCCTGAGTGGGCAGACCTGTAAAGGACGAAAGTTTTATTGACATCATCGCACCCTAGCATCGTTCGTAGAACATACGTACGTACGCGTACGTGAGTGCGTACTGCACATACGTGCCCACAGAACTATCGTGCTTATGTGTGCTGTAGCAGACTGTTTCAATTGCAATGCAACGTTAACACTGCTCGTGTGCATGCATGAGCCGTGAGTAAGAGTACAGTACCTGCACCCCCAACACTGTCGTTCACGTGTTAGTGAATTCCAATGTTACCGGTTGCTGTGAGCAGCATCTCCTACACAAGTTGCACGTATGTACTCGTCCCTATGCGTCTAGCTGCTTCCTCTTGCACACGAGTCGTGACGGTTACGTGCAACGTCGAGTAGGACCTTTCCTAAGGAAAAATTAATCATCTCGAGCACTTTCCTGTGATGTAGTGTGTTTGGACAGCCGAAGAGAGGCTGTTGGCCTCAGGAGAAGCATTTGGCGCCTCATTATCCTCTCCTAGGCTTTTCCTCCGTCGCTTAAAGATGGCAACTGTTGGAGACGACGATTCCTCCTCGTCCTTTTTCTTTTTTCTCCTCTGCTGCCAGTTCCTCGTCTTCTCCCTGTTCTCGACTGGCAGCTTCGAAGAGGTATTTGCAGGAGGATTTGCAAAGGCCGATTTTGCCTTTTCGCTGGGCCTTCCCTGCTCCTTTAGGACGGGAGTGAGCAGATACGAGCAGCCCCCGTTTGAAACGACTTCGTCTGTTCAGGAACAAAGCAGAGGGCATTCGGCAAAGAAGAGAGAGGAAATTAAATTAGTGCCTTTCTACGGACAGAAGGCCCAGAAGGCCCACAAGGCAACAGATTCTGTCTCTTCTGTTGACCTAAGACATGCTAGTAGTGGATGGATGTGCCAACAGGTGAAACATTGCTTCAGGTATTTCTACCTCAGCGTGGACGCTGTATTGCATTTGCCACTTACTAGTGATTGCTGGTCATTGAGTGAGTTGTGGCAGTACGAATGAACGGGCCTAAAAACAATGAATTTGGAGTGGAAAGTCCACCGTCCCCAGGTGGATGAGCTGTCAAACCTGCACTGTGCAGACGAACCCTCAAACTGCTCTATGCTGGCTGACTGACACATTTCACTACAATGCTGTGTGTTTTGTGCCCATTGTACGGGAACGTCTAATCCAGATTTCTGCGACGTTTGTGCTTGGTCTGGAAGCTGAGCTGAGGCCTGGGGTGACTAAGGCTGAGATGCTTTAAACCTGCTCATGTGTAACGGTGGGACCGGGGTCAGGTCAAACTTGCTGTGCTTATCTCATGGGCCCAAAAGTACTGCTTCGCCAACAGTGGCAAAGGAACCCAGAGTCTCATGTGGGTCTGTTCCCTGTGAGACTCAGTCCCTCACACGTAGGCACATTCACACAATAAAAGAAAGAGCACTCAGCACGGCTGAGCCGATGTACCCTCAGAGGACTACCCATGTGCGCCACAAGTCCTGACTTATGAACGAATTAATCCCAATGCTCTCACCGTCTTTGGAAGCAATCCCTTCCTTCTTGCTGTTCTTGCTCTCAGATCGCAATTTATCCTCCTTTTCGTCCTCTTGGCCTCTCTCTGGAACCATTTCTCCGTCTTAGGACTCGCATCGTCCGGTGCCGTGGAAACGGATGAAGAGACCATTCACCGAGAATAGTGGTTCGAGGACCATAACTGAAGATGTCTGGGCGAGATGAGAAGAAGGCCAGAGCAGGAAAAAGACCTCCTCTTCCCAGAGAATCTCGAAGAGAACTAAAAGGCAGAGGGCTTCTCTGTCTCTCGTCTTTCTATCTGCTCATTTTCCCTCTCTGTTTCCTACTGATAGAAACGTCGTCTTAGGATGAGAAAGAGTGTGATCCTCTCTCTCTCTCTCCATGCGCGCGGGTATAATGAAATGATGGAAGATTTTTTGTGCTTTAATCAGGCTAGGGTCTGAGAGAGAAGACAGTTGAAAGAAAGTTATGTACCTAAATTATTAGATCTAACAAAGTGATAATAGTAAAGCACACACGGTCCCTTCTGTTTGCCGAGTTTTATGGAGTGAGGGTTTCTTTTAACTTAGGAGTAATGGAAAGTTTGGAGGAGCAGGACGAGAATTGGACAGAAATTCCGATAGTGCTTTGTGTCACTAAAAGCTACATTTCCCTCGCAAACAGTGAGATTAAAGACTTTCGTCCCAATCCGAGACTGATATCAAAAATTCAAAATATGGCTCGTTTCAGCAGTCGAAAAACAGCATGGACTCCAGCTATGCATGAGTTCCGCGCTTGGGGTGGAAATCTGAATTCCATTTGCCGAGCTTGTCTCAGCTATGGGGACAAGGAGCGAGACCCGCCACATCCGCTGCTTTTTCGCGCTCTCCTTGAAACTCCTTATTAGAAAGCCGTACTAGGAAAAACAGACATTAGTGCAGTGAAATAAATCGTTGTTCTTCGTGCTTCCCGGAAAATTGTCGTATTTTCCATCAAGGGAGTGAGGAAATTGTACGGAGTTTCTACTCCAAAGGGTCGTACAGGTACAAGGGCTGCATTTGACACCAAATGCTAAGGCTTTCAAGATTGAGTCTGCAAAAGCTACCAATTGCTGAACTGCAGAGGATTGGAGGAGTGTTAGACCTCAACCATGAAAAATTTTCAAGTATCAAATTCTTTTCAGAATTTGATCGCTTTTGGGTCGCGAGAGCGTCAGAAGTTTCATGCAGTAGTAAGAAATTATGGCTCTGGGAATGCTGAGATCCAGGTACTCTCATAGTGTGATAGCGGCATCCTCAGGGTTCTTATCCTTTGAGCGGATCAAGCTTCAAAAGTGGGTTAACTGTTATTATCCGCTCTATCTAAGCTCAGAGTATCCTTTGAAAATCAAACCCATATCCGCTTTTCTCTTGGACCACTCAATCATCTGTTTGAATGTGCAGAGATATAGACAGAAAAAAGATCATACACCCATACCTCTGTATACCTCTGTATATAAAGAAAAAACAGCAAAAAATGAGTCAATATTGGTAAAAGTTGAGTCGTCTTGGAGCAAAATTGCACATCCATCCGGTTTCAAAGAATCGTCTCAGTTTCCTGCAGAGGGGTGAATTACCTTCTGTTGCTCAATGGACTCAAAAGATATGAATGACCGAATGACATCAGCCAATTGTATAATCCATTAGCTGCTGTGCAGATGACATGACGTAGTTCTAGGCTTCAGACAAAAAAAAGAGAGTTTTTGAAAATTTGACGTGCCCTTTGCACGAATTGTGAATTATTCTTTGTATGGACTTTTTTTTCAATCCTGATCAGTTACTCTGTCACACTATCGGATTTGCACTGTGAGGCAACTTGTCTGTCCGTTGACCAAGACTTGGCAGTATTTGTCAACGGTAGCAAGTGACTGCCAAGATCTCCTCTTGTGTCACGTGCTACCAAGAGGATACCTTGGTGATAAGAAAGATTGTTACGGCCAGAACCCTGGAGAGGACTGATTCTGGAGAATAAATATTGCAGGACGTTTAGAAGGCAATTTTTATGCCGGATTCTGCTCCATCCCGATGGGAAGTCGCGAAGAACTCAGAGTCTAAGATTTCAGTTCAAGCGAGATAACACCTTAAAGCAATTTGAAAGAATATCTTATTGTCCTATGACCTTCGTCTTCGTTCGCCTTCGTCAAATTATTCTATCATACAGTGTACATACGGTATAGAAAGTGCGTAGTAGCTTTTTTATTTTTGGATTTTTACCCTCCCTCCCTATTTTTACGGAAATGGGATCATAATTTTGCCCTTTATGGCCCAAGAGGCCGAAGGAACCTGTTTCTTCCATACAGCCCTGTTTTTTGCCCGAAATTCAAAAGCAAACCACAAATTCCCATAAATATGAAGCTTTCTGGTCGTCTACTGGACCTCATGGGCCTTCCCTTTTGCCCCAGGCCGTACCATTCCACTCTGGTTACACAGCGTGACATCATTCAACGGGAAGGTGCGGTCAGTCTTTAGTCGGTACAGTTTTCCTTTCTTGTGCAACTCAGACCCGGTGGTGTTCTGCACACGCACTCGAAGCACCTGTCCTCGCCTGGGGACCTCTTGAAGATGATGTCGCCCAAGCTGTAACTTTTGTATCCGAAGATACACTTGGGCTCTTTCTTCGAGGCGGTGTTGCCGCCCCTGTTGACGCACGCTGCTTCGCACTCTTCCTTCGACTCAAACCTGTTGTCGTTCCCGGCGCAGCCACCGTAGAAGAAGCGTGTGCACTCCTGCCCGTCGAAGAACCAGAGCGTCACCGGGGTGAGACATGGACCGGAATCTACCGGGTGAGAACAGGGGCCGACGTCTGCCGCCGAGAGAGCCTCACTCACGAGGGGACCCGATCGCGTCCTCTCTGACTTCGGTAAGTGAATGTGACAGACTTTCTCGCAGTGTTCCTTACTGACGAAGTTATTGGCGTTCCCCAGGCATCCTAAATGAGTGTGGGTGTGGAACTAGGAACGTCTAAACTGAAAAGCTCGACTCATGATGTTGCTCTTACCTCCGTAAATAAAGCTCTTGCATGCCCTATCAGTCCTGTCGAAGTAGAATTTGGTGAAGGCTGCCCTGCAGAATCCTACTTCGGAATCAAGCATACATGGATCTACTGATGATGATCGAGATGCATGATGTTCGCTGCCCTGCTTTTTGATTAAGCTGATATCTTGAAATATACTTTAAAAAGTTACAATTTGTAGCACCTCATGGTTGTCTTTCGATTTGGGTGTCCTGGCCGCCGTCGCTGCCACGGGCATCTCGCAGTTGAGGGCGCACTCTTCTCTGGTTTCGAAGTTGTTGTCGTTCCCTCGGCAGCCGCCGTAGAAGAACGGCTGACAGCTACCCTCGACTTCATCATAGAAGAAACGCCTCAAAAGAGCCCTGCAAGGTCCCCTGTCCACGGGCATGGTGCAAGTTCCTCGACGCAATTTACCCTGCAGCTGGCGATCCACTGGACACGCGCGAGTGCAGTCGACAAGTGAGTTAAAACGGTTGGCGTTGCCCCCACAGCCGCTGAAGAAGAAGAGCCTGAAGACGAGAGGGAAGTAGAAGGATAAGTACTGAACGATGAAGCTCCAAAGCATCTCAGTAGGTGCACTGATTAACCACTCGTCATACCATTCATGCATTAACGCAGGCCACCTTCTCTCGGGAGAGCATCCTTGCGACTGCATTACAGGAAGGTTCAGCCAGTGCCATTTTGTTTCAGGCTTTTTTGCTCTTACAAATGCAGTACTCATGGTACTGTATAGCCGGTACTGTTGTAGCGTACAACTTTCGTATGAAGGCAGGAGAGCTGCACGGATGCTGCCACCATAGCACAGTAGCATCAGCGACGTGAGAAGCGCTTGAGAGGGGCGACAGCACCGCCATTCACCATTCGGACACTTACAAGCAACAGTCACCAGTCAGAGAAGCAAGAGAAGCAAGAGAAAGCGGACGCTATTCTCTTCTCTCCCTGTCCCTGCTAAAAGTCCGTGATCATCGGTTGGTGGCAGCGCGACGTCCCGTTTATAGCAATTCATTGGACAGTGCTCACCTACAAGACTTTTTCGTGTCGTCGAAGAACCATTTGAGCGCCTTCGCCTTGCATGGACCAACCTCCTTCGGCTGTTTACACGGGTCGCGCACATCCAGGGAATTGTGCGATGTCACACCTCTCGAGGGAAGATCGCTTTCTGCGTTTGTTCTCCCTCCAACCATACAGGCCTCGGCACAGCTGGCCGCGTCCTCAAAGTTGTTGGAGTTACCTCTGCACCCCGTATACCAGAAGGGCCTTAACGTTTGTAAGTAGATAGAGTCTCTTTCCCGGTGTCATCAAGGAAAAGCTTTTGATGATTACCTGCAGACTCCAGAGGCAGGGTCATAGTAGAAGCGCTGAAGGCGGCTTCTGCACAGTCCGGGTTTGACAGGAAGCCAACACGCTTTGTTGTCAGCCTTGCCACCTCTTTCATTGCTCACAGACGGAGACTTCAAGCAAGACACGTTGCACTCCTCTAGAGTGGCGAAGAAGTCCTCCCTTTGCAAGTGACAAACCCTACTCCACACCTCGACGCACTTTCCGACACTTGCATCGAAATTGAACACTTTCCTCGGCCGACAAAGAACAGATCCTTCGTCCTGGGGAGTGATCGGTGGCTTGGCGCACTTCCGCTTCCGCATGACTTGATCTTCTTCCTCCGGACTCAGCATGAACTGATGGCAGGTGAGCCTGCAGTCGGCCTCAGAGTCAAAGACGTTTCCTGAGTTGACGATTCCGCCATAAACAAACTGTTTGCAGGCACGGGAGTCCATGTTGAAAGCCCATTTATCCGCGAACCCGGAGCAGGGACCCTTTGCTGGTGGAAGTAGACAAACGTCAGACGAATTGTTTGGTATTAAATCAGACTCTCCGCCTATGAAATCACTGCCAGGAGGGCAATCAGCACTGACTTCTTCCAAAAGGGGAACATCTTCGTATTCATCGTCTTCTTCCTGCTCTTTGGGAGGACAGATCCAGTCGACTGGACAGCACCGGCCAGGCTTATGTACGGGCTGACAGCCGAGGATCAGGTATCGGTCTGCCCACGCGCCGAAACAGTCAATTTCATAGCAATAGTCTCGGTTGTTATTGATAGTATTGAATGCCTCCTCATTGAAGCCTTCTCCGCACAAGCACACCTTACAAGGGTCCTCCTTGGAATACATTTTCTCGCCGTGGTGGTACCTATTCCCTTCAAAAAGACACGAGCCCGTCAGCTCTTGGCCGCACTTGAAGCTCTGGTGGCAGCAGTCGTCCTTGCGGCCATAGGTCGCTCGGCAATGTTGGTCTTCTCCAGCCAATGGTGCCGCAATTCTCCGTGGAGGACAGTCCACCGAAGCGCACGTGGCTGTCGGATACCCTAGAGTAGGATCCACTCGGCCACAACGACAGGCCAACGTGCACCCCTGATCAATCTCATCCATGAGCTCTCCGGGGGAGTAATACTTGCCTCCAGGGACTTTTTCGTTGGCAGCGAAGCACGCAGACCTGAAATGTAAGTGAAGTTAGCCTTTTTGTCTTATTTTGTCTTATCTACATGGCGCCACCGGTATTACTAAAATCGTACTTGTCCAAGAGCCTTTGCTCCCAGCGTGAGCAGTCCCATGCAGCTGGGCAGCATTCTCCAGGGCGATAGACGGGATCACAAGCTTTGGCCCGGAAAAATCGCTCTTCGTTCTTGTCGCAGTGAGAGATGGCGGAGCAGGCGGCCGTTTGCAAAGGCTCGAAACCACCACAGTTGTTCACGCACTCTGACTGGCTAGAGAAGCGATTGGCGTTCCCGCCGCATCCTAAAAACAAAGCTCCTCAATGCAGGATTGACTTTATGGACACACTAGCCCAAGTGCCCAGTTTTGCTTGGGTCATTGTAAGACTTGTCTGACTGTCTTAGGGTGACTGACTGGCTGACCTCTTATTTTGTAAATGCAACTTTGGATCTCGATTTCGGCCTCGAAAATGCACCTTTAGCCGTTCTATTTTACGGCCTGTAAAAAAGTAGTTGCTGCTAACCAAATTTGGAGACTATTGGAGTACTGGTGGGACCGCCAACCCTCGATAGAGGTACACACACAGGCAGACCCCGAGACGGCGCTTTATATCTTTATAGATGATGGTGATTAACTTTGTCGCTATTGACGTTGCTAAAGCTCGCCTTGTGTCACGTTACATGACTCACTCTGACTATTTTATATCATGTCATATGTATGGCATGCACGTCTAACCTGAATATTTGAAGCGCTCGCAGCGCTTAGAAACGTGGTTGAAGCCATAGGCCAAAGAGTAAGCTTTGCCGTGCTCCAGATTGCAATCCCCAGAGTCCATGGGGAGGGCACAAATGTCCTGCAACCGGTCCAAGAGCTCAGGCTGACAAGCCGCCAGACAGTCTTCTTCCGTGCGGTACAGATTGGCGGTTGCGCCGCAACCACCATACAGATGGCGCCGGCATTCACCAGCCGCCGAATCAAAGGTGAACCTTGGCAATGCGGCTTGGCACTCGAATGATGGTCTCACTGGAGGCAGCTGGCATCGGTCATCCGAGGAAACCGCCGTCGTCTTGAGAAAAGGAGGTCTGCCGTTTGCGCATTTCCTTTGGCAGTCCTCCTGCGTGTCAAAGAGATTGGCAGTTCCACTGCAGCCGCCGTAGATATATTTGATGCATTCTCCCCTTTCTGAATTAAATGTGTACTTGGGATTATATCCACGACACCTGCGACCTGGAGGTGTGATCGGGGGCAACAAGCAAACATCGCCCTCGTAGATTTCTACCTTGCCAAGGTTACTTTTGCTTGCTCCGCAGCGACGCTGACAATCTTCCATGGAGGAGAACTGATTCTCGGTGCCCCTGCAGCCCCCATTCGTGATCTCCATGCATTCACCTATTCTCCAGTCATACGTCCACGTCCTCCTATAGATACTGCACGCAGTGGTACCGGGCTCCACTGGTGGCAAGCGGCAAATGTCTTGATCACCTTGATCTTCTTTGAGGGGGAAGCCTGGAAAAATGATCTTGTCGTCTTCGTCTTCTGGGTTGTCATCAGCTTCAAGAAAAATACTGCTGCGCAGCATGATAAAATCGTCCGTCTCAACGGAGTATTTGTACACGCACGAGGAGATGCACTCTTCTTTGCTGCTATACAAGTTGGCAGTACCTCGGCAGCCGCCATATAGGTATTTCTGGCACTTGCCAACCGCTGCGTTAAAAGTGAACTTGGGGAAGGCTCCTCTGCAATGGAAAGGTCCAGTCTCTGCTGGCTCTAGGCAATGTGGGTGTTTTACGTGGCGAGAGAGCCATTGTGAAAGGCCCAAGGACTGGGTGTCGTTGGGAACGGCGCAAGTTTGATGGCATTCGCCGATGGTAAGAAAGCGATTCTCGTTGCCACCACAGCCTCCATAGACAAACTGCTCGCAGCGCTGCGTCTCCGGGTTGTAGAAGATGAGGTCTGTCTTGTCGTTGCACGGCCCCACTTCGGCGGACAGGTTGCAGAAGGCTGGTCTCTCCTCAACTGCTGGACAGAGTCCGGCTAAGTTGAATAAGATGAGCAGCGTCAGTCGTGATCGCGTCGCCATTTGGATGTACAGGCGACGACTGCTGGATCACAGATGCTCTTCACAGTTCACGCTGATGCGTACGAACGTTTATAAGCACCGTACTCTCATTTGAAGAAGAAGCAACACGACATTACGTTTCTAAAATCAAGTTTGAGTGGAATGTAAACGCACGGAATAAATTTCGGGGATTTCCGCAGTGCTCAGAATACAAGCTTCAACACATGGGTCTCTACACAATGGGGTCTACAAATACGACATGGACATTACGTGGTCAGATGTGCACAGATAAAGGATGTAAAGTACCTTCTACATCGCAGTTGAGGTTATTGAAAAGTCATCACAGTGAGTGTATTTGGTACGACAATAAAACTATGCATGTACTGTACTCGCAGTATTGAAGTGTGCAGGTATGCAGATGGAGAATTTACAGGACCTGACGTATTGTGCTGGAAAGTACGAGAATTATACTGTTTTAGAAAACAAAGATTTTGTCTCTTGGTATTTTGCACAGATCATCATCCAAGGTAAGCAAGATCATGAACGACAGGAAAAGACTGATGGCTGAGAGCAGGTGCCAGATATCGTGATTGTCGTAGAAGTGGAAGAGCTTGCACTCCTGATTGAAGTGCCTGGATTGGGCTGGTGGGAGCACCCACGTCGTAGACTTGTGTACAAAAAAGTACATGGCCCCAAACCACGTGACTGTAGCGGCAGCGATGTACACCGCCGGCTGCCAGCCTACTCGCTCTCCATGGAGCAACTTCATGACCACGTAAAATAATGTATATAACATGACATTAGAAATGAAGATGGCAAGTAGAAAAGAGGCGAAATCAGCTCGCTCGGTCGCCAGACTGGAAAGTCCATAAGCAATCCACCCCCAATTGACAGCATTCAAGAGTAAGAGCAGCACGAACCTGTCCGGGTAGAGAGGCTTCAGTGCTATCCACTGCCTAGAGATGAGCGCTCGAACGTCGTTTACAAGAATGAGCCACGCCCGTCTGCTTAGACCGGCGTTTAGACGAAATCGACCTACATAGTAGATCTGAGCGCTCAGTATTAAGCACGAGGACACGTGAACGATGGAGAAGAACGCCCAGAAGTAGACGTTTCCGTGCAATACTCCGATAGACGCTATGAAGATGACGAAGGCAAGCACACCGAAGGCTGTGTAGGCGTTGGCATTGATGTCTGCGTGGCGTGCCTGATAAATCTTGAGCAGGATCAAGATGGAGATAGTATACATGAACGCAGTGTCAAACTGGAAATTGATGTGGCTGGGACAGACGTGGTAGCAGGCGCTCATCACTCCCTCCATAACCAAGGCTAGACCCATAGCATAGTACATGCCAAAGTGTTGGGGTAACCCAAAGTACCTTTGTTGTCGTCTACCTATTCCTTCAACTTCACGCACCTCCCTTCGGTGAAGCACATCACGTCTCCAAACCAAGAAGACAAAGAGGAGGCCCAGCAGGATGTACCCGACGTTTGAAAAGACATGATTGAAATCCATGAAGACGCCTAAGGGGTTGGCACACAGAAAGTTGTAGTAGCATCGGTCCAGATCACCAGTGGCTGATGTGACGTCCTGGTAGGTAAGCACCAGCTGGACCACTGGCAGCCCGTAGAACACAGCGACGGTAAGTAGATTCCACTTGTACAGATTATACTTCTTATCCAGCACTTCGGGGCTCTTGCGGGCAAGGTCACACACGAACAGTGTGGCTTTGGTTCGAAACACGTCCTTGTCGGTCTCAGCATCCAGCAGCAAATCGACGTCAATCTCGTCCAAAGAAGAATCCTCCGATCGTTCGTCTTCAACCACTCCATGTAGCATATGAGCCCTCAATCTTTCTAATGGAGCCTGTTGAATGACATCTGCTCCATCTTCTACAGACTGCTCCCCTTCTTCTTGCGTGACTTCAATGCTACTGGAGCCGTAGTTCATTACTGGGGCCTCTTCTGCCACTAATGGCGATCTCTCTGAGGCATGGCTGACATTGCTGTTTCTATTGCACTTGCAGCACAGCGTGCAAGATACTGCCAAGACGAGCAGGTAGACGGTGCCGAAGATGAAAAGAATCCCTGCAGTGGCAGCCAAGTACTCTTGTTCGGAGATTTTTCTCTCAATACTGAACGTGACGTTCTTCTGTCGGTATAAAGACTGGAGAAGGAAGTCGTCGGCGACAGCCTTAGTTCGACAGACTTCGTCATCCGACTTGACAACCAAGACAAGGAAGGCACCGTGAGGAAACTGACTCCGTGTGAACGTGATCCCAGCCACGGTGTCCGCCGTCTGGTAGAGTCCCCCCTGGAAGATCGCTGCTGGCTTGTCCAAATCGTAGACGGGACAGCTGAGATCTTGGACGGACACGACCATGCATAAGTCGTCGTTGGACGTCATCTTCAGCAAGGCTGTCGTGTCGGAGAAGGCGTCCTTATCATAATCACCATCTTCCAATAAGTTGCCCTTGAACCTAAGAACGTAACTTATAATTACGGTAACGAGAAAAATGAAAACTTTTTGGGAAATGGAGACGTGAAAGGCAAACGAATGGGGAGCCAATGTTACCATCATCGTACCTAAAGAATATGGGGGCTGATGGCGACAGCGAAGCCTCGTACTTTTCACCCAAGTTCAGGTCGAACACGGTCTGCACGTATAAGTTCACTGTGAAGTTCACCGAAGTCTTGCTTGAGGTTGACACGGACACCAGCAACGACTCCTCCTCCTGGGTTCCGTCAATCCCACTGCGGTCCGGCGTGTGGCAGATGGTGCGCGTGACAGAACTGTACATGGGTCCGTTGGGTGGCTCCTGCTGCCAGGGGATCTGCCAAGAGAGGACTGCCTTCTTCTGTCTGACGACAACGAGCAAAGGCTCGTCGGGCCGCGCGTCATCGCTCTTCGACTGCGCCCGAAGCGCGCCTCCTTCTGGTACCCCCTGGTTGGGCACCACGTACTCAACGATAAGCTCAGACGTGGCGTTCACGGAGGAGGACACGGGACGACCGATCTCGCCGAGGATCACTTTGGGATGCAGGTTCGGATTCGTATTCTCGGCCGAGACGGCCGAGCACAACAGGACAAGCCAGAAGCTGGTCCTCAACGGGGTCATGATACACTCGCTGTCCTTCCGCCCCGCCCCTCCTTCGCATCGTCTTCTAGGAGAGCTTCCTACGTTCAAGAGCGTTACTCAGTGTCACTCCTATGTATGCTCTTAGAGCGCTACATAAGCGGAGTTGCGCGCTTCGATCTGCCTGGGCACACAGACAGTTGACAACAAAAGAGCGGGAAATTTGAATTTCTTTTTTCGATACATTGTAGCATTGCAATGCTCATGATGCTCCATTTTGCACTTTGACTGGAATCGACGTCGGCTCGGCTGCGCTCTTGACTTGTTTTGATTTGGTGTTCACATTGTCAGCTGTCAACTTGACTCTCCCAACGAAGCCCTCGCCCAACTATCCAGGTCGAACAAGTCTGCTACTGTACGGACCTTAGGCTCTGTGTGGCTTCAACAGCTGTTGTCAAATCAGCTGACCACTGTTTTGATTCTCTTCGTACGGGATAGTGGCTACAGAGCTGAGAGCTAAAAGGAGAGAGAGAGGGAACGCTGCACCAGTTTGCTTGTAGCAAAATGCGGTCACTGTGCAGCTGTTAGGATGGACTCGAAGAAGAAAAAGACTTTATGGACTTTGTGGACTCCTTTGGATGGACTCCGTCGCCTCAACTGTCACAACAAATCGGTGGTTTTCCGACGCAACGTGGCAGCGATCAGATCACTGGGCTAGATCTACTGGTCGCGGAGCATGGTGCTGTGTGCAGTGCACCACGAACATAGCAGAAGCCGCTAATACGAACACCATCCGTTCTAGGCCAAAATGTTCTTAAAAGGCGCCTCTTCTTAAAAGAGGCCTTACCCCGTTCATAAAGATTGCCGACACAAGATTTTTAGCAGTGTCATCATGTACTTAGAGCCTTGAGACAAGACTCACAAAGGGTCGCTCATAAAGTCTTGAGAGTGAAAGAAGTTCATGGTTTTGTCTTCAGGTTTTTTTTTTACAACTTCATCTTACTCATGTTTGGATTTTCAAGTTATCAAAATTATGCAGGTTTCCACTGTTTTTTATTTTATTTTGGATGAAAATCGTCTTTATAATATGAAAGTTGCTTATATGTGGTGAAATTCATCACATAATGCGCATTTTGATTCCTGAGAAATCTCTTCTTATATCCGGTGTTCTTCTGAGCGGCTTCTGCGGTAGTTGCACTGTGAAATCTGTCTTTAACCCCCCTTTCTTTACTTCGCTGCCCGCGTGTCACTTGAATTTTGAGTCTATCCTAACAGATGCACGCTGGCGAGTTTTCCCTCTCTCCCTCCTTTTAGCTCTGTGCTCCAGAGGTGTGGCCGGTTCTGCCCCTGAGAACACTTCAAAAGGTCGACTTCTACGTTCTGCATTCCTTTATCACGAACTTTTCATCATGAGTCATGCAGACACTACGAGACTTTAGGTGAAAATAATGGGCATGTCGGTTATTTTAGGTCACAGAATTTTGTTTTATACGCAAAAGTCTGAGGTAAATTTTTTAAGTAAAATTGGGAGGGACTATTTGTTTGTTCGTTTGTAAGGGGTTCGGACAGAGCTGGATAACCAAGATCGTGAGATGGGAGTAATCCTTGTTCAGGATGTTTTCCCTTCCCTCTAGTTGCAAACATCTAAGAACTAAACAAACTTTTATTCTGCACTCCACGCCATTGCCCTATTAATGCGGCTCACGTGAGTGAACCTGATAAGGCCGTTTAGGTCTAGTGGGTGTGTGCCAAATTAAAAAGAGATGATTTTGTCTTACATTGCTTGGACAACTTCAATTGACGTCAGTGGATTTTACATAGTAGACTGTGTCTCTTAAATATAATCTTGTTATTGCCTATGTGCATGCAATCGATCTTAACGCTCTTGCTGGACACTGCACAAGCACATTTTGTAGTCCTGTAAATGCCACGTAAATCTGAACATACAAAACTCATTTGTTCACGATGTGCGGTCTAACCTGGATGGATCGAGACAAAGTTGGACATAGAGATGTCTCTTTACCTCCTCTAGGTCATATAGGAAGTCACATGTGACCTCGGGAGTCGTCAGGGGGGTTACTTAAGTACCCAAAATAAAAAATGCTATCGGTATTTTTCCAGACGTAGGCTTGTGCTGAAAAAAGTTCGTATCAGAGAAGTGTTCAGCTCGAGAGCCTTGATTTTTGCCTCAGACTGCGTCACATTTTGCAACGCCTCCGCAGCGACAAGAGAGTCTCTAACGATTGCTATCGCAATCTGGGTCCAGAATCGTGTATAATCTTAGCATCACTTTTTCCGGCTGCAGTAAAAGGCTTCCAAAGGCGTCGCTGTGCATCCAGATTGAGATTGCATTTGTCACCTCCTTCTCCTCGTCTGTTTTCTCTGATCATTATTTAAGTGAAGGGATGCAGATTGTGACACACAGTTTAAGGCGAATTATGTCATGAACTATGACGATTTGTGAGAAAGTTAATTCATAACAGCTTCTTCCCTAACTTGCGGGCGTCCTCCTTAAAGACCCAGGTCGAGTCGGAAAAAGAGTCTGCCTCGTACCATCGACATTCCAGGAGCCCTCGGGGTTAACAGTGACTGCGCAGATGTGGCCACTCAGGTTCCAGCCAGTTCTTCATGGATTCTATGTTGGCGGACCCTGCTTGCTCTAGATGCCGTAGCACTTCTGGAAGTGGAGTAACCACATAATCACCGTTAGGAACTTTCTGCTCATATTAGTGGCCAAGCCCTATGCTTTTCCTTTCAAGACGACTCCAGAAATGATGGCGCTTTTGTCCTACACAGTAGGAAACCACTTGACCGTGACCTCGTCGATGATAGCATCCTTGCCCACATGATGGTACTCTCGAAAGCTGTCCTCTGCCTCCGCCGTGATCTTCTGACGGATTTCCAGGGTGCAGCAACATATGGATCTAGTGAGACTGAGCTGGCAGGTAGCCACGTCCATTGACATCTTGGGCAGACGACCATACTCCTCAATCTTCATTTTCTCCTTGGTAATTGCTGAGGTCATCCCAATTCATTCTTTGACCCTATTCGGCCTGTAACCTCTGGTTGTCACTTATTCTCTCACTGTCATATTCAGCTTGCTTCTTATTTTCATCTCTCTTTGATGCTACAAAACATTTTGTGCCGGTTCTCGCTAAAGTGGATACTTCGCTTTTTTGGTCAGAAAGGCCCTGGTTCCGATGGCGGCCGATAAAGTGGAGAGCGCTGTAGAAGAAGTTGTGGCGCAACAGATGTTACATCTGTAAAAACACAGCCAGTTTGGAAAGTACAAATGTCTATATCAGGACTTTCGTTAGTATTCTTTTTTCCAATTTTCCTGTCTGCTTGAAAGCGTTCTTCCATCTGACCTAGTGCCAAGTTCCACACAAGGACAGTCCCGTCCTGCGGGAGACAGTTCCCTGTAGAAGAGCCCCGTATCATGCTTTCTTGCATAGATGAGGAGCTAGCAGACGGGATAGCAAAATTGGGCTCTGGTTGGGTTCATGCTTCATCCATTTCTGGTTCTCACAGCGGGCAAAAGAACTGCTACACATGGTGTGCAGTGGCTAGAAGCGACACATGGGTAGATCTTCAACACTGAGGACTTTGCCTTCAAGTCCCCGTTTACAGGCTGTCAATCACAGTGATTGGGACATGCCATGATATAATACATGAGTTTTGGTTCTTCCTGTGTCTCCCTTTGAGATGGCAGCATTGAAGCCCACAACCTCGGTCAGGTGTTTAGAATACAAAAGATTCTGTCATATATCTCACCAAATCGAGTTGCTTTGACCACTGCCTCGTCTCCCCGACGTGGAATTTGTTCAGCAAGCATCCACTGAAGGGCACAGGTCGCGGGGTCAGGTGCGATAGCTTGCCAAGCCAACCTCAACCTTCATCTCACTATCCTTGAAGTGTGTGCGTCTTTCAGAGAGCAAAAGGCCATTTTTTTCTTGCAGTGATGACTCCATTTCACTTCCCTGATCAGCTCAGAACTTTATAGTCTGCAATTAAGCTGCGTACATTTTTTATCATGTGTGCAGAGTCACACACTGCAAAGAAATCAGAGCCTTTTTATGTGCGTTGTTGAAAGCAGCATTGACACAGGTGACATTTCTTGGATGAAGCTACAGCCAAGCTTTTTAAAGGCATCGTTCAGATTGAGGACGGTGTCATTTATGTACGCAGGCCAGACCTTGGCACGAACATCACGGATGAAATGAAGTGTTTCACGAATGATACCAGCAAGGAGGCTTACAATGGCTATGACAATGCGACCGAACCCAGTACACTTTTTCATCTCGTATTCTATGCCTTTAATGAGTGAATAAGCAATGGTCTGTTTCCAGAAACCCCGGAGCCCCATAACAGTGACTACAGGTGCTACATTGGTGGGGACAGTAGTATGTCCAACCCAAGGAGAGCCGCCCAGGTCCCCAAATTCAAAAATTCTCCTAAACTTTGTTGGGAATTGGGTCCGCTCTTTTATTCGTATTGCTTCACTAGCGAGTGACGCATTTTAAAAGTCAGGATCACTCCTCTGACTTTCCAGTTCAGCCAGCGTAAGCTCCTGAAACGCACATGAATGAAGAATAAATCTGCAAAAGCATATTTTTTAAATTCATAATAACTGAGGAACGCGTCACAGACCCAATCAAGTGGTGAATGAAGGAAGAGATGGAAGAAAGGTCTAGAATATTTCTGAAGCGATGAAATTTACTTTATATTCTTCAAAGGGCCTAATAAATTGACTGTTAAAAGAGTACTCTTTGAACAGCTTCCTTAATGAGCAGTCAAAAGGGGATCAACTGTTTTACGAATTGTCACGTTGGATGTGGCGTTCATTTCCAGCTTCAACATGTGACAGTTATCAAAAATTGTGTAGATGCCGGTGTTCACAGTCACGAAGAAAACCCCGAATTCGAACAATTGGAAAAGTTTGGCCCAGTTCTGTAGCATGTGTTGCCATGAATGCAGATTTCATATTGCCTTGTAGATTCTAAAACCAATTCAGGAGAACAACTCTAAACATCAATCTTTGTTTAATCGATGAAGATGCCAATATGAATATTACAGGGACCTTTTAAGCCCTTGCGGAAGAGGACTGGCAATTTTGTGTGAGGTTCATCTCCTGCACGATGTCAAGTCTGCAGTCGATTCTGCTATCATAACAGACCAGTTCCTAACTGAAGGATCAGTACTTCTGCAGGCTCGTTGCAACCAATGTCAGGTTGCACTCATAGAACATTGAGTCTTCTTTAGCCTTTCCCCAAATCTTAAAAGCACTGGTGCGCAACATGTGGCTTATGAGCCGCATGCAGCCAGAAAGATAGAAAGGATAGAGTGGCAAACGAGCTACACCTGCCATGGCATCGTCAGCTGCACTTAAGCATCTTGTGGCCAAGTACGGTATCTCCTACTGTGTGTCCGCGGCTGATTTCTGCCATTTTTGTGAAGCGCGTGTTAAGCGCGAAGCGCCTGTTGAGCAAGGGTCGAGTCCGCTGGTGGGTGGCACTGCAGTGAGTCTTTAAATAACCTGAGCAATGCCGGGTACCTCCGCTAGTCTATGCGTACGTACTGGAGAGACATTTTGCATGTTGCATCCATCTTGTGCGTTGTGTTTCCGGAAGCTGAGGGTGTAGGTCTGTCAATCTTCGAAGAAAATTGAGAAGCTAAGCAGAGTCCTCTGCGAACTCCAGGACAGGAATCTCATCACTGGTCAATGCTCAGATCTCATGAGTGCTGAATTCTCTGGTGTCAACAGGGTGGTGAAGAGGAAAAGCCTGAAGCATCTCCTGATGCACAAGTACAACCAAGATCACCTGGAGTTCTACTTCTTCATGGTAAGGAGTGGGCTTTGGTAAAACAACAATTCTTCAGCAGCCGAGTTTCAACGACGGTTCAAGCAGTTACTTGCAAACCAAAGTCAAAACTAGGGTCACTAGTGACTGCTTGCCACCGGATGAAACTACAATCCTGCACTCCGAGTCACGAAAGACTACAAGACTGACTCACGGCACAGCAGAGATATCTCTGGGATATCGCCTCTGGGATGATTGCACCGATGTCCTCGAGGAGCTTGACTGTGGCGACATCGAAGTTTCAAATTATTTCACCATCACTGAAACTAATCAGGAGACCATTGGCTACATTGCAGCTTACGTAGTCAGAATAGTCAAGAAGTGTCATTCACTGTGTCATCTGCAAAGATGCTCTGAACGTTCCTGGTCGTGTTCCTCGCCAGCTCCAGGAATGCAGCCTGAAATGAAGAAAAATAGTGGTAGGCTTCTTTTGGCGTCACCAGCAGTCATCAAAGTGTGCACACTGGCTTTCATCAAAGCAGGGACCGCAGTACCCATGGAGAAACTCTTTCGGCTGAGTGTCGCTGCCGCAGGGTAGGTGTCCAGCGATCTAAACAATCATATGTTTGACACTTCAGCTACGTCAAATCACATTTTCCGGCTTGCTAAGGAAATCGTATGGTCCTACACGCACATCAGGCTGTTCCATCTTGGTCGACAACTGGACAAGAACCTACATGAGAAAGAGGTGCGCAAAACCCTGAATAAGCTTGTGCTGTTCAAGAACCAGCGGTCCTGTCGTTTATTGTCAAATACCCCAGTATTGATGCCTAGCCAATTGAAGATGTGATTTCTGTTTTATTGCAAGATCTATTGCACCGATCGGTAGAAAACTCATTATCTATATTATTCTGATTATGTAAATAGGCCTTAAATGATTTCTGATTCACTGAAACGTTCTTAAGACGTCTCACCTTTCCATATGCTTAATCATCAGTTTTCTCACTGGCCAGTTCTCAATAAACTCATCTCACGAAGACATGTTCTACAAAGGGTCCTGAACCTCTCCCTATAAAATGGGTTTATAAATCCATTTTCCTCCAGCAAAGACGTTATTGGAAATGATGCTTATTGTTTTGTTCTTACTAATTGCTTTGCTTCGGTCGTTTCAGCTCTTTTCAAAACTGAGAATCACAACTACCAGGAGAAATGACAAACCTCAAGAACTCCAGGATTTGGGATGAAGTCAGCTCTGCCGTTCCGGCTTCTTGCATCCAATCCTTGTCGTAAGTAATTTCCACGGGAAGAATTTTGTTGTACACACTGAGCGGGAGCATGCTCAGGTACAATTTTGATTTGAAATGTGTAATTCAGATACTTAGAAGCAATACTGAGTACAGAAGTTCAACATAGTGACGGGACATACACAACAGTGCCCAAAAGGCAGTCGGCTCGAAAGGGAGGCATGCCAAAGAGGCTGGAATTTTGGGTTTTTGAGAAGGATAACATTAATGAATTTGGCTGAATATTTTCTGGCAGGGTCCCCCTAGACCTCCTTTCCCAGGAACACCCCACTCGTATGCAATCATGCCCTAACTACTCATTCGTAGGGAGGTTTTGCGAAGGTTCCGCGACTAAAAATGAGAATGCAAAGACCAATGGAGGCAGGGATGCTTCAATGGGCATGACAAGATAGAAAGAGACTACAGCAGTTATGAGCCCCCCCTCCCGATGCAGCCGCTATGTCTTTGCACAAGCCACTTTGTACTGCTACAAAAATATTGGCGTGAATGCAGGACCTTCTCTTTAGCGAAGACAATCTGCCACCCTGCCATGAGTCGCTCCTCCAGGATGGCAACTTTCGGACGCCTTCAGGTCCACAGACGACATGCCGCAGCGGGTCCCAGGCCGTAAAGTCCATCGGATTGATGTCAGGGTAGTGTGCTGGACTTGGCCAGCATTGACATCAGCCGTCCACTCTGACATGGAAGTGTGTGTCATATTCGCCGACTGCGCCGGTGCATCGTCCATGAGGGGGAGTCTGTTCTCCTCGATACCAGCAGAGTGCACCCTCAGCCATTGAAAGAACAGCAGCATGGCAGCAATGCAAGTGCATGAATTCATTGCCTTCCGATGCCAGAAAATGAGACACCACAGCGTGCTGTCAGAAATGAAGACGTCAAGCAACATAAGGCCCTCACAGCGGCAATGGCCATCGATGCCGGCGTCGCCAGCATCACCCACGACAGCCTCAATGACCCTGAATGACGTGAACGTGAAAAATGAGAGTAACATGGGCAACGTGTGCTTTGAGATGTGAGACTACCCCAGTCCTTGGTTAAGTTGAAGTATGGAGTGAGCTTTCTTTATAGGCCTGAGTTCAGGAAAAAGGTGCTGATGGGCTAAGGTGTGACACCAATTGAGGCAAAATTCAGGGAAGCAAATTGCTTTGTTCTAAAGCACGTACGGTAAAAATTTGGTAGAACAATGTTGGTGATACTTTGAATGTGCCAACACACATCCAGTGTTCAGAATCTTTTAAGTGTTAAGGAAATTGGTCTGTGCTGAGTATAAGAATCTGTTGACTACTTCCAGGGGCCCCATGTCAAAGAGTATAAATGGCCGCTGATCTCTTTTTCGTCTCTGGTTGAGAGGTATGGCCAGATCTTGAACAACTTAATGAAACTTAAGGTAGCTTGACAGCTACCGGTGTTCGTGGGCAAAGGATTCTGTTGGCGAATCTGCGCACAATCGCTAGCTACTTTGACTGTAGCAACTTTGATGGTCACCATTTATTCGATCCATCAAAGCATCTCGCACTTATGAGGTCGCTGCCACATCAGTCTCTGTTTTGACTGTCACCACGATGCCTGGATGCAGTTTGAAGGACCAACATCCATCATCCGATTGTTTGACCGATCTACTACAACACCCTGCACACTACGTAGCTGTGAAGTAGGTTTTCACAACTTTTTGCCAATTGGCCGAACGGCACGTTGCCGAATGTAAAGTTAACTGAATACCGAAAATACCGAAAAAGAGCTTCACTAGAACTTAAATTTATTACCTACAATGAGCAACGTCTGGAGATCCATTCCTGCCGTGCTGTCGTGAAACATGTTAATCGTGAGGCAAACGGACCATTAAATTGTGGATCACGTGGGAAGGCAAGGATCAGTCGAACCGATCCAGGCTTCATCAGAAAAGGATCGCGACCCAGATCCGATCATCTCAAAATCATGGATCGCCGAATTGGTCCGATCCAAAAAAGGATAGAGTCACAAGTCTGTTTCTACCCAACTCTCCCCATTATATCCTGGGTGCAGTCAGTAACTTTCTCTCAGAAATGCCCTGATTATCTACGGATTTTGCCGAGTCCTTTTTGGTGTCAGTCTGAGCTCCAATCTCTCCTATTTTAGACCCTTTGGTTGCGGAGCTGAAGAGCGAAATTATGATAACTTTGCACCATACAGCAGGGTGAAATCTGGAATGAATGATTAAGTGAGTGACATATGCGGCCGCAAAAATATTTTGCATTTCATTTCTGATTTTAGACCCCTTTTACTCATGATATGCATCTTGACCTACGATGGGACAATAAAGGAATGTGTGTATATGTGGGGAGGACCAGGATCATAAACCCTAGGCGGTGCCCCCTTTCTTGGCCACATAAACCTGCACTTTGGCCTCCTTTTAACTGCTTTACCACCTGTTCTAGACCAAAAAATGTCAATACTGATTGCTGTTTTTCTTCCTCTTCTTGCCGCTGATAACGTCCACCTGTTCAAATGCTTGTTGCACAAGATCATGTTCGTGCACCTTATGCTAAATGACAACAGACTGGTATGATCATTCTGCCTAGGCACATAATGTTTCATGGTACCATCTACTACATGTTCAATAATGTTTCCAGTCTGACTTCGGGCTTCAAATCCCTGCCTTAAGGGGGGCTAATATAAGTGCAAGGAAAACTACTGAAGTAGCTAAAACTTCCTTCCTGTATAAAAATCCGATTTTCCAATTTAAAGCCTGTACGTGTCTTGCGAAGGCAATTTTTGAAAGGAGACGGATCGGAAGGTTGAGCTTACTACTAGTAGCAGCGCATATCCATATCATTGGTCCAGTGGTTCCACACCGATCCGCATTGTTCTGAATCATATGATACGGGCTAGAATCAAGCGCAAAGTTCAGGCCCTTTGGTGTAAATGTTGGCAACTATTACAGGTGGAAGTTTCTCACGAGATTTTTGTAGCTCTTGGCATAAACCCGAGTCACACATCAGCCTTAATTCTGGGATTCTTGAAACAGTTGCTTTGAATGAAGCTGGAAGCCTTGAGCAAGCTGTCAAGTCTCCTCAAGATGCGCTCATCTGAAATTTATCAAATACTTCACATTATGAGTTGAGGATGTGTGACCAGGACAGGAGGGGATATGGGTGACATATTCCCATGCCAGACAGAAAGGGGAAAGTGAAAGGGAACACTTTCCTTGTGCCCTTCACTGCTGATGACAGCTGCTGTTGTGCAATGGGGGTCAAGGAATATGTATTCCTACTGCAGAACTCCATCATTGACCTGAAACCCACAGCCCCGCTCTTTGACAAGTACAATAAAAATAGCTACTGCATAGCAGTCACTACGTTGCTCACACTGCTAAACTACTAGCTCTCAAGCTTGAAAAACCTGACTGGTATACCAGCCACTGCTTCAGACATACATCAGCAACCGCAGCAACAAAAGTGGGGGTGAATACCATGGAACTGAAACATCACTTTGACTGGCAGCAAGAGGGAACAGCTTTAAAGTACATGGAGGCCACAAAACAACGAGCAGCAAAGATAGCAAAAACACTGGTCACAAATTACAACACAATGGCCAAACCAAGTGAAATGATGCCAGATGCTAACAACACTGAAAATGATGGTGACACCACAATGAAGCAAGGGAGTCAAGTATTCAACATTGAATTGAAAAATGCTACCAACATCAGCGCTTTTTTAAACTGGTTTTCTGTCTTTGGGCTTTTTAGTGCAGCTTTTTAGTAGCACCTTCCATTTTTCCGGCATAACTGGACCAGACAGCAGGGGGAGAAGTTCCAAATCAAAGCTGTGCTCAGCTAGGAACTAGTGATGATTATTTCATGACCATTTCTCCTTGGTCTGGCTCTAGATTTCTATTCAGCCACCTTTTTTGGAATGACTGATGCAGACCAAATTGGAATGGCGATAGCTCTTGTCATGGGGTGTGTCTCATGGCGGTTGAGCTGTAGGCTGTCAGTCCCTAAAAAGACATCGATTTTGTCCACTGTTGGATTAGGCTCAACTAGACCAAAGTTGGCATAAAGCTCCTCTCATTCCTGGGAAGGGTTTCACGTGTAGTATATTGCACATAGGGTTGGTGCCCAAGAGGGTACCTGTGTTTGTGTACATGGCATGCTTTCATGGTTGAACTGTCGCACTGATCAAGACCAAAGTTGGTATGTGGATACCTTGGGTCCCTCAGAGCATGTCTGGCCATGTAGCCCTGGCATGGTGCCCTGTCTATGCTGAAAGCATGTTTAGCCATCAAAGTTTGAAATTCTTATTATCTCCAAGACTGTGGGAGATAGAAGTCAAGGCCATAAAAGAAAATATTTTTTACCCTCAACCACCTGGGGGCTGATGAAGAAACCTTTGATGTTAGAAGTCACTAGAGGTCACAATCAAGGTTACAGCATTGTAACTAATCTCTGAGCCCGAACCCATACAGTGGGGGCCAGAAGTGAGCGTACAGCGAGCGAGAAGATGGAAAAGTTGATTTTTAGGCGATTTTTTAGTACTAAAATGTGATCCTTTTTTTAATCCCCCCACCGGGGGCGCTGCCCCCCGGACCCCCACTGGGGGCAAGCCCCCAGACCCCCAAGTTTTCCCCCCAATGTTGTCCTGGGTCAAAAGTCAGCGTACAGCAAAGGCAAGTGTGATGTAAGTGACTCGAAAATGACACAGAAGCTCTAAAAAGGCATAAATTTGTATTTAAAATGGCTAAAAAAAAGTTTGTTAAAACATAAAATTAATAATCTATGGCATGGCCCTTGTTTT
>JAAUXU010034311.1_pt1 | contig 39429 bp, 47 predicted proteins | sample 7278151 | NCBI WGS metagenome assembly JAAUXU01 (sample SAMN14350113, study PRJNA611818) | marine sediment metagenome | isolation source: surface marine sediment (1.8m) | place: French Polynesia: Moorea | collected 2018-08 | reverse complement strand
TATGTGTGTCTGTCTGCCTATGGCCGCCCCAACCACCGCACCGATCGTCACCAAACTTGGTCAGCAGACGCTACACATCACATGCTTGAAAGTGATCGCAACACACCTTAGGTTTGAGGCGGAAATCGAGGTCCAATGTCGCGTTTACTGCTTGTATCACTAGCTATCTATGGCGTGAGGAGGGGCGATAAGGTCAATAGGGTAGCTTCGATAACAACATACGTACACACAGTCACTCGTACTTCTGCAAGTACAAGACGTCCATAGGCTCAGAGTACTGGCATGCTTCCTCGTTGGCGATATGAGCACTCGAGTTCCTTGAAGAACTAACTCAAAAGCTGGCAACAATCATGAACACCTGTTCATTTGTAATCAGTCTTAATAGGTCTCCTATGAGCAGAGGTAGCTTTAATAAAAAGTATGATATATAGCATACAGTGTACAGTCAATTAAATAAACGTATGTACGGCCATGTGTGGGTGTGTCCAGGAAAAGAACAACAGAGTGGCTTCTTCGGCTGCCACCTTGGATCAACGCCAGTGGACTGTGCGAAGAGCTACCTCGAGTCAGACGCTGGGCTGTGCGACCTGCGCAACGTCACCCCAGAGTATCACATTCAGGGCAGATCGGTCGGTCGACCCTGGGGATGAACATTTTCCTGCTACATCAGTTAGAGCGAAACATTCCCAAAGCAACGACATACTTCAATACAGAGATGTTCACCTTCTTGGTGGCAAGAATGGCGATGCCGATCTTGGACTGGTCGAAGTACCCGGAATTTGATTGCAGGACGTTTGTCACTAATACTTGTATTTACTCGTTAGCTATCGCGTGCATCTGTGATCATGCACTGGTTATGCTTTGCTCATGCACGCTACTATTTACTTATATTCTCGCCATGCATTTGACCGACTGTGACAAATAAAAACATACTTTTAGACATGAGGCCTTTTTGCCTCAGAGCTCGTCTTTATGGAGGTAGTCGGGCAGGTTGTTGGCCGCGCACCTGAAGCCCAGGTTATGTGCTGAAGAGTCCGGTGTATTTTGACTTCTGGCGGCACACCTTGAACAAGCAATCACAGATGAAGACACTGCTGAGGAGGATTACATGGGCTCGTTGCAAGACTACCTGTATCTGTAGCAGTAGCCCTTAGTGCACATAAAGGAGCCGCCCTTCTTGACCTTGTCGGTGCCCTTGTCCGGCCCCCTGGGGTCTTGGTGGACTATGAGCGCGTTGTGGCGAATCGTCCACCAATCAGACGTCCACTCCCACACGTTGCCAACCTAAGGAAACATCCAACCTGGAGTGGACTTCCAAATCCAAGCCAGGGTCAGAGTGATTTACCATGTTATGAAGACCAAATGCGTTCTTGGGGAATGAGCTGACGGGCGCGGTTCCCGCGTACTCGTCGTCGGCGTCGTTGACGTTGGGGAACTCGCCCGTCCAAATGTTGCCGTAGTAGTCGCCGTGAGGCTGCCACTTGTTACCCCAGGGAAACAAGCTAAAAATTAGGAGAACGCTGTTGATTCGGGCCCATTGTGAATGTCAAGTATTAATCATCACTCTTCGGGAGATCAAGCTTCCAAGTGCCATCAGAAGGCTTTGGCACCAAACATATCGTACGTGACACAATGATCCGTCCACTTGTACACAGCAAAGAGTACGTGTATTGATGGATCTTACATCTTTCGTTGATCGTTGATGTAAATGCATCCTAAGGTTCTTACCGACCCTCCTTTCCTGCCCTACACGCGTGTTCCCACTCGGCTTCCGTGGGCAGCCTCTTCCCCGCCCACTCACAGTAGGCCACTGCGTCGTTCCACGAGGCGTGCAATACCGGGTGCTCCCACCGGCCCTCGAGACCCCGGCCAAATGGACCCTCGGGGTGCTTCCAGTCTGCCCCTTTGACGGGGAGCCACCAGGGAGCGTCTTTCACAGCCTACGTGCACGGAACAGTCGCACAACGTGTGCAAGAACGTGAGAAAGGATCAATTTGACAACCTGAGTGATGGTGCTCTTGGTCTCGTCAGAGAGGTAAAACTCCATGACGAAGGAATCTCCGAATTTTTCTGCCTCTGTGACGTAACCGGTGTCCTCGACGAAGCGGGCGAACTCCGCGTTGGAGACCTCGTGCACGTCCAGGTAAAATGGTGACAAATGAACTCTGCAAAACAACGATTCGCACCAAATCTTCCCTTGTCCGGTTCAGCAAACCTTCGGGCCGGAGCTTCTCCATCACCGACGAAGACGGGGATGTCCGTGCCCATTGTGAAGATGGCGCCGGGCACCCGGACCATCTGGTTGGTCCGAGGGAGCAGATAATAGTCATTCTCATCGACCTCACCCACTAGATTACTATCATCCACTTCGACTGATGCTTCTCTGTTAAGGCTGCTGCATCCGCAGTCGCCGTCTTCCCCTCCGTGACTAGAACAGAGCTCCTCCGCGGCCGCCAAGACCGCTACCGACGACAGTATCACCAAGAGCCATGACTGCATCTTACTGAGGAGAGCGCACTTTAGGCAATCTTTGGCTACAGCGCCTTCTTAAGCGTGCTTAGATGAACATTTCACCTGCACATATTGCTTTGTTAGGTATCAATAACACACACGTCACTTTCTGATCACTCAGCCGAATGCACTTGTGCAGAAGAATAGCTTATCACTAGTTTTTATCAGCATTTGTTTGGAAATAGCTCACTAATCCATTCAGGATCAAGGGTGATTATTGCACAAACATAATCATAAGTGATTTTTTTCCTTCAAGTCTGTTTCTATGTACTAGAAGCGACGTCCCCGGACCGACTTGCTGGTGTTGCTGTCGCTCTCATGTTTTGATGCTCCACTAGTCGGCGACCGGCGCGCGCGCGCCGACGACACGCCACAGCGGACGGCCGAGGTCCCTTCGCCGGACATCGGGTCTCAGTTGGTCTTTGCCGTCACGTAAGTGATCTCAGCATTGTTTAGGGATGACAGACGTGTCTGCAAAGGAAAGCATTGGGTTCTCTTCGATGTCCTTTCAGAGGTCACGGAAGCTTCCAGTGCACAGAACTCGTAAAGTATAAGTAGAACGCGCGTCCGCCCGACTGTTTGTACCCCGGGTCAGCTGCCGCAGGTTCTCTAAGCACCCCTCTCCAGTAGCACGCTTATGTATATAACCCACTGTAGAATGGCTTTTTACCCTTATTTTTCATTTTAGAAAGATATAAAGAAAATGAAAGTGGCTTGTGAGACGATAAAACATGACTTGAAGCTGCTCGGTGACGCGGTCTTGTTCTTGAAACATTAGAAAAGTCCTGCCAGTGAGCAACCACTTTCATATCGCCGGTGCTGTATGGGACAAAGTTATTCATTGTGGACATTCAGATCATCCTTGCCAGACCGATGACTGCGCAATGGCTGAACATGGGAAAGCTGCCCAACGTGATCATTGATGAATGGTGACCATCATTGCATTGTTGATGTTTATTTTGAGGCTACTTCTTTTAACTGCAATTAATTGTGATAGTGAGTAGTTCAAAAAAGATCGGAAGTATTTCATGATTTCATTGTTAGGTAAAAACAAGTACTGCTAATTAGTTGCGACATCTAGTTACAAAGAAATATGGAGATCAATGCCAAGTTTCTTGGCATAACTCAGTCCAAACGTGTCACACGTAAGAGGCATCAGGTTTGCTCTTTAGCGCGCCACTGCTGTTGCCACCACACAACCTCGCGAAGAAGGCTTTCCAGGTGGTCACCGTCTTGCCGCACCACACCCACATTCCTGAGCAGGTGCCGACAAACAGGATGGCGAAGTACTTCACCACGAAGACGTAGAATTTGGGTCTCCTGGGCTGTGGTAAGTCTGCATCAGGAAACCGGCAAGGTGTTTGCCACTTGCTTAGGAAGGTCTGGTCCCGACAGACGTCCTCTTGCCACTGCTGGGTCCAGTCGGGTAGTTGTTGCTGCTCGTAGTAGTAGCTGCAGAGTAAGACTACTGAGGGCGCGATGTACAGTCCGGAGAACATCCCTAAAAGACGACGTCCATTGTCAACATGTGCTGCAAATTGCTTGTGCTCTTGTGTCACTTACCGATTCTCACCATGAGTCGCTCCAACTTGTCCGTCCTCGTACCGTCATCTTTCTTCATGACGTTGCGGATTCGTACGAGGGAGGTGAACCCGAGTATGAGGAAGATAATCCCAAAGACCAAGTAGAGACTAAGTGGGACGAGGACAAAGTACCTGAGACTCTCTGCGTTCAGGACTCCCACGAAGCAGACGCCAGAGAGCACGTCACCTAAGTGAAGCATGAACTAAGTAGAAGAGAAAGGAGTAAAAAGGGTTGCTGAGACTTACCCTCAACTTTTTTGAGGACAAGCATGAGGATGGTCTGCCCCGACGGCACCATCCACGCGATTGTGTGGAAGAACTGCGACTTGACGTCGATGGCCTCCTGTCCCCAGTTGAGACCGGCTGACAGGAACCAGGTCACGGTTAGCATCACCCACCACAGCGAGCCCGCCATAAGGAAGAAGTAAAACCCCATTGCCGTCAGTGTGCACCTGACATCTTGACCCAAAACGCCCTAAAAGTATGAGTTCATCATGACCAAGTGTGAGAAGTACGTACTCTGTAGTCCAGGAAAAGGATGTCTACCTGTCTAATCGTCCTCTCCGTAAGGAAGTTCATCGTCCTGTTCTCAATCTCTCTGTTGCATACGATGTCCTCCTCGTGAGCGTATCCAAATAGAAATATGACAGCAATGGCGCCGTAGCAGAGAGCCAAATATACAATCGGCCTCTCTGGGTAGGGAAACCTGCCGCAGTCCACCAGGAAGGTAGCTAGGGTGAAGAGACAGGAGCAGAGGCAGACACCCGACCAGGCAGCTATCCATTTGTGCGCGAAATCTATGCGAGACTTGTCAAAGAAGGTGACGTTGTGGTAGCACGGTGCCCCGCAGTCCCTCACCACCTGCGGTGCCGAGAAGTAGGAAATGTTTTATAGTCGTAACAGGCTGCGCATCCTATGGACTTACCTGATCATGCCCAATGTGCAGCTCGTACTCCAGCTCGGGTGGCATCTGAAGCTGAACTGGGCACTTGAAGTCCATCATGCGAGAGAAGTCGTCCGGGCGCGTGGGTGCTCTCGACCCGCCCGCTGCCGCTGAAGCAGTCCGGATACGCTCGAGATCTTCGTTGGACAGGTTCGGGGTGGACACGGATGAGTACGAATTCGACGTGGATGACCTGTCGGGGTCGCCCACACACACCTCGTCCGGCTTGCCTCCCACCGGGAAGTGGTCACACTCGAACTCCCTAGGCCAACTGAAGTCGAACTTAAGCATGAGTTGCTCACATCCTTGTCGGGCAGAGAGGCAGAGCGCACGGCATGGCGGAATAGCGTAGTCCAGGATGGTGCACACGGGCGCGTACAGGGAACACAGGAACAACTGGATGTCGGGCGAACAATTGATCTTGATCAGCGGCACATAGTTGGACATGTCCTTCCCTGCTTCTTCCTGATTACCGTTTCCCATCAAGTTGGGAAAGATAGTGTCATTGTAGGCAATCCCGGAACACATGGGAATAGTGATGGGCTCGCAGCGGTCATGATGAGAGAAGCCGGCGAACTTGTACTCCTGCGCGACCACTGTGACAAACGTCAAGACAAGGAGCGCCGGCGTCGCCGACGCCCACAGAGGCCACCTCATGATGAAGTCGGACTAGGTAACCGCTGTAAGTGCCATGGCTGGATCGAGGCAACGACCTGGCCGAGGAAGAGGTAGAAGTGGAGTACGCTGGAGTAGTTGGACTTGCTGATCTTCCCGTCTTTTGAGTCTTTCACCTGCTCTGCTTCGGCATTGCTGCTGCTGCTGCTGCTGCTCCCACTGCTGTAGTTGGACTTGGAGTTGGCTTGGGTGCTGCTGCTGCAGCTGCTCTGCCTCTGCCCTGCCCCCAACTACCGCTAGACTACAAAGGAAAAAGGTGGAGTCGTTTCTAGGTGACCACCAGGAATCGTCCAAAAACTGCCAATTTGGTCCAGAAATTGGCAACACCTTCCCACGAGAGTAGGCAACTGGCAAACCAAAGGAGGCAAAGAGCTGAATTCAGAATTGCCACCAGGAATGTAAACATTTGACTTAGTGAATCTACACGTGACTGTGGGGTTGAAGTCTCGCTCTTGTTCTCCGCGGCGATGGGGAAGTTTCGCGTGCGCACCAAGGGCGCCAAGCGAGGGGTTCGCTGGGCCAAAGGCCACAGCAGCTCCTCCAACCCTGCTGGCACCAGACACAGGGATGCGGCTAAGGCCAGGATGGCTCTTCTTGGGCCTCAGGGTGTCCCCTCTCAACCTCCTCCAGGATTAACCCAGGGCCCTTCCAGACTGACTGCAGAGAGTCTCCTGCGTCACGACGTCCTCTTAGCGGCGACCAAGGATGAAGGTGGTGATGAAGTCATTTCACTCGGGCAGACTGAGAAAACGTTCGACACGTTTGCCTCCGACTGGACACAGTGCACTAATACGTCCTTCTCCCGAGTGATGAAGCACTTTAACCCGGCCAACGCACATCATAAGGAGATGTTAGCTGTCGTGGCTGCCGTCACGGAAGTCATCAATGAACGCGGGGGCGAGGGAAATAGCACCGAGTACCTCTCGGCTTTGCTCACGACTCTGGAAGCCACAGCGACGGCTGAAAGCCGGAGGGCGGTCGTGGCACTTCTCGCAATGGTGGTTAAGACCGTCAAGGCGGAGGTGCTGCAGGCCAAATTCGGGGTGTTGTCAGAACCTCTGGTGAAGCTCTTGCGCGAAAACAACGACGATCCCGCTCTCGTGCGAGGCCTGATCGGTTGTTTGTCGGTGGCCCTGCGCGCCCAAAGCGAGCAGCGATGGAGAGAAGAGCCCTTCACGGGTCACGTCTTTCACTCGGTGATCATGAATCGCATTCGCGACCCCAAGCCCAAGATCCGAAGGGCTGCGCAGCACGCAGTGTGCGCCGTCATTCGCAGCAGTCTGTTATTAGAGGACTCTTCGCCCTCCGTGTTCCACCCGATGGCGGCTGAGACTGTCAAGACGCTGACATCATGGCTACGTCCGTCCGAGGACTTGCACGGAACTCTCTACTCGCTTAGCCTATTGAAGGAAGTGACCGGTAGCTCACCGGAGAAGGTTGTGGTGGCCGCGTGTGAAAAGACACTAGGGTTGCTGGAGATTGGAGCGCAACATCCCCACCTCCGGAACTGCGCCATGCAGATGCTGCACGGCCTGTTTGCTGGCCGTCCGGCGAAGGAGACGCTGGCACCCGAATGCAACGCCAGGCTGGTCAATGCTCTGTATGACCACATGGTGAGTTATCTACTTTGAAGACTGCGCACTAGCTAAACTCAAAATTGTTCACCCATTTTTAGCCGTCAGTCAACGACTCTCAGGCGATGGTGTCCTGGTTGGCCGTCATGCAGGAGGCTCTCATCAACTTGGGCTTCTTGGATCCAGTCCTCCTCCTGGCTCATCTGCCGAAATTTTTCCGGGAGAGCAGAAAGTGCTGGCTGAGCGATCGCAAGGAGGTCCGAGTTGGTGTCACCGCCGCCATGAAGGCTCTCGTGAACGAAAGTATGCGCACACACGCAAAGGAGTGGGCAAGTGGCGAAGGTATCCACAAGCTCAAAGACGTCTTCTCTCACGTGAGAGACGGGCTCGATGGCATCGGAGGTCAACAGTTCACGGAGGTAAGCAAATGTTATGTTTGTTGGAATCCATCTCATGGGGTGATTTGTACCTAGGTTCTGCAAGTTATGGCTGCGATCCTGGACTGTGCGGGCGAGCACTGCCCGGACCTCTTGGCCGCCAGCTTCTTGCCTAAGTTGGCAGAGCGCCACGCTGCTGCAGCCGGAGATGATGGTGCAATATTTCTTTGCAACAAGACCCTGGCGAACGAGATTGAGTACGTGGTCGGTTGCGCCGTCCGTCGCCTGGGACCGGAGAACGTGCTGACTGTTGTCGACCACAACATAACTGGCGATGAAGGGGACGAGCTTGACCTCAGGCGTTCTTGGTTGCTGCCGGTGCTGCGAGACAACGTAGGTCCGGGCTCGAGCTTGGCTTACTTCAGAGACAAATTGGTGCCCCTTGCAATGAAGTTGTGGGAAAAGGCTGAAGTCTTTGCCGAGAGAAAGGACAACGTCAAGTACAAGACCTTTCACATATTGGCGTTGCAACTCTGGTCCACCCTTCCGGGCTTTTGTCGAGGCCCCGTCGACATGGCAGCAACCTTCAACTCCAAGAAAAACCCTCTTGGCAAGGCCATGTGCGAGCTCCTGCACCAGGAGGAATTAAGGTTGGACGTAATGGCGGCGTTGAGGAATTTGATCACCTTCTGCAGAAAGGACGACCATGCCGACGATCGCACATCACTGGCGATCAGATTCAAACCGTTCAGGAAAAATCTTTTGGCCTTGTACACAGATCCGGCAGTGGACCAAGGCCACAGGCTAGCGGCGTACGAGACCTTCAAGACATATGTACGCATTGCTAATCCGGAGGACCTGAATGAGACATATGATGAAGTGTGGAAGATATGGATAGATGAGACCAATAAGAAGAGCCAAGAATCGATGCAAGCCAGAGGCAAGAAGAAGATTAAAAAGAAGAACGAGGGCACGATTGCCCCAGAATATAATCTGGACATCCTTCGGGCCTTGGCCCCTTGGCTGAAAGATCCGGATCCCCAAACACAAACCCCTACTACGAAAGCACGGAGACAGAAACAAGACTCGAATAAACGTCAGGATCATTCAAAACGAACGGAAGACAGAGTGCGTGAGCTGTGTGAGGCAATGGGCAAGAAGATCTTTAGTACCGATCACCACGAACAGAAAAAGGCCTACAGGGTGTTGGAGGACCTCTGCTCCCTCCAGGCGGACAACAGCAGCGAAGAGTGCAGGGCTGTGGTTACGTCCGTTCTCCTGTCACCTACTGGGAGTCAGTTGCAAACATTGAGGTCCGCGTTCTCCAGGATTCATCCGCCGAGCCAAGCATCCAGGTTGCGATGTCTCGTCGCTGTCATAGAGAGGTTGGAGGGCGATGCCGCTGCCGACTTCGTCAGGGTCATCATCCCGGAGGCGGTTCTCTGTATCAAGGCCGAGAACGAGCGCGCTCGTACAACCGCTTTCCAGCTTATCAGGACTGCAGGGGATGCCTTCGTGCGCCAGAAAGGTGACGACGAGGTGAGCGGCGTCCGTGAACTGCTGGATGCCCTAGCAGCTCCTCTTAAGACAGGAGGGCATCTCGACCCGACATTGATCCAGTGCTCACTGTTGGCACTGGCCAAGGCTGCCTTTGAGTTCCGCGCTGCCGTGCCCGAAGCGCACGCCAATGAGCTGCTCGAACACGCGTGTGCCTTCATCGCGGCGTCCGGGGATCGCCAAATTGTCGGGGCCGCTCTGAGCTTTGTCAAAGTTTTTGTGCAAGTAAACCCAGTTGAGAGGACTGGTAAACGGTCAATTTTGGAGACCATTGTGATCTCGTTGACCTCGATGAAGGACGATTGCAAACGACATTTCAGACAAAAGACGCGTGACATTATGGTTAGGTTGGTGAGAAAGTTTGGTCATGATATCATCTCTTCTCTCGCCAAGAATGATATTGTCATGCTGAAGAGGCTTAAGAACATCCGCAAAGAACAGGACAGAAAGAAGAGGAAAACTGCTGAGGAGGAGGACATCGAGGATGAAGACGAGGACGACCATTTGTTCGTAAGAGGCAAAAAGACCACCATGGAAGAGATTCTGAACGATTCTGATGATGACCTCATGGACGTTGATGACGCGGAATCCGGGAGAAGGGGAAAGAGGAGGAATAGCAGAAAGCCAAATCAGACCGTCATATCGGAGACCGAAGGCATCGTCGACTTTATGGACTCTTCAGCGGCCCAAAAAGTCGCGTCTCAGCGGCCAAACTTTTCCAAGAAGGACCAGATCAAGAAGACAGGGGACGAATTTCCAGTCTCTAAGGACGGCAGAATCATCATTAAGGACTCCGACGACGACGACGACGACTTTGCCAGTGATGACGCCGAAGAGAAGTTGGACAAGAAGAAGCAGAGCTTAACAGACAGACTCATGAAAGATTCGTCCGACGAGGAAGAGGACGGCAGGAACAACTTTGCCTCTCTGGTTTCATCGCGTAAGCGAAAGCGCCAATCTGTTAACGGGAGCCAGAAGAGCGAGCCCGCCATGAAGTACCGTACCGGCGGGTCCGGCATCCACCGGGCCTTACCTGCTCCGGGTTCAGAGTACCGATCATCCAAGGCTCGGGGCGACGTCAAGCGCAAGGGACGGCCGGATCCCTTCGCGTACGTCCCGCTTCAGAGGAGCGCCCTCAACAAGCGGAAGCGGAAGAAGACCGAGACGCAGTTCAAGACGCTGGTGAGCGCGGCGAAGACCGGCGCCATCTCGGGGGACAAGAAGCAGAGGAAAGCCAAGCGCACGTTGTCCAAGAATATGAAGAAGCTCTCCATATAAGTGCCTGTTACGATAAGTCCACCAATAAATTCTTGTTTCATACAAATCTGTGCTTGTTGGTATGTGGCAACCCTGGTATGTGTAGAAAGAAAGAAAAACACGAGGAGGAAGTCTCGAACTTGCAATGCGAACAAACGATTGAGTCTTCTTTTCTGCGTCTCCTGGGCAAATTCTCCGAGATCTCCCTCGTCGCCGTAGGTCAAGTTGGAGAAACATGTCTGGGGAAGCCTTAGCGACGGCAGCGGCCACGGCGGCGGTGGCCAAGGAAAAGCCCGACCACCCCATGACCACCCCCGAGGAGGTCTCTGCCCAAGAACCTTGCTCTGCCCCTGCTTCCCAGGCCCCTGCTTCCCAGACCCCTGCTTCCCAGACCCCTGCTTCCCAGACCCCTGCTTCCCAGACCCCTGCTTCCCAGGCCCCCGCATCAGACCCCGGATCAAGTGCGGTCCGGAGCTCATCGAACCCTTCTACTTCTGCTGCCCCCGAGCGACTGTTCTCCCTGAAGAAATGGAACGCCGTGGCCATGTGGTCGTGGGACGTTGAGTGCGATACCTGTGCCATCTGTAGAGTTCAGGTAAATGGGTGACCTGTTGTGTCCTTCATGGCACAGGTTCGGATAGATGTCTCCCTATCGTAAAGTACGACATGCAGTCTTGGTATTAGTCTTACTCTACAGTACGTCTAGATGGAGCATTATTCTTACAGGTAATGGACGCTTGCCTTCGTTGCCAGTCTGAATCCAAGACTCTGGACCCGCGTAACTCCAAGGACTGCGTGGTGGTGTGGGGAGAGTGCAATCACAGCTTCCACCAATGCTGCATGAGCCTCTGGATTAAGCAGAACAACAGGTGTCCGCTTTGTCAGCAGGAGTGGACCGTTCAGAAGCTTGGCAAATAGGCCTACCGACGAGTAGTCCAGTCCCAGCTTCACCTTGAACTCCTGGAAGTTTTGAATTGTGTAGTGAGACATTGAAAAGCTGGTCGCAAGATATGGAAGCCGTGATGGCGACGAACAATCCTAATTTTGTTGATTCCTGTGCGTTCTGCCAAAGCAAGGACTCCAAGTACAGCTGTCCCAAGTGCTCCGCCCCGTATTGCTCCGTCCGGTGCTACCAGTCCCGTGGGCACGTCACGTGCGCCGAAGAGTTTTACAAGGACTCGGTTGAGGAGGAGATGCTCCTCAGAGCCAAGGAGGGTCGTGAAGACGAGGGCAGAGTGAAACAAGTAATGGAGGCTATGCGTAGAGTTAATGAAGAAGCCTGTGACGATGAACTAGACTCCGACGACGATGAAGACTTGGCCAACCGCTTGGCCGATGTCGATCTAGACGACTCCGAGGAGGTGTGGAGCAGGCTCACTGAGGAAGAGCGGTCAAAATTTGAGCAGCTGTTGGAGAGCGATGAAATTGCCTCGATCCTTCCGGACTTTCATCCTTGGTGGGAGGAAGAAAATGAGAAACCGCCCCTGGTTGAAGTGCTGGGGGAAGAAAGAACTGTCCGGGATAAGGCAGGTCGCCCTGAAGTAGCCAACGTTCCCGACCTGAAGTCCCTCACCAGCGTCCGACCAAACCCAGCGGTAAAATTCGGACTGACCAACGTCCTGTACAGCTATTGTTACGGGGTCAGATTCTTCAGAGGTGATCATCAGGAGCGGCCGCCAGAACTCTTTACTTCTCTGATCCTGGCACTATCTGACAGTCTGTCCAAAAACCATAACTTTGACTCCTGCGACGCCGCTGCTGAAGCCGCTGCCCAAGCAGTCAACGAGCCCCAAAACGCGGCCAGATGGGCCGTGTCCATGTCCATGACAAGAACCGCCAAAAAAGACGTCTTTGTCCTCGTCAACTCCAGATCAGATGTCATTGCAGCTCTCAGTGATCTCAAGTTCAATTTGGAGAGGTGCGTCAAGAAGGTGAAGCAGCAGTCCAAGGAGAGAGAACGAAAGACAGAGTTGGACATGTTACTAGTAAAAAGGGCTCTCAAAAAGGTTGAGTTCTACCTCAGTTGGAGCAAAGACTACTTTTAATTACGTGGTTGTGACTATTGAGGTCATGTGTAATACATTTGCAGTTAACGTTGTGTCTACGTGGAAAGCAAAAGCAAATCTTGAAGTTACCGATTTTTAGCTCTCCATGTCGGTGGTGTCGGCGACCGCTGGGCCCAACCGTCGGGTTTTCCGTCCAGCTGCCGCCAGATCAAACCGAGTCCCTGATAGCCTGTTGAACGATCCTGAGTTGACGCGCGATGTCGATGCTGTGCTGCCCAAAAACTACAACTTCGAGGTGCCCAAAACGCTGTGGCGGATACAGACATTGGCGGTGAAGAGAGTGGCTTTGCAGGTCAGCGTCAAGTACATGTACTCTGAGGGTTGGAATTGCGGCATTACGAACTTTATGCTCTTTCCCGCAGCTTCCCGAGGGCCTGACTATGTTCGCCACGGCATTGGCAGACATCCTGAAGAAACATTCCCAAGGCGTCTTGGAGAGTGTGGTCATCATGGCCGACGTCACGTATGGGGCGTGCTGCGTCGATGACTTTTCGGCAAAAGCTCTCGGGTGTGATCTCCTCGTTCATTACGGTCATAGCTGTTTGGTGCCTGTGGACCGCACATCAGGCATCAAGATGCTGTACGTCTTCGTCGACATCAAGATCGACTCTCTCCACTTCATTCAAACCATAGTGCACAATTTTGGAGAGGGGGAGGGAAATCGTCCGAGGTTGGCATTTGTCTCTACCATCCAGTTTGTGGCCACCCTGCAATCAACGGCTTTGGAACTCCGGAGTGAACATGGGTTTCAGGTTACCATCCCTCAGAGCAAGCCGCTGTCTCCGGGCGAGATATTGGGATGCACCTCGCCGCAGATCAACGATGCTGACATCCTCATCTATCTAGGAGATGGAAGATTTCACTTTGAGTCGGCCATGATCGCTAACCCAAAACTTAGAGCTTTTAGGTTTGTCGTACTGCAAAAGGTGATAAACGCTCTGAGAGGTAATAAGTCTTCCTTTGTGTTCAGGTACGACCCCTACAGCAAAGTCTTCTCGGAGGAGTTCTATGACCACTCCCTCATGCAGAGCAACCGCCGCCAAGCCATCGCCAAGGCCAAGACGTCGAAGCACTGGGGAATCATTCTAGGAACACTGGGTAGACAAGGCAATCCCACGATCCTGGAACTACTGTACAAGAAGCTAAAAGCCAAGGGAGTCAGGGTAACCACTCTTCTTCTTTCCGAGATCTTCCCGCAGAAGCTCTCGCTGATGTCAGACGTGGGCGCGTGGGTTCAAATCGCGTGTCCGAGGCTCTCCATCGACTGGGGTCAGGCCTTCGAAAAGCCTTTGTTGACTCCGTACGAGGCTGCGGTGGCTGCCGAGGAGGCGCCGGCCGACTGGAGCGACCATTATCCCATGGACTTCTACGCAAACGAAAGCTTGGGACCGTGGACACCGAACCACAAGGAGAAGCCGACGGCGAAGAAGAAGGCGATAGTGATAGAAGACAATGATTGCGTAACATGTGAAAAGTGTGAGTGTCGGAACTGAAGAGGTATAAACGTGTGTATTGCCACAACGTGAGATTTGTGCTCCAGTAGTGCACGTATACAGGTAGGTAAGTTTGTATGTACATTGCAGAAAGAATTACTGAGGGGTGAGTCACGACTAGAGCACTCGCTAAATGAGTCTTTCTTGGTAATCTTCACTCGCTTCGGTCTCCTCTGCAATCGAGATGCAAGAGCTACTCTTATGGACTTCGCTCTTCTCCAGGGCGATGAAGGACGGCAGCTCTCCAATCGAGTCGTCCTTCTTGTGGCTGCCGCTGCCACCGCCCACGCCGATCCAACCTTGCTTTGCAAGCTCAATTTTGCTCAGGAGGCGCTTGCGCTTGGCTTTCAACTCGACGCTGAAGCTCCCTTCGTGCTTGCGCTTCTGCTGCAAGCTCTGTTCAAGTTCGTCACCTTTGACATGTCGAGGAGGAAGCGCAGGGGCCTTTAAACACTTTCTCTTTGGCTTCAGTGGAGGTGCCTTTTTCTGGGTTTTCACTGTTTCTTCTTCGTGGTTGTCACGTTTCTTATCATCTCCGGAGTTTTCTTTGGCTTGCTTCAGATCTTTCTTGGTAACTGGTTCGTTTGCAGACTCTTGGCGGTGACAAGAATCTTTCTGAGAGCTTTTTGTCGCGTTCACTTTCTCTGGGGACTTCATTGGCTCAGGAGCAGCTTGATCTTGGTCGTGTCTGTAAGGACAAATTGCCGGGTCTGGACATTTCCCGTCGGTCAGGAACAACTTACACTTGGGCAACTTGTCAGCAGGCACCTTATGCGAGAGCAAGCATTGGCCGAATTTCCTGCACTCGCCCCTGAGGAATCTCTTGCAAGTTGCAACCTTGGACTGGTCGTGCAAGTAGGGACAGATGCCAGACTCCTTCTTCCCGCAGCGGCCGAACTTGTTGAAGAACATGCAGTGTTGCTTACTTCGTGCCTCGCTCTTTCTGATGGTCTGGATGCTTCGGTTCCTCGCGCTGTTGATCGATTGGCGCGTCATGGAGTGGCGACTCCACGCCAGCACCCCCGGCTCGGCCTCTACAAATTCCTCGCCCTCCAAGAAGAGCTTTCGTGGGTTCCTCTTTAGAGGTTCCTCTTTGGCATTCAAGTCTGGTATCTGGTGCAGTTTAGTTCCGTCCTCAGACATCCTGTAGCGCACGCCTTCAATGTTCAGCACCAAAGTATCCGGCTTCTTGGGAGCAGATTTCTTGTTTTTCTCTGTCAATGGGCGGTTCTTGGCCAAACTTGGCCTTGCCGGCTTAGGCGGTGGGACGGACTTTTTCATGGGCTCCTCCTGGATGACACCACCACTTGAACTCCTGGCGTTGTCGGCGACTCCCTTTTTGGCCGAAGAGACTAAACTGTTTCGGAAGAGTTTGTAGAGGTTCTTTCTCGGGGTCATGAGCGACTTGGAATGCGCCTTCTGCACTTCCCCCTGCCTTCCAGGACCGTCAGCGTCGAGGTCCTTGTCTTTCGGCCGATTTCTCTTTCGACCGAGCGACAGGGGTGTAACCAGCCCGAAGAATCTTCCCCCGGCCGAGGGCTTTGCGGGTTGTTCCGGAGACTCCGGGATTGACGGCTTGTTCGACGGCTTCAAGGCAGGACCGCTGCCGGAACACCGTCGCCTCCCGCCGCCGATTTTTCTCAACAGCGTTGTCCTCTTCTTCACCACAAAGTGCCTGTTTTCCTTGTCCTCTGAGGGAGATGCCTCCCTTTTGGCGGCCGCGGCCGCGGCCAACTTCTCCGGCATCTCGCTCAGCGCGAACTTCCGCTCTTTAACGCTCCAGGCAGAGCTGCAGTCGCTGATATACGGGGGCGCGCGCGCGCGAGCTGATGAGATCAGTCGTTTTGGTCTGTTTGAATTCGGCGTCTTAACTTGCCTGCTTCAGCTGATGCAGCGCACCACAAAAGCTTTGCAAAAGTCACCCAATTCTAGGTTGCCATGGGAGAAATTGTTAAGATAGTTAAACGCAACTGGTCACACCTGGTCACATGCCAAGAATTGTTTGTCAACAATTGATCGTCACCAACCAGTGGGCTGCTAAAAAATGTCTGACACTGAGTTGCCAATTGGCATTTCTTCGAAACGTTTTGGCATATTGTTTGGGGACTCATTTGTACAATTTGGCACATTGGCACATCGGAACTTTATTTTTGTGGTTGGCGCACTTGCAAGACAGCGCATTTACTAAAACGGCGAATTTTGCATATTATTCAGACCGGTTTAGCATATTTTCCCGGTCAGACCGTGGCAACTCTGGTCCAGTGCAGCAAGTACGAGACAGCAGAAAGGCGATATGATGAATGTAGAGTCCAAGGTCCTAGACCTTGGTGTAGTCAGTAGATGGCGTCAGCTACTGACTGCGTGATCATAGGCCAGAATGAAGAAAGCACGTCAAAGAAGCCGCACAAGTAGCTTTCCATGAGACTTGTGACTTTGAGCCGCCTCCCACGTCATCCCGGATGTCGCTCCTTTCGTGCAGGTGCTGCGTTCACGTCGCCGCCGAAGACCGCTGAGTTGTTCGCCTCCTTCTTGAAGGACGAAAAGCGACGTGAGTCGTTCGTCCGAACTGAGTTGCTCGGCGAAAAGTCCCTCGGGATCATCCAAGCTCACAGCCGAGCAGTTCACCTGCGGCGTCTCTCGTATGAGGACCCCGAGAGTGGCCTACGTGCACTTACAACTTGGCGTCATTACCTCAAAGGCAACTGTTGCGGCAACGCCTGCAGGCACTGCATCTTCGACCACGTCAACGTTCCAGAAGGTAGGAGAAAGCAGAGGAAGTTCAACTCCGCTTTCTGGCACGACGTGGGAGACGAACACGGTATGGAGATTCTTCTTAACAGAAGCAATTGTTCTACTTGTGTCTCCTTTACTGCATCGCAGACGTTATGGAGGAGCCGGCGTATCCATATGAGGCCGACGATCTGGACCGCTTCCTCGAGGTGGCTGTCAGACTGGTAAAAGAGGCCAGCACAATAATCGAGGGCGCCTTGGGAAAGGATAAGGTGGCGTTTGAACTAAAGGACAGCGACTGCAAAGAGGGCATCGCGTCCAGCGTCTTGACTGTCACCGACACAGCAGTTGAGAAGCACCTCGTGGCTGGTTTATCCTCCGCTTTTCCTGATCATGCCTTCATCGGGGAGGAAGACATCTCGGCTTCACCGACAGGGATGATAGAGAACTTCACCAATCGCCCCACTTGGATCATCGACCCGATCGACGGCACCATGAACTTTGTGCACCGCAATCCACTCGTCTGCACCTCCGTCGGACTGACCATCAACAAGAAATTGGTCCTGGGTGTAGTTAACAGTCCGATAACGGGACACCTCTACACTGCCATAAGCGGAAAAGGTGCATACCTCAACGGCAGTCTCATCAAAACCAGTGGAGTGAAGAAACTGAGCGACGCTATGGTCTTGATGGAGCTGCCAGTGGGAGCCAACGAAGTGAAGAAGGCCGTGGCGTTGCGCAACGTGACGAACTTGATGGGGAAAGCGCAGTCCATCCGATGTCCAGGTCAGAGTGACGTCATGTGAGATATTAACTTATTGTATTGACTGACAACCGCTTAAACAACAGGTCCAGCTGCCTTGGACATTGCCTGGGTGGGAGGGGGCTCTGCAGATGGCTTCTTCCACTTCGGCATCCACTGCTGGGACATGGCAGCAGGTGAGTGGAGTGTCGAACTACTTTGGTTGATTATCTCAAGGTCTCTGGATTTCTATGTTGGCATTCAAGTTCGCTCTCTGATCTATAGGAGCTGTCATCGTCAGAGAAGCTGGTGGTGCAGTCATTGGTCACGATGGAAAGGACTTCGACCTGATGGGCCGAGGGATCGTAACAGCGGCGACGAGAGAATTGGCTCTAGAGCTTGCCAAGAACATTGAAGTCTACTCCTCGCCAGAAAGAGACTTGAAGGAACCTTGCTATGCATAAGTAGTCACAGGATGACGGGAACATGTCCGCAATTGATGCCGGCGTCTGCCCTGCTGTACGCGCAGCAGCCGCTGGCACCTGCTCATTTCACCTTTGTGTTATGCTATGTTGTCTGCTATTGTAAGACGTGATACTGTCGATTGCTCTAGTCACCTCATATCCTTGTTGTCAGTAATATACTCGTCATCATTTATCCGTGATCATCGTATGCAGTCATTGCTAGAAAAAATGCTTTCTAGTGGCTTGGTGTTTGTCAGTGGACGAGGTCGTGGCTCCGGAAGAGCTGCTTGCAACACTTCTGCCACCAAGAGTGCTCGAGTTGTAGGTGGAGACCAGGGGACGTTGAAGATGACAGTTTCGCTGCACCAACGGATGTTCCGTCCTCATTTCCTTCCCAAAGTGAGGAAGTTTGTAACTTCTGTCTGGTGGAGACGAACATGAACTCAGTGTCTGACACTGCCCAAGTAAAGATTCGTTATATCCTACTATGTGCAGACAACAGTCGTCAGCAAACAAGTTTTAAATGAAGAAGTTAGTCTATCTCTCTCTACCGATACCGAGTGGACGTCATGAGCAGCGCCAGCATCGCGAGGGGAGTCTGGGTCAACATCCTGTGTGACGTGAAGACGTCGTTGTTCCAAGAGAAGCCTTCAAAATCCCTTTTTTGTCTTCAAGCACCTTCACAGGGAGGAGCCTCTTCTACTTATAGTCAACAAATTATTAGTCTTACTTTCCGCATAAGGTTTCGTGATGAATTTTTCCAAGCGTCCGTCCTGTAGAGATTGTTTATGTCCAGCAAGCAGCACACTGACAATAACATGCCGGAGACGGTTACGGTTCTCGGACTGGAGGGCAGCGCCAACAAGATCGGCGTGGGGGTGATCCGCGATGGTAAAGTCTTGTCTAATCCCCGGAGGACTTTTGTTCCTCCCCCGGGGTCAGGTTTTCAGCCACGCGAGACCGCGCTGCACCACCAGGTACGATATCACTGCTGTACTTGAGGCGGATCTCGCAATCCGCGGTCCTTCTTTTCTGCAGAAACACGTTCTCACTGTCCTTCGGGAAGCGTTGAAAGAGGCTGGAATCTCTTCCAAGGACGAAATCGACGCCATCGCCTTCACCAAAGGCCCGGGGATGGGCGCGCCGCTAGTGTCAGTAGCAGTAGTAGCCCGCACGCTGTCGTTGCTCTGGGAAAAGCCATTGCTCGGGGTCAATCACTGCGTTGGACACATTGAGATGGGAAGGCTGGTCACAGGCGCAGATAACCCGACTGTGCTCTACGTAAGCGGTGGCAACACACAAGTGATTGCTTACGCACGCAAGCGTTACCGAATCTTCGGCGAGACCATCGACATCGCCGTCGGCAACTGCCTCGACCGATTCGCCAGGATTCTAAATCTTAGCAACGATCCTAGCCCAGGCTACAATATTGAACAAGAAGCCAAGAAAGGCCAGAAGTTTCTTTCTCTGCCGTACGTCGTCAAGGGCATGGACGTGAGCTTCAGCGGAATCCTTTCCTTCATTGAAGACAAAATATCCTCTGAACGCCTGCTAGACAAGGACTATACCGCTGCTGACTTGTGCTACTCGCTGCAGGAGACGGTGTTTGCCATGTTGGTGGAGACTACAGAGCGGGCGATGGCGCATTGTGGTTCCTCGCAGGTGCTGCTAGTAGGCGGGGTTGGCTGCAATAAGAGACTACAAGAAATGATGGGCGCTATGTGTGCCGAGCGTGGCGCAACGCTTTGTGCTACCGACGAGCGCTTCTGCATCGACAACGGCGCAATGATCGCCCAAGCAGGATGGGAGATGTTTCGGGCTGGAGTAGTCACTAGGTGGGCTGATACGGCCATTACTCAGCGGTACCGCACCGACGACGTCGAGGTTGTCTGGAGGGACTAGCAGATGTGATAAGTGTACACCGTCTGACATGACATGGCTGAATTGCATACATTTCAAAACTTCGCGTACATGGACTTAAATAACGGGTCCCAGCTCTTGAGAGGAGGCGACTGCTCCTTCAGGTTCAGGACAGATTTAAGCCGGTGATCCGTCATCTTCTTGTTGATCCTGATTGGAGGTCTCTGGAAGTGGGGCGCGGGAGTGTCCTGCGGCACAAACTCTGGACTGTAGACGCCCCGGTTGGCAGCGATGTTCTCGTGATAACCTACAAAACGCGGCTGAATTACCAAGGGGAATACAGTGGGACATCGAGTCAATGCTGCACCTGGAGGCTCGTATCGCAGTTTTTCCACAGAGTTGTACTTGGTGCCGTGTTTCGACAAGTGGGCCTTCCATCGGTTATATCTAGGAAAGAAATTTGTGACGTTGGTCTGAGAACCTGAGCACTGCCTTCACCTGTAAGTGTTGTTCCCATAGAGCCTGATGTTCTCCGCGTTCTTGAGCTTGGTCCATTTGTAGATGTGAAACGGCAGGTCGTTGTACTTCTTGTACGGATCGTCGGGGATGTATCTGAAAGATATGTTGCTCATGTTAGGTACAGTTCCTATTCTCTTGGCAGCATTGTAAATTTTCATACCTTGGCATCTTCGCCTCTGGCGGAAACATCCTATCTAACCTCCTGACGTGGAAGGCGGCACCAAAGATGTGCTGCTCTTTCTTCCAGAGCTCATCAGGAGTCTTCTTCCACATCTTCTTGTTCCTGCCGCCTTGGGGACGCACGTACTGGCCCCAGTCGAGGCGCTTGAAGCGCGCTAGGGCGCGCGGGTAGAAGGCGCGTGACCCATCGTGCGGCTGGAAGAGACAGAGCCAAGGCCCCCCGTGAAAAGTGTTTAGGGAGGGTCCACGCCAGTCCTTGCCGGGTCCCTTGCAAACGGTGGGACTCGTGCTCAGGCAGCGAGCAGACACGGACAAAGAAGACTTGAGCAAGTGCAAGAAGCCGCCGACGGCGGTGCCGGGCAGGTTCATGGCGGACGGCAGCGGCCCCAAAACCGTAGTGCGCTGTCAAAGCTTTCAGTTGTAGACCGAGGCTCGCGTAGTTGCCAAACACTCAAAACCTTCGCTGAAGCTGTCGCTCCTGGATACGTTGCTGATCTTCCTCACCGTGCAATCCACAGAACTCAGCATGCAGTTGAGCAGAGCAGCTGGACTACGTAACCCAGACCAAACAGCGGAATCAGCGTTGCTTGGCATCAGCAACTGTGTCAGCAGCACGTCAAAAGTAAACAAGAAGTCTTTCTTGGGCACAGAGAACTACCCGTGGTCTTGGACTGCCGGTGCAAAAGCGTCAGGTCCGAGCTCACCATGAATCAAGCAGAATTGACGCACCTGGTCAGCTCGTTGAGGATCAACCTCGGGCGTGCTTGGTTGAAGCCTCGGAAGCTTGGACATTACGAGGGCTACCGGGGCTCACTCGAGAAGATGCGTCGCCTCGTGACCGCGCTCATCGTGAACGAGAGGGTCGAGTACAAAGAAAATCACGCCATGGCCATCAGGCCCTACACCGAAAGGCTCATTCAGCTTGCAGTGGAGCATGGAGACCGCCACAAGTGAGTCAAGTTGACCTTTTGATGTTTTTCGATGCAGGCTCCAGACCCCATTCTGTCTTAGGTACACGATGGAGATGGCCTCTTGGTGGCTCGACGGCGACCGCGCGGCCATTCACAAGCTGTTCAAGGTGATAGCACCGCGCTACCAGGACTACTCGTCGACAACGCCGTTCACACGTCTGTTCTTTGCGCCAATGCGCACAACCTACCCGAGCAAGCAGGCCCTTGACTCGCGTAAAGTGCTCCTGGAGTTACGGGACAACCCGTTTCCACCCCTCAAGTACCCCAACCAGAAGCCCAACCGGAACCACCTGCACAATGTGTTGCTGGCAGAGGCCAAAAAAGACAAGCGAATGAAGGCCACCGGTCTGTCAGTCCCCTGAGTCGCGTCGATTTACTCCGTTTGTCGTTAATAAAAGAGCCTGAGATAGTTCAGTCGTTTGCTGCCGCTACCCGTCTGATACCTCGACACTAATATCAAGACGTAGGGATAACCATGGAAGGACTAACCACTGTTTTCCCTGAGCAGTCCGTGATTGACTTGCCCGTGTCCATTTAGACTAGCTGCACGGTAGGAATTGAACGCTACTGGAGGGCGAGGTTTCGTGAGAAACAGTGCTGTCTTTCCGCTTCTCGGATTGTTGTCTTCTCCTACTTTCAGCTGTTCCTCCTTTTCCTCCTCCTTTTCTTCATCCGGTCCGTGGAAGAAAGGTGAGCGAATCCAAATTCTGAACGAAATTCTTTTTTTACATCTTCCATTTCACCCAGCAGGATGTCTACAAACAAGAAGAAGACACGGAAGCTTCGCGGCCACGTCTCCCACGGCCACGGCCGGATCGGGAAGCACCGCAAGCATCCCGGAGGTCGCGGAAACGCCGGAGGACAGCATCATCACAGGATCAACTTCGACAAGTACCATCCGGGATACTTTGGAAAGGTGAGGCCCATCGTCTTCTAGCAGAGTGCCTCATTGTGCAGTCAGGCTTCTAACGCTACGGATTTGTGACCTTTTCTCCCCTCATTCATAGGTGGGAATGAGGAACTTCCACGCTCATGCCAACACACCGAACTCCTTCTGCCCCACAGTCAACCTGGACAAACTGTGGTCGCTGGTCAGCGAGCAGACAAGGTTGAACTACGCAAAGAACACCAAGAAGGCTCCAGTGATCGACGTTGTGCGTGCGGGCTACTTCAAGGTCTTGGGCAAGGGCAACCTGCCCAAGCAGCCCGTCATCGTCAAGGCCAGGTTCTTCTCGAGACAGGCGGAGGAGAAGATCAAGGCAGTGGGCGGCGCGTGCATCCTCACAGCGTGAAAAACGGAAGAAATAAACTAAGAAACAGTTCGGTGAGACTTCTTTATTCTGGAGAAGGCACAGAATACTGTTCGGTATTGGGTGAGGTTAGTTGAGTCCATCTAGTCTGTGCAGTACTACTTGCATTCACGTGTATGTACAGGTAGGCAAGTGGCAGGACTGAAAGTTAGTCAGGTTACACGTGGGAGAGGCAAGGACGTCAACGTGGTCCAGAACCTACAGCTTGCCGTAGTTCACATGGACCGACTTGTAGACGCTCAGTCTTGTGTACAAGTTTTGGTCATTTGGTACTTCGGAGGTATTTATTTCCCCCTATGTCGAATTGGAGGGCGCTGTTCGCAATCACATCGTCGTTTCCGCCTCTCTAGCTTTAAGGTAGTGTCCGTCAGGCAGCTTAAGCAGATCGTCGTCGTAGTCGTCGTCGTCGTCTTTGCTGGCGAGCTCATTTTTGTTCTTGACCATTGAAGAGAGTGACAGCGTTTCCTCTCCGTCCTCGTCCTCTTGTAAGGTTTTCCGCATCCCTCTCGTGAAGTGCTCCATGAACTCGGAAAATACCAACGCGTCCATGTTCCTAAGCAATGGATGATACTAACGTCACAGGAGTGCACAAGGAGTGTACCATGGCAAGTTTCATCATACTTCAAAAGGTGGTAGAGCACTTTCCAGTCTCCGTAGTCAAGGTTGTCGACCACGAGGTTCACGTCGATCTTCCAGTCCTTCTTTGGACTATATGAGGAATTAGCGAAACATGAGCAGTCATTGGTAAGTACATATTTATACCAAAGCATAAGTTTCCTCTTGATGATCTGAACCCTGGCTTGTCTGAAGAAGGCAATCCCGAACGTCCAAAGGAGATTGAGGATGGTGAGGGCGGACAGGATGCAGAACCAGAACCACAGAAACACGTAGATCTTCTCGTTGATGATATTGATGGGCAGCACACACTTAAGAAGCGTCACATATATCCTTGTGTGTTCCAATGCTCGAACTGATTGTTAGTGGGCGCATGTTACCTGTGCATCGTGTCGCTGAATAGTGCCAGAGGGGCCAAACTTCCTGAAGGTGCACTTGGTCACTCTGGGGAACACTCTGGACATGGGGTCCACCCTGACGTGAGACTGCAAGCGAAATAGTTGGGTATGACCGTTGGGATGATCATCGGTGCCCTAATACCTCTTCTTCGACGAAGCTAGCGGCGCGGACCCCATATGTGCTGAACTCGTATCCCAGAAAAGCGTCGGTGAAGAAGATGTTGCCGACGACGTTGACGAGGTAAAGTGTCTGCGCCATCAGCAGCCCCAGACACCACTCCTTGTGAGTTCCGCGGGTCTCACACAAATACGTCGCCAGCTCCTTCTCCTTGGACGAGCGCTCCTCTTCGTCAATCACCCACTGGTTCAACCCAGTCAAGATCAACTGCACGAGAAAGAGGATCCATTTAGTAGTGGCCGGTTTTTATTCACCATGGTTACCTTGATCTTGCCGTTCTCCAAAATCTTGAAAATCATGTGGGGCACGTAAAAGAGAACCCCTTGAAAGAAGAGGACAAATGGCACCCACTGGTAGTACGCCTTAATCTCGATGTAGTCCGTGGTGGGGTCGTAGGGGCCCACGCCCGTCTGGGAGACCCTGTTGCCGAGGTCTTGACGAGGGGGAGAAGAATGTGCGTCAACAGAGACAAGTTCCAGGCTGAAGTGACCTGACAACTGGACTCACCTGACTGCTGATCGACGTAGTGCCGCGGCACTGAAAAGGTGCCCATAATGTAACAGTAGCTGTCTATAACCTCCTCCGGGATGGGTCCGGTGTGCAGGCAGTTGATGATGGAATCTGTGCCCGAGATCCACTCGGTAGTGGTGACGAGCAGGCAGAAAGTCATGATGAGCATCACGGTTCCCCGGTAGTGGAACCTGCTGATCTCACCCTCTGGATGTGGCTCGCCGAACTTCTCCTTCTTGAGGATCGGGATGTGCTCTCCGATGGAGGCGAAAATGCCGACAATGCCGGACATCGCGCTGAATTACACTTGTTACAAGGGCGCGGCTCCCTAAATACCCGTGTATTCAGCCCGTTGCAGGCTGTTTTGAGCAGTGCCTGCCGACAGACACGTTGCCAAAACCTAATGGACCCGTAACTGCAGAACTGCTCAGTGGGCACCGCCTTTGCCAAGAGTCAAGACTGCAAAAAGTTCCTCGAAGAACAGGAGGAGGCTTTTGTTTGGTGAGGTAAGAGAAATCATGCAGCAGCTCCAGTGGTGATGCCCTGGCTTTGGTGGCCTCTCTGTGGAGGAGACATAGGTGGCTGCTGCTGCTGTTGCCCAACGGGGCCGCCTGCGAGAGCGCGTTTCAAAGCACGTCGACTTCTAGCATCACACGCGCCACGAGGGCGAGGGCGAGGGCGAGGGAGGAGACGGGCCAGACAGGGGATTGCTATTGGGTACGCAAAAGCCTCTAGAGGAGTACATCATCACTTGCTGTATGGCCAAGTCCAGAGCAACAGGTTGTTTCAGTAGCGAAACTAAGCTTTCTGATGGTACTGCATGTTCGGTCAGATCAACCCTGTAAAATTTGAAAAAAATGAGAATGGCTATTAGTTTTCACTTGTTTCGTTGGGTTTTATCACCGAAATATTGGAATATGAAGTTCACTATGACCTCTTGACGTGTTCGCCCCAGGCCTCCTGGCCTGGGGACCTCCTGGCCCCACGCCTTAAAAATAGTCTCGACCGTGACCGCACTGGATGCTCAAGCACCAGTCTTTTGCTGCAAGCAAAGCTGCCACCTAATCAATCCTGGCAGGATTTGAATCTGGAGAGCCACTAGGCCAGGACAAGAGAGCCCTGTTCAGGTTCTGGTGCATCGGAGCTGCATCCCGGACGGAGAAGAGTCTCTTTGGATCGGGGTGAGTCCTCACTCACGGCATGGGGATGCCCTCTTCTTCACACTGTGACAGATTGCGGAGGCCGTGAACCCATCGCCGAGCAGTTGCTGCTAACGTGGACTCATTCGGCAATGTCACTTTTGCGTGTCCTCTATACTCTCGGAGTGAAAACGAATCAAAATGATCGATCGGTTTGAACCAATTTTGCGTCGGGAGTTTGACGTCAAGTTTGATTTAGTGGCCGAATGCTAATATCGTTGTGAGGAATTTCCTGATTTTTCTGGCACACCCTGTATGCAGTGGATGTGATGAAGCTGCTAACATTTACTCAGCACAAGCACTGTTCAGCTGCACCCAGTCAGGGTCTATTGGGGTTATCCCCATCCACCTCGTCCATCTCCTGGATCTCGCCCAGAACTTTGTCCATGGTCTTCAGAAATCTAAACATTGAGAAAATTCTGGGCATGAATGTCAGTGACCAACATTGGGTTGTGTGTGACGTGCCTCTCTGCGTTGTCCTTGCTGAAGCAGAGGGGCGATTTGAACTTCAGCACGTTGTTGTAAGGTCCATCAGTCTGGAGAAGGATCTTCTCCTGGCGAAACCTGCAAGTTCGGTCTTGAAGTAATCGTTGATGATCGCTTTGTGATCTGCACATACGTACTTACCTGGAGATGACGTGAAGGCCTGCCTCAGGATGGGCCTCTCTGGTGTCCCTGGACTTGACTAGATCGACTCCGATGAACAGGCCACTGCCGCGAACGTCGCCAATGATCTAAAGGTCGGCAATCCCTGTTCGGTGAGTCCATGTTTTTGTTCAGAACTTGCGTAAAATCCACCTGGTACTTCTCCTGGAGCTTCCGCAGGCCGTCCATGAGAAGGTCTCCGACTACGTGGGCGTGCTCCATGAGCTTGAAATGCACAAAAATGGCTCTTACATGAGCGTTTATTGCGATATTAAGACCCCCACGTTTTCGTCTTCGATGACGTCCATGACGGCGCTAGCGATGGCGCAGCTGACCGGATTGCCGCCGTACGTGTTGAAGTACTCAATGCCGGTCTTGTAGAAGCTCTGGGCCACCTCCTCGGTAGTCACGACAGCGGCAACGGGGTGCCCGTTGCCCTAGATGATGATGCATGGAGTGAGCATGATTCCCTAGCTGCGAAAAAGTGCGTGTACCATAGGCTTTCCTATGGTGACGACGTCAGGAACGACGTTCTGGAGCTGAAACGACCACCAGTGGCTGCCCACTCGACCGAAGCCCACCTGTGGGAGATCCGCACATTGTGCAAATTTGCAAGAAGACAAAGAGCACGTGCGGCAGTACCTGAACTTCGTCTGCTATGCAAATTCCCCCTGCCTCTCGGACGTGGTCGTAGACTTGGCGCAGGTAATTGGGTGGATAAATTATCTGCCCTGTTGTACATAATTGCCCTTAATGATGATGTTGAGCGAGGAGTGATCATATTTGTCTATCACCTCCGCAGCTCTGCAGACCCTCGGCGATAAAGCAACCGGGCTTTTTGCCGTTATCCTTGAGCTTGTCACAGATGTCCTTGACGTCGTTAGCATACAGACGTGCAAGGTCCTCGTCGGGGTGATCGACATCTCTAAGTTGAATGTTGAAAATGACGTCCAACAAGCGGTACAAGTGAATCTTACTTGTACTTCCCCCTGTAGATGTCTGGCACCGGAGCAACATGTGTGCCTTCAGGGCAGCCCCCGCCGCCTGGACGGTTGAATTTGTACGGGGAGATGCGCATGAGAGACACCACATGGCCGTGGTAGGCGTGCTCAAGGGTGATCACCTCGTTGGAGCCGGTGTGTGCCCTCAGAAGGGCGATAATAAGCACATAGATCAATGTCCAACACTTTGAACACTCACTGAACCATCCTCAGAGCGAGGTCATTGGCCTCTGAGCCCGAGTTGACGAAGAAGACGACACTGAGCTTCTCTGGGAAGGTCTTCGCCAGGCGCTCCGCGTATAGGACCAAGTTGTCGTGCAAAAACCTAGTAAGCGACATGAGGTGGTGAAATTTTCCCGCACCCATCTTTGGCAACAATGGCACCATTTGAGGTATCAGGCACCTATTTTAGTCCTCATATACAATTCTTGTATTCAATCCATGCACTCTTACGAGAAGTCGGGCAAGTGCGGAGTGCAGTGGGAAGGTGACGACTGCACCGTCTGCTACCTGTTATTGGTGTTTAGGATCTCCATCTGTTGTTGTCCAGCCTTGACGACGTACGGGTGACAGTGACCGACGTGGCAGACGTTGTTGATGCAGTCGAGGAACTCCTCGCCCCTCTCGTTGTACATGTACTGGCCTGAGGATGAAAGGAGCGGAATTCGCACACCCAGAGAAATTCAGAAAATTGCCAATAAAGGACACTGGTGTGGTTATGCTTTGCAATTACGCAGCGATTTTCTTAAACCGGAATTCACTTTAATCCCGATCACTTGGATCACTGGGATCCCGACACCTTTGTGGAATTCGCAAAGGAAAGTTGCCAGTGTTGTGCGAACTGTATGCGAATTCGCACTTGTACCTTTTGCTCTGACAATCTTGAGAGGGTTGCTCCGGAAGAAGAGTTTGCAAGATCTCCCCACGTGCTTGTATCTCAGCTTGATGGTCTCGTTGACCGGGATCTGTTCGTGTTTGGCGCTTTTGGCCCTGCGACTGTTGGACAACGGAGTGTCGTTGGTCTTCGTCTTCCCCATGATGTTTTCTAGGGTGAACAATGGAATAAGAAGTGTTTTTGCACAAAAGCGTACGTAACTGTGTGAGTAAGAGGAGCAAACATCTCGCTGTTAAGTGCGAATTAAGTCATTTTGGATCTTTTCTTTTTACAGTTTCACCCCTATCATGAGTCACTCTGTCGGTATGCATCTTTAATACCGTTGCGTGTGACAACACCTGTACGTAAAGTCTTAGTGCTGTGAAATATGTGTCGACAAAGCGATTCTCTCTTGTAAGAAACACACCGAAAGTTTGATAAGAGATGGGGGTCTTGACAGCGAGACTACAGTTTGTGAGTGTGCAGGACACTCACACTGTAATCTCGTGTTTGCTGTCGAAAAGATGGAACATCCTATGGTTTGCTTTCCTGCGCACTGTAGGAAATCGAGGAGTCCGAAGTTTGTTGACCCATGGAACTCGTAACGCACTGCATGAAAAAGCTTGCAAGAACTTCTTTGTGACTCCCACTGTATTGAAGTGCTTCGTTGCCCTAACGCATTACACAACCGTATGAGTGTGCACACTGCCTGCAGGCTTCAAATTGCACACGACTGATGCAACTCTGCTAGATGTCTAGACAGAAAAGCCTTTTTCAGGAAATACAGTGAAACCTCGGCATAGTAAACTCTTCTCAGACAACCGATTCTTTGTTCTAAATTCAAGCAACCACCGTCGATATACTGCACTCCTGATGGGCAACGGACAAATTCATTATAACGAGGTTCTACTGTAGATCGAATGCTAGATCTCAGGACTGGTGACTCGAATCTCTGGCTGGCATTATGAATTTCCATCACGGAGAGTCTTTTCTGACCAGAGTCCAACGCTTCCACATTGGTGCAGAAAGTGCAAGGAGTTCCTCATCCCACGCTAGACAAAACTGAGCCAACTACAGGTGATGCCCTTGGAGTTCAAGGAAAGACTTTGCCATCCCTGGATCATGATGCAGTCGTGTGCTGGATTGGAGCGAAGTCACGGTTAAAAGATATGTCAGCTTGTCCACCTACTCCTAATACATTAGTAGACCGTAAGTGAGGAGATTCCACCACTTGTGGCATTGAGCTGTAGCCGCCGCCCTGCGTCCAGTACAACTTGCACACGTTCATCTCCTCAACTCTTTGATCCAGATACCTCTCCTTACTTTTCTTATCACTTCCAGGTCAGATCAGCTGTGTGCTCGCCTCAACCCTGTCTCCGTGTGACTGCCGTGCTTTCTCGCTTCTTGTTGCCACGAGGACCTCTATGTAGCGCTGGCGTCCACGCTTCTCAAGCCACGCTTCTTATCGCTTCCAATGACGATTCAAGTCAGATCTGTTTTCGTTCCATCAACTGTGTGTTTTCCTCGTCCACTTTTTTTACTTCGATGTCTTCTTCCACTGGAGACACGATCGTCAGTCAACAGGGAGACAGCAGGATCGTGATGAAAACCGAGGTGCGAGCAGTCCACAGTACAGGGTGCTTGCGAAGGAGGGAGCTCAAAAGGACTCGGCCATGCTGAAGTTCAACACGTTGGACAAGGGGGATCCGAAGAAGCTCTGCCCTACCTTGGAGATGCGTATGATGGCGGCAGGCGTCGGCGAGCTCAACAGCAGAAATGTCATCACCACGACCAAGTCGACTTTTCTGTCCCGTTAGAAACTGACAGAAGCACCCGCTTGTGATGTTGGCCAAGCTGGTGACATCCTTTGGAATTTGTTATAGCCAATTCTAGTACACCCTGTACAGCAGCAGGACTAGCGGTGACGTAGGAATGACATACGTACATGTTCAACACTAGACTTTGGGGTACGGGAAGAATAGACATAAACTGTTGCAACAAAAAGCTTCAACAACTCTGTTGTCTTCAGACGATCATCACATCGTCAATCTTAGCAACAGAGTACATAACTGGTGATGACAAAAAGTCCATCGTACTTGGACGTCCCTTAGCGCTTAGATTCGTCTTCTTCTTGGCTCTTCGACAAAGCGTCGAAGTCGTCCTAGAAAAAACAGAGGACGAGGGGAGATTTGCGCACAAATACTCAAGCTAATCTCGTTCAGATTCCTTCCTTACTTTCCAACCGAGTTGTCGGACGAGCTCGAGGCAGCCCTCATCGCAAGGTCCCAGCCGAGCCACGTCTCTACATGGGAAAACCAGACAAGAGTGCGCACATACAGCAACGGATCTGATTCTGCCTCGCCAAACCTGTAAGCGTCTTCCGAGTCGTAGTCCATTCCGCCCATGCCGAGGAGCCTCAGAACGAAGTCGTTGCCGGTGCTGCCCACTTTGGTCAGGTTCAACAAGAGTCTCGGGCAAGTATCTCTCACTCTGAGAGTGGGGGTTATAAAAAGAGACATGCTTCATACCACGAATCTTACTCCATGGGCAAGATCCGATTTCGTTATAACGTGAATGTGGTCTTGAAGGCCAGGTATGGCCTTCTCAGCTTTACTACTGGTACACTGCGACCGCCCAAGAAGGCAGATCACTCTTAATGACCATCTAAGAAGGTCGCTATCACGCTTACTTGCTCACGAGGCTGGCGAACGGCTGGACGGTGAGCGATGTCCCCATGATAATAAGGAGATCGCACTGCTGGAAGTCCTGCTGTACGAGCTGGAAGAATCTCTGTGGTAGCGACTCTCCGAAAAAGACAATGTCCGGCTTGATCAGTTTCTCGCACGCCTCGCACCTGGGGACCACGTCGGCGAAAATCTTTTCTGTAGCGAGCAGAGCAACGCACTTTACAATCTCGGCCTTTACGGAAGTCACTGGCCAAGTACTTGATTCTCCAGTGATTGGGGAATCTACCTCGATACCTACGTTACACCGACCTTTCACGTACTCCTGCGTGTACTCCTTTCTGCACTCGATGCAGTGAGCCGTGTGAAAGGTTCCGTGAGCCTCTACGAGCTTCTCTGCAGAGACGCCGGCCACACGCTCAAGAGTGTCGATGTTCTGCGTGTAGTGCCTCAGCAGCAGCCCCTTTTTCTCCAGCAGCCGGATGAATAAATGAGACGGAGTAGGAATGAAGTTGCCCGGGTAGAGTTCCTTGGCTAGGAGAGAACCTTCTCATGAATTGCAACAGTTCCCTTGAATAACCGTGATCATTCAGTACCACGCTCAGGCAATTTTACCAAGTTGGTAGAAAGGCTGTGGATTCTCCTTGAAGAAGCTTAAGGTGAAAATGGCCTCCGGATTGGGCAAGTTGTATTTCTGCAGGTTGTCGTAAAGTCCAGATCCCGGAGTCCTAAAGTCCGGGATTCCAGCTGAGGTGGAGATCCCAGCCCCTGCCATGGTGATGATGTTCTTTGCTTTGCCCTGCCGGATGTAGTCGACAATGCCTTGGAAGCTGACGTCGTCCAAAACCTGACCAGTGAAAAAAATTGTCAGCGATAATTGGCGCATCACGTTCACTTGCATGCCTTTGGATGCTCCCTCTTCTCAGCGCCTCCGGGGTTCAGCTTCAGGTCCAACATCCTCCGGAGCAGATCCTCGCTGATGTCGAGGTCGTCATCGTCGTCGCTCTCGTCATTGTCGCTGAATCGCTCCGGGTCTTCTTGGTGAAGCCCTCGCTGGCTCTTCTCCTTCACGGCACCTTCAGAACCCTCAGTGCTTTTTTGTCCTTTGGAGTCATTGCCGGGCATCTCCGACATCGCGCTTAAGCGTTGAACCTTCTCCAAGGCCAACAAGATCAAAAAACGCAACGCGAGTTTGAGTTAGAAGTAGCTTCAAGTTGGGCCCGAGCGCCAATTCGTTGGTCTATTTAAAAAATAGGAATAACTCGGAGTGTTTTTGTCATCTCCGGCAGTTTCCCTTCAAGCTGGATAACAGGATCGTTCCTTTACTCAGTTGTCACTGAAATCCTGGAATGAAAACTAGAAAAAATGAGTTCCTTTTCATCCTTGCTCATCCTTTGGTCAGATGTGATGAAGAATTTCCGTGTCAAGAACTTTAGCCACGTTAATTCCATCATGAACTGCAAAGAAGCTTTTTTCCCCAGGTTGGGGCAGAATAAGGTCCCTTTTTTCGAGCTGCACTCGGATCAGGTCGACCCGAGATTCAGAGCCGGGTCGGGTTCTGAAAAACTCGGGCTTGGTCCAGTTCTAATGCCAGCTTGTCACTTACAGCTGATCCCATGCTGATCCAAGTGGCGGGATTTTTGAAAATAGTTGGAGGTCCTTTTGCTCTTACCTGCCATCAAAACTGCCTGAGAAGTGCCCAAGCAGCTCTTGCCGCTGCTGTTGTTGTTGCCGCTGTTGTTGCCGCTGAGCCTCTCTGATGCTGGAGTCGCACTTTCACTCGCTCCACGGTTGCTGAATGTCACTACAATCATAGCCTTAAATGCATGCGTGGACTTTACAAGAATCTTTGAAGCCTCTGAACACTCGGCCCTGGTATCCAGGGCCTAACAACAGGTACCATGACGGAGATTGACATCTTGACCTCGAAAGCGAGGAAGCACAGAAAGTTGTCGGCAGACTATTTCCTGGACAAGACAGCAATTCCCTTCCAAATGAAGACGTTCTTCAACAGCAAGCAAACAACTCGCTTTGAAGAGATCTTCAAAGCCATCATCTCTTCCAGGTCAACAGTAAGTTTTCGCACTGTTTTTAAGTAAAAGAAGTCACGTCTTAGACGGCGAAAAATACTGCATCCATAGGGACATGGCATTAGAGCGGAGGTCATCGGAGTGGTCGGCTGCCCGATCAGGCTCGTGTGCAAGGTGAAGCTGCTCAAGCCTCTCAAGGAATCCAGGCTCTGGCAGACCCAAGAAAATCCGAACTGAAGAGTTCTTGAGCTTCAAGCTTCTCAACCTCAGCTTCAAGGTTGCCGGGGACTCAACCAAGAGCATGATCAAGTCGGCAACCGGGCTTTTGGTGGACAACGGGATTGACAGCAGAGCTGTGAAGGCTTTGGGCGAGGAGATTTGGACTGCGGTCCAGTCCTTTAACAGTCAGAATGACAGCTACCTGGCTTGAGAGCATTTCCCTCAGCGAGTTTCCGTGAAGCTCCTCCAACTCTATCATTGATACGTGCCGCACTATTGATAGATGAATATGAACAGGGAATAGCATCAATCAGCACCTGGTGACAGATCCTGAGCGGTCAAACGTCCTGAGGAGGATTTCTTGAACATTACCGCAAAGTTGCCAACTCAACAGTCACAGGCTAATGTTGTTTAAGGAACCCATCAATATCTCGTCAGAAGATCACAATCTCATGATCACGATGTAGTCATCAGACAGTCACCAACTTTGCATTGGTCAAGAAACTCACCTCAGGTTATATATGTTGATGGGCTCCTGAAACAATATTTAGTTTCAACTGTTTACTTGGCAACTTTGTCATGATTATGTATTCGAGAAACCTGCCTCTGCAAAACAGAGGTAGTTATCCAGAATGAAAATTTCTACGTGAACATCAGTTTCTTACCATAGATGAGAAACGCAGTCAAAAGGTCTTTACAGTTGAACACTTTTGCACAAATTTACTAATAGTTCACACAAATGTTTTTTGCCCTGTCCAAGTGTATCGATTTTGTAGGTGAGATCAAAGTTAACTTGGAAAAGTTCAACATCTGTGGGCAACGTTGGACGCGGGAACACAGGAGCCGGGTGCACCTTGCTAAGTCTCTGCAGACACAGTCTAGGTACGTTCTTGTAATTGTCGGGATGTCCTCCCCCCTCGACACGGCGATAAGAGGGACATCCAATATACACTGGATCTCTGCGTACAGGACCAAGGACATCCTCCTCATTGGCATCCTGAGCCTCTTCATGGTCCTTGCCCTCGCCCAACACTTGAACATCTTGATCCTCCACAACTATGAGACGATGAGGTCATTGGCAGCATCAAGGGAATCTTGCGTGGTAAGACCTGCTGCTTGGTAGCCTCACCCAAGATGGAGCCCTGGCTACGGTCGAGCGTCCGGTTTAAGCGGATATTCCGAATGAGCCCCGAACTTGGGCTGTTCTGAATATCTATCCATATTCAAAGGATTTGAATGAAATCCATTTTTTCGAAATATTCAATGTACTCAAATACTTTTCTTAGATTTTGCCTTAAAAATTAGCAATATCATTCATAGGTAGGAACAAAGGGTCATTAGGAGCAGCATCAAGTACTGCTACATATATGTACTGAGAGGGAATTGTTTGCTGCATTCTGGATTCTTTGCCCTATGGATACACAATGTCTTTTATATAGTAGCACTTCGTCAGGACTAAATATTCAAAGAATATTTTTGTAATGTTCATACTTACTCAATACTCTTTGTTGAATATTCATATTCACTCAAATTCAAAAATAGTCAGATTCGTCCACACAGCCCCACCTCGAACTGCCTTGTTTGTTTGTTTTTGGGTATTGGTATCCCTATAGATTAAGAGAAACCAATTAGGAGTAGCCCTTATACAGGACGTTTTCCTGACCCCTTGTTGATGGCCCATATTAAACCAAATCAAACATTTTATTCTACCCCACCTGGGGACATTGCCTCCGCAATACGGTCCATCAGGATGAACCTGAGGAGGCTTCTGAACACTTTGGGATCATATATGTTTCCATATTTGTGGAGCGTAGCACGCTCCTTTGAGTGCGGTGCACTCACGAGGTGAGGTGAGCAAACTCCTCACATGTTCTACCACAGAATCTGCACTTGTCTGAGTTAGGGGTCTCTCTTTGTCGCCTCGCCCATGGGCTTTTGAAAAATCCATAGTATGTACATGTATACATAGTCGCCCCCTCCCAACACCATCCCAGTTGGGGTGATTACGTCCCATGACCCTGAGTGCTGCTCGGGTTGCCATGGATTTTATGTGGAGATCCAGGGACATTAGATCCCCGTACTGCCTATTTAAGAACAACAATCACACACATTTTGACTCAGATTCAAAACACGTGCATTCGGCCTCAAGATTTCAGAAGTGACAACTTCTTAAAACAAGCATCAATAACCTCTCAATCTCAGGAATCTGGTCCAGCCAGTTTCTTTAACTTTGCCACTTTCGAGCTGCCCACAAGCCACCTCGAGCCGTCCGAGTCTTCTGGGTCGCCAGCCTGTCAGGTGGCTGAGCCAGCACCGAGCTAACTTTCAGAGTTGGCCTTGGACGTTAGAGTCAAGTCTCAACTGTCATAAGTTCAATACTTCCGGAATTGTTGATGCTTTGTCGGGAAGAAAAGCTTTTTTCAACTGTGGGATTGTATTTTTTTCTACTTCTGTACCATGCAGGTGAGAAGCCCTGAAATAAACCTTGCTGCGGCCAAGGCGAAGGCCAAGGAGGTCCACCAGGACCGACTGGACCTGCTGGCCCGAGGTTGCGAGAAGTATCAAGCCAAAATGCTCAGGTGGTATCAGGGGGAGAATCACACCTTTGAGGAGAGGAACAACTGGTACTCATCCATGTACCACTTCAGGGGATGCGTGCCAAACAAGGTAGAATGACCATGCGCAGACAAACTGCTCACGCTACCCTGGACTTCTCCTGCCTTCCGCAGATCGCCTCGTCCACGTGGTACAACCACGTGGAGAAGCTGTTGTGCCTGGATTATCAGGACCCCAATACCCCGTACGGCAAGTTCTTGCAGAACCTCAGGGACAACTCATCCCTCCGCAAGTTTGTCACCACCAATTTACTTAAAGACGTTGAGAGCTCCTTCATCAGCGACAAGCAATTCATGACGCACACCCTCAACTTCGTGTTCGTGAGGAACCCATTTTCAAGGTTCTCCTCGTTATACTTCGAGAACACTGGAAGGTGCGAGCAGAGACACGATAGCTTTCACACCAAGTAATCCAGTGAAGGTTGACATTTCAACCTTGCTTAAGTCTACTCTGTAGAGGGAGGTGAGAACATCTTGAATTGACATGACTCGAGGCGTTCTAGCTGCTGCACCCTCAAAGGTCAGATTTTCAGAAAAGTTAGATTCAAAAAAAAGTTTTTCAACTTAACACCGGGCTGATGCAGCAAAAGAGAAATGGATCTTGGCCAAACCTTTAATTCGATCCACACTCCTTAACTTTTTTTTTGCATGATCCAATTGTCGCTCACCATAGTTGTCATTTTCCCTCTTCTGCTATTTCTCCTCCTTCGTTATTGTTGCTGTGCTCAGTGCTGCATTGAGAGCTAAGAGTGTGTTCAAGCTCAAGCCCAGCCAAGTCACCAGTATCAAAAGTCATGCACGCAAACCCAATTCTTCAAGAAGTTCATGTTTTGCAACATTTTCTTGACAGTTTTTAGAATTGAGAGTTGACTGTACCAAGTTGCCTGTGCGCCCTCCTTCCTTCTGCCTGTGTAGCTTGTGGGTGGGTGAGAGAACGATTCGTTACGGCCATGAATATCCACACACACAAGAGCACTCAGAAGGTCTGAAAACTGCAGTAACGTTAGTTCTAAGTCTTAAATTTAGTGCAAAAGTGAGATCGGCCGCTGGGCTCGAGGTGTCCGGACCACGATCTGGATCTGGAAGGCAAGTGATCTTAGGACTATGGCTGAGGCTTAGGACTAGGGCTTAAGGCTACCGTTGCCGTTCATGAACTGGAAGCAGAGGGTTAAGACATTGCTTACTGTATTCTTAGAGCAATTCTACATAGTGATACGTAGCACGAATGGATCAGGATCAAGAGATTCAACTGGCGACCGTAGTGCGATACCCGTCCTTCACTTTGTAACCTTCATAGAGTCCAGCGCGTTCGCGTAGAAGAGGTAGGAGATTAGGGTCGGGGATGTAGTCGAAGGCGTCGTCGTCGCAGGTCCAGTTGCAATCCAAGATGGCGATGGTAGAACGTCCGATCCGCACGAGGATTCGTAAGCAACAACGCAAAAGGTCAACAAAAGCATAGCACTCTCTCAAGGAAGCTGTATACAGCTTCCTTGGCACTCTCTTCTGGTCGGGTATCGCACCGCTACTCGCACCGCTCATCTGGCATATACATGGCCGTACAACGTTCCAATACGTACGTAACGTTTCCACAGTGGGTGTGCATGGCTGCTGGTGCAGTCTCACTGTCTGAGTTTTGTTGGCGTGTGCTCCCTCCCCTTTTTCTCCTTTTCTGCACTGCTTGCTACAGAAAGTCCTGAGGTACGGAAAAATGGGCCCCATAGGTGGTGTGAGGGGCCTCAGGTGGTGCCGCCCCGAGATGTAGGTGGGCCAGGGAAGGCAGAATCTGCCCACAAAAGTTTCTGCACTTTTCACTAAAAAAAAGTGGTCAGAAATGGCCAAAAACAGCCAGTGCTTGCATGGGGTCATTTTTGGGTCACTGCAGTTTGAGTGCTCAAGTGCCACTATGGGCACTCGATACTGTGAACCCACATACTGAAAGTTATGGGCCACAGTCCAGAGGATTCGTTCCAAGCAGAAATCTTACTCAAACATGACTCCATGCAGTCTATGCACTGAGGTCCCCCTCACTGAAATTACTTACGCTAAGGTCTGTATGTACAATACACAGAAAGGAAACCTAACTTCAGTTAAAAAAAAATCAGAAGCCCTTCATAAATGGCAGCTCACTTTCTTTGCGAGCTGCAACTGAATGTTGTGCAGCCAATTAGTTGGTCCGTATTCCTCCCCCAAGCCGTTTTGCTTTGCTTTGCAATGTTTCTTTTTGACAGGTGTTCTATTTCGTACTAAATGTTCTATATTTTCAAGCCCAGTACAGTATTGCATAAACATTACATATACTTTACATTTCCCAGCTGTATTGACGTCTGCTTTGTTCGGGCTCCTTGTGCTTGGTGTGATTGCGCTTGAGCTTGTGCTTGCATCTCTATTGCTGATAGTGGTGGTGGCCCCCAGTGCTGATGTGTTCCTGGGGTTGTTGGGATGGCATAGGAAGTGCTGGATAGACGTCTGAGACACCATGAGGACTTGGGGTACCAGTATGCCAGTGTGATGAGAAGCTGGGCACGAATCCAGGTGCTGTCATTGACCATTGGTGGGCATTGTATGTTTTCTGTCATTGGCCATTGGTGGGCAAGTCTCTCCCAGCAACAGCGGTAACATTTCTGGAGGATGAAGGTTACCCAGAGGAAGAGCACTGCAAAGATCACTGTGCCCAGTACAATGCCCATGGAGGGGGCATGGATCTCAATGAACCGGAAGTCGGCGGAATTCTCCACTTCCCCTACTTCTTTTGGGCTTTGTTGCTGCTTCGGTGCTTCTTTAGTTGCAGTGCTTCCAGACATGGGCATACCTGTGCAAATCCGTTCTGATGGAGGCCCACAATTTTGTGGCCCCTTGTCACAATTCTGCCAAAGCTATCACATTGTACATGAACTGTCCTTCCCTTACAACCCAAGATCAAACCGACATGCCAAAGCTGCCATTAAAAACATGGAGTACCTCATACAGAAATACCATAGCAACTGGAATAACTTCAACGAAGCACTCCTTGAATGGCAAAACACTCCCCGATCTGATAGTTTATCACCTGCTCAAATGATGACTGGACAGCATCAAAGAACAACAGCCAGTACACCCTGCTGCATACCAGCATATCTGTCCTGTCAATGAAGCTTCCAAGCCACACACCAACAAAGATGCTGGTCAGCCTTTCCATCCTGGAGAATATGTCCTAAGCCAGGACCCTCGCACAAAGTATTAGACCACACACAGGAAGATCATTGATCATCGAAGCACTCTCCATATTACATTGAGGAAGAGAACGGGGCCACCTACTTGCATAATCATCATTTTCTCCAACCATGTAACTTGTCAGTTTCACAAAACAACCTCAGCAGCAAGGATGGGAGCACAGCCCCCCCCCCCAAATGGTCCATTGTTAGGGGGGGGTACAGCTTTCCCTGTCCACTGCACAGACATGTTTATTACACACAAATGTCATATTTTTAAAAGTGAGGAAGTTCTCTAGGGTCCCCCTTTAAATATCACTAATATTTAAAAAGTTTTATAACATAATGAAATATAGAATTAAAATTATATTTATTGAGATCTCAGGCCTATGCAAAATTTTTTTACTAAAGTTGTAGTCCTTTAGATGCTGAACACAGATATGTGTGTGGCTTAGTGAAAT